>Ga0134123_10000228_pt1 | contig 38345 bp, 38 predicted proteins | sample KB303_FD_96460 | JGI IMG/M metagenome (GOLD analysis project Ga0134123, IMG submission 96460) | Terrestrial soil microbial communities without Nitrogen fertilizer from Kellogg Biological Station, Michigan, USA - KB3-0-3 | ecosystem: Environmental > Terrestrial > Soil > Unclassified ...
AGGAGGGGCGCGTCGCTGGAGGCAAACGGCGCGAACCGGCCGACGTACGACGCCATCACGACGGCGCTCACGGCAATGGCGCCGGAGAATCCCGCGACGAACGACGTCCAGCCGGTGAGAAACGCCGCCGGCTCGCCGAACGCTTCCCGCAGATAGACGTACTCACCGCCCGCGCGGGGCCGCAGCGCCGCGAGCTCCGCGTAGGCCATCGCGCCGGCGAAGGCAAGCGCGCCGCCCGCCACCCACGTGGAGAGGAAGAACACCGCGTCGGGCACGAGCATCGCGACCTGCGGTGGCGTGAAGAGGATGCCGCCGCCGATGACGTTGGAGACGATGATGGCGGCGGCGTCGAGCGGACCGAGACGCCGCTCGAGCGCGGAAGAGGGCGGGGCCTCTCGAGTCGCGTCGCTCGTTCGGACCAAGACTACTGCGTCAGCAGTTGACGATCGATCTTGTATTCGCCGAGCTTGTACCAGGTCGGGCCGCCGTGCTTGCCCAGGACATCCACCTTCGCGTCGACGAAGTTCCGGTTCTGCAGCATCTGTAGCCGCGACTCGGTGCCGGTGTAGCCCAGGTTGGAACGAAGGACGAGGAAGCCTGGCGTGATCTGCCCCGCCGGCAGGCCGTCGCGGTCGATGCCGGTGGCGTAGTGGTCACCCCACGACTGTGTGTCGCCAACCTGGCGAAAGACCGCCAGGATCTGGACGCTTTCGATCGGCTCCGTGGAGACGTTCTGCAGCTTGAAGGTGATGCTCGGCACGAGCTTGTTCTTGCCGTCCTGGATGCCGGCGTCGTACCAGCCGGTATGGACATCGGTGACCTTGACGGATTTCTCGACGTCGAACTTGTGGCCGCAGCCGGCCAGGCACAGCGCGGCCGTGACGAAGAACACCACCCGCTTCATGACCCAATTGTAGCGCCGCGTCAGAATTGGTTCACCTCCACGTGCGCGCGCGCCTCCTCGAGCGTCATCTTGCCGGCGCGATAGGCGGCCAGGTCGGCCCCCTTGACGCGGAAGACGATGCTGCTGATGTTCGAGGTGTCGCCGGGAACGAGGCGGTCGGGGCGGACGTTGTCGCGCGCGGCCACGGTCAGCCACTCGTTGTCGCCGATCGGCAGCGGCCCGCTGTTCTCGATCATCGCGTCGACGATGGAGACGCTGACTTCACGCGTGTACGCGCCGTTGGGGTCGTCCACGACGGCGGGATCGACCGCCGGTGCAGCAGGCGCAATCGTCGTCGCCGCGGCGACGGTCGACGCACCGACCGTACGCGCGGAGGCGTCCTGCTGCACCGGGCCGACCGGCCCGACTGGACCGACCTGTAGCTCGAGACGGCGCAGCGCGCGATCGAGGTTGGCGCGCTGACGGGGATCCTGCACCGTGGCGATGTACGCCTTGAGCTGGTTGACCGCGGCCGCGGCGCCGAGGCCGCTCTCGTCCACCATCTGGCGCAGCGTCCACGCCATCGAGCGGCGGAACGCGGGCACCTCGACGTCGAAGAAGATGCCGTAGCCCTCGAGGCGGAATCCGCGGGCGGAAGGCGCGCCCGTCAGCATCAGCGCGTCGGGCGGCATGACGGCGCGGACCGCGCGCATCAGGCTGTCGGCGCCGTTGGCGACCGCGCTCTCGAGCACGCTTTCCATCATCGAGATCTTCTGGCGCGACTTGACCTGGTCGGCTTCAGACCGCGGCACCTGCGCAGACGCGGGCGGCGCCATGCCGACCACCGTGCTCCCGACAAGACCGGCGATCACGAACAGATTCCGTTTCATTACTGTCCTCGCTGCGACACGCGCATCAGGTAGTTCAACATCTGGCGCTGCTGGACGACTTCGGCGCCCGTCGTGCCGTCCATCTGGCCGAGCGTCCGCTCGATGCGCACGAGGTCGTCGCTCCGCTGCGCGTCGAAATCGCGCACCATCTCGGTGGTGCGCAGCGCGAGCTCGCGGCGCTGCCGCTGCTCGCTGTCGTCGATCATCGCGCGGACCCGCTCGAGGACGCGCGCGTCGCCGGACGCCGGACTGGTGGTGGCGCGCACCTGCGACATCTCCGCGCGCAGCCGCTGTTCGAGCGCGGCCAGATCCGCGCGCGTCACGGGCGCGCTGGTGGCGGCAACGGCACTCGCCTGGGGCGCGGACCCTTGCGGTGCGCGCGCCGCCGACGGCAGCGGCCCGCGCAGCGTGCCGAGCGTCACGCCGGTCGCGAAAATGAGGGCGGCGGCCGCGGCCTGCGCCCACGCGGGCATCGGCTTCTTCCACCACTGCGTCGGACGAAGCACGTTCGACGCGGGCGCGTCGGAGACGATATTGAACCCGAGCTCCGCGTCGGGCGACGTCCACGCCGCCAGCTGCTCGCGCGTCGCCCCGAGGGCTGCCAGCTCCTGCGCGCACGCGCCGCAGATGGCGGCATGCGCAAGGATCGTCCGCCGCTCGGCCGGCGTGCACTCGTCGTAGAGATACGACATCAGCGCGCCGTGGTCTCCGCAGGTAAAGGTCTCGTTCATGATCGTTTCACCAATCGCGGCGTCATCGCTCCCTCGACGCTGCTCGACAGCCGCCCGTTCTTCTCCAGGTGCCGCCGCAGGACCGTGAGGCCCTGATAGAGGCGCGTCTTCACGGTGCTCAGCGGGCATCCCTGCATGTCGGCAATCTCCTGGAAGGTCATGCCGTGGTACTCCTTCAGGACAATCGCCGTCCGCTGCTCCTCGGGGAGCAGCGCCATCGCTTCTTCCACGACCTCGCTCAGTTGCCGGCGGCCGACCAGATCCTCGATCGACTCCACCGGGCCCTGTTCGGCCACCAGTTCGCCCGGATCGACGCCTTCGGGCATCTGCATGACCGGCGCGCGCCGCTGACGCCGAATCCAGTCGCGACACAGATTCAGCGCAATCCGGTAGATCCACGACGAGAACTTTGCCTGCCGCTTGAAGCCAGGCAACGCGCGGAACGCGCGGAGGAAGGTCTCCTGACAGACGTCCCGCGCATCCTCCTCTCGGCCGATCACCCGATACGCGAGGGCATAAATCGGCCGTTCCCATCGAAGGATGAGCTGATTGAAGCTCTCGGCGTCGCCGCCCATCGAGCGGGCGACGAGCTCGTCGTCGGTCAGCGTCATGTCTGGAGCCGGGGGCCCTCCGGTCCGGTCACCTTGTAAGACGGCAGGTGCGGCCGGACGGCCGTATCGTCCATGATACGCGCCCGATTTTGGCAAATGTATGACGTGTCGCAGTTTACGATTTGCGGTGGCCGAGGCGATTATTTACTACCCACCTGACGGCCGGCATCCTGTCATTGCCGGACAGGGTGGTAAACTAACGGGGTCTTGGCCCTGAATTTCCCGACGGACGAAGTCTTCCTGACGACGGAAGAAGTGTTGGAGTACCTCCAAGTCAACCTCCGGACCGTCTACCGCTTGATCAAGGCCGGAAAGATTCCCGCCGTCAGGGTTGGACGCCAGTGGCGGTTCCGGAAGCGCGACATCGATGCCTGGCTCGACAGCCAGCGGCCGCGGGGCGATCGTCCGGCGGCGGCCGCTACGGCGACGCCGGTCCGCAGCGCGCGTCAACGGGTGCTGGTGGTCGACGACGAGGCGAGCATCCGCGATCTCCTGTCGAAAACGCTCGCCCTCGCCGAGTACGACGTCGACACTGCGCCCGACGGCACGTCGGCGCTGGATCGGATGCGGCAGTTCAATTACGACCTGCTGATCGCGGACCTGAAGATGCCCGGCATGGACGGCCTGACGCTGATCCGCCAGGCCAAGCGCATCAAGGCGGACCTGCCCGTCATCATCATCACCGGCTTCTCCACCGAATCGAGCGCCATCGAGGCGGTGAATCTCGGCGTGGCCGGGTACCTCACCAAGCCGTTCAGGGTTCCGCAGGTGCTCGCCGCCGCGTCGAAGGCGCTCGGCGCACCGGCGGCGTGATCCAGCTTTCCAACCTCAGTAAGTCGTTCGGCGACCGCACCCTGATCGATCACGTCACGTGGCAGATCTCGGACGGCGATCGCGTCGGCCTGTGCGGCCCCAACGGCGCCGGCAAGACGACCGTGCTCAAGATGCTCGCGGGCATCGACGAGGCGGACGAAGGTGCCATCGTCAAGCCGGCGGGCCTGACCATCGGCTATCTGCCGCAGGACGGGCTGACGCACGCGGGGCGGACGGTCTTCGAAGAGGCGAGCAGCGCGTTTCAGCCGCTGCTCGACATGAAAGCCGAGATGCACGACATCGAGCACCGGCTCGGCGACGCATCGATTCCGCAGGACGAGCACGACGCGATGCTGGCGCGCTACAGCGAGCTGCAGGATCGCTTCCGGCTCGCCGAGGGCTACAGCATGGACCTGCGGATTGCGACGGTCCTGCGCGGCCTCGGCTTCGACCCTGACGACGCGCAGCGTCCGGCGGAGACGTTTTCCGGCGGGTGGCAGATGCGCATCGCGCTCGCCAAGCTGCTGCTCGGCCGCCCCAACCTGCTGCTGCTCGACGAGCCGACCAACCACCTCGACCTCGAGGCGCGCAACTGGCTCGAGGAGTATCTCGGCGCCTACCCGTTCGCGGTCATCCTCGTCTCGCACGACCGCTACTTCCTCGACGCGGTCGTCACCCGCATCACCGACATCCACCTGCGCAGGCTGACGGATTACGTCGGCAACTACAGCCGCTACGTCGCGCAGCGCGACGCGATGCTCGAGCGGCTGCGGCAGGCGAAGAAGGAACAGGACGAGGAAACCGCGCGCATCAAGATGTTCATCGATCGGTTCCGCTACCAGGCCACCAAGGCCGCACAGGTGCAGAGCCGCATCAAGCTGCTCGAAAAGGTGGTGCCGATCGAGGTGCCGCCCGAGCGGAAGCGGATTCACTTCACGTTTCCCGCGTGCCGGAAGAGCGGCCGCACGGTGCTCGAGCTGAAGCACGTGCGCAAGGCGTACGGCCCGCTGACGGTGTTCGGGGACCTCTCGCTGCACATCGAGCGCGGCGATCGCATCGCGCTCGTCGGTCCCAACGGGTCGGGCAAGTCGACGTTGATGCGCATGCTCTCGGCGGAGGAAGCCCCCGACAGCGGCACGCGCACCGAGGGGCACGAGGTCGTCAAGGAGTACTTCGCGCAGGACGAAGCGACGCGCCTCGACCCGACGCTGACCGTCTACGAAACGCTCGCCTCCGGATCGCCCACCGACATGGTGCCGGCGATTCGCAACATCCTCGGCGGCTTCCTGTTTTCGGGAGACGACGTCTACAAGAAAGCGGGCGTGCTGTCGGGCGGCGAGCGCACCCGCCTCGCGGTCGCGCGCATGCTGCTGCGGCCGTCGAACACGCTGCTGCTCGACGAGCCGACCAACCACCTCGATCTCGACTCGAAGGACGTGCTGCTCGAGGCGCTCGAGGACTATGGCGGCACGCTGATCTTCGTCTCGCACGACCGCTACTTCGTCGAGAAGCTGGCGACGAAGATCATCGAGGTCGGGCATGGCGGGGCTGTGGTGTACCCGGGGACGTATGCGGAGTTTCTCTGGAGCAAAGAGCATCAGGGGGAGTCGGGCAAGCTCCAAGCTCCAAGCTCCAAGCTCCAAGCTCCAAGCTCCAAGATCCAAGCTCCAAGCGGCAAATCACAAAAGACCCCGAAGCCCGAGGTCCCGAGCTCGAAGCCAGCCGCATCCCGCATCCCTGATCCTGGTTCCCGGCCTGAATCCCGCGAAGATCGCAAGCGCGCGGACGCGGAACGCAAGAAGCTGCAGCGCGCGGCGGAGGCGTTGCAGAAGCGCATCGCGGACCTCGAATCGCGCATCGCCGAGCGCGAGGCGCAGGTCAAGGAACTCGAGGCGGCCATGGCCGCGCCCGGTTTCTACGAGAATCTCGAGGCGGCGCGGCCGGTCACCGATCGGCACCAGGCGTTGATGTGGGAAGTCGGGGACCTGATCGCGCAGTGGGAAGCACTCCAGGAACACGCCGCCGCGCAGCCGTCCGAAACGTAACCTCCGAAACGTAAGCGACGCCTTTCCGGCTCACGATTTCTGCGGTACGATTACATAATCGTAATGAGAGATGGCCGTACCCGGGACATAAACACTGCTCTACCCGTAGTTTCCGCCGTTTCCTTGCTGTCCAGCTCGGGCACGTCGTTTGCCCCGCTTCCGCGGCGGTTGGGTTCTGCTCGCGGAGCCGCCGATGCCGATGACCAGCTCTAGCCGCCCTGTACCCCGTCGCGGCCGTGCCGCTGGTGCCAGCCGGCCGGCCCATGCAGACGCCTTCTTCCGGCAGATCGTCGCCGGCATGCGCAACGGCGTCCTGGCGATTACGCGCGCCGGGGCGGTGGCGCTGCTGAACGAAGAGGGTTACCGGATTTTCGGCGTGGAACCGCACCCTGACGACTTGGGCAAGCCGGTCGCCGAGGTGCTCCGCGCCCACCCCGAGGTCGTGCGGCAGCTGCTGTCGGCGTTCGACCTGCACATGCTGCCGAACCGCGCGGAGATGCGGCTGCGGCCGTCGGGAAAGGTGCTCGGGTACACGTTCGCGTTCGTCAGGGACGACGAGAACGAGATCGCCGGCGTGGCGATGTTCTTCAAGGACCTGACGCGCGTCGAGCAGCTCGAGGAGCGGGAGCGGCTTCGCGATCGGCTCGCGGCGGTGGGCGAGATGGCGGCGGCCATCGCCCACGAGGTGAAGAACCCGCTGGCGGGCATCGAGGTGATGGCCGGCCTGCTGCGCAGGAAGTTCCCGGACATTCCGGATGCGCAGGCGGTGCTGACCAACATCATCGAAGAGGCCAAGATGGCCAACGCGATCGTGCAGGAGGTGCTCGAGTTCGTCAGGCCGATCCGGCTGCAGGTCGAGCACACGGGGATTACCGAGGCGCTGCAAGGCGCGGTGCAGCTGGCCGATACGAAGGCCGCGCGCGGATTGATCGTGGTGGAGGTGAACGTCCCGGAGGACCTGCCGCAGATCCAGGCGGACCACCACCAGCTGACGCAGTTGTTCACGAACCTGCTGATCAACGCCTACGAGGCGATGGACGGCAGGGGGCGCGTCGCGATCGGCGCCTCGCGGGTGCAGCAGGAGGACGGCGGCGAGGGGCGCGAGGCGGTGCGCATCGAGCTGCAGGACACCGGGCCGGGCATGCCGCCGGATGTGGCCGAGCACGTGTTCGATCCGTTTTTTACGACCAAGGCCCAGGGCTCGGGGCTCGGGCTGGCAATCGTTCGCAAGATCGTGGACGCGCACGACGGGCAGATCGACCTGCGCACGTCCGCGGGCAATGGGACGCTGATACGGGTGACGCTGCCGGTTTCGGTGGCAACGGACTAAACGGCGGGCGGGTAAATTCGTCAATCTCACAAGGACAGGTTATGGGCCGCATTCTCATCGCAGACGACCACGATTCGCTCCGACGGGGGCTTGCGCAGGCGATTGCCGAAGCGGGGCATGACGTCGAGGAAGCTCCCAACGGCAACGCCGCCATCGAGAAGCTGCACGAAGGCTTCTTCGACGTGGTCGTCAGCGACCTGAAGATGGGCGGCAGCACCGGTCTCGAGGTGCTGAAGACGGCCAAGCAGCTGCACCCCTCGTGCGCGGTGATCCTGATGACCGCCTTCGGCTCGGTCTCGACGGCCGTCGAGGCGATCAAGTCGGGCGCCTTCGACTACGTGCAGAAGCCGTTCGAGATCGAGGAGATGGAGGTCAAGATCGAGAAGGCGCTCGAGATGCGCCGCATGCAGCACCAGATCGACTACCTCCGCCACGCGCAGGGCGACATCTACGACTTCGAGCGCATCATCGGCAGCAGCGGCGCGCTGGAGAAGGTGCTCGCGGTCGTCCGCAAGGTCGCCAAGAGCAACACCACCGTGCTCGTCCGCGGCGAGACCGGGACCGGCAAGGAGCTGATCGCCGGCGCCATCCACCACAACTCGCACCGCGCCTCGCGCAACTTCATCAAGGTGAACTGCGCCGCGCTGCAGGAGAACCTCCTCGAGTCCGAGCTCTTCGGCCACGAGAAGGGCGCCTTCACCGGCGCCGACAAGCAGCGCATCGGCCGCTTCGAGCAGGCCGATGGGGGCACGCTGTTCCTCGACGAAATCGGCGACATGAGCGCGAACACGCAGGCGAAGATCCTGCGCGTCCTCCAGGAGCACGAGTTCGAGCGCCTCGGCGGCACCCGCACGCTGCGCGTCGACGTGCGCCTCATCGCCGCGACCAACCGCGACCTGCCGTTGATGGTCGAAGCGGGGACGTTCCGCGAGGACCTCTACTACCGTCTGAACGTCGTCACCATCGAGATGCCGCCGCTGCGCGAGCGGAAGGAAGACGTCGCGTCGCTGGCGGGCTTCTTCATCCGCCGGTTCGCCGGCGAGCTGAAGAAGAAGATCGAAGGGCTCGACCCGGACGCGCTCAAGCTGCTGATGCGCTACAACTGGCCCGGCAACATCCGCGAGCTGGAAAACGCCATCGAGCGCGCGATGCTGCTCGCCGAGCGCTCGCACATCGGGGTCGAGGACCTGCGCCTCGGCGACACGAGCACGACGGGCGCGTCACGCGAGGCGTCCTCCATCGTCAAGATTCCGCCGACGGGCATCCCGCTGGAGGAAGTGGAGCGGCTGGCGCTCATCGAGGCGCTGAAGATGTCGAACTGGGTGCAGAAGGACGCGGCGGAACTGCTCGCCATCAGCCCGCGCGTGATGAACTACAAGATCAAGACGCTCGGCATCGACTTCCCGCGCGGCCGCCGCGCGCAGGTGACGCAGCCGGCGGAGTCGTCGGCCGCCGCGGTCGTCTAGGACGACGCGGCGCCGGCCGTTCACCCTTCGGGGTTCTCGGTTCTCTGTTCGTGTTCAGGTTCGGGGCCGGCTCTGCCGGCCCCGGGCACCTGCCAGTCCCTTCCGCACTCGGCGCACACCAGGCGCCCGACCGTCGTCTTCATGAAGAACAACACGACCAGCGTCACGGTGAAGGACACCGCCGCGCCGTCGTACTGGCCGTTGTAGATCGCCCATCCGATCAGGCCGGCGCCAGTGGCCAGGACCAGGCCCGTGAACGGCGCGAAGGTGCGAGCGTGCCGGCTGCCACACCAGGCGCAGGTTTCAATCCGTTCGAGCTCCGACGAGCCCTCGGCGGGCGTCGCCGGCAGCAGCGCCAGAGCTTCCTGTACCTGGCTCTCCGGCACCCGCACCTCGCCGACGTCCTGCCAACGGTACGTCCTGATGTAAGCGTCGAAGCCGGCCTCGATCAGCAGGCGGCAGTCGGCGACCGCAGGTTCGGTCGAGGAATACCGGCGTATCGTGATCAGCCGTTCCGGGATCAATCCGCCCGCTGGCACGTGTCGTCAGCTCCTACTGGAAGACCTTTTCCACCGGCACGACCGTCACGTCCGCGGGCTTGACGTCAATCCGGTACGCCTGGATGACGGCGTCCTCGTCCATGATGTCCTTCGGCTTCGGCGAGTTGTACCTGATGGGCGAAGGCGTGTTCCGCGCCACCGCGTCCTGGAACGGCTTCGGGTCCTTCGTGACGACGACGATGCGCATGCGGTTCGGCGCCAGGTGCTGCCGGATAGCGCGGTTGACTTCGTCCAGGGAAAGCTTCGCCAGCGCGTCGCGCAGATAGGTGTTGTAGTCGCCGATGCGGTAGTAGCGGCTGTCGAGCGCGTAGCCGAGCCGCGCGCTCTGTGTCTGCGTCAGGATGTTCGAGTACTTCGTCAGGAACTGGCGGGTCGCCTCGAACGCCTCGCGCGACAGGCCATCGCGCACGAGCGTGTCGTATTCGTACAGCGCCGCGCGCAGCGTGAAGACACCGGTGTTCACCTCCACCGGCCGAATCCAGATCTGGAAAATCTGCTGCTGGCGCGCGAGGTTCGGATCGGGCGCGAACTGGAACATCCCGCGCGGGAAGTACTCGACGTAGGCGTAGTCGCCGTAATTGAGGCCCCGCGCCTCCCGCAGGCGTTGATAGAGATGGCTGTTCGACGAGCGGTGCTGGCCGAGATACGAGGCGACGACGGCGAGCGCCGGCCAGTCGGGCGACGAGCGGGTCACGTCGATGGGGAAGCCCATCGAAATCGCGGTCGATCGCGTGTCGCGCGTGACGATGGCCAGCGTGGAAGCGGCTGCGGCGGCGGGCGCGGCGAACGTCTTCCTGTCCGCGCTCCCTGCCGGCAGCTGCGCGAAATCGGATTCGACCTTCGCGTCGAAGCCCTTGGGATACCCGCCGGCGAGCCCGACCACGAGGTTCGCCTGCGTGAAGTGATCGCGATAGAAGCCGCGCACGTCGTCGATCGTCAGCTTCTGCACCGAGGGGATCGTGCCGCGGTTGTGGTGCCCGTACGGATGGCCCGCGTAGATGACGTTGTAGAGGTATTCCTTGCCGAGCTCCTCGTCGTTGCTCTCGCGCAGCGATACCTTCAGGAAGTTCACCGCGTCGTCACGGACGCGGGTGAAGTCGTCCTGGCGGAAGCCCGGGTCGAGCAGCATGTCCTTCATCAGCGCGTAGAACCTGTCCAGGTTCTCGACGTGAGTGGTGCCGGTGAACACGGTCATTTCCTTGTCGACCTGCCAGTTCACCGACGTCGCCATCGGGTACATCGCCTCGACGATCTGCTGGTAGGTCCTGGACCGCGAGCCGCCCTCGGCGAGCATCGCCGCCGTCAGCGACGCAAGGCCTTCCTGCCCCGCCGGGTCGGAGGCCGAGCCGGCGGTGAACAGGATGCGGAACACGATCAGCGGCGAGGTGCCCGGCTGGACCACGCTCGCACCCTGCGTGAACGTCAGCGGCTGCAGCAGGATGGCCGCGAGCGCGACGAGCGCCAGCCGCCGCGGCATCACTGCGTCCCCGCCTTCGGGGTCAGCGTCACGATCGTCCGGTTGTTGTCGGTGAAATATTTCCCCGCCATCGCCCGCATGTCCTCGGGCGTCACCTGCTGATAGAGCGCGAACACCTTGTTGATGGTGTCGGGCGTGCGCGTCAGCAGAATGTAGGGTGCGAGCGCGGCGGCAATGGCCGGCGAGCTGTTCATGCGGAGCGCGAAGCTGTAACGCATGCGCGAGCGCGTGGCGTCGAGCTTGCTCTGCTCCACCGGCTGACGGGTGAACTGGGCGAAGGTCCCGAGAATCCGGTCGCGCACCTCATCGAGGTCCTTCACGTTCTTCACCCGCGCGTAAACGGTGAAGAGCTCCGGGTCGGGATGGTTGCCGAAATTGGCGCCGAGGTCGTCGACCTTCTGCTCTTCGAGCACGAGCCGCTTATAGAGATCCGAATTCGGCCCGAACGCCATGGGCGAGAGGAGATCGAGGGCGGCCTTGTCCCAGGCCGTGTCGGAATATGCCGGCCCCTTGAAGGCGACAGCGACCCACGGCAGCGTCGGCGACGGCCAGTCCACGTGCGCGGTGCGGGGCTCGGTCTGCGGCGGCTCCGCGGGAATATCCGGCTTGTAGCTGCCGCGCGCCCACCCGCCGAAATACTTCTTCGTCACGTCGACAGCGCGCTCGCGCGTGACGTCGCCTACGAGCAGCACCGTGGCGTATTCGGGGGTGTAGAACCGCTTGTAGAACTCCAGGCTGTAGGCGTACTGGTTCGGCATGTCCTGGATGTCCTGCAAGTACCCCATCGTCGTGTGCGCGTAGGTGTGCCGCCTGAACGCCGTCTCGTACAGCGCCTCGTCCAGCTTCTCCGTCGGCTCCGCGCTGTTCTTGTTGTATTCGCCGAGGACGGCAAGCGATTCCGTCTTGAAGGCGGGCTCGGCGTACTTCAGGCGCTGGAAGCGGTCCGCTTCCACCTTCATCACCTCGTCCAGGTCCTCCTTCGAGAACACCGCGTAGTAGGTGGTCCGATCCTGGTTGGTGGTGGCGTTGGTGTCGGCGCCGGCGCGCTTCATGATGTCGTCGCGCTGCTGCGGCGTGAAGTTCTCGCTGCCGCGGAACATCAGGTGTTCGAACAGGTGCGCGTAGCCGCTCTTGCCGGCCTCGACCTCGTCCCGCGACCCCGCCCGGACCACGACGTAGAGCGCCACCATGTTGGGATAGTCCGTCGGCACCGTGACCAGGCGAAGACCGTTCGGCAGGTCGTCGACGGAGTATGCGTACGGGAAGACGTTGCCGCCGCGCGATTCGCCCGCCGCCTGGCGCGACATCCACGCGCCGACGCCGGCGAGCGCGACGGCCGCAACGACGACCCAGTGCCGTGCTTTCATGGCCGCTCCTTCGCGACGGATCTTACGCCTTCGCCCGCCCCGGCGCGGCGCGTCCGGGACTCTTCTGCCACGCTCTACGACTTTCTGGCGCGGGGATGCGCCTTCCGGTAGACGTCGAGCAGCTGCGCGACGTTGACGTGCGTGTAGCGCTGCGTCGTCGACAACTGGACGTGGCCGAGCAGCTCCTGGATGGCGCGCAGGTCCGCGCCGGCCTGGAGCAGGTGCGTGGCGAAGGAGTGCCGCAGCGCGTGCGGACTGATGCCGAAGCGCGTGCTGCAGCTCCTCACGTAGCGCGCGACGAGGCGCTGCACGCTGCGGCCGGTCAGCCTGCCGCCGCGCGCGTTCACGAACAGCGCATCGCCCGCCGTCAGCCCTGCCCTGTCCTTGAGCCAGGCGCGCAGCGCCGCCGCGGCCTTCGGATTGAACGGAACGATGCGCTCCTTGCGCCCCTTGCCCATGACGCGCACCATGCGGCCGGCGAGGTCCACGTCCTCGAGATCGAGCGCGACGAGCTCGCTCAAGCGGATGCCCGACGCATAGAACAGCTCGAGGATGGCGCGGTCGCGCCGCCCGAGCGGCGTGGAGGCGTCGGGCGCGTCGAGCAGCCGCGACATCTCGTCGACGGAGAGATGGGCGGGCACCTTGTGCTCGCGCTTCGGCGCCACCGCGAGCGCCGCCGGGTCGGAGTCGATCCACCCTTCGCGCCGCAGGTAGCGGACGAAGGTCCGCAGCGCCGAGACCTTCCGCGCGACCGACGCGCGCGCCTGCCCCTGGCGATAGAGCTCGGCGAGAAAGCCGCGTATCAGCTGCAGGTCGAGGTGCTTGGGTTCGAGCGCCGCGCGCGAGCCGCGCTCGCGCCCCGCAAAGGCGACGAACTGCGACAGGTCGCTTTCGTAGGCGGCGACCGTGTGGGCCGACGCGTTGCGGTTCAGGCGGAGGTAGTCGAGAAACTCGCGGAGCTGTTCCATCGGGCCAGGTCTTCGAGCGCACGCTCGGAGGTCGCGAGCTTTCGGTCGGCGCGTCCCGGCTTCTTGCCGCCGGATGGCCGGTCCCGCACGAAGTCGAGGGGCGGCGTCGCCATGATGCCGAAGGTGATGTTGGTCGGCTGGTAGTTCCGCGGATCGGCGTGCGAGACGTAATACGCGAGCGCGCCGATCGCGGTGGTGCGCGGCGGCACGCGCGGCTCCTCGCCACGCACCAGCGCGGCCGCGTTGCGCCCGGCGATCAGGCCCGACGCGGCCGACTCGACGTAGCCCTCGACGCCCGAGATCTGTCCCGCGAAGAACAGGTCGTCGCGGAGCCTGGTCTGCCACGTCTCGCGCAGCACTCGGGGGCCGTTGATATAGGTGTTGCGATGGACCATGCCGAAGCGGACGAACTCCGCCCGCTCGAGCCCCGGCACGAGCTTCAGCACGCGTGCCTGCTCGCTCCACTTCAGCTGCGTCTGGAAGCCGACGAGGCTGAAATGGTCGCCCGCGAGCGTGTCCTGGCGAAGCTGCACCGCCGCGTAGGGCGAGCGGCCGGTTTTCGGATCCACGAGACCGACCGGCTTCATCGGACCGAAGCGCAGCGTGTCGCGGCCGCGATGCGCCATCACCTCGATCGGCAGGCACCCCTCGAAGAACTTCTCCTTGTCGAAGTCGTGCACCGTCGCCGATTCGGCGGAGACGACCGCGTCGTAGAAGCGCTCGTAGTCCTCCCTGCTCATCGGACAGTTCAGGTAATCGCCTTCCTCCGTCGTCCCGCGCTCCCACCGCGACCCGCGAAACACCTTCTCCATGTCGATCGTCTCGGCGAGGACGATCGGGCTGATCGCGTCGTAGAAATAGAGGTGGTCGCCGCCGACGAAGCGCGCGATGTCGGCGGAGAGCGTCTCGGACGTCAGCGGCCCCGTCGCGATGACGAGCGGATACATGGCGGGATCGTCGGGAATGCGCGGCACCTCGTCGCGCGTCACGAAGATCAGCGGGTGCGACTGCACGCTCTCGGTGACCGCGCGCGAGAAGCGCTCCCGATCGACCGCCAGTGCCGCGCCGGCGGGCACGCGATGCTCGTCGGCGGCGCGCATCACGAGCGAGCCGAGCCGGCGCATCTCCTCTTTCAGCAGGCCGACGGCGTTATCGAGCTTGTCGCCGCGGAGCGAGTTCGAGCAGACCAGCTCCGCCAGTTGATCGGTCTTGTGGACGGCGGTGCCGCGGACGGGACGCATCTCGTGCAGCACGACACGAACACCCAGCGAGGCTGCCTGCCAGGCGGCTTCACAACCAGCAAGTCCGCCGCCGATGATGTGGATCATTCGTTGATGGGCCGGCTGAAGCCGGCCCCTACGCGTAGATACGGGTGTAGGGGCCGCCTTCAGGCGGCCCAGGAACAGTTTACGCCCCGGCGGCCTTGCGTGATGTCTTGCGTGCCCGCGGAGCCGGGGCCGCAGCGGCGGCGGCACGGCGGCGTCCGCCACCGCCTGCGCCGCGGCGCGGCGACGGCGCGGCGTTGCGGCGCGCCTCGAGCAGCTCGGTTGCCTGCTCGAAGGTCACCGATTCGGGGTTGACGCCCTTCGGCACCGACGCGTTCGTCGTGCCGTCGGTGACGTACGGCCCGTAGCGGCCGGCGAGCAGCTTGATCGTCGTGCCGTTGTTGGTGAGCTCCTTCAACGTTTTCTTCTGGGCCGCCTGGCGGCGCCGCGAGACCTTCGGCGCGCGTATCAGCGCGAGCGCCGCGTCGAACGAGATGGTGAACACGTCGTCCTCGGACTCGAGCGAGCGGAACTCGTCGTTGTGCTTCACGTAGGGGCCGAAGCGGCCGAAGTTGGTGACGATCGGCTGATTGTCGTCCGGATGCAGGCCGACCTCGCGCGGCAGCGCCAGCAGCTTCAGCGCCTCGTCGAGCGTGACCGTCTGCTCGGTGGCGCCCCCCTGCAGCGACGCGCGCTTCGGCTTCTCCGCCTTCTTCCCTTCCGGCGTCTCCCCGAGCTGCACGTAGGCGCCGTAGCGTCCGTTCATCACGTAGACGTTCATGCCGGTCGTCGGGTCGACGCCGAGCGTCCGCGGCCCCTCCGCCTTCGCGCGCACGAGCTCGATCGCCCTGTCGAGGGTGAGGTCGGCCGGCGCGATGTCGTCGGGCAACGAGGCGGTGCGGCCGGGGCCGCCTTCCGCCATCTGGACGAACGGGCCGAAGCGCCCGATGCGGATGCGCACGGGCTCGCCGCTGTCCGCATCCTCGCCGAGATCGAGTACGGGATAGTCGGCGTTCTCCGCGCCCTTCTCGACCGCGCCGAGCAGGCCGCGGTGCTTCTTTTTCTTGTCGCCGTAATAGAACTCGCGCAGGAACTCGATCGACTCGCGCTCGCCGCGCGAGATCTCGTCGAGGTCTTCTTCCATCTCGGCGGTGAAGTCGGTTTCGACGAAGTCGCCGAAGTGATCGCGCAGCAGCTTGGTCACCGCGAAGGCGGTGAAGCTGGGGACGAGCGCCTTGCCCTGTCGGAACACGTAGCCGCGGCGGGCGATGGTCGCGATCGTCGGTGCGAAAGTGGACGGCCGGCCGATGCCGAGCCGCTCGAGCTCCTTGATGAGCGACGCTTCCGTGAACCGCGCTGGCGGCGACGTTTCGTGGCGCTTCGGCTCGGTGTCGAGCAGCACGATCGGTGTGCCGTCTCTGTTGACCTGATCGCCGACCGTGCAGGTAGGCAGGATCGTCTCCTGGTCTTCGAGCTCGGCGGCGGGGTCGTCGCTCCCCTCGACGTAGGCGCGGCGGAAGCCGGCGAACTCGATGGCCTTGCCGCTCGCCGTCAGCACCGCGACGTCGTTGCCCGGCCCTTTCGCCGACATCTCGATCGTGGTGCGCAGCACGCGCGCGTCCACCATCTGCGACGCCATCGTCCGCTTCCAGACCAGCTCGTAGACCTTCAGGTCGTCGCTGTCGAGAATCCGTTCCAGCTGGCTCGGCGCGAGGCGGAAGTCGGTCGGACGAATCGCTTCGTGCGCCTCCTGCGCGTTCTTCACCCGCGTCTGGTAGCGGCGCGGCCCGTCGTAGTACTCGTCACCGAACATCTCGCGGATGACGCGCGCCGATTCCTGGACCGCCTTGTCCGAGAGCGTCGTCGAGTCGGTGCGGTGATAGGTGATCAGCCCTTCCATCTCGCCGCCGCCGGTTTCCACGCCCTGGAACAGCCGCTGCGCCGATTGCATCGTCCGTTCGGTGGAAAACCCGAGCTTGCGGCTGGCTTCCTGCGTGAGCGTGGAGGTCGTGAACGGCGGCGCCGGCCGTTCGATGCCAGGCTTCTGTTCGACGCTGCTGATCGTCCACGGCAGGTTGGCGGCCATCGCGCCGGCGAGCGTCGTGGCGGCGGCCTCGTCGAGCAGGCGCGCGTTCTGGTTCTTCAGCTCGCCGGTCTTGGCGTCGAAGTCCTTGCCGTTGGCGATGCGCTGATCGTTGATGCGCGCGAGCGTGGCGACGAACTCGCGTCCCTCGCCCCGCAGCCTGGCCTCGAGATCCCAGTAGACTGCCGTCCGGAACGCACGCCGCTCTTCCTCCCGCTCGACGATCAGCCTGACGGCGACGCTCTGCACGCGCCCCGCGCTCAACCCCGTCTGCACCTTCTTCCAGAGCAGCGGCGACAACGTGTAGCCGTACAGCCGATCGAGAATGCGCCGGCTCTCCTGCGCGCGAACCAGGTCCTGGTTCACCTCGATCGGGTTGTCGAGCGCTTCCTTGACCGCATCCTCGGTGATCTCGTGGAAGACGATCCGCCGGACGGGCACCTTCGGCTTGAGCACTTGGGTGAGGTGCCAGCTGATCGCTTCGCCTTCGCGGTCGGGGTCGGTCGCCAGCAGCAGCTCCGACGCCTCCTTCATCGCGGTCTTGAGGTGGGCGACCTGCTTCTTCTTGTCGTTGGAAACGACGTAGTACGGCGTGAAGTCGCTCTCCACGTCCACGCCGAGGCGCCCCCACTCCTTCTGCTTGATTTCCTTCGGGACCTCGGCTGCGGACTCGGGCAGATCGCGGATATGGCCGTAGCTCGCCTCGACCCGGTATTTCGACCCGAGGAAGCGGCCCAGCGTCTTCGCCTTCGCCGGCGACTCGACGATCACTAGCGGCTTGGCCATCGACTCAAAAATCAATTCACACTAGCACGTTCATCCGCAACGCATGAAACGGCCGCCGCCGACTCGACGGATTCGGCCCTGCAATTCGAGATCGAGCAATCGCGGCAGCAGGCGCACGTGTTCGAGGCCTGACACCGCGGCAAGCCCGTCCACGTCGTAGGCCTCGCCGGCTCGCATGCGCGAGACGATTGGATCCGCCGAAACGCCTGACGACGCTGAACTTAGTGCGGTTGGCTGAGGATGCAGGGAGACCACCGAACCCCACAGCTCTTCTACGATATCGTCCGCACATTCCACAATCTTTGCCCCGTCCCTGATCAGGGCGTGCGCGCCGCGGTTGCGGCCGCTGAGGACGTTGCCGGGAACCGCCATCACGTCGCGCCCCTGCTCGAGCGCACAAGCGGCCGTGATCAGCGACCCGGATTTCTCGTTCGCCTCGATAACCACGACGGCGCGCGACAGTCCGCTGATCAGGCGGTTGCGCATCGGAAAGAACAGTGGGAGCGGAGGCGTCGCGGGCGGGTACTCGCTGATGACGACGCCGGCGCGTACGATCTGCGCCGCGAGCGGCGCGTGTTCGGCGGGATAGAGGCGATCCAGCCCGGACCCGAGGACCGCGGCGGTCCGCCCCGTTTCGAGCGCGCCACGATGTGCCGCGGAATCGACCCCGCGCGCCAGGCCGCTCACGACGGTGATGCCCCGCGAGGCGAGATCGTTGGCGATTCGTGTCGCCGTCTCGATGGCCACGGCTGACGCGGCGCGCGAACCAACGATCGCGACCGCCGGCGCGGTGAGCGCATCGAGATCGCCGCGAAACCAGAGCGCGGGCGGCAAGTCGCCCAACGTCAGCAGCGCGGCGGGAAACGCGGGCTCGTTCCAGGCGACCGTGCGGATGCCGCGACCGGCGGCAGCCGCGCGGACGGCTTCCGCCTGCGGGAGCAGCGCACGCGCGCGTTCGAGAAGATGGGGATCGTCGGCGCGAAGCCGGTCGGTCAGGCCGGCGCGTGGGACGTCGGAGAGGACGGCAAACGAGAGCGCAACGGCTTCATCGGGCGACACGACACCACCTCGATGACGCCCGCGCGCCCGACCTCGACGGCGATTATAGCGCGTCCGTTCGCGAGGTCCGGCGATCTCGCCGGCCGCTCGTCGAGCCTGTCGAATGAGTCACACGTGTTGCGAAACAGTGGACAGGCGACGAAACGGGAGGACGCGGCCCGTTGTAAATCGGCGTCGAAACAGATGTTTTTCACCGGAAGCGCGTGGCATATGCCTTGCTCATCCGCACCCTGCCTGTTCTCGTGCCGCCGCGCTTCGGCACGTTCCCGCCTTCGCGCGCTGCGCGCCGGCGAGGCAAGCCGCCCACGCGGTTTAGGCTTCGGCGAGGCAAGCGCTTGGCGTATATTGAGGCACTTCTCCATGCGTACCCGCGTCCTGACGATTCTCCTGCTCTTCGGGGCCGCGGCGACGCCATTGGCGGCCGACGCGAGGTCGGACGCGAAAAAACAGGTCGAGTTCGGGATCACGGTCGCCCAGCGCGGCCTCTGGCGGGAAGCGATTTACCGGTGGCAGCGCGCGGCGCAGATCGACCCGAAGTACGCGGAAGCGTACAACGACCTCGCGATTGCGTACGAGCACGAAGGGGACCTCGAGAAAGCCCGCGTCGCGTACGAAAAGGCGCTGGAAATCGAGCCGAATAACGCGCTCATCAAACAGAACTACGAGCTCTTCAAGGAAATCAATGACCGGACGACTCGCAAGGATACGCCGGATGACCCTGGCAACCAGAATCCTTAGCAGCGTCGCCGCAATCCTCTTCATCGCGGGTTGCACGAACTACTACGAGATTCCGATCGAAACGCCGATCAAGCCGAAGCTCGACGTGTCGGCGTTCCAGCGCGTGCTGGTCGCCGGCTTCATCGCCGGCGGCACCGACGACGTGGACGGCAACCTCGAGACGACGCGACTGCTTCGCAGCCAGCTGCGCACCAAGTCCGAGCTGCGTGTCATCGACACCGACGTGCTGCCGTTGATGGACGTCGCGACGGAAGCGCCGGGGACGCCCGAGGTGAAGGCCGAGTCGCCGAAGCCCGCTCCCGCGTCCGCCTCCGACGGCGAGGGGCGCGAAGGCAGGGAAAGCAGCAAGGAAGGCAAAGAAGGCAAGGAAGGCAAGGCAGAGCCGAAGCCCGAGCCGCGCGGCGAGGCGCCGCAGGCCGCGACGCCCGACAAGGCCGCGGCCATCAAGGACGCCAAGGACCTCGAGCCGTACGAGCACATCTTCGCGGACGTCGAGTACTGGAAGAAGATCGGCGAGGAATATCAGAACCCGTTGATCGTCACCGGCACGGTGATGTTCACGCCGCACCAGCGCTCGGGTATCGTCCAGCGCGAGGAAGAAGTGTACGACTCGTTCGGACGCCGCCGCGTCGTGCCCGTGCGCACCTACATGGAGCGCAAGGGGTACATCCTGCAGCCGAAGTTCATCTTCATCGACGGCCGCACCGGGACCGTGATGCATTCCGAGAACTTCCGCGAGGAGGTGCTCTACAACGCGAACCAGAGCACGCCCGCGCTCTCCTCGTATTTCGAGTTGATGGACCGGCTGATCCCGAGCTTCCTCAGCACGCTGAGCAGCCAGAAAATCAAGGGAACGCGGGTCCTGCTGCAGTAGGCGGACCTTCAGGTCCGCCTCTACGGCCAGCCGAACGCAGGGGCCGACCAGCCGAACGTAGGGGCGGACCTTCAGGTCGGCCCTTCTCATGTGTTAAGCTAAATCCTTTGTGCAGGCCCGGTTGGGCCGAACCATTCGCAGGCCGGCTCCGTGTGGACCCGGCGAGAGGATCAACGTGTACGCGATCATCCAGGCGCGCGGCCGCCAGATCAAAGTCGCTCCGGGAGCGGTCATCGAAGTCGACGGGACCGCCGGTGAACAGGGCAAGGAGTTCACCTTCGAGCAGGTGCTGCTCGTCGAGAAGGACGCGGGCGACATCGTCGCCGGTGCGCCGTTTGTCGCCAATGCGAAGGTGATTGGCATCGTCGACGGCGAATCGCGCGGGCCGAAGCTGCGCGTCTTCAAGAAGAAGCGGCGCAAGGGCTTCCGCAAGAGCCGCGGGCATCGCAGCACGCTGACGCGCGTGCGGATCACGGATATTCAACTGTAGGCCGGCTGAAGCCGGACGCTACGTCCACGTGGAACATCACCATGGCTCATAAAAAAGGACAGGGCAGCTCACGCAACGGCCGCGACAGCAACTCGCAGCGCCTCGGCGTCAAGAGCCACGACGGCAACATCGTGACCGGCGGGTCGATTCTCGTCCGGCAGAAGGGGCGTCGTTTCGATCCCGGGCTGAACGTCGGGCTCGGCAAGGACCACACCCTGTTCGCGAAGATCGACGGCAAGGTCCGCTTCGAGGATCACGGCAAGCACGGCCGCAAGATCTCGGTCATTCCGGTCGAATAGCTCGCCCGTCGCTGATGCGGGTCGGGATGTCATCCCGACTCTGACCCATATACTGGTACCAATGTTCGTCGACGAGGTGGACATCCACGTCGCGGCCGGCAACGGCGGCAACGGCTGCCTCAGCTTCCGGCGCGAGAAGTTCGTCCCACGCGGCGGTCCCGACGGGGGCGACGGCGGCGGCGGCGGATCCGTGTTCATCGTCGCCACCCCCACCAAGAACACGCTCGTCGACTTCCGCTTCCATCCCGAGTTCGAGGCCAGGCGCGGCGCGCACGGCCAGGGCGCCAACAAGACCGGGCATACGGGCAACGATCTCGAGATCGCGGTGCCGATCGGCACGCTCGTCTTCGAGAAGAGCCAGGATGGCCAGTTGACGCCGCTGGCGGACCTCACCGAGGAAGGCCAGCGCGTGCTCGTCGCGAAAGGCGGCCGCGGAGGCCGCGGCAACGCGCGCTTCGTGTCGTCGACCAACCGTGCTCCCCGGCGCACGGAACCGGGAGAGGACGGCGAGGAGCGGTTCATCCGCCTGCAGCTGAAGCTGATCGCCGACGCGGGGCTCGTCGGCTTTCCGAACGCGGGCAAGTCGACGCTGATCTCGCGCATCTCGGCGGCGCGGCCGAAGATCGCCGACTACCCGTTCACCACGCTCACGCCGAACCTTGGCGTGGTCACCCTGACCGACGATCGCAGCTTCGTGGTCGCCGATGTCCCCGGCTTGATCGAAGGCGCGCACACGGGGCACGGCCTTGGCGACAAGTTCCTGCGTCACATCGAGCGGACGAAGGTCATCGTGCATCTCGTCGACGTCTCCGGCGCCTCCGGGCGCGACCCGGTCAACGACTTCGACACCATCCTGCAGGAGTTGCGGCTGTTCGACCCGAAGGTCGCCGCCAAGCCGATGCTCGTGGCGGCGACGAAGATGGACGCCGTGGACGAGATGTCGCGGGTCGACGCGCTCGAGCGTCACGTGCGCGAGCGCGGGCTCCCGTTCTTCCGCATCTCCGCGGTTGCCGGCACCGGCGTCGCCGATCTGCTCGAGGCGATGTGGCGGCAGATTGCCGCCGTCCGTGCGGTGCCCGTTCCCGCGGCATGACGAGCGCGCGGCTTGGCATTCTCGGTGGCACGTTCGATCCCATTCACTTCGGACATCTCGACGCGGCCGACGCCGCGAGCGCCGCGATGGCGCTCGAGGAGATCGTCCTGATTCCCGCCTACGACCAGCCGCTGCGCGTGATCGACCCGCGCGCCACCGCCTATCAGCGCTTTGCGCTCGCGGTCCTCGCGGTCGCGGATCGGCCCGAATGCCACGTATCGGAGGTCGAGCTCCTGCGCCAGGGCCGCTCGTACACCGAGGCCACGCTGCAGAAGTTCCACGCCGCCGGCCGGCGGACGTCGCAACTTTTCTTCATTCTCGGCAGCGATGCGTTTGCAGGAATTGCCGCCTGGCACGGGTATCCGCGCTTCCTGGACCTCGCGCATTTCGTGGTCATCGCGCGGCCCGGCGTGAGCATCGAGGACGCCACGCGGCGCACGCCGGAGCTGCGGCCGCGGATGTCGCCCGTGCCCCGCCAACCGGTCGCAAGTGACGGTCCCGCACGGATTTTCCTCGTTCACGCGCACACGCGCGACGTCTCCTCGACGATGATCCGCGAGCGGCTCGCGAGCGGAAAGCCGATCGACGAACTGGTGCCGCCGGCGGTGGCGCGGCACATCCAGAAACACCACTTGTACGGGGCGGTAGGCAGCTTGCATGGCGAAGACGAGCGCATCTAAGAAGGTCGCGACTCCACGGAGGAAGACGGCGGCGAAGCTGCCGAAGAGCGTGCTCGGTGCGGTGCACGCGGTCCAGGACAAGAAGGGAATCGATGTCGTCGTGCTCGACCTGCGGAAGGCGGGCGGCTTCACCGACTTCTTCGTCATCTGCACCGGCACCAACCCGCGGCAGATGACGGCGATCGCGGATTCCGTGGAAGACACGCTGCGGACCGACTTCGGCGAGCGGCCGCACCTGACGGAAGGCGCCGAGAAATCGCAGTGGATCCTGCTCGATTACTTCAACTTCGTCGTGCACGTCTTCAGCCGCGAGTGCCGCAATTTCTACGAGCTCGAACGCCTCTGGGGCAACGCCGAGCGGCACGACTTCTCCGAGGAAGCCTCGACGCCCTGATTGCCGCGACGCTCGCGCCCGCCTGCGCGGCGTGCCGCGCCCCGCTCGACTCGCCGCTCCACGGCTGCGTCTGTCCAGCCTGCTGGGGCGGTATCGTCCCTGCCGCGCTTCCCCGGTGGTCCACCGCTCATATCACGGCCGGCCTCTCGGGCGGGCGCTACGAAGGCGCGCTGCGCGACGTCATCCACGCGTTCAAGTATGAGGGACGGCGGTCGCTGGCGGCGCCGCTGGCCACGCTGATGCACGGCGCCGGGCAAGCCCTCCTCCGGGACTGCGACTGCGTCGTGCCGGTGCCGCTGCATCCGTGGCGGCGCCTGCGGCGCGGGTTCAACCAGGCGCGCGACCTCGCCGAACGCCTCGACCGTCCGGTGGCCGACGCGCTCTGGCGCATCCGCGCCACGCCGTCGCAGATGGCGCTCCACGCCGACGCGCGCAGGACCAATCTGCGTGGCGCGTTCATGCTGTCGCCGCTCGCCACCATCGACGGCCGCATCGTCACGCTCGTCGACGACGTGCGCACGACAGGCGCGACGCTGGACGAGTGCGCGAAGGTGCTGTTGCGCGGCGGCGCGCGGGAAGTCCGCGCGCTGACGATCGCGATCGCCTAAGATCCTTGCGCCGATGAGCGGCGCCACCGATCTCCAGACCACCTGTTACAACTGCGGAACACCACTGACCGGGCCGTTTTGTTCGGCGTGCGGACAGAAGGCCCGATCGCTCGACCCGACGGTCCACGATTTCGTCCACGACTTCACGCACGAGATGTTCCACGTGGACGGCCGGATCTTCCGCTCGGTGTGGAAGCTGATCACGGCGCCGGGCTTTCTGACCCGCGAGCTGTTCCAGGGCCGCCGCGCGGCCTGGGTCTCGCCGATCCGTCTCTACCTGATTTTCAGCCTGCTGTATTTCGCGGCCTCGTCGCTCGCCACGTCGCGCCCCGTAGTCATCGAGCCGGACGACGATCCGGAAGCGAGCGCGCTGCTGCAGCGGCTCGGCTTCAACAGCCCCGAGGCCCTGCGCGAGTGGGTGGGCGAATCGATGGCCCACTGGGGACCGCGCGCGATGTTCGTGCTCGTGCCCGTCTTCGCGTGGCTCGTCGGCCTCGCCGGTCGGCGCCGTGGACATCACTACCCGCAGCAGTTGTATTTCGCGCTGCACGTGCACGCCGCCTGGTTCGCGGTGGCGGCGCTCGTCCTGGTGGCGCGACGGCTCATCCCGCCGTCTCCGGGGGAATACCTCGACGAGCTGCTCCTGTTGTACGGGTTCGTCTACGTGGTCGTGGCCTTCAGGCGCGCATACGGTCCCACGCGCCGGCAGGCGGTTCTGCGCATGGTGGCGGTCCTGTTCGCGTATTCTCTCGTCGTCGGCCTGGTTGCCGCCGGACTCGGGGTGGCGCTCATCTTCGGTCACGGCAACCTGACCTGGCTGTTTGGAGGATTGTCATGAGGACACCTCGACGCCCGCTGATCTCGGCGCCGATCGCCGTCGTGACCGGCTTCGTGGTGTCGGCCGCGGTGGGACTCGCGTCGCCGCCCGCCCAGGACGCGCCCGGAAATACGGCCGCCCGCCCCGGAGCGGCGACCTGGATAACGGCGTGGGGTACGTCGCAGCAGGCGTTGGCGGACGTGGCGATCACCAAGGCGACGGTGCGGATGATCGCCAGGGTGACGATCCCGGGCGAGAACATCCGCATCCGCCTCGATAACACGTTCGGCACCGCCGCGGTCCGCATCGGCCGCGCGTACGTCGGCTATCGCGTGCAGGGCGCCGCCCTCGCTGCGGGATCCAACCGGCCTGTGACGTTCAGCGGGACACCAGAGGCGACGATTCCGGCCGGCGGCACCACGTGGAGCGATCCGGTCCGGCTGCCGGTGCTGGCGCAGCAGGATCTGGCGGTGAGCCTGTACGTGCCCGGCGAAAGCGTGCGGCCCAGCCAGCACGGCGGCGCGGTCGTCACGTCATACCGGAGCGCCGACGGCACGGGCGACGTGGCGTCCGACGAGAGCCGCACGTCGTTTACGGCCACGACGACATCGATGTGGTGGCTGAAAGCGATTGACGTGGAATCCATCTCCCCCACGGGCGCGATCGTCGCGTTCGGCGATTCGATTACCGACGGGACGTGCAGCACCCTCGACGCGCACGACCGGTGGGAAGACGTGTTGTCGATGCGCCTCGGGCTGGAATCTACGGGCGGATCGCGGGGCGGCGGTCGGACCGCGCGGCTGAAGGCCGTCGTCAACGAGGGCATCGGAGGCAACACGCTTACCCGCGAAGGGTTGATGCCCCCAGCCGACAGCACGCCGGGCCTCGAACGCGTCGACCGCGACGTGCTCTCCCACCATGGCGTGACCGATGTGGTGTTGTTCATGGGCACCAACGACATCCGGCGCGGAGCGACGGCTGGCCAGGTCATCGGCGCCATGACGACGATCGTCCAGAAGGTCAAGGCGAGAGGTCTTCGTGTCGTCGGCGTCTCGATCATTCCCCGTCACAACGTGCCGCCGGCGGGAACGAACACCGGCTGGAATGCGGAGAAGACGCGGATCAGGAACGAGGTCAATCAGTGGATTCGGACGAAGGCGCCGTTCGACGGGGTGATCGATTTCGATCGGATCGTGCGCGACCGGGCACACCCGGACCTGTTGCGGCCCGAGTTCAATTGCGGAGACGGGATTCACCCGAGCCCGGCGGGCTACTACGCCATGGGCACGTCTGTCGCGTTACGCCTGTTCGAGCACGATGCTCGATGACCTGATCGATTCTCCGGCGCTGCTCGCAGGCGCGATTGCGGTCGTCTCGCTGCTCAATTACGGCGTCAACCTGTGGATTCTCCGCGCTCACCGCCGTCAGCCATTCGTCGAGTACTGGCGACCGCCGGCGGACCCCGGCAAGGCCCGGTCGGATGCCGCGCAGCTCGCGGTGTCGTTGAGCCTGTCAGCCGTGGCCATCGTGTTGACGCTGCTGCTGGCTCGCTTCGGCCGCGAGCTCGTCGGAGGCGGTGTGTTCGTCATGCAGGTCATCACCCTCGGCTCGAACGTGAGCGATCTGCTCGCGGTGCGAAGTCTCGGACGGAGTGACGCGGCTGAAGGGCATCTTCGCTACTCTACCGGCTACCGGTACAGGGCGGGAGCGGCGCGGATGGCCGGCGCATCGATCGTCGCCGGCATCGTCGCGGTCCTGTTCGACAGCAGGCCTTTCCTGATGGGAGCCGTCTTTCTGCTCGCCACGGCCGTCGGATGGTACAGGCGCGCACGCCAGGCGGCCGTCGCGGCACGCCCGGTCTAAAGGCTCGCCCCTACGGCCGTCCAGACGTCGGCGGCGACGGCATCGGGCGTCCGGCTCGCGTCGAGCCTGATCCAGCCGGCCTGAGAGGCCTGGCGCAGGTAGCTCTCGCGAACGCGCGAGAGCAGCGACAGGTCGCGCTCGTACTTGTCGCGATCGACGGTCTTGCGCCGCGCCGACACGTCCGGCGCGATGTCGAGCAGGAACGTGATATCCGGCTGCGGAAGATATTTCTGGATGTCGGTGAGCCACGCCGCATCGAGCCCCTGCGCGTCGCCGTAGGCGATGCTCGACGCCAGGTAACGGTCGCAGACCACGATCGTCCCCGCGTCCTTCGCGCGCACGATGTCGCCCTTCCACTCGTACCGGTTCGCGACGTAGAGCAGCTGCATCACGTCGGCGGTGTAATGGCGCTCGCCGCGCAGCGCCCGGCCGATTTCCGCGCCAATGACCGTCTCGTAATCGGGAAACGACACGAGGCGCACCGACCGTCCGCCGCCGGTCAGCCGCTCGCGCAGCAGTTCGGCCTGCGTCTGCTTGCCGCTCTGATCGAGACCTTCGAATGCTATGAGGAGGCCGGAATCAGCTTTCAAGGGCGAGGACATCCTCGAGGGTCTGCCGCCGGCGAATGATCGTCCACTGACCTTCGTCCACGAGCACCTCGGCGGGGAGCAGGTGACGGTTGTAGTTCGAGCCCATCACCGAGCCGTATGCGCCGGCGTCGAGAATCGCCACCAGGTCGTCGACCTGCAGCGGCGGCAGAACCCGGTCGCGCGCAAAGACGTCGCTGCTCTCGCAGATTGGCCCAACGACGTCCCAGGCCTGCTGAGCACCCGGCCGCGGGACGACGGGCAGAATCCGGTGAAAGGACCCGTACAGCGCCGGCCGAATCAGCTCTCCCATTCCCGCGTCGAGCACCGCGAACCTGCGTCCGTCCGGAAAACACTTCGTATCGACGATGCGCGCGACGAGAGCGCCGGAATAGCCGACGACCGCGCGCCCCGGCTCGAGGACGACGGGCAGGCCGATGCGGGTCAATTCGGGAATGACGGCCCCCGCATAGTCCACCGGGTCGATGATCGGCCGCCCTTCGTAGGCGATGCCGAGCCCGCCGCCCAGGTCGACGTGCTGGAGCGCGACCCCGTCGTCGCGCAGCTCCAGCGCCAGCGACACGAGCGCGGCCGCCGCGCGGCGCAGCGGCTCGAGCGTCGTAATCTGCGAGCCGATGTGGATGTGGACGCCGGCGAACTGCAGTCCCGGGGCGTCGCGGCGCGCGGCGTAGATGGCGCGCGCGTCCTGGAGCGGCACGCCGAATTTGTTGGTCTTCAGCCCGGTCGAGATGTTCGGGTGGCTCTTCGCGTCGATGTCGGGGTTGACGCGCAGCGCGACGCGCGCGATGCGCCCCTGCGCGCGCGCGATTGTTGCGATGCGATCGAGCTCCCCCGCCGACTCCGCGTTGATCGTGCCGACGCCCTGCGCGACGGCGTACTCGAGCTCGTCGCGCGTCTTGCCGACGCCCGTGAACACGATGTCGCGCGCGGAGAAGCCGGCGCGCTCGGCGACCCTGATCTCGCCGCCGGAGTTCGCGTCGGCGCGGCTCCCCAGCTGGCGGAGCAGCCGCACGAGCGCGAGCGTCGAGTTCGCCTTGAGCGCGTAATGGATCGCGTGCGGGTACGACGCGAACGCCTGATCGATCGCGCGATACGACTCGCGGATCGCGCGTGCGCTGTAGATGTAGGTCGGCGTGCCCGCGTGCTCGACGATCGACTCGATGCTGACGCCGTCGCAGGCGAGCGCGTCACCTGCCGGCTGGAACGGTTGGTACACGAGCGAATCGCATGTTATCATGCGCGCATTCCAGCCATCGAAGCCACGCACGTCACGGATGGGTGCTGACGCCGCGACCCCTGCGCCGCAGGAGATCGATCCCCTCATCGAACGTTGTCTCAAGGGTGACCAGTCGGCATGGGACGCGATCGTGCGCCTCTACTGGCGCAAGGTCTTCAACATCGCCTACAAGTTCGTCGGCCGCCACGACGAGGCCGAGGATCTCACCCAGGACGTGTTCCTCAAGCTGTTCCGCTCGCTGCGCACCTTCGATCGCCGCGCCAACTTCTCCACGTGGCTGATCAGCGTCAGCCGGAATCTCTGCATCGACCATTACCGCAGCATGCGCCGCGAGCACGACGTGGTCGCGCACGACGTGGATGCCTCGGCGGTCGCCACGGCCTCGTCGACCGACAGCCCCCTCGTGGCCCTCGAGCGCCGTGACCGCGTGTCGCTGCTGCGCGCCGCGCTCGACCGGCTGACGCCGTCGCTGCGCACGGCGGTGATGCTGCGCGACATCCAGGAACTGAGTTACCAGGAGATTGCCGAGCGCCTCGGCGTCCCGGAGGGGACCGTCAAGTCGCGCATCAATCGCGGCCGCACGGAACTCGCGCGGCAGATTGCCCGTCTTCGTCAGCATCAGGAATCGTCAGTCAAGAGCGGAGTGTCAGGATGAATCTCACCACCGACCACACGCAGGGCGTCGCCATCGTCCGCGTGCAGGAGAGCCGGTTGATGTACCCGCTGCTGTCCGAGTTCTCCGGCGCCGTGACGGGCCTGATCGGCGGCGGAGAGAAGAACCTGCTCGTCGACCTCTCCACCGTCACTTACGTGGACAGCGCGACCATCGGCTGCCTGATGGACCTCTATCGCCAGGCGACCGCCGCGGGGGGGAACCTCAAGCTGACCGGCGTGCAGAAGCGCGTCGAGACCATGCTGACGATGACCGGCGCGCAGAACTTCCTCGAGATTCACGCCGACGAGCCGTCGGCGATCAGGAGCTTCGGAGCCTAGCCATGCGAACGATCAAGACGACGTCCGGCGCACCGGTTCCGCTCGACGGCGACCTGCTGGCCATCATGGAGGCGCTCTACCAGGAGGTCACGGCCAGGCGCGAGCTCAAACGATCGTTCGAGGACATGACCGGCGAGATCACGCACCTGATCGATCAGATGGACGAGTCGGAGCGCCGCGCCTACCTCCTCGAGAGCCTGTTCCTCAACACGGTGCGCTACGAGAACGACAAGCTCGAAGCCTACATGCGGAAAATCTCGAAATGATGCCGGGTCCGCACGCTCGTTCTTCGCTGTAGAGCACGCGGAACCCGGCCTACGTACGTGGGGCGGGTCCCGCCGAGCGCCGGCGCCACGCGAAGGCGGACCCGCCGCGCCACTCAGAAATCGAGCTTCACCACCAGCTGCAGCAGCCGCGCGCCGGTCGTCGTGTCGTTGATGCGCCCGAATGTCGTGCTGTTGATGTCGTCGTCGGCAACGTAGAAGTTGACGGTGTCGAAGACGTTGAACAGGTCCGCCCGGATCTGCAGCCCCACCGACCTCCAGACCTTCACCCGCTTCGAGGCCGACAGGTCGACGACGAACTGCGGCGGGCCGTCGAAGGCGAGAATCGGCAGCGTGCCGACTTCGCCTGCCATCGGGTTGAAGAACACCTGTCCCGGGAAGCCGGGCGTGTTCGCCAGGTTGTCGGCGCCGACGGCACGGCCGGTGTTGGGGTCGATCACCTTCGGATCGATCCAGTAGACGTTGCCGTCGGCCTTGTGCACGCCGACCAGCTTCTTCAGCTCCTTCATGCTCAGGCTCGTCCTCGCCGTCTGCGCGAACGAGCGCGCGGTCCGGTTGAAGGTGCCGCGCTGCGCGAGGATCGAAATCGGCGCGCCGCTCTGCCAGTGAACGATCGTGCTACCCTGCCAGCCGCCGGCCAGCAGGTCCCACACGCCCCCACGGTCCAGCCACCGCTTCCCCTGCCCGAATGGGAGCTCGGCGATCAGGTTGCCGTTCATCACGTGGGTGACGTGAAATTCCGATCGCCCCTCGTTCAGTTCGGGGCGCGCGTTGTCGAGGAACGGCTCGAAGCGGACCTCCGACGTCCCGGGCGAATTGCTGCGCGTGCCGGCGAACGTGTAGTTGATCTGCCCGATCATCCCCGCCCGCAGGCGGCGGCGCAGGTCGAACTGCATCGAGTTGTAATTGCTGAAGCCGCCGTTGCGGATCAGGTCGGCGACGTAGATGCCCGGATTCGGCAGGAACGCGCGGCGGGCCTGCGCGCCAACGACGGGTCCCGCGCCGGTGATGAACAGGTCCGCCAGCGCCGCCACCTGGCCGGTCTGAATGAGGTTCCGCACGGTCGCGTTGGTCAGGAACCCGCCGCCGAACGTCGGTATCACCGTGAGCGGCTGGCTGCCGGGAATCGCGGGATTGAAGGCGGGGTCGAACGCGCCGCCGCGCTGCAGCGCGAGGAATCCGTTGGTGCGCGCGCGCAGGAAATCGTCCTGGAACGGTCCCCGCGGGTTCATCTGGTTCAAGTCGACGCCGCGCCAGAGCCCGCGGCCGAACATCCCGACGTAGCGCGCCTCGCCGGCGAAGTCCCAGGGCAGCTCGTGCGACACGCCGAGGCTCAACTGATGCACCTGCGGCTGCTTGATGTCGGGATCGATCGCGAACGCCGCCGACCGCGGCGAGGCGTCGAGCTGGTCGGCGTACGTACGCTCGCCGCTGAAGGCCGGTGTCGGCACCACGGGCACGCCGGCAGCGACCGTCGTGTACAGGTTGCTGAGGAGCAGGCCGGTCTGCAGGCCGGGGTTGCTGAACGCGACGTTGTCCGCCACCGCGATCGTCTCTTCGTTGACGAACGTCAGCGAATAGCCGCCGCGGATGGCCATCCGTCCGCTCTTCGAAGGATCCCAGTCGAAGCCGACCGCCGGCCCGAGATTATTCAGATCGCTCTTGTAGAAGCCGCCGCTCACGAACCCCACGCGTCCGTTCGGATCGAGCAGCGCGTCGCTCACGCTGCGGCCGCCGCGGATCGGCAGCAGTGCCAGGTTGTCGCGCTCGCGCAGCGGACTGTAATACTCCCACTTCAGGCCGGCGCGAATCGCCACGTTCGGTTTCCAGCGCCAGCTGTCCTGCAGGTACATCGAGCTGTTGTCGAGACGGTAGTTCCGGTCGTTGGGAATCCCGGGAACGTACCCCGACGTCCGGTTGCGGACCTCGAAGAACTGGCTCACCGACGTGATGGTGCCGGAGAGCATCGACAGCAGCGCGTTGGCCGACGCCAGGTCGGCCGCGCTGATGCCGGGCAGCTGCGCCGCCGTCAGCTGCACGGCGGCCGGCGCCGCAGCGCTGAAGCCGAACGCCACGGACGGGAAGCGTCCCCCGAAATCGAACGAGTTGATCCGGATCCGCTGCAGGCTGCCGCCGAACTGCAGCTCGTGGTTCCCGCGCTGCCACGACCCGGTATCGGTGTACTGGAAGGTCCACTGGCGGCGGCCCTGCGGCTGAAACGACGACACCGGGTCGCTGAGCAGCGGGATCGAGAAGAGCGCGCTGCCGAAATCTTCGGTGCTGTTGAACGCCACCGGCGCGAGGTTGCCTCCCGCCCGCACCTCGTTGGTCAGGTTCGTCAGCGTCCACCGCCACGCGCCGACGTAGCGCTGAACCGTGGACCTCGTGAAGACGACCGGGTGGTCGTGGACCTTGTCGATGTCGCTCCTGTCATCGAGCTCGCGGAACCACGCGTAGTTCGCCTCGAACTTGTGGCGCGGCGACGCCTCGAAGTCGATGCGCGTGCCCCACTGGTTCCGCCGGTTGTCGTTGGTCTGCAGGAACGCGTAGCCGGCGGTGTTGAGCAGCCGGTTCGCCGTGGAGTTGCCCACGTCGAAGTTGTTGACGTTCGACGCCGGCGAAATGCGCGAGAGGATGTCGCGGGCCACCACCGGGTCGGGGCGCAGTCCCGACAGCTGCAGGACGTTCGCGGACCGGATCTGGCCGTCGGCGCCAACGTAGCGAAAGACCCCCTGTAACAGGTCGTCGTGCGCGGGAATGACGTCGAACTGCGTCAACTGGTTCTGCTGCCGCTGGCCTTCGAAGTAGCCAAAGAAGAACAGGCGGTCGCGGACGATGGGTCCGCCGAGCGTCGCGCCGAACTGATCGCGGCGCGTATCGGGCTTCTCGAGCCCGTTGCGCTTGTTGAAATACGAATTGGCGCCGCGCGAGGTGTTGCGGTCGAAGCCGTACGCGTTGCCTCGAAAGCGATTGGTCCCCGACGGCGTCACGAGGCGGACCGCGGTGGCGCCGCCCGCGGCGTCGGCGCCCGGCAGCGCCGTCGTGATGGAGAACTCGCCGACGGTGTCCGAGGTCGGACGGTTGGGCACGAAGTCGAGCGCGTTGGTCCGGATGAAGTTGTCCTGGATGTTGATGCCGTCCTGCGTGATCTGCGTCCAGGTCGGCCGCCCTCCGTTGATGCCCGTCGTCGTCCGGTTCAGGATGCCGGGCACGCCGGCCTGGAGCCGAATCAGCTCGATCGGGTTGCGGCCGTCGAGCGGCAGGTCCTTGATCTGGCGCTCTACGACCGTCTGCGTCACTTCCGGCGTGGTGGTCTGCACCACCGAGTCGCCGCCGTTCACCGTGACCGTCTCCGAGACCTGCCCCACCTCGAGCCGGGCGGTGAGCGACCGTTCGACGCCGACATGGATCTCGACCTGCGGGAACGCCGCGGTCCGGAACCCGCTGAGCGTCATCGTCACGGTATAGAGACCAGGCTGGACCTGCGGGAAGACGAACGCGCCCGTGTCGGACGAGGTCGTCGTTTGCGTCTGTCCCCGCTCCTCGGTACTCAGCGTGACCGTGACGCCCGGAAGCACGGCGCCGGTGTTGTCGAACACGGTGCCCGCGAGCCGTCCGAACGAGACCTGCGCAAAGGCGGCCGCGGACCAGAACAACACGGCCGCAACGGCGACGAGTGACGTGCTGAGAGCGCCCATAGCGGGAAGTCTACGCCAGCTGTCGTGCCGGGTCCGTATGCGCCGGCCGCCACATGCGCGCGCGGAACCCGGCCTACGTACGTGGGGCGGGTTCCGCCGAGCGCTGGTGCCATGTGAAGGCGGACCCGCCTGGCGGACCCGCCTGAGAGATTATTTGCGGCCCGTGTTGCTCGTATCCGCGGCGGGCAGGCCTCCAGGGAGCGTCTCCACTCCGTACTGGTTGTTCTCCTGACAGATGTATTCGAGCAGCTCGTCGCCCGGCGTCCACGTCGCCATGAACCGCACCGTGAACGGCTTGCTGTACGCGCCCGGGTCGTCGATAGTGACGACGTTCTCCATGTGCCCCAGGTCCTTGCGCGTCCAGCGCTCGATCGTGTGCAGCTGCTCGGTGTGCGGGTGGCCGCGGCGGTCGAACCACCACTTGTCGTTGAAGCCGACGGTGTCGATGACGAGCGTGTCGCCCTCCCACCTGCCGATCGAGTGTCCCAGCCACGTCGAGTCGAGCTCGTCCGCCGGCGGATGCTTGCGCCCGTCCATGAAGATCTGGCGGTAGGTGTGGATATTCCCCTCGTGCAGGATGTAGAGGTGCGTCGCGTCCTTGTCGGTGTAGTTCTGCACGAAGCGGTACGGGAACGGCGTGGTGCGCGGCACGCCCATCGGCAGGCACTGGTTGTGCGGCTCGAGCGTCACGTCGCGCTTCGACATCAGCTCTTTCGCCCACGGCAGCATGAGGCTGTCGATCTCGCCCGGCTTCAGCCCGCCGTCCTTCTCGAGATCGTTGATGGGACCGCCGCCGACCCAGACCCCGTTCAGGTCCGGATGCCCGTTCGGCAGCCGCGGCACCGGGCCTGTCGGAACCGCGGAGCGTTTCTTCGTATTGACGGTACCGACGTCCTTGCCGGCCGCGCCCGTTTGCGCGTGGACGACGAGCGGGAGCCCGAACGCGACGAGCGCGCAGATGACGAGCAGCTTTCGCACGGTCGCTTCCCTTCTAGTTGTTGTCGTTCGCGCCCGAGAAGACCTTGGTCCCGTCGGCGAGGACGACGGTGCGCGCGTGCGCGCCCGTAACGCCCGACCGCGCCAGATCGCCTTCGACGGTGACGGTGTCGCCGACCTTGACCGACTTGCCCGTCCACCCCTGCCGCGTCAGCGCGCTTCGCGCCGCCAGCTCGAAGTTCCACGTCGTCACCTGGCCGGCCGCGTCCTTCACGTCGACGTAGATGCGCGAGTGCGGGTTGGTCCATTCGAGCTTCGACACCGTTCCCTTGATGGTCACCGGCTTGTTGACGTCGTATTCGCCGGCCACCGAATGATGAGCGAGTGCCGGGATCGCCATGCACACCAGCGCCGCCGGAATGAGCGCGAACGACTTTCTCATCGCATCCTCCGAGAACTTTCTATTTCTTCCGGAACGGTGCGGGCGTTGCGAACCTCGCGGCGTCAATCGCCGCGTTGGCCTGGATCTGGTTGAGCGTGAGCGTATTCTGCCCGTCCGTCCACGTGATGACGATCTTGTGCGGCATCTTCACGCCGGCGACGTCGCGATAGTCGGAGAAGTCGACCTGCGTCGGCACGGTGCCGACCGGCGTCCGGTTCCAGCGCACGTTGCGCACCAGCAGCCCGGCTTCATCGAAGTAGAAGTTCACGGGCTGGCCGCCGCTCCGGCCCTGCAGCACCTGCACGGGCTTGTCGTCGATCGTCGCGCTTCCCACCTGCCAGCCGGTGAACGCATCCTTGATCGTCGCGGGGAACGAGATGAGCGCCTCGATCCGCGCGCCTTCGAGGTTGCCGGCGGTCAGCTCCATCAGCGGCAGCGGACGCCATCCTTCGGCGACCCACGCCTTGCGGCCGTCGTAGGTCTTGACGTTGTCGCCGTCCGGCGCGTGGACGATCTGCATGCGTTGGTTCGGCGCCTTCGCGTTGATCTCGATCGGCACGTCCGCGCCGCCGGTGTTGAACCCGCCATACATGCCGCGCGCGGTGAAGCTGGTGAGGGCGGCAACCCGCTGCGCGCCGCCGAGCGCCTGCATGTACTTCGCGAACACCTGGTCCGGCATCGTGCTGCGATCGCGGACGAGCGCCATCGCGTTCGGGTCGTCCACCAGGTCGGCGTACTGCGCGGCCAGGCTCGGCACGTCGTCAGGCGTCGGGCTGGTGCGGTGGCACGTGAAGCAGGTGACGCGCGGCCGCCCGCCGAAGTTCGCCTCGTTGATGCCGTTCATCATCGCGATCATCTGGCGCGCGCGCGTGATGAGCGGCGTCGTGATGGCGAAGGCGGCGCGGTCGGTGTGGATCTCCTGCGAGTGGCAGCTCGAGCAGTCGTAGCCGAGCGATGACGAGAACATCCCCATCGCGTCCATGAACTGATCGACCGGGATGCCCTTCAGGACCTGGACGTTCTTGAAGACCTGATCGGACAGCGGCGGCGTCGCGGCCGGCGCCGCCGGTCCCTGCGCGGCCACGGCGGCGGCTCCAAGCCACACGAGGGTCAGGACGATGCAGCTCGCGGCGCGTAGACTCGCGCCTGCGGTCCGCTTACTGACTGCCGACTGCCCGCTGCCCACTGCCGACCACCTACTGTTTCACCGGCTGCGCCGCGTCGGGGCCGCCGGGACCGAAGAGCGGCTTCATGTCGCTCTTCTTCATGATCGATTGCAGCGAGCCGCGGCTCTCGACCACCTTGCCGCCGAACCCCTCGAAGATCACCCGGTCGCCGGCCTTGAGGTCGTCGGGACCCCACCCCTGGCGCCGGATGGTGTTCGGGCTCGTCAGCTCCATGTTCCAGTTGGTCACCTTGCCGTCGGGACCGGTCACGTCGACGTACACGCGCATGTGCGGGTTGGTCCACGACACCTGCGTCACCACGCCTTCGAGCTTCACCTTCTTGTTCGCGTCGTACTCCGTGTCGAAACCGTGGTGCGCGAGTGCCGGGGCCGCGACGCCGATGATGGAGAGCGCCGCGACCAGGATGCCGAACTTCCTCATTGCCAAGACCTCCAGATGATGGTGTCTATTTCTTGCCGTCCGTGCCGGTGCCGATCCTGATCTGCGCGGCCTGCCCGTACTCGTTGTCCTCCAGGCAGATGAATTCCATCAGGTCGGCCTTGCCGTCGCGGTCGGGCCGCAGCAGGCGCCCGACGAAATGGAGCTTGACCGGCCTGGTCAGGGCGCCGGGATCCTCGAGCGTGAAGTCGTTCTCGATGCGGCCCCAGCTCGTGCGCGTCCAGCGCTCGACGGTGTGGAGCTGCTCGGTGTGCGGTGTCCCGCGGCTGTCGAACCAGAACTTGTCGTTGTAGCCGACCGTGTCGATCACCAGCGTGTCGCCTTCCCAGCGCCCGATCGAGTGGCCCCACCAGTTGTTGACCCAGTTGCGCGGGTGCGGGCGGCCGTCCATGTACACCACGCGATGCGCGCCGGCGTCGCCCGTCTCGTGCAGCACGTAGATGTGCGAGAGCCCGGTAGACTGATATTCATAGACGAACTTCCACGGATACGGGTTCACACGCGGCACGCTCATCGGCAGGCAGGCCGTGTACGGCTCGTCCTTCGAGAGCCGCTTGTCGCGCAATTCCTTCGCCCACGGCTGGAGCGGCAGCTCGCCCGGCTTCAGGCCGCCGTCACGCTCGATGTCGCCGTTCGACCCGCCGCCCACCCACGGGCCCGTCAGGTCGACGTGGCCGTCGGCCATCCGCGGAATCGGATGGCTGTTGATCTCGGCCTCCGGGACCGTCGGGCTGCCGGGGTTGATGTAGCGGATGCCGCCGTTGTCGGTGAGGACGCCCGCCTGGTTCGTCGTCTCCCGCCCGTCGCCGCGGCCTGGATTGTCGTTGCCACGCCCGCCGCGCCCGCCGCGGCCCTGCGCCTGCAGCATCACCGTCAGTGCCGCCAGCGTTACCGAGATGACAAGAAGCTTTCTCACGTGAGTCCTCCGACTGCTCCTGGAAGCCGTACTTGTGCCGGACGCATGATGCGCGGCTCGCCGGTTGAAAGACCTCCAGCCGCAGCCCGACGGTCCGCCTTGACGCTAAGGATACGAGACGCGACAGCGCCAGATCCACCTGGTGGAACGGCGGCGCAGGACCGTCAGCCAGCTCCCCGGGCGCGCGTTTGAGGATACCCGAAATGCGCCAGTTGGAGGCAACGGGCGGGGCGCGCCGCGTGGCCGAATTCCCACGGGAAACGCCTCATCAGCCGAAAAAAAAGGGCCGCGATTGCGTCGCGGCCCTCAAGTCCCAAGGAGTTGTCGTCGCGGTCAGTACAAGATTGCGTGTCGCCTAGTTGACGGCGCTCGCGTCGGTGAGCGCGGCGGCCGCCGTCGGAATGTGAACGGGCGCGTCGACCGGCATTTCGACGAGCGTCCACGCGTCGGTCTCCTGCAGCACCATCGCGGCAAACTCCGTGTGCAGCGCGTGGCCGCCGCGGTGCGCGACCAGGTGCCCGATCAGCGGATGGCCGACGAGCGCCATGTCGCCGATCACGTCGAGGATCTTGTGCCGCACGAACTCGTCGTCGAAGCGCAGCGAGTTGTTGAGCACGCCGGTGTCCCCGATGACGATGGCGTTCTCGAGCGAGCCGCCCAGCGCCAGATTGCGCTGCCGCATCCACTCCACTTCCTTCAGGAAGCAGAAGGTGCGCGCCGGTGCGATTTCGTCGACGAACGCGTCTTCACCGAGGCGAATCGTGCGCGACTGGTGGCGCAGCATCGGGTGGTCGAACGCGATGCTGTACGTCACCTTGAAATGATCGGAGGGGTAGACGGCGATGCGCTTGTCGCCGCGCGTCAGCGACAGCGGCCGCAGGATTTTCATGTAGCGGCGCGCCGCGGGCAGCCGCTTGATGCCGGCTTCGTGGATCAGGTAGATGAACGGCGCCGCGCTGCCGTCCATGATCGGCACTTCCGGCGAGTTCAGCTCGACGACGACGTTGTCGACGCCGAGGCTGACGAGCGCCGCCAGCAGGTGCTCGACGGTGTCGACGTTCACCGCGTCGCGCGTCAGGCCGGTGGCGTGGTCGATGCCGCCGACGTGACCGACGTAGGCCGGCACCTCGAGGCCGCCGAGATCGGAACGGCGGAACCGGATACCGAAGTCAGAGGGAGCGGGCTTGAGGGAGAGCGTGACCTTCTTGCCCGAATGGAGACCAATCCCCGCGCAGGAGATAGGTCGACGAAGTGTCCGTTGTGCGTTCATCAGCGCCTGAGAACCGTCCGCGGGGGGTGCTCCTCCCCTAGCAAGCAGGGTACCCGTGTGCGCGGTGTCTGGGGACGCCTCCTAAAATCTTCCCTTACCTGGATTTATCTGGGGACCGGTCCGGCGGGATCGTCGGGTGATCGTCG
>Ga0134123_10000230_pt1 | contig 38204 bp, 26 predicted proteins | sample KB303_FD_96460 | JGI IMG/M metagenome (GOLD analysis project Ga0134123, IMG submission 96460) | Terrestrial soil microbial communities without Nitrogen fertilizer from Kellogg Biological Station, Michigan, USA - KB3-0-3 | ecosystem: Environmental > Terrestrial > Soil > Unclassified ...
ATTTATCTTCGTCTTTGGCCAGCTCGTCCGCAAGTAATTTTTGGGTGGGAACAGAAAAGCCATATTGTGCAAACACTTCACGCACCTCTTCTTTTTCTTTTTCGTAAAAATGTTTTACTTCATGATATTCACGTTTTAATTCTGAATCATAATGTTCGATTTCCGTTCTACCTGCAAGGTATCCGCCTAATCCCATAGCTATTGAACCGGCAGCAATTTCAGCGATGCCGGCCGTTATAACAATTGCATTTGAATCCACAGCTCCGCTTAAACCTGCTGCCAATGCAAATGGAACGGTCAACCCGTCTGCCATACCAATCACAACATCGCGGATAAGATTTGATTGTTGAAAATGTTGTTCTTCGTGTGGATGATTCTGATGAGAACCGGAATCGTGCATATTAATTATCTTAGACCAAAAATAGATATTTAGTTCCACATCAAGTTTATCCCGAAGGGATTTTCCATAGGAGTCCTTCGTGACCTTAGGAGAAGTTTAAAGTTTTTTCAATGCTGAAGTTTCCTGTATATCTGGATTATAATTCCACCACACCGGTTGATCCTCTTGTGCTGGAAAAAATGCTGCCTTATTTCAATGATAAATTCGGAAATGCGGCAAGCAAAACGCATTCATTCGGGTGGATTGCAGAGGAAGCGGTTGATCAGGCAAGGGAGAAAGTTGCTGCGTTAATTAATTCAGAAAAAGAAGAAATCGTTTTTACTTCGGGTTCAACAGAAGCGATCAATTTTGCATTAAAAGGTGTTTTTGAAAATTACATATCAAAAGGGAATCATATCGTCACGGTAAAAACCGAACACAAAGCCGTTCTCGATACATGCTCTTACCTTGAAACAAAAGGAGCTGCGATAACTTATCTTGCTGTTGACCGTGAAGGGATGATTGATTTGAATCGGCTCAGCGATGCAATAACTGAAAAAACTATCTTAGTTTCTGTCATGTTTGCAAATAATGAAACCGGTGTCATGCAGCATATTGAAGAAATCGGAAGCATCTGTAAAGAGAAAAAAGTTTTGTTTTTCTGTGATGCAACACAGGCTGCCGGGAAAACAAGAGTTGATGTAAACGAACATCAGGTTGACCTGATGTGTATTTCTGCTCATAAACTTTACGGCCCCAAAGGCACAGGAGCGTTATACATACGAAGAAAAAATCCAAGAGCGAAACCAGCACCATTGATCCATGGAGGCGGACATGAAAGAGAATTTCGCTCCGGTACTTTGAATGTGCCGGGTATTGTCGGTTTTGGTGAAGCCTGTGCATTAGCTCAGAAAAAAATGTGGGAGGATGGTGAGCGAATTTCAAAATTGAGAACACTGCTTGAGCAGTCATTGGCAGAAACAGGAAACAATTTTATCAATGGCAGCATAAGAAATCGTTTGCACAACACCACAAATATTTCATTCAATGGAATTAACAGCGGAATATTTATAAAAGAACTGCCTGACATTGCTGTAGCAACCGGTTCTGCCTGCACATCTGCCGTTGCCGAACCTTCACATGTTTTAAAAGCAATGGGATTATCTGATGAGGAAGCCAACTCTTCCATACGTTTCAGCTTAGGACGATTTACTACAGAAGAAGAGATTAAATTTGCGATTGAACAAATAAAAAAGATAAGCCGCTGATTGAACTAATTATCACCACTTAATTAGTGTAAATTCGTGTAATTAGTGGCAAAATATTCGCATAATTGGCGGCAAAATAAAAACTATGAGTAAAGAAAAAAAATTATTTCTTCTTGATGCAATGGCGCTTATCTACCGTGCTTATTTTGCATTCAGCAACAATCATCGCATTAATTCAAAAGGGCAAAATACTTCCGCCATCTTTGGTTTTGCAACCACCCTGCTTGAAGTATTAAAGAAACAACAGCCTACTCACATTGCAGTAGTCTTTGACACCGAAGCCCCGACTTCACGCCACGAAGAATTTTCAGACTATAAAGCCAACCGCCAGGAAATTCCGGAGGACCTTGCGATGGCAATTCCGTATGTGATAAAACTGGTGGAAGCGTTTAATATTCCCGTTCTGTCGTCTGACGGTTACGAAGCTGACGATATCATCGGAACATTTGCAAAGCAGGCGGAGAAAAAAGGTTTTGATACCTACATGATGACTCCCGATAAGGATTACGGGCAGCTTGTGGATGAGCACACATTTATTTTCAAACCACCCCGCGGAGGCGGAAACCCTGAAGTGATGGGTGTTGCCGAAGTATGTAAACGCTGGGATATTGAACGCGTGGACCAGGTTATTGATATTCTCGGCTTGATGGGCGACAGCGTTGATAATATTCCGGGCGTTCCCGGTGTCGGAGAGAAAACTGCCATTTCATTGGTTAAGCAATTCGGCAGCATGGAAAATCTTTACAAAAATACCGATCAGTTAAAAGGCAAGCTGAAAGAAAAAGTGGAGAATAATAAAGAGCTTGCATTTCAATCAAAAAGATTGGCGACAATTATTATTGATGTCCCGGTAAAGTTTGATGAAAAGCAATTGGAATTAAAAGAGCCAAACAAAGAAGCATTAAAAGAACTCTTTGCAGAGCTTGAATTCCGCAGATTGGCAGAACAGGTCCTGGGTGAAAAGAGCAAGCAGGCCGAAGTTCCAGCGGATTTATTTTCTGCTCCAACGAATGGAAATGTAAAACCCGCATCCGCCCCGCAGCAGCAATTGTTTGGAAACTTTGATGCTGATGAAGTGGAAACAATTGATGCCCCGCAAACAAATTACTCCACCATTGAAACCGTTCCGCATACATATCACATCGTTGATACTCCTGAAAAAATAAAAAAACTGGTTGCGCAGCTCAATAAGCAAAAAGCCATTTGCTTTGATACGGAAACAACCGGTTTGGATGTAAACCTTGCAGAACTGGTCGGGATGTCATTTTCATTTGCAGCATGGGAAGGATATTACATTCCCATTCCTTCCAACTATGATGATGCTCACAAAATAGTGAACGAGTTTAAAGCTGTTTTGGAAAATGAAAAGATTGATAAGATCGGGCAGAACTTAAAATATGATATGGCTGTGATGAAATGGTATGACATTGAAATTAAAGGGAAATTGTTTGATACCATGATTGCTCATTTCTTAATTCAGCCCGACATGCGTCACAATATGGATGTGATGGCTGAAAATTATTTAAACTATTCACCCGTTTCCATTGAAACGCTCATTGGAAAAAAAGGAAAAGATCAATTGAGCATGCGCGATGTGCCGGTTGAAAAAATTTCGGAGTACGCTGCTGAAGACGCTGACATTACGCTCCAACTGAAAGATAAATTTGAGCCGTTATTGAAAACTTCCGGTGTGCAAAAGCTTTTTGACGAAGTTGAAATCCCATTGATACCTGTGCTTGCTTCAATGGAAGCGGAAGGTGTACGATTGGATAAAGAGGCATTGCATGATTTATCGAAAGCGTTGGAAAAAGATGTTGCCATAATCGAAAGTGAAATTCAGGAAATGGCGGGAACCAAATTCAATGTTTCATCGCCAAAGCAGGTAGGTGAAATTTTGTTTGAAGTATTGAAGGTGATGGAAAAACCTCCGAAAACAAAAACCGGCCAGTATTCTACAGCTGAGGATGTGTTAAGTAAAATTGAAAACAAACATCCTGTCATAAAAAAAATTCTCGATTACCGCGAGTTGGTTAAGCTGAAAAATACGTACGTGGATGTGTTGCCCGAAATGGTGAACCCGCGCACGGGCAGAATCCATACTTCGTATAACCAGGTGGTGGCTGTAACGGGAAGGTTAAGCTCTGATAATCCAAACCTTCAAAACATTCCCATCCGCACAGAACGCGGAAGAGAAATCCGCAAAGCATTTATTCCGCGCAGTGAAAAATTTACATTGTTGTCTGCGGATTACTCGCAAATAGAATTACGGATCATTGCAGAATTAGCAGAGGATAAAGGAATGATTGCTGCATTTAAAAGCGGTGAAGATATTCATTCTACCACAGCCTCTAAGGTGTATGGCGTGGATATTAAGGATGTGACAGGTGAGATGAGACGCAATGCCAAGATGGTGAACTTCGGAATCATCTATGGGATTTCTGCTTTCGGTTTAGCAGAGCGGTTAAACATTTCGCGCACGGAAGCGAAAGGAATTATTGAAAATTATTTTAAACAATATTCCAATATCAAAGATTACATGGATGAAAGCATCGAGAAGGCGCGGAAGAGCGGGTACGTGGAAACTATTCTCGGAAGGAGAAGATATTTACGCGACATTAATTCGGCCAATGCCACCGTGAGAGGTTACGCTGAACGGAATGCGATTAATGCTCCTATACAGGGAAGCGCTGCCGACATGATTAAAGTTGCCATGATTAATATTCACAATGACATTGTGAAAAAGAAGTTTCGTTCAAAAATGCTTTTGCAGGTGCATGATGAACTGGTGTTTGATGTTTTTCAGGAAGAGCTTGATGATGTGAAAAAACTTGTTGCCGACCGGATGAAAAATGCATTGCCCTTAAAAATTCCTGTGGATGTGAGTATAGGTTCAGGGAAAAACTGGCTGGAGGCTCATTAGGATTTAGGTAATTGGGGTAATTAGTCAGTTCACTTGAAAATAGAGATCAAAGTTTCACAAACTTTTTCTGCACCATTTCATCACCTGCTTTTATTCTTACAAAATAAATTCCTTTTGAAAGGGCTTCGGTGTTTTCATTTTTGATGAATTCACCTGAAATGTTTTTGTAAAAATCAGTCTTTAGTTGTTTGCCATTCATATCATAAAAAGCAATTTCTACATCGTTTGGCTTTATTGAATTGAGTTGGATGGTGATGGAGGAATTGACCGTGGTGGGATAAATATTCAGAAAATTAAATTCTTTAATAAATGAAATACCGGTTGTAATGTTTATGATAAAATAAATATTAGCAGGTGTGGTACAGAAGAATAAATCAGGACTGTAAGTACCCATTTGATCAGCTACAAAACTTATTTGCATTTGACCACTTGAATTGGGAACGGTGTCACCCTCAAAATACCATATATAAGGATTAGCGCTGAACATATCACAACTGACATAAGAAGACAGAATCACTGAATCTCCAAAATTGCATGATACATTCAGATTGGTATTTGGCGGGGTCTGATATCCCCAAAAAGTGTTTTGAGTGATATTATGACATGCTACATAAATATAGGATTTTGAAAATCCATATTGCATACATACCAAAAAACCGATCAGGTAAATTATTTTTTTCATGGGTTGAGAAATTTGGTTAGATCAAAGATAACTCAATATTTGAATAAAAATTGTCCCCGGAATAGATACTAATAATCACATCCTGACAGGTCACGAAGCGCAGCGAAGTTCCTGTCAGGTTTTAAGATGTTAAACCTGACAGGTGTATCAACTAATTAAAATAAAAAAAATTAGTGTTAATTGGTGTAATTAGTGGCCACTTTAAAAAATTTTCACTTCACAAAAAGCCCGTGCAATTCTCCCTGCACGCGTGAAATGATTTCACCGAGGTGTTCGTTGTTTTCGGCAAAATTTATTTCATCAATGTCCACTACGAGAAGTTTTCCCAATTCGTATTGCGTGATCCACGCTTCATAACGTTCGTTAAGCCGCTTGAGATAATCAATGCGGATGGAATTTTCATACGGCCGGCCACGCTTTTCAATCTGGTTCACCAAAGCAGGCACGGTTCCCCGTAAATAAATCATCAGGTCAGGAGGGGAAATAAAACCTGACATGAGGTTGAAAAGGTTCATGTAATTGTTAAAATCACGCGTGGTCATTAATCCCATTGCATGCAGGTTGGGAGCAAAGATGTAGGCATCCTCATAAATGGTGCGGTCCTGTATCACCTTCTTGCCGCTCTTTTTGATATTTACAATCTGGTTGAAACGGCTGTTCAGAAAAAATATCTGCAGGTTGAACGACCAGCGCTGCATGTCTTCGTAAAAATCATTCAGGTATGGATTGTCATCCACATCCTCATAGTGCGGCTCCCACTTGAATTGTTTTGCCAGTAAGGTGGTTAATGTTGTTTTTCCTGATCCTATGTTTCCTGCTACTGCAATATGCATGTGGGGTCGTGGGGTTTAAAGTTTGAGGTTCGAAGTTTAAAGTTATCTATGAAATACGAATTGGTACGAATTTACGAATACCCGGTATCTATGATGTTATTGAGCCAACCTGTTTGTTACAAATTCGTAAATTCGGATAGATTCGTATTTTGCAGATTTTGGTGCAAAGAAAATCAAAAAGAATATATTTCAATAACATTCTTTTTTAAAACATACAAACGATTTTGTTCGATGCGCATTTTTATGACATCATTTAAATCCCTGTATGAAATTTCTTTATTTGTGAAATTCACCTGGTTTATTTCTTTCAATTCGTTCGCGCTGCTAAGAATTATTTTATCATCATTCACCTGGAAAGCGCTTATATCCATGGAATCCTTTATTTCCAGCGTCTTGAGGTAGGTGCCGAACATATCAAAGATAAGCACTCCTGACGAAGGATTGCCCAGCCACAACCATTTTTCTGATTCAACAAGGAAGACAGGATTTATTTCTGTGTTGATCAGCTGGCTAAGGTCACTGCTTTCGTGGACAGGCTGCAAAGAAGTGCTGAATTTTTTTAATTGGTTGGATTGTTTATCATATACCCAGTATCCATCATGGCGCGACACGCAAATAAGCACGGGCTGCTGCAGGTTTAAATCATGTAAATTGAAAGTTGATTGTACAGATAGTTTATTGTCGAGCGTAATGACGGATGAAAAATCCCTGTTAAAGATCAATATTTTCATGGGATCGGTAGCATCCGCAAACTGGATGGTGCCGAAAGATTTTTCACTGAAGGATGAAATTAAATTTCCATCGGGGTCATATTTAAGCAACCCGTTTTCAGTTACAAGATATAAATTCCCGAGATGATCGGTGGTGAAAAAAGAAACGGCAGCATCTATTTTATTTACGAGCGTAAGCGAATCTGCAAAAGCAAACCGGTTAAATAAACAAAAAAATAAAAATACGGATAGTTTAATTTTCAGAGCTTGTCCGGAAATTCCAAAACTGAACAATAATGCCACAGATTCACAGATTATTCTTTCATTTTTTACCTTAAAATCTGTGAATCTGCGGCATCTGTATTTTAATGCAAATAAATTTAAACAGGCTCTCATAAACAATTCTGACTACTAACCTCCGGCTTCTGACTTTCAGTTTACTTAAAATTAAAATTCAAAATTTCATCAGCATAGTTCCGATGGTTTGCCAACCGCGGAACCTTATGCTGCCCTCCTAATTTATTTTTTGACTTGAGCCATTTATAAAATGTGTCCTGCTCAAGCATACGAATGACGGGCTTTCTCAAAGCCATATCGTGATAACGCTTTGCTTCGTAATCGGAATTAAGCTGTTTTAAAGCTGTATCGAGGCTGGCCGCGAAATCTTCGAGGTCCAGGGGGCACTTTTCAAATTCAATAAGCCATTCATGCGCCCCGTTTTCACTGTCGCTGAAATAAACCGGTGAAGCGGTATAATCTTTTACCGAAGAACCGGTCATCCGGCAGGCTTCTGCAATAGCTTTTTCTGCATTATCAATCACCAGCTCCTCGCCAAATGCGTTAATGAAATTTGCTGTGCGGCCGGTAATCCTGATCCGGTGCGGCTTTAATGAAGTGAACATTACTGTATCGCCAATAATATAACGCCACAATCCTGCATTGGTGGAAATTACCATTGCATAATTTTTATTTAATTGCACTTCATTGAGTGAATATGTTTTCGGATGGCTGCCTGTAAGCTCATCTGCTTCAATAAATTCATAAAAAATTCCGTAGTCCAGCATCAGCAACATTTCATCCGAAGCGCTTTGATCCTGTATCCCGAAAAATCCTTCCGAGGCATTATAGGTTTCATAATAATGCATATCATTCTTCGGAATTAATTTTTGAAATTGTTCCCGGTAAGGCGTAAAATTTACTGCGCCATGAATAAACAATTCAAGATTGGGCCACACTTCAAGCAAATTATTTTTCCCGCTTATTGCTAAAATTTTTCTAAGCAACACCAGCGTCCACGAAGGCACTCCTGAAATGTTTGTAACATCCTCGGCCATTGTTATGCGCGCCATCCTGTCAATCTTTTCTTCCCATTCATCCATCAGCGCAATAGCCATGCCCGGTGTACGGAACAGCTCGATCCAGAAAGGAAGGTTCTGGATAAGAATTGCAGAAAGGTCGCCATAAAAAGAATCATTGCTGAATGAATTTATTTTATGGCTGCCGCCCAGTGATAAAATTTTTCCATTGAATAGTTTTGTCTCCGGGTGATTGTTGCAGTAAATGGAAAGCAGGTCTTTGCCGCCTTTAAAATGGCATTCTTCAAGCGCTTCTTCGCTTACCGGGATAAACTTGCTTTTATCATTGGTGGTACCGGATGATTTTGCAAACCATTTTATTTCTGTTGGCCATAATATATTTTGTTCGCCTTGTTTAATGCGATTAATACAGGGTTTCAGCGATTCGTAATCCTGGAGGGGAACGCGTTCAATAAATTCACGGTAGTTTTTGATAGATGCATAATCATATTTCCGGCCCCACTCAGTATAACGGGCAGCGGCTATCAGTTTGCGCAACCATTCTTCCTGCACTTCATTCGGGTATTTTACGAAAAGCTCAATCTGGTGAATGCGCTTTTTCATGATCCAGGAAAAAAGAGAATTTAGGAGAGGCATTTTAAGGTTTAAGGTTTAAAGTTGTATGTTTAAGATTTGCCCGTAACAAATATCACGGATAATTAACGAATAACTTTTTCCTGTGATAAAGGTAGATAATTTTTTTGTTTTAAACCGGTTAAAAAAGTCAAATTTATTAATTGAACTTTTCAATCTGTTTCCTTTATATTCGCACCCGTGTGATTTTTATGTTTAGAATATACCTCTGCATTTTTATTTTATCTATCCAATCCTGTCTTGTGCATGCTCAATTGCCTGTGCAACAGGAAGCATTTCAATCCTGTCATTGTCCCGGAATGGCAAAAAATGGCAAGGGAACTTTTTATTTTTCTTTCGGATATAACCTGGATTGGTTTACAAACAGCGACATCCACTTTAAAGATTTTAAGACGGATAATTATAATTTCACTTTATACTCTGTAAAGGGAGTTGACAGGCCGGCACTGAAATATATTTTCCAGGAAGACATAACACTTCCGCAATACTCTTATCGCATTGGTTATTTCTTTAATGACAAAAGGGATCTCGGCATCGAAATAAATTATGATCATGTGAAATACATTATGGTCAATGATCAGCGGGTGCATATTAAAGGACAGATTCACGAAACATATTTTGATACCGATACTCTTTTGCTAAGTTCTTTTATTCGTTATGAGCATACAAATGGTGCAAACTATTTTATGATTAATGGAGTGAAACGTCTTAATTTATTGCATTCCAAGGGCGAGATGCATTGGTTAAGTACTGTTTTACGGGCAGGTGCAGGACCGGTCATACCCCGTTCAGAAACTTACTTATGGGGCAATCACCGAAATGATACTTATCATTTGGCAGGCTATGTCATGGGAGCAGACATCGGGTTGCGCTATGATTTTTTGAAAAATTTTTATGTGGAAACTTCCGGCAAAGGAGCGTATGCTAATTACACTAATGTATATCTTTTTGAGGAAGGAAGAGCCAGCCAGCACTGGTTTTCTTTTGAATTTATTTTTACAATTGGCTTTCAATTTGGCGCCCGCCTATTCTGATACGAGCTAAACCATACATTTTGAATTAATATTTTCATTGGTATCTTTGCGCCCCTGAAAAATAGTGAGCAGTGAGCAGTGAGCAGTAGTAAAATTAAATCATTTAAACTCAGAATGGCGAGGTAGCTCAGATGGTTAGAGCGCAGGATTCATAACCCTGAGGTCGGGGGTTCGACTCCCCCCTTCGCTACAAATATTAAAAAATTGTTTTATTTTTGATTAATTGTTTTATTATTTTTGAAAGAGAAAAAACTAACAGATGAGAAAATATATACAAATATCAATCGGAATTTTTTTATTTTTTTGCTTCATACAGGTTAAGGCACAGTCAAACATGCAAATAACTTTTTATGCAGCGTCTACAGCGCTTGCCGGTGCTGATACGGTGTATATGTATTCGGGGGTGGCGCTCAATGGTCCCGGACAATACGACCAATATTTAACGGGTGAATTAGCAGACCCGGGTTCGGGACTTGGAAGAATGACCAATGTGGGCCCTGACCAATGGGCAATTTGCCTGGAACCTTTTTTTTATTTCAGCCAGGGTTTAAGCGGTCCTATTCCGACCGGCTGGACAATGTATGGAATAGGTAATATTTTATTTCATAATCCGGACCTGTCTACTATTGTTCAATATAATAATAGTGCGGCCCAGTTTCAGATTTCATTTGTTGCTACCAGCACCAACATCACTACTTTTCCGACAAATAATTCACCAGGGCAATTAACCGCTTCATACCAGAGCTGCACTCTGGGAATAAACGATCCTCAAATTACAAACGGGTTAATTACTAATTATCCCAATCCGCTGGTTGATAAAACTCAATTTTTCTACACCTTAAAATCATCCGGAAAAGTATCTTTAAAAATTTACAACGCCATCGGGCAAATTGTAAAAACTATTGTAAGTGACGAACTTCAATTTCCAAATACATACAGTTATAAATGGGCTGGGGATAATGACAGCGGAAGAAAACTGTTTAATGGTGTTTATTATTACACCCTTTCTGTCAACAGCAAAGTGGTACAGACCAACAAGCTGATCATTTCAAGATAGTTCATCTCAGCCAGTATAATTTTTTTTAATTTTTTAAAGCTGATCCGAGTTATCAGTGCCGCTAAAAAATTGTTTCATCGCTGATTTTTATCGGAAGATTGTTTTGAAAAAATACGCGAGGATTGACAGCGCTACAGACCAGGCAAAAAAACCAAAAATTAATTTTGGAAGCGCTTTTTTGTCATGACGGTAAAATTTAGCCGCTACAATTGATGCAAGGGGAACGGAGATAATTACTGAAAAGAAAACCAGTCCCGTAAATCCATAACGCCATTTTATTTTTATAATTCTCCTGTTAATCCGGGTGAAAACTCTTTTCGGTCTTCGCAGATGATGAGCCGTCCAGTTAAAAATGTATTCGCCAAAATGGAAAAAAATAAATGTACCAATCGCTGCACCTGATCCGCATATCAGAATCGTTTCAAGGAAGGACCAATGCTCTTTGCCGCCCGGATTGATAATCATTGCAAAAGGAGCAATGACAAACTTGATAATGGAAAGCAGCCACCAGCCAAAAATTTTAGAAAAATATTGCAGCATTAATCCTTCCTCCCGTATGCCAGGTCACCGGCATCGCCCAGCCCCGGAACAATATATGCCTGTGCTGTGAGCTCTTCATCAACTGCCCCAAGCCATAATGTCACATCTCCTGCAAGGTGGCTTTTAACATGTTCAATTCCTTCAATGCTCGCAATGGCCGCAACAATATGCACATGCCTGGGTTTCCCTTTATCGAATAATGCTTTAATTGTTTTTGCCATTGACTGGCCGGTTGCAAGCATGGGGTCGGAGATAATTAAAATCCTGTCGGCAATTGACGGTGACGAAACGTATTCGAGATGAATATCAAAACTGCCGTCTTTGTGATGCCTGCGATAAGCAGATATAAATGCATTTTCTGCATGGTCAAAATAATTCAGCAATCCCTGGTGCATGGATAATCCTGCTCTCAAAATGGTGGCGAGCACAGGTTGTTCTTTCAGCACAGGAACATTAGCTATGCCGAGAGGTGTGGTTACTTCCTTTTCAACCCATTCTAATCTTTTACTGATTTCATAGGCAGCAATTTCTCCTATTCTTTCCATGTTTCTTCGAAAGCGCATGCGGTCATTTTGAATTTCCACATCACGGATTTCAGCAATAAACTGGTTGATGATCGAGTTTTGCTCACTGAGAATATGTACCATAATTAATTGCTGAATTGCTGACGAATTAACTTATTTTTTTATCAATTTTAAAGGATAAGGAAGCGTGTTTTTTTTAATTTGTAAATATACTATTTCTTCAGCACCAAAACTTTTATAAAACCTGGCAAGGTTCGTATCATTGGATCCTTCAAAATCAAGAACCAAATTTTTCTCAGAATGATCTTTTATAAAGGCATCTATTAATAAAGGCATGGAAAGTTTTTCTTTCGCTTCCTCATTTGACCCTGAAAAAATAAAAATTGTTTTGCCATTGCTCTCGATGAAAAATGCTCCGGCTATTAAATTGTTTTGGAATATCACTCCATAAATTTTTACACTATTTTTTTTTGATGCTGTTTCAATTATTTTCAGCAGCGTATCATAATTTTTAGTTTTTAGTTTACGGATGTTTTTGCCCCTGTTCTCCCTGAAAAGCTTTACTATTTTCCCGGGATCAGCATCTTTTACAATTTGCTGATCTGCATGGGACGCTTTTTTGAGATTGCGTTTTAAATTTTCATTATACGTTTTATGAATACCCGGATATAGATTCTTTAAATTCAGGTGATGTGTTAAATTTTTCTTTTGAATAAAACCCGGAGTTTCAAAATTGTTTTCAGTGTTGAGATTAATTTCCATAAAACGGAATGTACCCGGTATGGATTTTAAAAATTGATTTAATTTTTCCTGTGTGATTTTATTTTTTGAAAATAATCCCAGTTGTTGAGTGAAAAACGGAGGATACAAATATTCGATTCCGTATTTTTTATTTTTTGTGAGCGGAAATACTGATTCATAATCATTCTCAACCAGCGCATCCCAGCCCGGACAAATTAAATCCAGGTACCAGGAATAAGCATACACTATTCCATTCAGTGATTTACGGATGCAGTCATCCCATTTAGATTTGTCAATTTCGTTATGGGAGAGATGGGTAATCAAAAATGTTTCTAATTAATTTCTCTTTCGACTTTTCAATTTGCAGCCAGTTCCACCATTTGTTCATATACACTTTTCCACCCGGCCCATAACCTGTTTTCACTCAGCGATTCATTGTGCCATAAGCTGATGAATGTTCCGTTTACGGCTTTTACTTCCTCAATCAGCGGTTTAATATAACTTATTGCATCCGCAGGAGAAACTTTCATGTAATATTTTAAAGTAGCATCCATCACGGCAAACGGATGTATCTTCAACAAAGTCGCCTGTTCCATATCCAGGTCATAAAAATAAAACGGGGTGCAGATACTTGCCCTGAATCCGACCTGCAATGCATAGCCCATTGTATAGTCATCTGTAATATCGAGATCAATCAGCTGCCTGTAAGTTGCAGGTAATTTAAGAATCAAAAAATGCTGCCGGCTCCTGGTAACTTCTCTTTTCAAAATTTTAGAGAGAATGCTTACTTCTTTTTTAAAACTTCCTTTATTCCTGTTTGATGCGTAGGAAGGATGAATTCCTACTTCCGAATAATCAGCCAGGGATTTAATAAGCGATCGCAATTTTTTACTGTCAGCAGGAACGTTTTTATCATTCATTCCGTATTCGCCAAGCAAAATAAAATAGATTGTTTTAAATTTATAATTCTTTTGAAGTTCCAGCTGGTAATCAAACGTATCATACGGATCTTTTGCAGCGCCCAGTAAAACTTTTGTGCGCTCTGCGAAATCTTCCAGGTCCATGCTCACTAACGACCGTGCATAGGCCCCCGCAGTCCGCATTAAACCTTTTTCAAGAAAAGCATATGCATTGTCAATATCAATGGTTGAAATGTATTTGTATTTCCGCTGGGCAAAAACAAGTTCGGGAAACCGTTTCTGCAATTCTTCTTTAATCTTTATTGCCCAGATATTAACCAGCGGTTTGTCGAGGAAATTTTTTTGCCAGGCCAAACTTTCCCTTGTATCATAACGGTCGTGCTCATCGCGGATATGGGGAAGGTATTCTTCGTAACGGCTTACAAGATAAAATGCTGCTGCAAAAGGATCAAACGGAAAAACATATTTCGGGTGTGTCCCAAAAAATGCTTTGGTGCCTTCCCAATCAAAAACAGCGGGTTTCTGATCTTCGATTCCTTTTTCGAAAAGCAGCCGCGCTGCATACATAAAAAATTCCCTGCCAAAAGGATGATCGCTGTAATTGATCTTTGGTCCCGTGTAAGCAATAAACTCTTCCTTATTTGTGGTAAGATTATATTTTACTCCCAGCAGGTCAGGAAAAAAAAGATCAAAAGTATATTTGATCCGCGAGGTGATGGAAGAAGTGTAAATTAACAACATTTGTACAACGGATAATGACAGCAAACTTAAGAATTTACGCTTGCCTGATTCTTAAAAACTATGAGAAGCGCTCTCTCGAAAAAAATAAATAAGCTTTTATTGATCCGGAAACGGAATATTTCAAAAACACAAACTATCAACGAAGTTCAGGCAGCTTTATTTTATAACAAAATCAAACATCGTCCTTGTCTGAACTCCTCTCATATTTAATATCTCTTTGAGAGATTTTAAATAATCCGCAGCATCGCCAAAATTTTGTTTTACATAAGAAGCCTGTGCATCATCTTTAAGATCCCTGATCAATTCTTCGATGGGATCTTTCTGCACGGGCAATTCAGTAATCCTGTATTTATCGAGCTTAGCCATTTTTGCAGCAATTTTTATGGCATCATTAAAATCACCGAGCACGTCAACCAATCCCAAACGTTTTGCATCAATACCGCTCCATACTCTTCCCTGGCCTATGCTGTCCACATCAGCCGTTGACATTCCCCTTCCGTCAGAAACATGTTTAAGGAATGTGCTGTAAACATCTTCCACGCTGTTTTGAATAATTTTTCGCTCGGCATCGGATAATGGGTGAGTCGGCATCCCGATATCAGAATAATTTCCGGTCTTATAAATATCGGTGGTTATGCCTAATTTATTATTCAGCAAATTTTTAAAATTAAAAAGCAACCCGAACACCCCGATGGAACCCGTAATCGTGTTTGGCTGGGCAACAATTGTATCTGCCGCACAACTGATATAATATCCTCCGGATGCCGCCAGGTTTCCCATTGACACTATAACAGGCTTTACTTTATGCGCCAATTCTGTTTCGCGCCAGATGACCTCAGACGCCAGAGCGCTTCCGCCCGGTGAGTTGACACGCAAAACAATTGCTTTAACATTGTTATCAAGACGCGCCTTCCGTATTGCTTCAGCAGTAGTTTCTGAACCTACATTTTCATCATCACCTTCACCGCTCCCTATAGCCCCGGATGCATATACTATCGCTATTCGCTCTTTCACATACTCTCCTGCTTTTTCCGGGACATGCTTATATTTTCCGAGCGAAACAAGATTCAGTTTGTCATTTGATGAAACACCGGCTTTGTCTTTTAAAATTTTTTCCACTTCATCCTGGTAAGCAAGCTGATCGGCTAATCCATACGTAACAGCATCTTCAGGCTTTTGTACTTTAAGGCTGTCGGCAATAAGCTGCAATTCATCTGCTGATTTCTTTCGGCTTTCCGCAATTTTTTCAACCGTATGATTCCACATGGCATCCACAAAAGTTTTGATTTGTTCGCGGTTCTCATTGCTCATTTTTTCGGCAATAAAAGGTTCGACCGCACTTTTAAACTTGCCATGACGTATCACTTCGGGTTGTATTTCCAGCTTATCGAACATTCCTTTAAAAAAAGCAAGCTCAGTAAAAAACCCTTTGAAATCAATTGCACCCTGGGGGTTCAAATAAATTTTGTCCGCAACCGAGCATAAATAATAAGTTGTCTGCGCATAATCCTCGCTGTAAGCAACAATAAACTTTTTTGATTCTTTAAACCTCAGCAGCGCATTACGGATTTCTTCAATGCTTGCAAGCCCTCCCTGTATGTTTGAAACATTCAGGTATATTCCCTTTATATTTTCATCTTTCCCGGCTTTTTCAATATTTTTAACGATATCGTAAACGCCTAACTGATTGCTTGATTTTAAGGATGGAAATTTTAAATTCTTTAATGGATTATTAGGTGTGCGTTCGGTAAGCGGTTCATCTAATTTTATTTCAAGCACTGAATTAGCGGATAGTTGTACGGATTTATCGCTTCCTGCCGAGGAAACGATAGCCGAAACAATTCCCAGGCAAATAAGGAATAAGAAAATAAACATCAGCAGCATTCCCAACATGGAAGCAAACATGAATTTGAAGAACTCTTTCATTGAAATCTAAATTTGAATTTTGTATTGCAATATTAGCGAAAGTGGGCGAATACAATTCTTAAAAGCATTTACATGTGATTTACATACGTAATATGAGCCAAGCACTATCTTTGGCAAAATGGATAATAAAAAATCTGAAACCGTTTTATTATTAGGCTCCAATTCGGGAGACCGTGTTTTCAATATCAAAAAGGCAGTTCAGCGGGTTGAAGAACTGATCGGAACCATTGCTCTTAAATCATCCTTGTACGAAACTTCGCCATGGGGATTTACCGAACAGCCCGATTTTTTAAATTATGTTATTGTCCTGAAAACTTCTTTGAAACCGTTACCACTCTTACATACTTTAAAAAAAATTGAATTTGAAACCGGAAGAATTATCACTGAAAAATGGAAAGAAAGAATTATTGATATTGATATTTTGTTTTATGAGGAAATTATTTTTGAATCCGAAGAGTTAACCATACCGCATCCGCTGATGCACGAAAGAAGATTCACTTTAATTCCCCTGAATGAAATTTTGACTGATTTTGTGCATCCTGTTTTTAAGAAAAGAATTGCTGAATTAACTGACAGTTGTAAAGACCAGGGGATGGTTAAAAAAATGATTAATGATTTTACAGGAGCTTAGTCCATGCTTTCATACCAATATATTGTCATAGAAGGCAACATAGGAGCCGGTAAAACTTCACTGGCACACTTGCTTGCCCGGCATTTTAATGCCGATTTACTACTCGAGGAATTTGCGGAAAACACTTTTCTGCCGCAATTTTATAAAGATCCTGAGCGATTTGCTTTCCCTCTTGAAATGTCATTTATGGCTGAACGATACAGCCAGCTGAAAAAAGTTTTCGATAAGCGGAGCCCGGGAAAACCTGTAATTTCAGATTACTTATTTGATAAATCCCTGCTTTTTGCAAAAGTGAATCTCAAAGAAAATGAATTCAAGCTGTTTGAAAATTTTTTTACACTTATAAAAAATGCTGTTGCAAAACCCGATCTCCTGGTCTATCTTAAAAAAGAAGTGAGCCACCTGAAAAAAAATATTGAAAAGAGGGGCCGTGACTTTGAAAGGGACATTAAAAATGACTACCTGGAAAATATCAATTCTATATATGAATGGTACCTTTCATCTGAACCCGGCATAAAAAAACTAATCATCAATACGTCAACGCTTGACTTTGTTTCGAATAAAAAAGATTTTGAAATTATTGCCGGCAAAATAATAGACAGTCAGGCTGCAGCAGATTTTTCGAAACATCCGTGAAAAATTGTATGCACCAAAATAATTTCCATGAACAAAACAAAAAAATTCTGCTTTATATAATTTAATTAAAATATATATTTGCATTCGAACAATCTATTTATCCTATTTTTTTGTTAAAAAAACTTTTGATAATATAAATCAAATCCAAGAAAATGATTTTTATTTGCAAAAACATTAATTATACTTGCAACCAAATCCAAACATTAATTTTTTAAAAATTCCAAAAACATTGAACCATGAAATTTAAAATTACTATTCTGTCGTTATGCCTCTTTGCCCTGACTGATATAGCAATAGCCCAGCAAGGCACCACACAGTCTGCATCCAGCGAGACAAATTCTGCATCGGGCAATTATGGGTTGCCCCGGAAAAAAGATTTTGACCAGTGGTCTATCGGGCTTAATGGTGGCGTTAACTGGTTCCAGGGCGATTTGCAGGAAAATGATGACCAATTCAGCAGTTATATAAAAAACCCGGTGTTTGGATTAAGAGTCGGTTATCAAATGACGCATTCTTTCCAGGTGAATCTCCGCGGCTATTACACCAATCTTTCGGGTCATGAAGCAGATGTTAGCTCGCGTTTGCCGGATGCAACTAATGGTGATCCTGTTTACCTGAAACCAGGGGAATTTGAAACGCGTGTCATACAAGGCATGATAAATATGAACTATACGGCTGGTAACATCAGTTTTGTTCAGCGTAACAAGCGCGTTCATCTTTTTGCCGAGGTAGGCGCAGGTGTATTTAATTTCAGCCCCGAGCTTACTGGGCATGCATTTGACCCGAGCCAGGTTCCTTCTTTTATTCAAGTGGCCTCTGATTCCACACTTGCAGATGGAGAAAGTTTTACGAAAGGAATAGTTGCCGGAAGTTTGGGTTTAAAATATCAGTTTGGAAGATTTGATGTGAACCTGATGGCAACCTATAACAAAACCCTTACAGATGTTGTGGACTGGGTCAATGATGCAAAAACCGAATCGGATAATTTTTCTTATTTTACATTGGGCGTAAATTACACTTTAGGAAAGAAACAGGCAATGATGGAATGGGTAAACCCTATGGAAGTGGTGTATAATGACATGGCTGAGCTGAAAGACAAGATGGATATTATTTCAGGTGATAAAGACAAAGACGGTGTATCGGATATGTTTGATAAGGATAATTCTACTGCAGAAGGAATTAAAGTATATGGTGACGGAACTTCTGTGGATTCAGATGGTGACGGAGTACCCGATAGTAAAGATACTGATCCTTTCAGCCAGAAAGGAGCAAAAGTTGATGCCAATGGAGTTGAAACGGATACCGATGGCGATGGAGTACCGGACAGCCGTGATTTGGAACCCAATACTCCAAAAGGCAGCTTGACTAACTTCCAGGGAATTGCAATTGACAAAGCGCTTAATGAAAAAGGATCTATGAGCAATTCGGTCGGATGGTTGCCTCCTATATTCTTTGATCTCAACAAAGCGGAAGTAAAATCAACCCAACGGGACAGGGTCCTTATTATTGCAAAAATCCTGATCAATAATCCCAACCTGAATTTGAATATTGTTGGAAATTGCGATCCGACTGCAGGTGAAGAATACAACCAGAAATTAGGTTTGAAGAGAGCTGATGCCGTAAAAAATCATTTGGTGAAACATTATGGTGTTGACGCTGCAAGGCTTACCACTTCATCCAAAGGTGAAAAAGATCCATTGGCAAAAAGTCTCAATCCGATGAACAGAAGGGTTGATTTTGAAATAGCAAAATAATCTCATTAAAAAAATAAAAACCCTTCGTATCAACGAAGGGTTTTTTTATGCCAAAATTTTTTCTGCTTTCTTTTTATTTATTTAAAGTCAATCCTGACTATATCTCCGTAATTCATTCCGAGTAATCCGGCAGCATTCCCCTGGTTTAAAGCAATCTCAAGATAACCGGCTGAATTAAATAAAGCAAGAAGCTGTCCTCTTTCAGCATCACTATATTTTTCGCTGAGTGAATTAATAATATACTCATCTCTGCGGGCATTGATCTCAAACTTTTTTCCATTGCCGATGCGGTCGAATAGTTTCCTTGTGATATTTGTTACAACATTTTCATACGCATCAATATATATCACCGTTCCTTTAATTATCCTATCTTCAATTACCGGGCGCAAATGCATTTTCTGAACAAAATTTTCCAATGGTTTCCCTGCTTTCTTTAATTCTTTTCCATTCGCTAAGCCTGATACAACTGAAATTGCCGCAGCCTGGTCAAACCCGGTATGCTTTTCGGAAGAAGGTTCGATAGCAATTATTTCCTCAGGGGCTTCGTCAAATACAAGCGAAAAAAAACCATCATTTGTACCAATGAAGTATTGTCCTTTATGCCGTATCGCAATCATACCCGCTTCGCTTTCCGCCTGCGCAATAATCCCGACAATATGAATAGTCCCGGCAGGAAATTTCTGGTAAGCATTTCTGAAAATAAATGCTCCGTTTAATAAATCAAAGGGCTGCACAAAATGGCTGATATCAATGATCGTAATATTTTCAGCTGTATTAAGCAGGGCCGCTTTCAATGCCCCCACATAAAAATCCCTGATCCCCCAATCCGTAGTAAGCGTAACTATTTGCATCTTTCTTTCCTTAATAATATTGTTGAATTGCAACCGATAAAAATAAAGCATAGGTGTAAAGGAGTTCAGAATCTTTGAAATACTTTTTAACAATTTCATTAACTGAAAAGTTCAAAGTTTAAATTGAAAAGTGTATTCATTAGTTTAAAAGTTAATTACTTTTGAATTTCAATCAACAAACTAAAAATTTAATTTTCGTCCTCTTTGAAAGAACTTATTCTCCCGATTGATTTTACCAACCCGGTTGACTTTTTGGGAATCAACGATGCCAACCTTGACCTGATACAAAAAAAATTTCCTGCACTTAAAATTGTTTCACGGGGCAACGAGTTAAAAATAATCGGTGATGATTCACAGGTGGAGGTGCTCCATGGAAAAATGATTGAGCTTATTAATCACTTTGAAAAAACCGGCCGGCTGGATGCAGAAGATGTAAATATGTTTTTAAATGGCAAGAGCGCTGAAATGTCTTTAAAAGCAGAATCCACCGGTGAAGTCCTGGTATATGGTCAAAACGGAATTGTCGTAAAAGCCCGTACCCCGAATCAGCAGCGCATGGTAACGACCTCCGAAAAAAATGATATTGTCTTTGCCATCGGACCTGCCGGAACAGGAAAAACATATACGGCAGTTGCCCTTGCAGTACGGGCTTTAAAAAACAAAGAGATCCGCAGAATTATTTTGACGCGCCCTGCAGTGGAAGCCGGGGAAAATCTCGGCTTTTTACCCGGTGATCTGAAGGAAAAAATTGACCCCTACCTGCGGCCGCTTTATGATGCTTTATATGATATGATTCCCGGGGAGAAATTAAAAACATTTTTGGAAAATGGCGTGATTGAAGTTGCGCCTCTTGCTTTTATGCGGGGCCGAACGCTCGACAATGCTTTTGTAATTTTGGATGAAGCGCAAAATGCAACCGAAAGCCAATTGAAAATGTTCCTTACCCGGATGGGGCCATCGGCAAAATTTATTGTGACCGGTGACATCACTCAAATTGACCTTCCTGTAAAACAGCCTTCCGGCCTTGTATCTGCAATAAAAGTTTTAAAGAATATTAAAGGCATTGACTTTATTTTCCTTGATGCCGGTGATGTGGTGCGACACAGGATCGTAAAGGACATCATTCATGCCTATCAGAAGCATGAACAAAAATAATAAGTTGGCTAAATGGTTTGATCCCGGTTTTTGATACCCTCCTGCTGAACTCTTGCATTCTTTTCCAAAAAAATATTTTCACGAACCAGGACCTTTTGAAAATTAAATTTTTTTAACCGTTAATAATTATTTTAAATCATCCAATTCTTTATAGTTAATTTTATTGCCGTAATGAATGCGTTTAATACACTTACCATTTACCGTTCTTCGGCCGGTTCAGGTAAAACCTATACGCTCGTCAAAGAATATCTGAAGGTGGCTCTCGGGTATCCTCCTGCTTTTAAACAAATTCTCGCGATTACATTCACTAACAAGGCCACCGATGAAATGAAGAGCCGGATAGTAAAAACATTGGTTGATTTTACAGGAGGCAGGCATTCAGAATTGAAAGAAGAATTAAAAGCGGTTTTAAATCTGAACGAAGAAAATTTCAACAGCAATGCCATGCATTTGCTGAGGCTTATACTCCATCATTATTCAGATTTCGGAGTTTGCACCATCGACAGTTTTTTTAATAAAGTGCTTCGTTCTCTTTCAAAGGAGATAGGCCTTCCTTTAAAGTTTGACACGGAACTGAACCAGGATACTGTTATCCGTGAAATCACCGGGCGCCTGCTGCTTGAAGCAGGGAAAGACAGCCGGCTGACTGCCTGGCTGGAAGATTTTATTTTTTCAAAAATGACAGAAGACAAAGGATGGAACATTGAACGCGAGCTTCATCTTATTGCAAAGGAATTATTCAAAGAAGATTTCAAATCAAGACATAATCCGGAAGAAAATATTACTGCCGAATTTATAAAAGAGTTGCACTCCATTAAGCACAATTTTGAATCGGCTATGAAATCTTTTGGAAGTAATTTTCTAAAGGAAATTGGTCAGCATAATTTAGGAACGGATGATTTCAGCTATGGCAAAAGCGGAGTGGCGGGTTATTTTGATAAGATCAGGATGAAAATATCTCCCGATGGATATGAACCCGGAAAGCGCGCAATTGCAGCACACACAGATCCTGAGAAATGGGTTTCAAAATCATCAAAGAAAAAGGAACAGATTTTAGAACTGGTGGAAGGGACCCTCAGGTATTTTCTTGAAGATGTCATTAAACATTACGAAAGAAACGGGAAAGATTATGTGACGGCAACCGAAGTATTGAAATTGATTTATGTTGCCGGAATAATAAACAAGCTCTATGAAAAACTAAAAGCATACCGTGATGAAAATGACGTACTGCTGATCAGCGATATTAATTTGTTACTAAAGGATTTTATATCGGGATCTGATGCTCCTTTTATTTATGAAAAAACAGGGAACCGCTATCGTCATTTTATGATTGATGAATTCCAGGATACTTCTGCATTTCAATGGAGCAATATGCTTCCGCTCGTTGAAAATTCCCTGGCCGGGGGTTCATCGGCCATGATGGTCGGTGATGCCAAACAATCCGTCTACCGGTGGCGGGGAGGAAAAATGCAATTGCTGCTAAACGGAATTCAAAAAGATTTGAGGCAGTATGCTTCCATAACTTCTATCGAAAATCTGAAAACAAATTATCGCAGTAAAAAAGAAATAGTTGATTTCAATAATTCTTTTTTCAGCAATGCAGCTGCTCAATTGAATTCCCCGGAAATTTCGGAGGGCATCAAAAGCGATATGGCAATTGCTTATAAAATTGAAGAAGTAGAACAAAATATTTCTCAAAAAAATAAAGAAGGCGGTTATGTTGAATTCATTTTTTACGATGCAAAAAATCAAGCGGATAGTCAAAATAATTCTATCCATAAAAATGATATTGCACTGAACCGGCTTTTGATAACACTGAACCGGTTGGTTGAACAGGGTTATGAATTGAAAGATATTTGTATTCTCGTGCGGACAAATACCCAGGGGAATGACATTGCAAAATTCTTATTCGAAAACGGATACAAAAAAATTGTCTCCTCAGAATCCTTACTTATCAGCAACGCTCCGCAAATTATTTTCCTGGTCAACCTGATGAAGCTGTTAAATGATCCGGAGGACAAAATTGCGAGAGGTGAATGCATTAATTATTATTTAACTTATATCAAAAATGAAACACACCAGGTGGGTCATGATATTTTTAAAATTGTAAATGATTCAAAATTATTTTATGCGGCCCTGCCCGTAAATTTCAGTGATTATTTTTCAAGGTTAAAAAAACTACCCTTGTTTGAGCTTTCTGAACAGCTTTCAGAAATTTTTGAATTAAACAAACAGCCTGATGCCTACCTGCAGCGTTTCCAGGACCTGATTCTTGAGTACCTTGAAAAAAATCCTTCTTCGCTTTCTGTTTTTATTCAATGGTGGGAAGAAAATAAGGAAAGCGATAAAATTTCGGTGATTGTTCCGTCCAATGAAAATGCAGTCTGCATTATGAGCATTCATAAATCAAAGGGGTTGCAATTTCCGGTCGTAATTATACCCTTTCCCGACTGGGAATTAAAACCAAAAAGCAGTAATATACTTTGGGTGCATAGTAATAAAAATCCTTACTCCGGTTATTCTTTGCTTCCCGTTAATACAACAGGGGCGCTTGAAAAAACTTTTTTTGCTGAAGAATATAATGCTGAATTGCAGCTGACATTAATTGACAACCTGAACCTGCTGTATGTTGCCTTTACACGTGCGGAGGAAAGGCTGTATTTGTTTTGTCCTGATGTAAAAACAGAAAAAATTAACAAAGCATCAAATCTTATTTGCAGCGTTTTTGAATCGAATGAAAAGTGGAAAGGAAAAATTACCATCATAAACGGTTGCAGAAAGTTTGCATCAGGGATTGAATCAGCAAAAGAGAAAAGTACCCGGCAAAAGGTCATTGATAAAACTTCATTTGAAGAACCGGAAATTATTTCTTTAAAAAATTACCATTCAACTCCCTGGCAAAATAAATTAGTGCTTGCCGTGAATAAAAACAAAATTTCGATTGAGGATGAGGAAAATATCTTCACCAAATCTGATTTCGGAGTTTTGGTTCATAACATTCTTTCTAAAATTATTTATTCAGGAGATGCAGAAAAGGTAGTACAGGAGCTTTCATCGGACGAAATGATTTCTGAGCAGCAATCCGAAGAAATAAAAAATATTATCACAGATGTTTTAAAAATCTGCGAACCATATAAATGGTTTTCTGATGGATGGAAAATAAAAACAGAATCGCAACTCCTTTTACCTGATGGTTCCGTTATACGCCCTGACAGAGTGATGATCCGTGGGAAAGATGCCGTGCTGCTTGATTATAAAACAGGAGAAGCCGATTCGCTTCATGAAAAACAATTACATACTTATGCAACAATTCTGATGGATAGCGGTTACGAAAAGGTTGAAAAATACCTGCTGTATTTAATTCCTGTTAAACTTTTGAAAATTGAATAGTGAAATGGAGCCGGAATTTACTCGAAAAGCCGGTCCTTTTTGTTCAATGCATCTTTGAAATGAATTGAATTATCATAAATAAACCATACAATTGATTCTCCATCCGGGTTTTCAACTTTTGTAAATATGAAATCACACATCCCTGTGTATTCAGAAAAAGTCAGCTGAATGTTCGGATAGAATAACGGTTCGTCAGTTGTCTTGAGGTTAAGAAGCTTTTTATAAATTTTCTTTATAAAAGGAAATTGAAACATTAAAGGATTTCCCATCATTACCCCGGTATTAAAAAGCGAGTTGTCACTTTCCACTATGTATCCTTTTTTATTAAAAGAAATGCACTGGCATTTCTTTGGTTGAACCGCGATGAAATTGCTGAAGCTCATTTAGATGGTTTTATTTTGTCATACTTAAATATTTAAATAAAGTTACAGAAGCTCACTACTTATAATTTCCAGGTTACAATTTTATGCCAGCGCATTCCACCAGGGATTATATCTTTCGTTTACCCAAGGTTGTTTTTTCTTAATTTTGCGATCCATTTTTAAACTTTTAATAGTTATGTCCAACGCCATTTATAAAGTTCCTGTTGCAGTGAATGAACCCATTTTAAATTACGCTCCGGGAAGCAAGGAACGGGATGAATTGAAAAAAGCGATTGCAGAAATGCGTTCAAAAGTTGCCGATGTGCCGATGTACATTGGCGGAAAAGAAGTGAGGACAGATAAAAAAGCAAAGCTTTCTCCGCCCCACGATCATCAGCATGTGCTTGGAAATTATTCTGTCGGTGATGCGAGCCATGTTACAATGGCTATTGATGCGGCCATGAAAGCAAAACATGATTGGGCAACTATGGAATGGGAACAGCGTCTTGCTATTTTTCTGAAAGCTGCCGAATTGCTTTCTGGCCCTTACCGGGCAAAAATTAATGCAGCCACGATGCTTGGTCAGTCCAAAAATGTTTTCCAGGCTGAAATTGATGCTGCATGTGAAATGATTGATTTTCTCCGTTTCAACGTGCAGTATGCCTATGAAATTTACAACCAGCAACCGTTGTCATCAAAAGGAGTATGGAACCGTGTGGAACATCGTCCGCTGGAAGGATTTATTTTTGCTCTTACTCCTTTTAATTTCACTGCCATATCGGGCAATCTTCCTACTTCAGCTGCTATGATGGGAAATACCGTGGTGTGGAAACCTGCTTTCTCTCAAATTTATGCAGCCAATATGCTGATGGAAGTTTTTATAAAAGCGGGCATGCCCGATGGCGTTATAAACTTAGTTTACGTTCCAGGACAGGCTATGGGCGAAGTTATTTTTTCACATCCCGATTTCGGAGGAATACATTTTACGGGATCCACGGCCGTGTTCAGGGATGTATGGGCATCCATCGGAAAAAATATTTCAAAATATAAATCCTACCCTCGCATTGTAGGCGAAACAGGCGGAAAAGATTTTATTATGGCACATCCTTCGGCTGATGCAGACATCCTTGCAACAGCGCTTTCACGCGGTGCGTTTGAATTCCAGGGACAGAAATGCAGCGCAGCTTCGCGCGCTTACATTCCGAAAAGCTTATGGCAAAAAACAAAAGACCGTTTAATGAAAGACCTTTCTTCTTTTAAAATGGGACCGACTGAAGACTTCTCAAATTTCATTAATGCCGTGATTGATGAAAAAGCTTTTGACAAAATCACATCTTACATCGCTGATGCAAAAAACAGCAGTGATGTTGAAATTATTGCAGGAGGTAACTATGATAAATCGAAAGGATATTTTATCGAACCAACAGTTTTACTTGCAAAAAATCCACTGTATGTAACGATGTGTGAAGAAATTTTCGGGCCCGTACTTTCCATTTATGTGTATGATGACAACAAATTTGAGGAGACGCTGGACCTGGTGGACCGTACCGGAATTTATGCATTAACGGGTGCCATCATTGCGCAGGATCGTTACGCGATACAAACTGCCACCAAAAAACTGGTGAACTCAGCCGGAAACTTTTATATCAATGATAAATGTACCGGGGCAGTGGTCGGTCAGCAGCCATTTGGCGGTGCAAGAGGTTCGGGTACCAACGATAAAGCCGGATCAATGATTAACCTGTTACGCTGGGTTTCTCAGCGCACAATTAAGGAAGTTTTTGTTCCGCCAACGGATTACCGTTACCCGTTTTTAGAAAAAGATTGAGTATTTATTTCGGGCTGGCGTTATTTATATAAGCTGATTATATCAAATCTCACTTTAATGGTCAGACATGGCACAAACTTTTTATCTTTTTATAAGGACCAATATTGATAAAATTGAAAAAAGAAATGATTCATCAACGTATGCGCATAGATCTTTCCCAACCTGAATCAATTGAATATTGGACCCGTACGCTCAATATCAACCCCGAGCAATTAAAAGCGGCTGTTAATAAAGTGGGGAACATTGCTTACGAGGTAATGGATTATCTCGGAGGCGAATTGGAAGACAGAAACGGGGACGAATCGCTGTTCTATTACAGGAAACCCCTGTAACCAAAAACTAACCGGATTTTCATTTGTTCTTCTCAAACCAACTCTGAACTTTATTTACTTTCGCAAAAAAAAGTTAAACAATGAAAAAATTAATTATCCTCACATCTGTTGTGCTGATTGCCACAACAGGTTTCTCCCAATCCAAGCTCGATAACTGGCCTGAATTAAAAACATTTCATGGTGTGATGTCTCAGACATTTCACCCAAGTGAAGAAGGTGATCTGAAACCCATTAAAGAACGTGCTGGAGAAATGGTTGAAAAAGCCCAGGCGCTTGCTTCATCAAAAATTCCGGCTGAGTTTTCAAATGATAAAGTAAAGGCTGCTGTGGCTAAACTGGTAACCGGTTCGCAGGAATTGAAGGCACTTGTTGACAAAAAAGAAAAAGACGAAGTGATTACCAAAAACCTTTCTGCGTTGCATGATACTTTTCATGAGATTGTAGGATTATGCATGCATCCTGAAGGAGAAAAGCATGATCATAAAGAAGGAGAAAAACACGAACATCACGAGTAGCTTATATCTTTAGAACTTTTTCCGTTAAGGAAAAAACTATGAAAATGAAGCTGAGCAGTTTTCATTTTCATAGTTTTCCTTTTTTATGATCTGACATTTCATTCCTGGCCCTTTTATTTAATTCGGAATTAAAATTTTCCTTTGCCGTATTGAGTTTCAGGAAAACTTCCGTACATTTACTCACCCCTTTTTCATCAATTTAATTTAAAACAACATCTCATGCACCCCGCATTCAAAAAAATTAAAGAAACAGTTTTTGTTTTCTTATTGTTATTTATTTCATCCCTTGCAAATGCCCAGGTAGTAGATGCACCTGCCGTTCCATGCAACCCTCCCGGTTGGAATGTATGGTTAGGCTTATCCGATGATTGGAATGATGGTGCAAACTGGTGTGCTGGCGTACCCACAAACACTACAGATGTACTTATTCCTGGAACGGGCGGGGCCGGTTATTTTCATCCTGTTATAAAATCAGGTGTCGTTGCAAATGCTAAAAAGTTAATGATAGAAAATGATACGCTTGAAATAAATGCACCAAGTACAGGGTCTTTGACAGTCAGTGATTCACTTTATATTAAAAGCAACTCACTGCTCATAAACAGAACTGATGAGGTAATGATGGGAAATGGAGTAGTTACTAATCCTAATTATCTTGTTTTCAGAGGGGCGTTCAGGGAGCAAAAAATTCAGCTTATATACAAAGCATCTGAATTCTTGTCAATGGGAATTAAGAACGGGGATGTAATAAGCGCATTATGTTTCCCGATAAGGGTCAGAAGATCAACTGCGCCTTATCCGGTAACAATTAAAATGTATTATGCAACCAATAATGCAACTTACCCGAATTTTATTAATATAGGATTTACTTCGCCCGTTCCAATGGCTCCGGCAAATTGCCTTGCACCACAGCTAACTGTACCCCTTGTAGTTTATTCGGGACCTATAGATTTAACAACTATTCCTCTTAACGGATCGGGCACCGTAACAGTGAATCTTACTGCACCTTTTGTTTTTAACAATACGGTTAATCCACTCATTGTAGAAGTTTGCTATTCTGCTCCCTCCACTTCATTGAATGATGAAATGTACCAGACACAAACTCTCGGGTTACGATCAGTATTATTGTTGTCCAACTTAGGAGTTTATGCCCCGGCAGCATGTGCCTGGACAAATACAGCCCCTAACGGAACAACCCTGACTCAAAGACTGGCAAGTGAATTTCGCCCGAATATTTGTTTTAAATTTCAAACTCCCTACGGCTTATACCCTATAAATGTGAAAGGAAACTGGAAGAATAATGGAAATTTTATCGCAGGCAAAAGCAATGTCACACTTAACGGAACAGGCCCGTCAAATCAATGCATAAGCGGAACCGCCTCCACTGCTTTTTATGATCTCACCATTAACAACAATGCAACAGGAGTCAAGCTTTTTTCCGTATTTAATATTTCACATGTATTGACTTTGCAAAATGGAAAATTGAATTTGAATTCAAGATCAATTTCCATATTAAATTCTGGTACCGATGCAGTCGTTCGAACCAGTGGCGGAATTTTAAGTGAAACAGTGTCTCCAAATTACAGCAGTGTAGAATGGGCAATAGGCGCTACAACCGGTTTGCATGTTTTCCCTTTTCAAACTTCAAACAATAGTTATATACCTTTCTCTTACAACGTAACCTCTGGGAATGCAGGGGCGGTGAGTGCTGCAACCTACCCTACTGCTGTAAACAACCTTCCTTATCCTACGGGCGTAACAAATGTTAATGACACAAATAATGTAAATAATTCAGCATTTACCATTGATCGCTTCTGGCATCTGACTAAAACAGGAACGTCAGGAAAAGCTAAATTGAAATTTACGTATTTGAATACAGAAGCTCCATCGCCAATTGTAAACGGAAATATCCGTGCACATCGCTATAATCCGACTAACAACAGATGGAAAATTCTGCCTTATTCAATGACAAATACTGTTAATAGCCCTTCCCCGGGCACCAGTGAAGTGTTGGTAATTGGAGTTGCAGGCAATAATCTTAATGCAAACGAATGGGCACTTGCAGATGCTTCAAGCCCTTTGCGAATGAGCCATCCTGCCCAAAATGAAATAGATTTATTTCCAAATCCATTTAGCGATAAAATAATTTTTTCATGGGATAATCTTTACGGCAAGAATGAAAGTATTTCTCTCACCCTATATTCAATCACCGGGGAAGTTACTGCCAAAACAATTATTCCCGGCAATTTAATTTCTGATCAACAATTCGAATGGTCCCAGGGAAATTTGAAAAATGGAATTTATTTTTTAGTCCTCCAATCCGGGGATAAAATTCAAACAAAACGGGTGATAAGAATGGGGAATTATTAAAAACCAATCGGCTTTTCAGAACCCTGTTTTTCTACTTTCTGAAGTGTTTTTTTAAGAACCACTTTTCAGACCCATACTCTTTTTTGCTCGAACCATTTTAAGCATCATCCTCTATGTGACAAGTTGGGCGAAAGTTAATTTTTTCTTGGCGAATCGCCAAAAATTGTAGGTTAACGAACTTTTCAACACATTGTTAATTACTTTATTCGCTGGAATACAGTGTTTTACAATAAGGTCATTATGGAATTAACTGAACTATAGTTTTTTAAATTTACATTCGCACCTCTTTGATTGAAAATCAAAGCTTTTGAAAAACAAGTTTCGTTTCATCAATTAAAACCAATTATCAAACATTCAAAAACCATGTTAAAAACGATTTTAAAAGTTAGTGCATTGTCGCTTTGTCTATTCCTTTCAACTACCTCTATGACAAATGCCCAGGTGGATTTAACCGAGTTCCCTCCCGGACATCCGAATGTGTCTGTTTCCTTTATTCAGCAATTGCAATCATTTCCCACTCCGCGCTTTAAACCGGGTCATACTTTACTGCCGAATTACAATGTAATAGATCCCATTTATTCCGGAAGCTATAAACAACCAGGCGTTTCAGATGCAACCGCAGTGAGTAATAGTGTAGTCATTCAAACTGAATTAGCAAAGTATTTTAATTATATGATAAATGTAACCTGGAATACGGGTCCATTTAACGATGCTTGTGTAACGCTGGCTAATGCAAATCCCCAATGGAAAGTGGGATTAATGACATTGAGAGCTCAAACAGGGGGATCAAAAATGTTTGATCAGAACTTTGCAAATGATCATTACCTCCAGAATTCAAGCGGAACTTTTTTGGATTGGAGCGGAAATGCTACGGCTTATCCTTATAAAGTTTGGCGACCCACTGCCCCGGTTACAGATTATTCTTCAGATGGAACAACAGTTCGTAATTGGCTGAATTCATCCCTTGCTAATTTGACCCGTCCGGTTGATTTTGTAAATGAAGATGGTGAAGTTTATCCCATTCTTGAAACACAAGCTTTGATGTCTGATCCGGTGGTTGCGGCCGGAAAAGCCGTTTCCGGTTTGGATTGGCAGCCCTATTTCGCAAAAAAAGTAGCTGAAAATGATAATGCATACAGGGCCCAATTTATGTCTCACCCAAGGCTTACAAATGCAAAATATACCGAGTACAGGCTGGATGGCCATCCAAGTTATCAGTTGGCATGGTCTCAATCACGCTTTATTAATACACCTATCAACAATCAATATTATTCCACTACAGATCTATATGTAAGATGGCCCTCCAACTGGAAAGATTGGACATCTGCCTGGCACGGTTTGAAATGGGTTACTCAATCACGTTATTTTGAACTTGCAACGGCTGATAAATTATTTTCACCATTTGTTGCTGCAGGATGGGATGCGAACCCTGAAGTGGATGTAAGACCGGCTCAATGGTTAGGGCTAATGAAAATATTAGGAATGTATGGAGCAGAATTTTATTATCCCTCTTATTTTAATGAAGCCGCGAGTTACAATCCGCCTAATCCTCCTCCTCATAATCCGGCAGGATATGCATGGCAGAATGTAGTTCCCCCTTATGCACAGGCAATAACCAGCCGTTATGAAGATTTATTAAGAAACGGCTCGCTCATGGCTGGTGATATGATTGATTATAGTAACCCTGTTACACCTTCTCCATTCTATCAATTTTCTACCGGTGCCACCAATAAAGTGGTCATTATAAGAAAAAAGGATTCGGGTAATAAATATGCTATTACGGGGGCAATAGAAAACAATTCAAATACTATCGGTAGTGCTCTGCTTATTGATGATGCACAGATTACACTAAGCGGCCAGACACTTAAATTTAAAATCCGCAGACAGGGCAGCACTTACATTTATGATAATACCACGCCTTCAGCTCCTATATTTTATCAATTAGATGCATGGCATGAAGCATCGCATCCTTATTACTGGTCCAAAGATTTTAATCTTGAGGCCGAATTATACGACAATACAACTGCAACTTACAATCTCAAAACAACTGTACCCGCAGGAACAGCTTCCGGGGATTTCAGGAATTTCACGACATTCATAACTTTTCCTGACGCACAAACATCGTTTACTCCTATAGAATATATTTTTACACCTCGCGGCTCCGCTACCACTTATTATTTCTGGGTAAAGATGCGCTCAAGAGTAAATGGGACTACCACCGGTCTCACTGTTTCCGTTGACAACACAAATACAAAAACCGTCAGTTGTGCTTCTGATACGACATGGAAGTGGTATAAAATAGACGCTACAAGCCAGCAGGCCATTAGTTTTGCTACTTTATCAACTGTTAGTCATACGCTGCGGATTACACCGGCAAATTCAAAACTTGAGATTGATCAAATCATTCTTTCAACAAATTCCAATTTAGGTTTAACTCCCGCAGGACCGACCTGCTCAACAGCCTGCTCTGCCTCTGTAACGGCCAATGGCCCCTTGACTTTTTGTCCTGGCGGCAACGTTGTATTGACTGCATCATCCGGAACTTCTTATCTCTGGACTCCGGGAAACCAGACCACACAGAGTATTACTGTAACTTCAGCAGGAAATTATTCTGTAAAGGTTACTCAGAGTAATGGATGCAGTTCAACTTCGGCCCCTCTTGCAGTATCAATTTCATCTTCAGCATCTGCTTCGATAACTGCCGGTGGACCTGTAACATTCTGTTCCGGAAATTCTGTGGTTTTAACAGCTAATACAGGAAATTCCTATTTATGGACTCCTGGTGGAGCGACAACGAAATCCATTACTGTTACAACTGCAGGAAGCTATACGGTGAAAGTAACTAATTCAGGAGGTTGCACTGCCACATCTGCTGCTACGAATGTAACTGTGAATTCATTACCCGCAGCCACTATCACACCAAACGGGCCTTTGACTTTCAACCAGGGAGGTAGCGTAACACTTACGGCAAACAGTGGAAGCAGCTATTTATGGTCGCCCGGAAACCAGGCCTCTCAATCAATCGTTGTTAGTGCAGCAGGAACGTATACCGTAAGAGTTACTAATTCAAACGGCTGCACCAAAATTTCATTGCCTGTTGCGGTGGTCGTTAATGGGGGATCACAGGGTGCAGCATTCATTACAGCCGGAGGACCCACCACATTTTGCCAGGGAGGAAGCGTAACATTGTCTGCCAATGCAGGACTGAGTTATATATGGTCAACAGGCCAAACCACACAGTCAATCACCGCTACAACTTCAGGAAATTATATTGTTACTGTTACCTTCTCGTCAAACATATCAACCTCTTCACCCGTTAATATTACGGTAAACAATTGCGCATGTCCCGTCCCAACAAATCTCAGTGAGTCATCGGTTGCGGCATATAGTGCCACGTTAAACTGGAGCCCGCTTAGTGGCGTAGATAGTTTACAACTCAGGATTTATGACCCTGTTTATCAAACAGTATACATTACAGGTTCCTTTAGCGGAACCTTTAGTCAAATCTCAATAGGAGCAGGACCCAATCATAAATATCGCTGGAGAGTACGGCCAAAATGTGCCGGCACATGGACTCCATGGAATCAATGTAATTTTTCTATATTTACGACTCCTCCGTTCAGAGAAAGTAATCCGTCATCAAACGAATCCCTTACCGAATTGTACAAAATAGAAAATGATGGTCTGGAGACTTATATTAAAACGGAAAGCGCATTGAGCATCTTTCCTAATCCGGCTTCAAATAAAACAACGGTGGTATATGCCGGAGACCATGAAGGAACTATTCAGCTTCAGCTTGTTGATTTTACAGGCAAAGTGATGAATATTGAAAATAAAATTCTTGTGGATGGCAATAATTATTATGAAATTGATTTACATAATCTTGCCAAAGGTATTTATATGGTTATTCTTTATGATAGTGGAAAAACAATTTCAAATAGAATAGTTGTAAATTAGGTTTAGTTTTTATTGTTAGGTTGAAAGGCATCACCGCAAGTGATGCCTTTTATTATTTTATCTGGAGAACGTCTTAAGTGTAAACATAAGTGGAATAAATGTCTTATCTCATTCAATGAGTTCAATGTTAATAAATTTAAAACATGAGTTAACGCGATTAAACAATTATTCTATTTTTGCAGGGTTAAAAAAAATTTATCAGTATACACTTTTATACTATTATTAAAAATTTGTTCTTAAACTAAATTTATCAAACCATGAAAAATAAAAAACAGAACGCAATAATTTTATTTGTCAGCAGAATTGCATTTGCCATGTTGTTTATTAGTTTCTTTCTCTCAGGCTGTTCTAAAAAGAAACAAGGGTGTACCAACATTATAAGTATTAATTACAATCCGAATGCAGAAGAAGATGATGGCTCATGCATTTTTGCGGGTCAGGGAGGCAACTTTGATATCTTTGCTTATCCGCAGCATCATGAGGTATCCATACCAAACATAGCTTCCTATAGAGATACTGCCTATATCAAATTTAATACACTTGACTTCCCGGGCGATAATCCGGCACTTTATGACCTTGTTTTATGGGGCAATAAGACTACCGCTTTTGTGGAAATCCAAAACCTCAAACCCGGAAATTATTATATTTTCATGACGGGCTTTGATACGTCTATTCAGGAAAGGGTAACCGGAGGAATTCCTGTTACGGTAACCCAGATATCCGGTACCCGGGACCTGGCAGTTCCTGTCACAGAATAAATTTTTATTTAGTAATTATTCTTTTTTCTATTTATTAATTATAATTTTTATTTCCAGTTTATCAGTTTAATAAACATGAATTATTAAACTGATTTTGTACTGAAAATTTTCTTGTGTTCAACATTTTTTTATATGTTGAATTTTCAAGGAAGTAATTTGCTTTGCCCGGAGTAAATTATTAAGGCAAAACACTTATAACCCTGTACTGCTTTTCTTTTAAAAGTCCGCTTTTTCAAATGATTTGACTACTCATTCGCTTTTAAAAAACACACATTCGCCTAAACACTATCGGCAATTAACACAAAATCTTCCCTTTTAGAGGAATCCCATCGGATAATTGTGGTTCTAAATAAATTAAATTACTTATGAAAAAAATTAATCAAAACAATGTAATATGCAAAAGTGCATTTTCAGGATGGAAAATATTGCTTTTAGTATTTGGAGTTTTTTTTCAAAGTCGTTCTTTTGGGCAAACAACACAAACATTTAGCACAGCCGGAACATCATCATGGGTAGCTCCAGCGGGAGTAACCAGTGTTACCGTGCAGGCATGGGGTGGCGGTGGGGGTGGCGGTTCTGCCAGCACCTCGGCTAACGGTAAAGGGGGTGGCGGGGGTGGCGCTTTCGCCAGCAGTACAGTTTCTGTTACACCCGGAACCTCTTATGCCATTACAGTAGGTGCAGGAGGAATCGGGGGTACTTCATCACAGAATGGAACATCAGGTGGAAATTCCGGTTTGGCGTCATTAGTTATCGCAGCAGGTGGAAGCAACGCCAACAATAGTACTTCCTCCGGAACCGGTGGTGCAGGAGGTTTAGCCTCTGCAAGTACCGGAACAATAAAATTTAATGGTGGCAATGGTGGCAATGGAAATATTTCAAGCGGTGGTGGCGGTGGTGGCGGTGGTAGTTCAGCTACATCAGTTGGTGCTGGTGTAAATGGTGGAAGCACTTCGACAAGTACTGGTGGATCGGGTGGTAATGGAACTGATGGTGACGGAGGTTCAGGAGGAAATAATGGCTCGTCAGGTGTTGACGGAACATCACCCGGTGGAGGTGGGGGCGGACGTGGTGATGTAGGTTCCACCTCGGGCGATGGTGGGACAGGGCAGGTAAAAGTTACGTACACATGCTCCTCTTATTCACTTGCAACTACTTCGGGGGTTAGTCCCATTTGCGCTTCAAACGGCACATCTCTGGTGTCAGTTACATCATCAGCAGCTTCTTTACCGGTGGGTTCTTATACTGTAACCTACAATAGAAGCTCTCCTTCAGCAACGGGCCTGACTTCAACTATGACTGTTTCGGCAGCCGGTTCAGGTTCATTTACTGCAACCGGTTTAAACGCAGCCGGAAATTCAACAATTACAATTACCAGTCTTGCTTCAGCTGGATGCAGCAGCAACATTACCAATAATAATACATCTGTGATTGCGGTCAATGCATCCCCGGCAGCCAATGCTTCCAGTAACGGACCTGTCTGCTCAGGTCATCAACTTGATTTATTATCCGGTTCCACCGGAGTTACTTATTTGTGGAGTGGCCCTGCGAGTTTTTCCAGCACCTCACAAAATCCTTCAAGGCCAAATGCTCTCACGACATATTCAGGTACATACACATTAACAGTTACGAGCATTGCAACAGGATGCACTGCAAGCACAACAACTTCGGCAACAGTAAATGCTACACCTGTGGCAGCAGCAAGCAATAGCGGAGCATGCGCAGGTTCAACTCTTAATCTAACTGGTGGACCGGGGAGTCAAAGTTCCTATAGCTGGGTTGGACCAAACGGATATACAAGTTCATCACAAAGTCCCTCAAGAAGTAATGCACAAACGAGCTATTCAGGAACGTACACTTTAACAGTCACTTCGTCAGCCGGATGCTCTTCTTCGGCTTCAACCATGGCAACTGTTAACCCGGTACCTTCAGCATCTGCAAATAATAATGGCCCGGTGTGCCAGGGATCAACTTTGAGTTTATCAGCATCAGGAGGATCTTCATATTCATGGTCCGGTCCAAACAGTTATAATTCATCTTCACAGAATCCAAACATTTCAAACATTGATGGTGGCGATATCGGAACTTATACTGTTACTGTGACAGCCAGTGGTTGCACGGCCACAGCAACTACGGTTCTATCCTCCATCAAAGCTCACCCTTTACCTGCTCCTGCAATTTCAGCAACAAATGTCTGTTCAGGAAATCCGGTAACCCTTACTTCAAAACAGGACGTTTCAATTGGAAACTCTAATAGTTTTGGTGTTCCGAGTAATAACAGCACAGGTATTACTTCTCAAATTCCAATAACTGCATTTTCGCCATCATCTTTAGCATCAGCTACTATTAAGTCTGTCAGCTTTAACATTGACCATAATAATGTTGGCGATTTGGAAATATCGCTTGTTTCACCTTCCGGCAGCAGTATTTTGCTTGTAAATAACAGGGGTGGTTCAGGAAATGATTTTGTCAACACGACTATTGTAAATTCTGGCGGGGCGAATGGAAATATTGCTTCAGCAAGCGCTCCATTCACCGGAACGTATAATACCGAAACTGCATTTACAACTCTCAATGGAGCAAATGCAAATGGCACATGGGGTTTAAAGGTTGTTGATAATGTAAGTAATAACTCAGGAACACTTCTTAATTGGACCATGACACTTGTTTCAAATGGCGTTACATATTCATGGTCATCCAATCCATCAGGATTTTCATCTTCATTACAAAATCCAATTGCCAATCCCGTTCAGAATACGTCATATACTGTAATTGCCAATGCCTCAGGATGCACAAATTCAGGCTCGGTCTCAGTAACATCACTCGCGTTACCTCAGCCATTTGCATCCACTAACGCACCCATCTGCCAGGGTACAGGATTAATGCTCTTCGGAAATAATAATGCTGGCGGACAAAGCACAGGAAATTCCTGGTCATGGAGTGGTCCCTCGTTTAGCTCAAGTTTGCAAAATCCGGCTATTGGCGGAGTTAGTTTAGCTTCTGCCGGAACATACATCCTTACAGTTACCAACTCACTTGGTTGTACCGCTTCTGCATCATCATCTGTTGCAGTCAATCCTAATCCTGTACTTTCAATTGGAACACAAACTAATGTTTCCTGCAATGGTTTAAGTGACGGCCAGGTAGATATTGAAGCGAGCAACGGAACTCCGTTATACCTTTTTGATATGAACGGAAATTCCACCCTTGACGGAATCTATGCCGGGTTGGCAGCAGGAAATTATACTGCATCAGTAATAGATGATAACGGTTGCGAATCAGCACCTTTTATTGTAAGTATTACCGAGCCGGCAGTTGTTGCCGCTGCCGCTTCCAGTAACACACCCGTTTGCCTGACAACAACTCTTAATCTTACCGGAAATTCATCGGGAGGCACAGCCCCGTATTCGTATACATGGACAGGTCCGGATAATTTCTCAAGCA
>Ga0134123_10000233_pt1 | contig 38111 bp, 37 predicted proteins | sample KB303_FD_96460 | JGI IMG/M metagenome (GOLD analysis project Ga0134123, IMG submission 96460) | Terrestrial soil microbial communities without Nitrogen fertilizer from Kellogg Biological Station, Michigan, USA - KB3-0-3 | ecosystem: Environmental > Terrestrial > Soil > Unclassified ...
ATACAAAAGCGCTGCGGACGCCCCGCCTAGAAGGAGGTTCAGGAACGGACCTTATGCGGAGGCAGGAAGCGGTGCGTCGTCGCGCTATACAATCCACCCAAGCTCTTTTGCTTTCGCGTTGGCGAGCTGCCGTGCGCGAGCAAGGAAGTGAACGTCGTGGATTGGAGCTCTCTCGTCTCCTCTTACATGGAACAGGTTTAGCCCAGTGTCGGTCCTGCAGTACCTCACCATGCAGCTCGTTCCATCCAACGTGACGACGACATCTTCGTCGGCCGCTTCAACACGGAAATTCAGGTTGGTTTTCATTTTAGCCCCTCTTCTTTTTTCTTGGGTGTTGAGTAGCACCAAAGTGGCCGGAACGCTGTAGCTCGGCGGGCACACAGGCCGAAGAAATGGGTCCCTCAAGATCGGGGCAAATACGGGTGGCAGGAGCGGTCCGTCGTCGTCTAGCTTGCACTCCACACTATTCGCGACTTTTATCAAGTGGAGGAATGAATGCAACTTACCGAACTCGTGGAGGCTATCGATTTTCTACGTAAAGCCGGATGGACTGTCGAGCCTCCGACAAGGCGTAGCACTCGCGCAAGCCTAATTGCCGAGCCTAAACGACGCTCACCCAAGAAGGGACGCCGTAAACGAGGTCGCCCGCGCAAAAACCAAAATGAGTCGTCAACGGCGTAGCTATTTGAACTCATTAAACAGCCACCAGCCTGCCCCTCCAATCATCAGGCCTGCACCGACAAGCAGAAAGGGCCGTATCCCCTCAGGGCGAATGATCTCTCCGGCGGCTAGGGCAAGTCCCGCCAGCAGTATGGCGCTTGCCATCAAAAGGGAGAGAAACCGGCGCATTCTCAATTGTGCAACAGTTGAGCCATTAGGAAGCTCGGCAGCGTAGCGATGTTGGTCGCGATGCGTCGAGCCTCGTCCATGGTCAGCGAGTGGGCCGTATCGGCATCAGCTCGGGTCTCGCGGCCATACACATAGGCGAGAGACTGTCCATTAGCATTTTTCACCACGTAGCCAGCGGTTATTTCTTCGACTCTCCACGGTGGCGGAAAGCGTCTCTGTGTCATGGCTAGATTATAGAGAATTGACGGTGCCGGCGTAGCTGCTAAGAACTTCGCATGAGTGATCGTAAAGCGTTGGCGCGAGAGATTGCTGCGCGCTCTAAGCCTCGCTTCATCCAGATCCCCAAAGAGCCGAAGACTAAGGGGAGACCTGACCTCCCGCGCGACCTCAAGGTCCGTGCCCGTGCGATCGCGAAAGCCACGCCTCCTAGGTTTATCGAGGTCGAGCGTGACCGCTTCGACGGCGCGATGCGCGCCAAGCGTGGTGGCTTGACGGCTGACGAATATCGACGGCTCCTAATTGAGAAGTCCGGAGGCAAATAAGCATGGCTAAGAAACCAAAGTCGGAAGTATCGGAGAACCCCATCAACGAGGCCGACCTAGCGAAAATTCGGCATTTCATTCAAACGACGGAACTCGACGCGATCAGCGACACCATGAGAGAGGTCGTTGAGGAGAACATGCCCGATTTGGTCTACAAATTGCCGCCGCCGGGCGATCAGCAGGCAGAGGATCTTCCCGGACCTATGCTTGAGCCCACTCATGGTCCTATGCATCAGTGGAAGGACCGGCTGGTGCCTGACAAGGTGTCTGGCAAGAAGCGCAAAAAGAAATCGAACTGACCCCCTTTTCCGACCGCTAAGGCTCACCACTGTGCGCGGCGGGATCATAGCGCTGGAAGCTGATCCGGAAGTTTGGCCGAAACAAAAAACCCCGACGCTAGCTGGCGGGGTTTAGTAGGGACGGCGCTAGTCCAGGGCCAGCTTATGTATCGGCCCTAGTCCGGGGCCAAATTGAGGACTCTAAAGCGATTCGCCAAAGTGCCGGCCAATGCTGGCTCAGTTCGCATAGCCCCCAATTTTTCCGCCTCAACTGAGTTCGTGGCGCGCGCCACGAACAAAAAATATACCGCCAAGGGACTTTGGTAATCCGTTCCAGGCAAGCTGATGACGATGGCGCCGTCCTGCATTTCGAGCTTTAGGCGCGGATCGTTCATTGGCGGGGATCCGGATTAGCCAAGCCTCAAATCTCCTTCGCCTCCCAGGGTTGGCCGAGCGCATCTGGTTGTGCGGTGAGCTTGACGATGAGCACGTCATCCTTGCCGACTGGAACGTGGATTACTTCGTTGACCATTGGGGTGCCGTGAAGCCCTTTGAGCACTTTTGAAGTGCCATCTCTCTTGCTTACTCTGATGCTGAAGATTTTCTCGGCGTACTTCACGGCGGCCCTTCCCACCCGAAGTATCAACCGTTTTGGGGCGCTTCGGCAGAGCACAGCCGTGCGCTGCACAATTAAAAAGAAGCCCCGGCCTCCAGGGTTGGGAACCGGGGCTTCCAGCTTCGTGGCAGGCACGGCGGTCACTCCGGGCCTTTTCAATCAGTAGTTCCTTAGCCTCGCGAGTGCCAATCAAAAGAAACGGCCCCAGGGGAGCTCCTGGCTCTACGGCATCGCCGCTCTTAGCGCCTAGCTTGTCACCCAGGATCTTTGACGTATCAGCTTTTTGTATAGCCCTTGTCGTGCATGCACTTTTGAAACGCTGCATAAGCGCTTTCAGAACCAAATAAGGTATCCAAATCTAGCCTTGTTGCTGATGCTACCACGCTGCAGTCGCTAAGTGCCTTACGGAGATCCCCCGAGTTCTGGGTAGGTTCAGTTTGGCCCGTGCTATCGAGTTTGAACCAGCGCGGAGAGGCACAGCCGAACAACAAGGCGCACGAAACAACCACTGCTTGGTTGCGCATTGGAGAAATCTAGTGGAGCGATAGAGCAGAAGGGTTTTTTCATGAAGGCACGACCGATTTTGGGAAAGTTACTGCGGCTGACTGTCGCCAGGCGAGAAGTCGCAGCGCCCCAAAAGAAAACGGCCCCAGGGTGGCGGTCCTGAGGCCGCTTCAGTTGCGAAGGCCGTCCACCGGGACGGCTCACCTGAGCTTCGCAAAAATCTATTGCTGAGCGATTAGCGCAAAAGAGAAGCCCCGACGAGGGAGATTAGTCGGGGCTAGTGATTTGGAGGAAACGACCCAAGGATAGCTGATTCGCCGTTATCTAGACGATCCAACCCAGCTCTTTTGCTTTTGTATTGGCGAGCTGCCATGCTTGAGCAAGAAAGTGGATGTCGTGGATCGGTGCGCGTTCGTCTCCTCTTGTATGGAACAGCGTCAGGCCGGCAGAGAGGGATGCCGCCTCCATGCGCCGCTACGCAGCACATGGAGGGATGGCGGCCCGTTCGAGGGGCAGGTTGATTGTCGAAAGACTCAGCTAGGCGCTGCGCGTGATCCTGGTGAGTGCCTCTGAGGTGACCAGCACGCGGCCATGATTGTCGAAAGGTCCCTCAGCATCAAAAGCGTCACTCGCCAGTTCTTCGATGAGCTCCCGATACGCTTGGAAAACAGCACTATCGGACCCGGAAAAATGTACACGCTCGGCCTGCGCTCGCAGTGCCTCATGGTTTACCTTGCAAGCCACTGTGTTACCCAGTTCGTCCGCCATTAAGAAACGGACGCCGTCCTCCTGTTCCAGGTACTCGTCTTTGAGCCTTATGAGAGGCATCGGCGCCGCGGCTTATTCATGGCCGTCGAGTTCTCCTTCTAGGTTGATGGCCAATTGAGATTCCCAAGTGGCGTGCTTTTTGTCTCAAGGCGCCTGGCGTGCGCCTCATCGTCCTGGAAATCGCTCTAACAGGAGTTCTGCTTTTTGATGCTTCTTCAGTTCCCTCTCGTCCTGTGTAGTCCATGGGCGGCGGACTATCCGCTTAGATGCTTTAGCCATAACCACCAGCCTCCCTTTTGCCCGGTCGTGGGGTTCTGACGTGGTGGCTAGTCGATTTTTGCGTGTCGTTTTAAGGTGCACAACAATAGGCTTTTCCGGAGTATCGGTACGAAAAACCTCACACACCTTGGTGTAGCACAAGCGCATAATGCCGATGCATGGCCAAAGTTTCCTGCTTGCATCAAAAGCGGCGTAACCTCGTTCCTGAGCGTTGACAAAAATATTCACAACACTTTTAACAATCAGATGGGGGGACAGATGTCGGGGCTTGGAAAGTGCGGAGCAGCGACCTGCACTCAAGAACCGTCGGTTCAGCCGAATGTCCTATCTCTGTTGTGTCCAGTCACGGCATCGTCCGCGGGAAGGTTTGGCTCGCCTAAGATATCAATGACCTCTTTGCGGCTATGTTGCACTTCATAGAATCCAGATCTCCATCGCACCGAGCGTGCTTCCACATCAGCCAATTCGAGAAGCACACGATCGTAATTCGCCACGTGATCGCGGTGGTGCGGTCTGGCGCGTTCGGGTGTCTGATCCAGCCGACCAAGAAACTTAAATGAGCTCGCACCTCCAAATTTGCGAAGGAGGTCGGAAGCAGCGAATCGGTAAGCGGGATAGCCGTACATCTCTACAGCATGGACAAACCACAACACGGCCATAACAGCCTCGCGTGTCGACAAGAAAGACTGCTCGGCAGCATCAAGTTCATTTGCGTCGTTCCCCCCGGGCCAGGCACCCCTAATGTTAGCCAACTAGGCTTCTCAGCAGTCAGGACGGACTCTAATTCTCTCAAGCAGTTTGGCGGCCGTTAGCCGATTATCTGGGCACCGTATCGCGTGGGGCTGTGTCCTTGTTGGTAGCGCCTTCGCCTTGTGCGCTTCCTTTCACCCCTGTTCCGCCCTGGTCCTCAGAGTTTGGGCTCGGCAATTGAACACGTCCGGCCCCTGAGCTCGGCTCACCTGACTTGGCTTGTCCAGCTACTGTGTCTGAGGTGTCCGAACTCGCCTGGGCATTTGCACTACCATTGAAACACACGACGCCCAGCGTGAGCGTACCTGCCAACGCAATTAAGCTGTAACTCGACTTCATAGGGGATGCTCCATCTTAAGACTGGCCCGACATTTCAGCTATCCAACTCGGTATGAATTTGAGGAGTTTCGATCCGAAGGGGTGCGCCGTAAAAAACAGGCCCCGCCATCCTCGTGGTCATGGTCGGTCGCCCAGATCTCGAAATCGGAACAGTAGGCCGCTAAACTCGTTGTGGCGAAGCACGGGGGAAGATTGAGAGTCTCCCATGAATCGCTTCCTGATCTTGTTGTTAATGGTTGGATGGGCGTTGTACATCGTCCAAGTAAATTCCGGCCAAACAGGCGACGCTGTTCGGTCTGAGAAAAACCCCGCGGCTTGCCCTCTTGGGTCTGACGAACGCTCCGCAGCCCGCTTCTGCGGGCGGTGTTGGCGTCGAGGTTGGACGCGGTGGAGTGTATATCGGATCACGTCATCGCCACTACTATGACGAAGACGACTGGTCCTGGCGTCATCGCCACTATCCTCGTGGTGCCTGGGACTATGACAGGCCTCGGCGGTATCACCACTGGGATTAGCTGACCGCAAATTTGGATGAGTGAAACCCCGGCCTTTTCGGTCGGGGTTTCACTTTGCCTGTTTGTATGATCTGCAATGACAGCAATGCAAAGGCACTCAACTCGCGCCAAGCACGCGATAAACACACGCCCTGCTAATTCGTAGCCGCTTTGCAATTTCAGTCGGGCCGATGCTTTCACTGTGAAGCCGGCGAACCTCTGCGTCCTTAGCGCGAGCAGTGGGAGCCCGACCCTTGTACTTTCCCTCCAGTTTGGCCTTGGCAACACCCTCTCTCTGACGCTCTAGCATCAGCTCGCGCTCGAACTGAGCGATGGCGCCAAGCATGTTGAACATGAGCCTGCCAGTGGGTGTGGACGTATCAATCGCCTGCTCAAGGACTTTCAGTGAGACGCCCTTGGCATCGAGTTTCTCACCAATGTCAACAAGATGCGCAACCTCCTGACAAGCCTGTCGAGCTTAGTCACGACAAGCGCGTCACCTTCGCGGGCGTAATCAAGCGCAGCCTCCAATTCAAGACGGAGCCGGCGAAGTTTCTCGTCGTCTTCGTTAAGAACAAGGGTGCGCCCATCCTGACACCTGTCGAATAAGGCCTGAGCTGTCAGCCCGAACCCGGCTCAGCTCACGCCGGCGCCGACTTCGGAGATGTAAAAGTCGACGACCTCGTGCGTCATGTTCTCCACGGTGTAGCGTTCGGCAACACGCCTCTGCAGGATCGCAGCACGCTCGAGAAATGGCTTCGGCGTCGCGAGGAAGGTGCGCAATTGGGTGGCCAGAGCCTCCACATCACCGGGAGGAATGAGCGGCATATCGGTGCCCGCGACAATCTCAGGAATGTCGCCGACATTAGTGGCGATCAGCGGCATCTGAGCGCCGGCCGCCTCCAGCACGATGTAGGGAAAGGATTCGGCCCGTGACGGCACCACGACGCAGCGGCCGCGGCAAAAGGCGGTGCGCGCCGGGAGCTGCCCGGCGAACGAGACGCGCGAATTAAGGCCAAGCCTGCGGGCGAGCCGCTTGACACTGCGTTCGTCCGGGCCCCTGCCGACGACGAGGGCACGGCCAGGAAATACCGACTGATGGGCGGCAAGAGCCTCAAGCAGGATGTCCACGCCCTTCAGACGACGGAGCTCGCCGATGAAAACGAAGTCGACCGCGTCGTCTGACAGCATCGGCTCGTAGAACTCGTGGCGGTTCAGCCCATTGGGCACGATCCGGCCTGGACAACGCGGTTGTGCGATCAGCTCGATATAGCGTTTTGCTGCGAAGGTGCTTTCGAACACCAATCCATCGGTCGAGGACTTGAGCATCCGCTCGGCGGTGAGTTGGAGGCGCCCGCTCGGGCGTGACGGCGAAGAGTGCAAGCTGCCGCCATGCGGCGTGTAGATCGCCTTCACTTTTGCGTCTTTGCGTTTGAGCTTACGCGCAGCGAGACGTGCATGGACGCCACCCTTGGCGCCGTGACCGTGAAGTACGTCAACCCCAAGCTGGGCGGCGAGACGCCTCACCTTGGCGGCTGTTTTCAAGTCGCCGAGGCCGAACCGCCGGCTCATGGGAATTCGGATGAGCCCTAACGCAGTGTAGTCGGAGAGCCGAGCGAACGCAGCCGGGTCGCCCTCGATCCGGGAATCGCAAATCACTCCGACCTCGGCCCCGAGCTGGGTCTGACCGATTGCGAGGTCATGGACATGGCGAAACAGGCCGCCGATGGGCGCATGCAAGCAATGCAAAATGCGAAGCGTGGAGCTCACAGGGCCCGCGTCGAGAAAGAACGGCTCTGGTGAGCTTTAGAAGATGCATCGGAGCCCGTAAATAGGCGCGATTTTCGCTCCGAATTGGCCCTTATGGATCAATGGCGCTTTGCCGCTTCGGGGCTTGCGTCGGGTCGCTGCATCCAGCGGATTAGCAGGCCCGCTGGGATGACCCAGAGAAGGCCGGCGAGGGCGAAATAGAGAAGCTGAAGCCAATGAGGGGCTAAAGTGATGCGTCCTGCGCCAATAATGACCGCGGCCCGGGCATAGGCCCCAAGAAAGACGAGAAGCACCACGGTGCCGATGAGCTTGCGTGTGCGAGCTTGCATCAGGCCACGATAAGGGCGTGAGCATTGCTGCGGCAATGGGACAGGGCAGGCGGATTGAGTTTCCTTGGGCGGCCGGCTATCAGACGCCCATGTCCGCAACGGTAGTCTCCAGTTTGGCTGCGCCGCGACACGATACCGCGATGCCTGCGAGGCACAGGCGAGCCCTTCGCATCTGGCTCGGCTGCGTCGCCCTCCTTATTGCAGTGATGATACTGGTCGGGGGCGCCACCCGGCTGACCGATTCAGGCCTCTCCATCACCGAGTGGCAGCCGATCATGGGGGTCGTGCCGCCGCTCTCCGACGGAGACTGGGAGAAGGCGTTCGCCGCCTATCAGAAGATCCCCGAATATACCGAGCTCAAGCGCGGGATGAGCCTCGATGAGTTCAAGACTATCTTCTGGTGGGAATGGGCGCATCGCTTCGTCGGCCGGTTAATCGGAGTCGTCTTTTTCGTGCCGTTCGTGGGCTTCTGGCTCGCCGGCTACACCCCGCGGAATTATCTGCCTCGGCTGATCGGCCTGTTTCTACTCGGCGGGCTCCAGGGCGCAGTCGGCTGGTACATGGTGAAGAGTGGACTGGTCGACCGTACCGATGTCAGCCAGTATCGCCTCGCCGCACATTTCGGCACGGCGCTTCTGATCCTCGGCTATACGCTTTGGCTTCTGTTCGGGCTCGGCAAGGATGAGCAAACGCCTCGCGACGTCCCGCGCTCACGCGCCCCCACATGGGTTGCCGGGGCAATTCTCCTGCTGATGTTCTTGCAGCTTCTTGCCGGTGCCCTTGTCGCTGGTCTCGATGCCGGCTTTGGCTTCAACACCTGGCCGCTGATCAACGGCGCCTTCGTGCCTGATCGTCTCGGCGAGGCCTCGCCCTGGTATCTCAACCTTTTCGAGAATCCGCTCACCGTGCAGTTTGACCACCGCATGCTGGGCTATATGGTCGTCGCCTCGACACTCGCCCAACTTGCCTGGCTCGCGCTAAAGCGCGCGCCGTATCAACTTATCGGCAGCGCGCTGACGCTTGCGCTGCTGGCTTTGCTGCAGGCAGTGCTCGGCGTGTGGACGTTGTTGCTAGTCGTGCCGATTCCACTCGGGCTTGCCCATCAGGCCGGGGCCGTCGTCGTGTTTTGCACGGCCGTCTATCACTTATGGCTCACGACGCGTGTGAACGCGCCCGAGAAGAGTCACGCGCCAGCGAGCGCCTGATCGAGATCGGCGATGATATCGGCGGGATCCTCAACCCCGACCGAGAGCCGCACCACTTCAGGTCCTGCGCCCGCCCGTTCCCTTTGCTCGTCGGTAAGCTGGCGGTGGGTGGTCGAGGCGGGGTGAATGATCAGGCTCCGCGTATCACCGATATTGGCGAGATGGCTGAACATCTTGACGTTGCTGACGAGCGCAATGCCGGACTCATACCCACCCTTTAGCCCGAAGGTGAACACGGCGCCGGCACCCTTGGGCGAATAGCGTTTGGCGAGTTCGTAATAAGGGTTGCCCGGCAAACCGGCATAGTTGACCCACGCCACCTTGTTGTGGCGCGACAGCCATTCGGCGACTTGCAGGGCATTGTCGCAATGGCGCTGCATCCTGAGCGGAAGCGTTTCGATGCCGGTCAGGATAAGGAAGGCGTTGAACGGTGAGATTGCCGGACCGAGATCGCGCAGCGAGAACACGCGGGCCGCGATGGCAAAAGCGAAATTGCCGAAGGTCTCGGCAAGGGTGACACCGTGATAGGAGGGGGAAGGTGCGGATAGAGTCGGATAGCGCCCGCTCTTGATCCAGTCGAATGTGCCGCAGTCGACGATCGCGCCACCAATCGAGTTGCCGTGGCCGCCAAGGAACTTGGTCAGCGAATGCACGATGATATCGGCGCCATGCTCGGCGGGGCGGATGAGGTAGGGCGTGGCCAGCGTGTTGTCGACGATAAGCGGAACGCCGGCTTCCTTGGCGACGGCCGCGACGGCGGCGATGTCGGTGATGATGCCGCCGGGATTGGCAATCGACTCGACGAAAATCGCCTTGGTTTTCGGCGTGACTGCCGCACGGAAGGACTGCGGATCGGTGGTATGGGCCCAGCGAACGGTCCAGTCGCACTTCTTGAACGAATGGGTGAACTGGTTGATCGAGCCGCCATAGAGCTGACGCGCGGCGATGAACTCATCGCCTGGCTGAAGAAGGGTGTGGAACACGAGCATCTGCGCCGCATGACCCGAGGCGACGGCAAGCCCGGCGGTGCCGCCTTCGAGCGCCGCGACGCGCTCCTCTAGCACTGCCTGGGTGGGATTGGTGATGCGGGTGTAGATGTTGCCGAAGGTCTCGAGATTGAACAGAGAAGCCGCGTGGTCCACGTCGTCGAACACGTAGGACGTGGTCTGGTAGATGGGCGTCGCGCGTGCGCCGGTCGCGGGATCCGGCCGGGCGCCGGCGTGGATTGCTAGCGTGTCGAAGCCGGGCTTCCGCTCCGCGGACATTGTCATCCCCCTTATAGGCTGATGGTCGATGCGATTACAGCAACGAAGCCGGGCTAGGCTTTGCCGGCGAGCACGCGATGTTGCACGCCCTTTGCTCCCAGTAAAGGGCGCTTGCTCGACAACATACGTGAATTCACCCCGGCCCAATTGAGCTCGCCGGAGAGCCTGCCATACTCGATTTTGGGGCACCGGTTCATCACCACTTTCAACCCCGCCTCCTCGGCAAGCTTGGCGGCCTCGTCGTTGCGCACGCCAAGCTGCATCCACACCACTTTGGCGCCGATCCTGATCGCCTCCTTGGCGATGGGAAGCGCAGCGTTGGAACTGCGGAAGACGTCGACGATGTCGATGGGCTGCTTGATGTCAGCAAGCGCGGCGTAGACCTTCTCGCCGAGGATCTCCTTGCCGGCTTGGCCCGGATTGACCGGGATCACGTGGAAGCCCTTAGCCTTGAGATATTTCATGGCGAAATAGCTCGGGCGCGAGGTGTTGGGGCTCGCACCCACCATGGCGATGGTCCGGTTATTGGCGAGGATGTCCCGGATATAGGCGTCGCTGTAGGCGTCGTGATTCATCGGAATAGAAATAGCGCGCGGTGCCGGCTTCGCAAGCTTTAGCGCGGCCAGCGCGGCGCGCGCTTGTCGATAAAGGCGCCGATGCCTTCCTTGGCCTCCTCATCGAGCATGTTCTCGACCATGATCGAAGAGGCGTAGGTGTAGGCATCCTCGAGCGGCATCTCGAGCTGGCGATAGAACGCCTCCTTGCCGATCTTGAGGGTGCGTTTCGGCTTCTCTGCGATCTGCCGCCCGAGCTCGACCGCTCCGTTCACCACGCGGTCGGCGGGCACCACGCGGTTGACCAAGCCAAGCGTCTTGGCATCCTCGGCGCCCACCATCTCGCCGAGCAGCAGCATCTCCATGGCGGCCTTGCGCGACACGTTGCGCGAGAGCGCCACCATCGGCGTCGAGCAAAACAGCCCGATATTCACGCCGGGTGTGGCGAAGCGCGCGTTGATGCTGGCTACGGCGAGATCGCAGCTCGCGACCAGCTGGCAGCCGGCGGCAGTGGCGATGCCGTCCACAGCGGCGATGACGGGTTTGCGGCAACGTACGATCGACAGCATCATCTCCGAGCAGGCGGCCATGGTCTTGGCAAAGAAGGCACGGCCACGATCGGGATCGTTGCGATGCGCGGTCATCTCCTTGAGGTCGTGCCCCGACGAGAAGGCACTACCGGCGCCGGTGACGACAATGGCGCGAATAGCGTCGCTATCTCCGAGCTTTTGGATCTCGCCATGCAGCGCCCCGATCATTTCGAGGGAAAGGCTGTTCCGTACATCAGGCCGGTTCAGAATCAGCACTACGACTGGGCCGCGATCCTCACGCAGCAGTATAGTGTCGTTCAATGCTTGCTGTTTCAAAACTTTGGTCATGTCGCGCCAGCCATCTCCACGGGTCCGAGCGTTATATCAGAGAGATGCACAGGCTTTACTAGAGCGGCGAACGCCAGCGGGAAACAAGACACAAGAGGCCCTGGCTGCGACGTGTGGTATTATTATACCACAGCACCAACTCACGGATTTCAGGTAATATTTGATCTTCGCTTGACGTTCCGAAGGCGAGCCGTTAGAAGCGCCGATCTTTGGAGCCTACCAGCCGCCATGAAGACCTATTCAGCCACGCCGAAGGACATCGAGAAGTCCTGGATCCTGATCGACGCCAAGGGCCTCGTGGTGGGCAGGCTCGCGGTCCTCATCGCAAATCGGCTTCGCGGCAAACATAAGCCCTCCTACACGCCCCATCTTGATTGCGGCGACAACATCGTCGTAATCAACGCCGGCAACGTGATGCTGACCGGCAATAAGCGCGCCGACAAGGTCTATCACTGGCATACCGGTTATCCCGGCGGCATCAAGGACCGCACCGCCGAGAAGATCCTCGACGGCAAGCATCCCGAGCGGGTGCTGCAGAAGGCAGTGGAGCGGATGATCCCGCGCGGGCCGCTTGGCCGTCAGCAGCTCCGCAATTTGCGCATCTATGCTGGGCCCGAACATCCTCACGAGGCTCAGAACCCGACGAAGCTCGACGTCGCCGCGTTGAACTCCAAGAATGCAAGGAGCGCCTGAAGCCATGAGCGAGACCATGACCTTAGAGGACCTTGCTCCGCTAAAGGGTGACGCCGGCGCGCCTCAGGCCCGCGTCTATGAAAAGAAGGTCGACGCGCAAGGCCGCGCCTATGCCACCGGCAAGCGCAAGGACGCCGTTGCCCGCGTGTGGGTGAAGCGGGGCCCGGGCAAGATCACCATCAACGGCAAGGACCACGCCGCCTATTTCGCGCGTCCCGTCCTGCAAATGATCCTTAAGCAGCCGCTTGTCACCTCGAAGCGCGAAGGACAATACGACATCGTCTGCACCGTGAGCGGCGGCGGCCTCTCCGGCCAGGCCGGCGCGGTTCGTCACGGCATTTCGATCGCGCTCACCCGCTACGAGCCGGAGCTCCGCAGCGTGCTCAAGAAGGGCGGGTTCCTGACCCGCGACGCGCGCACGGTCGAGCGCAAGAAATACGGCAAGCGCAAAGCCCGACGAAGCTTCCAGTTCTCCAAGCGCTAGTCAGCGCTTCGAGGAGCTTCGCCCAAGTGTCGATTTGAACTTGGGCAGCGCAACCCTTACTTCCGCAACGCATCAGACTAGGCTAAGCCCCTCTCGGGGCGAGGCGTCTTCCAGAGATTCGTCATGGCTACAACAAAGCCAATCAGAGCCGCGGTGCTCGGCGCCTCCGGCTACACCGGCGCCGATATGATCAGGCTCGCCACGCTGCATCCCGGGATCAAGATCACAGCGCTAATCGCCAAGGGACATGCCGGGCAGAGCCTCGCTCAGGTTTTCCCACATCTCGCCAGCCTCGATCTGCCCAAGCTCGTCACCCCTGACGAGGTGAACTGGAACGATGTCGACGTCGTCTTTTGCGGGCTGCCGCACGGCACCGCCCATGCCGAGATCGCCAAGCTTCCTGACCGCTTGAAGGTCGTCGACATGTCGGCGGATTTTCGCCTGCGCGATCCCAAGGCCTACGCCGAGTGGTACGGAGCCGAGCACATCGCGCCGGCGCTGCTCAAAGACGCCGTCTACGGGCTGACCGAGCATTACCGCGACAAGATCAAGACCGCGCGCATCGTTGCTTGTCCCGGCTGCTATCCGACCGCGGTGCTGCTGGCGCTGTTGCCGCCGGTCAAGGCGAAGCTCATCGCGGGCGAGGACATCATCATCGATGCCAAGTCGGGAGTCTCTGGCGCCGGTCGCACGCTGAAGCAGAACATCTTGTTCTCGGAGGCAGGAGAGGGGCTCTCGCCTTACGGCATCGGCAACCATCGCCATCTGCCCGAGATCGAGCAGGAGCTTTCGCTTGCGAGAGGAGCGGGCGTGACCATCAACTTCACGCCGCATCTTGCACCGATGAGCCGCGGCGAACTCTGCACCTGCTACGTCAGGTTTGCCGGCAAGGCGACCGCCTCAGACCTTCGCGGTGAACTCGCCAAGGCCTACGCGACCGAGCCGTTCGTGCGCGTGGTGGAGGGGGGCGTGACCCCGGCGACGCAGCATGTGCGCGGCTCGAATTTCTGCCATATCGGCGTGTTCGCCGATCGCCTCTCCGGCCGTGCCATCGTGGTGTCTGCCATCGACAATCTGGTGAAGGGCTCGGCGGGTCAGGCCTTGCAGAACTTCAATCTGATGTTCGGCTTCGGGGAGACAACCGGGCTGAAGCAGCTCCCGCTATTCCCGTAAGATAGCAACCGGCTAACGCGCGTGAAGGCCTTGCGGCCAACGCCGTCTCCGAAGCTGACGTCGGCCTTAGTAAATATGGATGTATTGGCCGAGGAACGTGGTGCCGTACTCCGGGTGACTTTACGTGCCGACGTCCTGGCTCTTTACATACGATCCGGGCGCGTCCTCGATCGGCTTGAGCGGTCCGGCCGAAGGATCGCGGGCAGGGATCTTCTCCCCAGAGTAGGAGGCAAGCCACGCTCCCCAATCGGGCCACCACGAACCTGGTATCTGCTTGGCTTGCGCGATCCACTCCTTGAGGGTCCCGGCCGCGCCCCCTGACCAGAATTGGTATTTCTTTTTCTCCGGAGGATTGACCACACCGGCGATATGGCCTGAACCCGCCATGGTCAGGCGCACCGGTCCTCCGAACAGCTTGCTGCCGCGGAAGACCGACAGCGCAGGCGCGATGTGGTCTTCCTTGGTGAACAACTCGTAGACCGGGATCTTCACCTTCCCGAGATCGAGCTTTACGCCGCCGAGCTCCATCTCGCCTCTGCTCAGGCGGTTCAAATGATAGAACTCGCGCAAGTAGAAGGCGTGATTGGCGGCTGGCAGGCGCGTTGAGTCGGCATTCCAGAACAGAAGATCGAACGGGAAGGGCTTCTTGCCGAGCAGGTAGTTGTTGACGACGTAAGGCCAGATCAGATCGCGCGGACGCAGCATGTTGAACACGGCCGCCATGCGCGAGCCGTCAAGATAGCCATGCTCGGCCATCATCTCTTCGAGCGATTTGAGCTGCGAATCGTCGATGAACACGAGAAGGTCGCCGGCCTCGCTGAAATCGACCTGCGCGGCAAGGAAGGTTGTCGAGGCGATTCTGTCGTCGCCCTTGGCGGCCATATAGGCCAGGGTGGCGGCGAGAAGCGTGCCGCCCACGCAATAGCCGAGCGCGTTGATCTGGCGAACTCCGGTCTGCCGGTTCACCGCGTCGACCGCGGCGAGGATGCCCTCGCGCATATAGTCCTCGAAGGTCTTCTGCGCGAGCCGCGCGTCGGGGTTCACCCAGGAGATGAGGAAGACGGTGAAGCCCTGATCGACCGCCCATTTGACGAACGACTTCTCGGGGACGAGATCGAGGATGTAGTACTTGTTGATCCATGGCGGCACGATCAGCAGTGGCTTTTCATGAACCCCTCCGGTTGTCGGTGCGTATTGGATGACCTGGATGAGGTCGTTCTGGAACACCACCTTGCCAGGCGTCACAGCGAGGTTACGCCCGATCTCGAAGGCCGAAAGGTCCGTCTGGCTGATGCGCAGCAGATCTTTGGACTGCTCGAGGTCCTGGACGAAATGTGCCATGCCCTGGACCAGGTTCTCGGCGTTGGTGGCAAGCGTGGTGCGGACCACCTCGGGATTGGTCAACGGGAAGTTCGAGGGTGATAGCGCCGAGAGCACCTGGTTCAAATAGAACAGCGCCTTCTTGCGCGTCTTCTCGTCGACGCCCTCGGTCTTGCGGGTGACATCCTCGGCCCAGCGCGAAGTGATGAGATAGGTCTGTTTCCAGAAGTCGAAGAACTGGCCGTTCGACCAATCAGGGTCCTTGAAACGGTTGTCCCCCGGCTCGGGCACGGCAACTGGCTCGACCTCTTCGCCGAGGAAGCGCCGGACGGAGCGGCCCCAAAGATCGGCATAGCTTTTGAAAAGCTCACTCTGAGCCGCAACCAGCTTGCCGGGATCAGCGACCCAATGACGAGCGATCTCGCCCAGCGACTTCGCCGCTTCGCTGGCCTCGGAAGCCATGTTGTAGGGACCCTGGCCATTCGAGCGTTCGGCCAGGGTTGAGATGGCTTTGGTCCCCTGATCGAAGAGGCGGACCATGTTCTTTGCAAGTGCGTCGAACTGATCGATACGGTATTGCTGCGCCCCGGCTTTGTCGGGGCTCTTGTCGGTTTCCTGCATCAATTTGTCCTTGTTTTACCCCCGTTTAACCTTGCTGAAGCCACCATGTGGGAGAAGATCTCGCTCGCCCCGGCTTTCGCGCAAAGGCTCATTGTGCTATGCAATATAACAAAGGGCGAGCGATTGCCAATCGCCAGGGGGAAACCAACAAGGACAGACTCCTAACGTGATGCTGCGCATGCTTTCGCGATTTGCCTTACGCACTCTCAGCGCACTGGTTCCATTGGTGCTTGGCGCTTGCGCCGACACGCTGACCAATGGCAAGCCCATCGCCTCCAACGCCGAGCTCCAGCGCGAGTACGATAAGACCATGACCAAAACCGAGCAGGCCGCCGCCATCTCAGACCTCGCGCAGGAAAAGGCGCGGCAGGAGCAGGCAGTACAGGAGGACGATTCGGGCACGGCCGGAACAGCGGCGCCCGCGGCGGGAGGTCCGGCGGCCACGTCGAAGTCGGTGGTCTCTTCGAAGCCGGCGGCGCCGGCCGCTCCGTCCAATCAGGCATATTAGAGGCTTCGCCTCCGGCTGGAGCTTGCCCCGCTGGGCGTTTTCATGGTTCAACTAGAACCCCTTAAGGGGTCCGATCGGGGTGGGGACCCGCGCGTCCGTGACCAGCGATTTTCATAGAATCAAGCGGCTGCCGCCTTACGTCTTCGAGCAGGTGAACAGGCTCAAGGCCGAGGCGCGCGCCCGCGGCGACGACATCATCGATTTCGGCATGGGCAATCCCGACATGCCGACGCCAGCCCACATCACAGCCAAGTTGATCGAAACTCTGCGCGACCCGCGCACCAACCGCTATTCGGCGTCGAAAGGCATTTACGGTTTGCGGAAAGCGCAGGCCGCCTACTACGCACGCCGCTTCGGGGTGAAGCTCGATCCCAACAGCCAGGTCGTGGCGACGCTCGGCTCCAAGGAAGGCTTTGCCAATGTGGCGCAAGCAATCACCGCTCCGGGCGACGTGATCCTCGTGCCGAACCCGACTTATCCCATCCATGAGTTCGGCTTTATCATGTCGGGCGGCGTGATCAGGCATCTGCCGGCGCGTACCGATTCCCAATTCATGGCCTCCGTCGACAAGGCGGTGCGCCATTCAGTGCCCAAGCCTTCTGCGCTCGTTCTCAACTATCCCGCCAACCCGACCGCGGTGGTCGCCGACCTCGATTTTTATCGTGAGGTGGTGGCTTTTGCCAAAAAGCATGAGCTGATCGTTCTTTCAGATCTCGCTTACGCCGAGATCTATTTCGATGGCGCACCACCGCCCTCGATCCTTCAGATTCCCGGCGCGCTCGACATTGCTGTCGAGTTCACCACGCTGTCCAAGACCTACGCCATGCCGGGCTGGCGCGTCGGCTTCGCCGTGGGGAACGAGCGGCTAATCCACGCGCTCACGCGAGTGAAGTCTTATCTCGACTATGGCGCCTTCACGCCGATCCAAGTCGCGGCCGCAGCAGCGCTCAATGGGCCGCAGGACTGCATCAACGAGATCCGCGGCATTTATAAGCGGCGCCGCGACTGCCTGGTCGACGCCATCACTCGCGCCGGCTGGCCGATCCCGTCGCCGCCTGCCACCATGTTCGCCTGGGCGCCGATCCCCGAGATGTTTTCCCATCTCGGCTCGCTCGAGTTCTCCAAACTGCTCCTCGAGAAGGCAGGCGTTGCGGTTTCGCCCGGCGTGGGCTTTGGCGAGTACGGCGAGGGCTATGTCCGCATCGCGCTCGTCGAGAACGAGCAGCGCATTCGCCAGGCTGCGCGCAACATCCGCAAGTTCCTGACGGAATCAGCAAAGTCTCTGCACAACGTGATTCCTATTGCCTCAAAGGCGAATAGGTCGTTCTGATCCCTTCCTATGAATGGCGAATTGAAGGTAGGGCTGGCCGGGGTCGGCACCGTAGGCTCCGGCCTATTGCGGCTGATCGGAGCGCGCAAGGGCGAGCTTGCGGCTCGTGCCGGCCGGCCAATCGAGGTGGCCGCCGTCTCGGCTCTCAATCGGCACAAGAACCGGGACTGTGATATCTCGCGCGTCCGCTTCGTTGACGACCCTGTCGCTCTTGCGAGAGACACGGATATCGACGTGTTCGTCGAGCTGATCGGCGGAGAGGAGGGCGTCGCAAAGGCATCGGTCGAGGCGGCGCTCGCCTCAGGCAAGCACGTAGTCACGGCCAACAAAGCGTTGCTCGCCCATCACGGCACGAATCTCGCTGCACTGGCAGAGAAGAACGGCGTCGCGCTCAATTTCGAAGGCGCAGTGGCCGGCGGAATTCCCGTAGTGAAGGTGATCCGCGAGAGCCTGCAAGGCAACGACATATCGCGCATTTACGGCATTCTCAATGGCACCTGCAATTACATCCTCACCTTGATGGAGCAGGAGGGCCGAAGCTTCGCAGATGTGCTGAAGGAGGCGCAGAAGCAAGGCTATGCCGAGGCCGATCCGACCTTCGATATTGGCGGGTTCGATACCGCGCATAAGCTTTCGCTTCTAACCAGTCTCGCCTTCGGCACGCGCATCAGCTTCGAGTCGGTCTATGTCGAGGGCATCGAGAACATCACGCCTGCCGACATCGAAGCCGCTGGAGATCTTGGCTACCGCATCAAATTGCTTGGCGTTGCGCTGCGCACTGACAGCGGCATCGAGCAGCGCGTGCATCCGACCATGGTGCCTAGGGATACGGCCATCGCCGAGGTCGACGGCGTGTTGAACTGCGTGGCGATCGACGGCGATTTCGTTGGCGACGTCACGCTGGTCGGGCCGGGGGCGGGCGGCGGACCGACGGCCTCGTCGGTGACGAGCGATCTGATCGATATTGCCCGCCGTCATATCCTGCCGCCGTTTGGGACCAAGGCGAAGAACCTCAAGCCCTATAAGAGGGCGCAGATGCGCGCGCATGCAGGCGGCTACTACATCAGGCTCTCGGTCTACGACCGCACCGGTGCGTTCGCCGCGATCGCAAGCCGCATGGCGGAGCAGGGGATCTCGATCGAAAGTATCGTGCAGCGGCGACCGAGCGCCGAGCTGCCCGGCCTTAACCGCCGGCATGAAGGCTCCTCGGCCAACGTGGTCATGATCACCCATCAGACCACTGAGGCGGCGATCCGCAAAGCCCTCGCCGCCATCGAGCGCGACGGTCATGTTGACGCAAAGCCGCAGATGATCCGCATCGAAAAACTGTGATACTGAATAGGTACCCCTACGGGCGACGGTGAAAGATCGCGTGAGGGGAGGGAGAACGCCCGTGTCGAAGGCTCACGCCAAGACCGAGATCGATCGCGCTTTGGCGCTCGATATCGTTCGTGTCACGGAGGCAACGGCCGTGGCTGCCGCACTATGGCGGGGCCGCGGTAATGAGGCCGCTGCCGACGAGGCCGCCGCCGCCGCCATGTACCGCGAGCTCGCGCGGCTCCCCATTGAAGGCGTGGTGGTAGTGGGCGAGGGGGAGGAGAACGAGACCCCGCTCCTCTATATCGGCGAGACGGTCGGGGCCGGCGAGAACTCCGCACTGAAAGTCGACCTCGCTGTCGATCCCGTTGAAGGCTCAACGCTGTGCGCCAAGGCGCTCCCGAACGCACTCTCGGTGCTGGCTCTTGCCGAGCGCGGCAGCCTCCTCAAGGTGCCGACCATCTACATGGACAAGATCGCCATCGGCCCGGGTTTCCCGGAAGGATTGGTGGATCTCGACGCTTCGCCAACCGACAACCTAAAGGCGCTCGCGGAAGCTAAGGGCGTGCCGGTGAGCGAGATCACGGTCTGCATACTCGATCGGCCGCGTCACGGGAAACTCATCGAGGAGGTTCGTGCGGCGGGCGCAGCGCTCCGATTGATCGGCGACGGCGACATTGCCGGCGTGATCCACGTGACCGAGCCGCTCGAAACCGGTATCGACGTTTACATGGGGCTTGGCGGTGCGCCCGAAGGGGTGCTTGCCGCCGCGGCGCTCGCCTGCATCGGCGGGCAAATACAAGGGCGGCTCATCGCAGCAAGCGAGCAGCACCGCGCAAGGGCACGCGCCGCGGGTATCCACGACCTTGGCCGCAAATATTCGATGCGCGACATGGTCATGGGCGATCTTTCCTTCGCCGCGACAGGCATCACCGACGGCTCTTTGCTCGAAGGCGTGCGTTTCACGCGCGAAGCGGTGTTCACCCACACGGTGGTGATGCGGGCCTCGACCCACACCGTGCGCTGGATGAAGACCGAGCACCCGGACCTCAGCAAGTTCGACTAAGCCGGCAGCACCATCCGCGAATCAGATACCGTTGCAGAACGTAACGGAATGGACGGCGCGGCGTGACGGCAGCCTTCAAATACATAACCGCCGATGCCGGGAGCGCGCGGGCATTGCTCGGCGTGGAGCAGTCCGCGCGTGGCTATAGGTGGGTCGAGCGGCTCGATGTTGGCCGGGACCTTGCCGCTACTGCCATCTCCCAAGCTCACGGCTTGCCAGAGCTCTTGGGTCGCGTCCTCGCCGCGCGCGGCGCAGAGTCCCATACGGTCCTTCGCTATCTTGACCCCACGCTCCGCTCGCTTCTACCTGATCCGACGCGGCTACAAGACATGGACAAAGCGGCGGAACGATTTGCTGCCGCTATCCGGGATAGAGAGGCGATTGCCGTTTTTGGCGACTACGACGTCGATGGTGCGGCGTCGGTCGCTCTGATCGAGCGCTACTCGCGCGCCCATGGTCAAGACGTGTCGACATATATCCCGGACCGGCTCACCGAGGGGTATGGCCCGTCACCTGCCGCGCTGGCCGGACTTGTCAAGGACGGAGCTCGCCTCATCCTCACCGTCGATTGCGGCACCACTGGAGAGGCCGCCATTACTGCCGCCAACGCAGGCGGCGCAGAAATCATCGTCATCGATCATCATCAGGCCGACGAGGCGCTCCCGCCTGCCTTTGCCGTGCTCAATCCAAACCGGCAGGACGACCTTTCAGGCCAGGGCCATCTCGCCGCGGCGGGGGTCGTGTTCCTGTTCCTGGTCGCGACCACGCGGGTACTTCGCCACGCGGGCTACTATCGCGACCGAGCCGAGCCCGATCTGCTTGGCCTACTCGATCTCGTTGCGCTCGCCACGGTGTGCGACGTCGTGCCGCTCAAGGACGCGAACCGCGCCTTCGTGGCGCAAGGGCTCAAGGTCTTGCGGCTACGGCACAATCATGGCTTGCGCGCCTTGGCCGACGCGGCTCGCATCGACGAGGCGCCGACCTGCTACACGTTAGGCTTCATCCTGGGCCCGCGCATCAATGCCGGCGGCAGGATCGGCGCATCGAGCCTCGGCGCAAAACTGCTCGCCTTGGACGATGAGATTGAGGCGCGCGCAATTGCGGAAAGGCTTGAAGCCCTCAACGCCGAGCGGCGGGCAGTGGAAGAACGCATGCTGGAAGACGCCTTCGCCCATGCCGAGATCTCGCTTGTTAGCCATCCTAACCGGCCGCTGCTCTTCCTTGCCGCTGAAGGCTGGCACAGGGGCTTGCTCGGACTGATTGCCGGGCGTGTCGCCGAGCGCTTCCGCCGTCCGACCTTCGTTGCCACACTTGAGTCTGATGGCACGGCCACTGGGTCGGCACGTTCGATCGCCTCGGTGGATCTCGGCGCGGTGGTCAGAGCTTCCGTGCACGAAGGTTTGCTGCTCAAAGGCGGTGGCCACGCCATGGCTGCTGGGTTCAAGCTCGAGCGGAGCAAGCAGGAAATGCTCGAGACCTTCCTGCTTCAGCGTCTAGCAATGCCGGTGGCGCGAGCGACATCAATCCGCGAGCTCGCGATCGACGGCGCGCTGTCTGCGGGCGGTGCGACAATCGAGCTGATGGCTCTGCTTGATCGCGCCGGACCCTATGGTCCAGGCCATCCGGAGCCGCGCTTCGTCTTCCCCGCCCATCGCTTGAGCCGCGTTCGGAGCATTAAGAAGGACGCGCATGTACGTTGCACGCTCCAGGCCTCCGATGGCGCACGCATCGAAGCCTGCGCCTTCCGCATTGCCGGTACCGCGCTCGGCAAGCTGCTACTCAAAGGCGAGGGGTTGCCGCTTCACGTCGCGGGCCATCTCCGCCGCACGAGCTGGCAGGGAAAAGAAAGCATCGAGTTGATGATCGAGGATGCCGCCGACCCTCGCGGGAACACGTTCTAGCCGGGATTGTTGCGACGCCCATCAAAGCTTTCTATATGACGGGCTCACCCGGTACGCCCCCTTCGTCTAATGGTCAGGACGTCAGGTTTTCAACCTGAAAACAGGGGTTCAATTCCCCTAGGGGGTACCACTTGCCTGCCCCGTAGCTACCACTTGCCGGTGTTCGGCATCGAGGCCCAAGGCTCCTGTTTCGGCTTCGGTTTTCCCTTTTGTAACAACTCGATAGAGATATTGTCGGGCGAGCGGATAAAGGCCATGTAACCGTCGCGCGGCGGCCGGTTGATGATCACGCCATTCTTCATCAGGCGCAGGCAGGTCGCATAAATGTCGTCGACCTCGTAAGCGAGGTGCCCGAAGTGACGTCCCTCGCCATACGGCTCGGGGTCCCAATTATAAGTCAGCTCGAGCTGGGCATCTTCGTCGCCAGGTGCGGCGAGATAGTAGAGGGTGAAGCGGCCTTGCGAATTATCCATCCGACGCACTTCCTTCAAGCCGAGCTTGTTGCAATAGAAGTCGAGCGACTTGTCGACGTCGGAGATGCGCACCATCGTGTGCAGATACTTCATCTGATGTCGTCTCCTTGCGCTGGTCCGAAGGCGAAGAACACGCCTTAGCGCCAGGCGGTCGGCGCTGGCAAGCGCCGCTTAGGCGATGCTTTTTGCCAATCGAACATGTCGATTAGAGCTTCATTATTGCACGGCGTCCACAGCGCGTTGCTCCATACGACATATCGGCACTTGACACGAAATTTCTCTCGACAGCAGAGACATTTGCGCTGTCGCAAGACGATTTGTGAATGTTCGTGTGCTGCGCGCGGTGTTCGCGCGTGATGTTGGAGATTTGCTTTCCGGCTCAGATGCTTGCGCTGCGTTCAACCGATCAACGACGAAGTCGTCGCTGAATTGTGGATTAGAGCTGACGCTTCGGAAAATTCCACTGGCCTCGGGTTACGGCGATGCTATGTTCCCAATGAGTGTTTTTCAGCCGATTCGTTTTGCGGCGTCGCTCGGCTGCGTTAGAAGTGAAGCGGGGGAATGCGGCATGGGGGCGAAAGAACCGCCACATTTAGAGAGCCATATCCAACGCGACGAGGAAGTCACTGTTGATGTCTTCGAAGTGTCGGGTTCGATCAAGTGGTTCGACGCGTCAAAGGGCTATGGCTTCATCGTCCCAGACGAAGATCTTCCAGACGTTCTCTTGCATGTGACGTGTCTACGGCGCGACGGCTTTCAGACTGCCTACGAGGGCGCGCGCGTGGTGTGCGAGGTGCTGCGCCGGCCGAAGGGCCTGCAGGCGTTCCGCATCCGCGCCATGGACGATTCGACCGCGATCCATCCCTCGCAATTGCCGCAGCGGACCCATGTCGTGGTGGTGCCGGAAAGCGACTGGGAGCGGGCCACAGTAAAATGGTTCAACCGCTTGCGTGGCTTTGGTTTTTTGACCCGGGGCTCGCAGACTCTCGACATTTTCGTGCACATGGAGACACTCCGGCGCTGCGGTTTTACCGAGCTGAGACCGGGCCAGTCGGTGCTGGTCCGCTATGGTCGCGGACCGAAGGGGCTAATGGCTGCGGAATTGAAACCCGACGGCGCCCAGGGACCATCCTCTCACTGACGATCAACGTTCTCGAACGGCTCGGCCGCATGGCCGCTGCCGGTTTGATTATGTTTGGGCTTCTCGTGCCGTGGCACGGCGGCATGGCCGCTGGCACGGGAACGCTCGTGCTCAAGACCGCGAGAGGGGATCACAACTTCAACATCGAGGTGGCGACCACCGATCAAGAGCGCGCGCTCGGATTGATGTTTCGCCGCTCGCTTCCAGAGAATGCGGGTATGCTGTTCATCTACGATCCGCCGCAACCGGCGACGATGTGGATGAAGAACACGTTCATTCCACTCGACATGGTCTTCATCTCTGCCGAAGGGACGGTGCATCGCATCGAGAGCAACACCGAACCGTTCTCAACGACCACGATTCCATCAGACGGCGACGTCGTGGGTGTTCTCGAGTTGAATGCGGGAGAGGCAGACAAGATTGGCCTCAAGCGTGGCGACAAGGTGATCTATCCTGGCCTCGTCAACCCGGGTGCGCGGCGTTAGCGCTTTGCTCACAGCGTCGGTCGAAGGGCTGCAAATGAGCGTGTGGAGGCTAGCCACCCGCGCTGTGGCGAATTATGTATGTGTCGGCATGGCTTGCAGCTTCCGGCTGCGTGTTACAGCCATGTGCCGGCGATCTGATCGGGGCATAGCGCAGTCTGGTAGCGCACCTGCTTTGGGAGCAGGGGGTCGCAAGTTCGAATCTTGCTGCCCCGACCATCGCCTAGTCTGACTCTATGGGAGGGCGCATGTCGGCGCGCATCTTTAAGCCTGCCAGGACGGCGATGCAGCAAGGCAATGCCGCGTCGCGCGAGTGGGTCCTGGAATACGTGCCGGATCGGCCCCGAACGATCGAACCCCTGATGGGCTGGACCAGCTCGGCAGATACCCGCCCGCAAGTCCGTATTAGCTTTGCCAGCAAGGACGAGGCGATCGCCTACGCCACGCGTCAGGGCATTCCCTTTCGCCTGGAGGAGCCGCGCGAGACGGAAGTGAGACCGAAGTCCTACGCCGAGAATTTCAAGTTCGGCAGGCCCGACCGTTGGACGCACTGACACGAGTTTCAGCTATAGTCGGGCAATTCTTGCGTGGTCCCGTAGCTCAAGGGATAGAGCATCTGCCTTCTAAGCAGAGGGTTCAAGGTTCGAATCCTTGCGGGACCGCCACTTCCTAGGCCCAAGCCAAACCACTTGGCGAGGAGGACCATGCGCCCCGTCGTCGTCGCACTCACTGCAACTCTGATCGCCTTTAGCACCGCGGCATCCGCTCCGAAGCTCCTGTGGGAGACCAAGGGCCTAGCCCAACCGGAATCGGTGGTCGAGGATCCAGCGACGGGAGTCATTTATGTCAGCAACATCAACGGAGCCGTCATGCAGAAGGATGGCAACGGTTTCATCTCGAGGTTAACCGCCGACGGGAAGATGCTCGAGCGGCAATGGGTCAAGGGCTTGAACTCGCCGACCGGGCTCGCCCTGCATGATCGCACGCTCTACGCCGCCGATGTTGACCAACTCATCGAGATCAACGCAGCCTCGGGAGAAATCCTCAAGCGCTACGACGCCAAGGGCGCGGTCTTCCTCAACGACGTGGTGGTCGACGACGACGGAACTGTCTACGTCTCGGATACGCCGATGAACACGATCTGGCGCCTCAAGGACGGGAGCTTCGAGCCGTGGCTCGCCAACGACGCGTTGAACGGCCCCAATGGGCTGCTCATACAGGGCAAGACCCTCATCGTCGCCTCTTTGGGAAAAGTCCAGAGCCAGGGACAGAAGAAGGAGCTCGGGACCCTCTTGGCTGTGTCGCTCGACGATCAGAAAGTGAGCAAGGTTGGCAAAGGCGAACTGATCGGCAACCTCGATGGTCTCCAGGCGATTCAACCCGGTGTCTATCTCGTCACCGACTGGGCACAAGGCGCGCTCTACCGCGTCGATGCCAAAGGCAAAGTGGATGAACTGATCGACCTCAATCAGGGCAGCGCCGACCTCAGTTATCTGCCTGGCAAGAAGATGCTGCTGATCCCAATGATGCTCGACAACTCGCTCGTCGCCTACAGGTTGGATTAGCGCGCCTTGCTTTTTCTCAGCGCCAAGCAGCGGACGCCTCAGGCGATGCTGCGCACCACGCCGCCATCGGCTCGCAGTGAAGCGCCGGTAATTGCCGAGGCCCCTTCGCCGCAGAGAAACACCACCAGGTTTGCGACCTCCTCCGACTCCGCAAAGCGGCGGATCAGGGAGGTTGGCCGCATGGTCCGGATGAATTCCTCCTCGACCGCGGCGATATCGGTGTTGTGTTCGGCCGCGACCTTGCCGAGGAAATCTACTGCGCCTTCCGACCTGGTCGGCCCCGGCAGGACCGAATTCACGGTGACTCCGGTACCCGCGACGGTCTCGGCGATGCCGCGGGACAGTGCAAGCTGTGCCGTCTTGGTCACGCCGTAATGAACCATCTCGGACGGGATTTGCAGCCCTGACTCACTGGAGACAAAAATGATGCGGCCCCAATTGCGCTTCAGCATTGCTGGCAAAAGCTCGCGCGAGAGCCGCACGCCGCTCATTACGTTGACTTCGAAGATGTGAAACCAATCCTGGTCGCTTATCTCGAGGAAGGGAACCGGCCAGAAGATGCCCACATTGTTCACGAGAATATCGACGCGCCCAGCCTGAGCGACGAGCCGCGCCACGCCCTCGGCGCTGGAGAGATCAGCGGCAATGCCGATTGCACGCGAGCCGACCTCCGAGCTGATGCGCTGAACGGCCTCCGCCACTTTCTGCTCGGTGCGTCCGTTTACGATCACCTCGACGCGCTCCCTGGCGAGCCCTTGGGCGGTGGCAAAGCCAATTCCTGCGGTCGATCCCGTGACCAGAGCCCGCTTGCCGCGGAGTTTCAAATCCATCACTGCATCCTTGTGTAATTGTAAGCGTCAGGCTCGTGCCGCGAGCCGCCCGAAGCCGGCATCGAGGTCGGCTTTTAGATCCTCGACGTCCTCAAGCCCGACATGCAAGCGAAGAGCCGGCCCTTCTGCCTTCCAATTGGTGGCGGTCCGGTAGTCGCTCGGGTCGAAGGGAAGAATGAGACTCTCGAACCCGCCCCAGGAATACCCCATGCCGAAGAGGCTGAGGTCATCGAGCATCGCTGCAAGGCGCTCGTGCGAGACGGGTTTGAGGACAATAGAAAAGAGTCCTGATGCGCCGGTGAAGTCGCGCTTCCACAGCGCGTGTCCGGGATCCCCGGGCAGGGCGGGGTAAATCACCCGCGCCACCTCGGGTCTCTCGCTAAGCCACCGTGCGAGCTCGAAAGCTGATTTCTGATGATGCGTCAGCCTCACGCCGAGGCTGCGCAAACCGCGCAGGCCGAGATAGACGTCCTCGGGCCCGACACAAAGGCCAAGATCCTCGTGTGTCTTGGCCACAGCGGCAGAGGTCTTCTCCGTCGTGGTGATCGAACCAAGCATGATGTCGGCATGGCCGCCGATATATTTGGTTGCGGCCTGGATTGAGACATCGGCACCGTGGGCAAACGGTTTGAAGTAGAGGGGAGTTGCCCAAGTGTTGTCCAGAATGACCACTGCGCCCGCAGCATGTGCGACCTTGGAGATGGCGGGAAGGTCCTGCACTTCGAAGGTCTGCGAGCCGGGCGATTCGGTGAACACGACGCGCGTCTTCTTTGTAATCAGGCGGCCGATCCCTTCCCCGATCAGCGGATCGTAGTAGATCGGCGTGACGTCGAGCCGTTTCAGTAGATTGTCGCAGAAGCGGCGCGCAGGCCGATACACGCTATCAACCACAAGCACCTCGTCGCCAGCACGCACAAATGCGAGTAGCGATGCGGCGATCGCCGAGAGCCCCGAAGGAGCAAGCAGCGTGCGGTGACCACCTTCGATTTCGGCAATCGCTTCCTCCAGGGCCCTCACGGTGGGCGTGCCGAGCCGGCCGTAAGTGAAGTCCTGATCGTTCGCTTCAAGAGCCGCGGCTGTGGGGAAGATTACCGTCGAGCCGCGATAGATCGGCGTGTTGACGAAGCCATGCTGTCGTGAGGGATCGCGGCCTGCATGAGCGAGCCTCGTCTCATCTTTCTGCTTCCTGGTCCGTTTGCTCATCTAGAGCCCGAGCTGGCCGAGCGCCGCTGGGTTACTGACCGGTTTCAATGGGGAGGCTTTGGTCGGCACCCCACTCCGACCATGACCCGTCATAGACAGAGGTTCGGCGATGGCCGATCTCGGCAAGGCCGAGCGCAAGCACGCTCGCCGTAATACCAGAGCCGCAACTCGTCACCACGGGCTTGTTGAGATCGATGCCGGCCTGCTCGAACAGCCTTTGCAATTCGGACGGTGACTTGAGCGTGCCATCCTGATTGAGGAGCTTGCCGAACGGCACATTTTGGGAGCCAGGAATATGACCAGAGCGGAGCCCCGGCCGTGGCTCGGGGGCCTGTCCGGCAAACCGCTCTGGCGCGCGGGCATCGATGATTTGAGCCGAGTTATCCCGCAGCAACGCCTTCATGTCCGAAAGGTCACGCACGAGATCAAGATTGCGACGTGCCGTGAAATGCCGGGCCGTGCGGTTAGACGGCGGGCCGCTCTCCACGGACCTGCCCTCTCGTTTCCATTTCGGCAGGCCGCCGTTGAGCACGCTCACGTCGTCGACGCCCATGACACGGAAGGTCCACCAGACGCGTGCGGCGCTGTAGAGACCGCGCGAATCGTAGACCACGATGCGCGAGCCGTCGCCGATACCCATGCTGCGCATACGCGACGAAAATTTTTCGGGCGGCGGCAGCATGTGCGGCAGCGTGCTCTTGGTATCGGCGATGTCGTCGATATCGAAGAACAGAGCGCCGGGAATGTGTTCCTCCAGATATTCGGTCCGCGCATCCTTGCCTTCGCCTGGCATGTACCAGGAGGCGTCGATGATCACGAGGTCGGGAGTGCCGAGTTCACCGGCGAGCTCGTCGGTCTCGATCAGCCAGGTCTTCGCTTGCGACAAAGCAAATCTCCACTTTGCTCAGACAAACACTTTAGGAGCCGCCGCCTGTCCCTGGTCGAGCCAAGCGGGGACCGGCAGGCCTTTCTCACGCAAGAATTTGGGGTTGAACAACCGACTCTGGTAGCGGGTGCCGTAATCGGCGAGAACCGTGACGAGGGTATGACCGGGCCCGAGGTCGCGGGCAAGACGGATGGCACCTGCGACGTTGATGCCGCTCGATCCGCCGAGGCAAAGCCCTTCCTCGCTCAACAGGTCGAAGATGATGGGCAGCGCCTCCGCGTCGGGTATCTGGTAGGACTCGTCGATCTTGGCGCCTTCAAGATTGGCGGTAATCCGTCCCTGACCGATCCCTTCGGTGATCGAGCTCCCTTCGGCCCTCAGCACGCCGTGCTTGTAATAGTTGTAGAGGGCGGCGCCCATCGGATCGGCGAGTCCGATCACGACGCCGGGATTGTGCTCCTTGAGCCCCATCGAGACGCCAGCGAGGGTTCCGCCGGTTCCGACTGCACAGATAAAGCCGTCGACTTTGCCGTCCAGGTCATTCCAGATTTCCTGTGCCGTCGTCTCGACATGACCTTGGCGATTCGCCACGTTGTCGAACTGGTTGGCCCAGATCGCGCCATCAGGCTCGGACGATGCGAGTTCCTCGGCGAGGCGGCCCGAATATTTCACGTAGTTGTTGGGGTCCTTGTACGGGACGGCCGGCACCTCGATAAGCTCAGCGCCGGCAAGCCGCAGCATGTCCTTCTTCTCGGCAGACTGGGTCTCCGGAATGACGATCACGGTCCTAAGCCCCAGCGCGTTACCCACCAGAGCGAGCCCAATGCCGGTATTGCCGGCGGTACCCTCTACCACAGTGCCACCGGGTTGGAGCCTGCCCGAATTCAGCGCATCGCGAATGATGAAGAGGGCAGCGCGATCCTTGACCGACTGGCCCGGGTTCATGAACTCGGCTTTGCCGAGGATCAAGCAACCGGTCTCCTCGGACGCGCGCTTGAGCTTGATCAGCGGCGTGTTGCCGATCGCCTCGATAATGCCGTTGCGGGGACGCACTGGCGGGCCTTCGCATGCAGTAATGTCTGACCCGGCAACCTAATGAGCGCGATAGGCCGCCGCAAGACACCAGCATCCTTGGAAAACCGGTCTTATCGGCTTTTCATTCCCCATCAGTGCAGGGCGACGGTCGCAATGGCGCGGGCGACCTTCCCGGCGGGCCACGTAGTGGGAGCGCCGGGCGGGTCGAGCGCCGAGGGAATATCGGTACCCTGTCCAGGTTCACCCAACATGACGCTCCCTGCCTGGTTCGAGACCGTGACTTTCCCTTTGAGCAGCAGAACCCCATATTTGTCCAGCGGTCCGCCCCAGAATTCGGTGCCGCGCACGGCGATATCCGCGAACGGCGTGGATACCGCGATGTTGCTGTCTTTCATCTCCTTGATGCGGCCGGTTGCGAAGCGAAAAGCGCCCTTAGTCGCTTGCAGCACGGTCTCGCCGATGCCGCGATCCGGATCGTAGACATAGCGGTCGATCACGACGCTCGCATGTTCGCCGAGAGTAAGCTGAGTTTCGTCGAGGAACGTAACTTGAAGCCGCGCATTGGCGCCCGTGCGCAGCTCGTCCTTCAGATGCACGGGCGCGCCGACTGTGGCAGTGACGGCACCTGAGGCCGAGATGACTTGCGCCTCGTTCTCAACCTTGTCGACGACGCCGACGCGGCTTGCATCTTCCGCGGCTTGGGCTCCATAGACGTTTAGACGCAGGGCGAGCGCAGCGAGGAAGGCCAGGAGAGATGGCAGGGCGCGCATCGAAGCCTCCGTTTAGCATCCTTGGCTGGGCGCGATCATAGACGAGAGCAACGGGAGCCTGTAGAGGAACCGGCCCGGTAGCAGAGCGGCGCGCATTGCAAGGAGGCTGGCAGGCGCGGAGTCCGGATGTTATAGACCGCGAGGTCGAGGGCTGGGCGCGACCCAAAGCGGGCGTGGTGAAACTGGTAGACACGCCAGATTTAGGTTCTGGTGGCTTCGGCCGTGGGGGTTCAACTCCCTCCGCCCGCACCAACCAACTTCGTTGGATGGACTTGTATTATTGAGCGCCGTCAAGGCGCTCTGACAGACGATGGATAGAGGCGTATGAACGTCACGGAAACGACTGCTGAAGGGTTACGCCGCCAGTTGAAGGTGGTCGTCGGCGCCGAAGAGTTACAGCGCCGCCTTTCGGCCCGCCTCGACGAGCTCAAGGGCAGGGCACGGCTTAAGGGTTTCAGGCCGGGCCACGTGCCGAAGGAGCATTTGCGTAAAGTGTTCGGCAAGTCGGTGATGGCCGAGGTGGTGCAGCAGGCGGTGGCCGAGACGAGCCGTGAGGCTCTATCGCAGCGCGAGGAGCGTCCGGCCTTCCAACCCAAGGTCGGGCTGCCCGAAGATGAGGCAGAGATCGACAAGATCTTCTCTGGCGCTGGCGATCTCGCCTACACGCTCTCTTTCGAGGTGCTGCCGCAATTCGAGGTGAGCGACTTCTCTAAGATCAAACTCGAGAAGTCGGTCGCACCTGTGACCGACAACGACATCGAGCAGGCGATCGATCGCTTGCGCGCCGCCAATCTCCGCTACAAGCCGAAGGACAACGCAGCCGAGAACGGCGATCGCTTGACGGTCGACTTCGTGGGCAAGATTAACGGCGAAGCCTTCGAGGGCGGCAGCACCGAGAATGCCCCAATCGTGCTCGGCAGCGGCAATTTCATTCCGGGATTCGAGGAGGGGCTTGCCGGCGCCAAGGCTGGCGAAGAACGCGAGGTCGAAGCGACCTTCCCGGCGAACTACCCCGAGAAGAAGCTGGCCGGAAAGGCCGCGCGCTTCGAGGTCAAGATCAAAGAGGTGGCTGCGCCCGAGACGCCGCCGCTCGATGAGGACTTCGCCAAGGGCCTGGGCATCGAGTCAGTCGAGAAGCTCCGTGACACCGTCAAGCAGCGTCTGGAACAAGATCGCGCGCAGGCCTCACGCCTCAAGTTGAAACGGGCGCTCCTCGATGCGCTCAATGAAGGCTACAGCTTCGAGCTTCCTCCGACTCTCGTTGACAATGAGTTTCAGGCAATCTGGGCGCAGGTGATGGCCGATCTCGAGCGCTCGAAGCGCAGCTTCGCCGACGAAGGCACGACCGAGGATAAGGCGCGCGAGGAATACCGCGATATCGCCGCACGGCGTGTGCGACTTGGGCTGATCCTGTCAGAGATCGGCACTCGCAATCAGATCGCCGTCACCGACGACGAGGTGAGCCGCGCCCTGCTCGAGCGCGTGCGGCAGTTCCCGGGCCAGGAGCGCAAAGTCTACGACTATTACCGCAACAACCCCGAGCTTCTCGCCGAGTTCAGGGCGCCGATCTTCGAGGACAAGGTGGTCGATTACATTCTCGAGCTCGCCAAGGTGACCGAGAAGACGGTGACACCGGAAGAGCTTTACGCCGATCCTGACGAGGACCACCACCACGCCGACCATCACCACCACGACCATGATCATGACCACCATCATGGGCATGATCACGATCACTAGCATGACCACCATCACGGGCATGCCCACAAAACATGAGTAATTAAGGAGGAGGGCACCGGCCTCTTCCGCTTTCGTCAGCGACCCCATATGTAGTGGGGCAGTCCCAAGATTTGTGGGCAGCCCGCGGGGCCAATCAGCCTTCTGGAACCTCCAATGAAAAACCCGGCAGACACCTTCTTGAACACCCTCGTGCCCATGGTGGTCGAGCAGACCAACCGGGGCGAGCGGGCCTATGACATCTATTCGCGACTGCTTAAGGAGCGCATCATTTTCGTCACGGGTCCAATCGAGGACCAGGTCGCCTCGCTCATCACCGCGCAGCTTCTCTTTCTCGAGGCCGAGAACCCCAAGAAAGAGATCTCCATGTACATCAATTCGCCGGGCGGGATCGTGACCTCGGGAATGGCGATCTACGACACGATGCAGTTCATCCGGCCTGCCGTCGCCACGCTCTGCATCGGTCAGGCTGCCTCAATGGGCTCGCTCCTGCTCTGCGCCGGCGAGAAGGGTATGCGCTACGCGCTGCCTAACGCGCGCATTCTGCTGCACCAGCCCTCTGGCGGCTTCCAAGGTCAGGCGAGCGACATCGAGCGCCACGCCGAGGACATCATCAAAATGAAGCGGCGCCTGAATGAGGTCTATGTCCGCCATACCGGTCAGGACTATCAGACCATCGACAAGACGCTCGACCGTGATTACTTCATGTCGGCGGAGGACGCCCGGGCGTTCGGGCTCGTGGACGAGGTCATCACCAAGCGGCATCCGCTGGAAGAAAAAGTGGAAAAGCTCTCCCCGGTATCGTAGGTCGGAGAATCGGCGGCTAGATTTGTGAGCCGGGCGGCCTTCGGGGCCAATCGACGAATTCCTGGTCAGTCGCGTGAGTAGGCGCGTCGCCTCAAGTGGCGGCGGAGAATGGTGTTATTTGAACCCGAAGCAAGGTGCGGGATTAATCAATCCTTGATCAGTGCCGCCATAGCATGCTCAGATTGCCCTTCGGGCAGACTGTGCCGAGGAAAGGGGGCTCACACTTGCGAGGCGACAAGAAAGACAATGGCGCCAAGGCTTAAGTTCGCTCAAGCGCCGGATAGAGTTTGAGGACTGGATGAGCTGATGAGCAAGGTGAGCGGAACCGACTCCAAGAATACCCTCTACTGCTCTTTTTGCGGCAAGAGTCAGCACGAGGTGCGTAAGCTGATCGCCGGGCCGACGGTGTTCATCTGCGATGAATGCGTCGAGCTTTGCATGGACATCATCCGCGAGGAGAACAAGAGCTCGCTGGTGAAGTCGCGCGACGGCGTGCCGACCCCCATGGAGATTTGCGCCGTCCTCGACGACTACGTGATCGGACAGGATTACGCCAAGCGCGTGCTGTCGGTTGCCGTACACAACCATTACAAGCGGCTCAACCACTCGAGTAAAAACTCAGACGTCGAGCTCGCCAAGTCGAACATACTGCTGATCGGGCCGACGGGCTGCGGCAAGACTCTGCTTGCGCAAACGCTCGCCCGCATCCTCGACGTGCCCTTCACCATGGCCGACGCCACCACGCTGACCGAAGCGGGTTATGTTGGCGAGGACGTCGAAAACATCATTCTGAAGCTGCTCCAGGCTGCCGACTACAATGTCGAGCGGGCACAGCGCGGCATCGTCTACATCGACGAAGTCGACAAGATCAGCCGCAAATCCGACAATCCGTCGATCACCCGCGACGTGTCGGGCGAAGGCGTGCAGCAGGCGCTGCTCAAGATTATGGAAGGGACGATCGCTTCGGTGCCCCCGCAGGGCGGCCGCAAGCATCCGCAGCAGGAGTTCCTCCAGGTTGACACCACCAATATCCTGTTCGTTTGCGGCGGCGCGTTCGCCGGCCTCGAGAAGATCATCTCGGCGCGCGGCCGGTCGACCTCTATTGGCTTCGGCGCCAAGGTCGAGTCGGTCGATGAGCGGCGCACCGGCGACATTCTGAAAGAGGTCGAGCCCGAGGACCTGCTCAAATTCGGGCTGATCCCAGAGTTTATCGGACGCGTTCCCGTGATCGCGACGCTGGACGACCTCGACGAGGAGGCCTTGATGCGCATCCTGACCGAGCCGAAGAATGCCTTGGTGAGGCAGTATCAGCGTCTGTTCGAGATGGAGGATGTGCAGCTCACCTTCGCCGAGGAGGCGATGCGGACCATCGCCAAGAAGGCGATTGACCGTAAAACGGGTGCAAGGGGCCTCCGCTCAATCATGGAGGGCATCCTGCTCGATACAATGTTCGAGCTTCCATCGCTTCGCGGCGTCGAAGAGGTAGTAATCAGCTCGGAGGTGGTCGAGGGCAAGGCGCGGCCACTGCGCATCTATTCCGACCGCCACGAGGAACTCGGAACGAGCGCGTGACGCGGAATGGCCTGATTCCTGCTTGAAGGTAGGGGCGAATCCTCCTCAGAATGGCAGGAAATCGGCGGCGACCCTGTTAAAAGTGCCACTTGACGGCAACCTCCTAGGTCGCCACCTACGCTAGCTGGCGGGTTAACATGCCACAGAGCCGCCACGGCATCTCACCGCGTTAGTCGGTGACGATGCGGTTCTTAAGGGAGGGCGAAATATAGAACGGCGGAGCGCCTCGACGGTTCCGCCTGGAAAGAAAGCGACGGAACTGCAATGACCGAACCAAAGCCGTCCACCACCAAAGAAGGCGCTCCGGAGTTCTATCCGGTCCTGCCGCTGCGCGACATTGTCGTATTCCCGTACATGATCGTGCCTCTGTTCGTGGGACGCGAGAAGTCGATCGCCGCGCTTGAAGAAGTGATGCGCTCGGACAAGCAAATCCTGCTTGTCGCGCAGAAGAACGCGAGCGATGACGAGCCCACGACCGATGGTATTTATGCCATGGGCACGCTCGCCTCGGTGCTTCAGCTGTTGAAGCTGCCCGACGGCACCGTGAAGGTGTTGGTCGAAGGCACACGCCGGGCCGCGATCAAGCGCTACACCGAGAACGAGAGCTATTTCGAGGCTGAGATCGAGCGCGTCGAAGAAACTCTTGGCGCTGAGGACGAGATCGAGGCGCTGTCGCGCTCCGTCGTGTCCCAGTTCGAGAGCTACGTGAAGCTCAACAAGAAAATCTCGCCCGAGGTGCTCGGCACTGCGAGCCAGATCGAGGACTATTCCAAGCTCTCGGACACCATCGCCTCGCATCTCGCCATCAAGATTGCCGAGAAGCAGCAGATCCTCGAGATCACCTCGGTCTCCGAGCGGTTGGAGCGCGTCTTCACGCTTATGGAGAGCGAGATCTCGGTGCTGCAGGTCGAGCGCAAGATCAGGAGCCGCGTCAAGCGTCAGATGGAGAAGACGCAGCGCGAGTACTACCTGAACGAGCAGATGAAGGCGATCCAGAAGGAGCTCGGCGACAGCGAGGAAGGCCGCGACGACCTTGCCGAGATCGAGCAGAAGATCGAAAAGACCAAGCTCTCGCGCGAGGCCCGCGAGAAGGCGCTAGGGGAGCTGAAGAAGCTCCGCCAGATGAGCCCGATGTCGGCCGAGGCGACCGTCGTCCGCAACTATCTCGACTGGCTCCTGACCATCCCGTGGGGCGTCAAGGGCAAGATCAAGCGCGATCTCGACGAGGCGCAGAAGATCCTCGACGAGGACCATTACGGGCTCGAGAGGGTCAAGGACCGCATCGTCGAATATCTGGCAGTGCAGAACCGGACCAATATGCTGAAAGGCCCGATCCTTTGCCTGGTCGGTCCTCCTGGCGTCGGCAAGACCTCGCTAGGCAAATCCATGGCCCGCGCCACGGGCCGCGAGTTCGTACGCATGAGCCTTGGCGGCGTGAGAGACGAGGCCGAGATCAGGGGCCACCGCCGCACCTATATCGGCTCGATGCCTGGCAAGGTGATCCAGTCGATGCGGAAGGCGAAGAAGATCAACCCGCTGTTCCTGCTCGACGAGGTCGACAAGATGGGCGCCGATTTCCGCGGCGATCCGGCTTCGGCCCTGCTCGAAGTGCTCGACCCTGAGCAAAACCACACGTTCAACGATCACTATCTCGAGGTGGATTACGACCTGTCGAACGTGATGTTCGTCACCACGGCGAACACGCTCAATATTCCGCCGGCCTTGATGGACCGCATGGAGATCATCCGCATTGCGGGCTACACCGAGGACGAGAAGATGGAGATCGCGCGGCGTCACCTCATCCCCGCCCAGACCAAGGCGCACGGCCTAGAGGCCGAGGAGTGGAGCCTCGAGGCAGATGCGCTGAAAGAGATTATCCGGCGTTACACGCGCGAGGCTGGCGTTCGCAATCTCGAGCGCGAGATCGCCAAGATCGCGCGGAAATCCGTCAAGGAACTTCTCACCAGCAAGAAGAAGTCGATCAAGGTCACGACCAAGAACCTCGAAGACTATCTCGGCGTACCGAAATTCCGGTACGGCGAGGCCGAGCTCGAAGACCAGGTTGGCGTGGTCACGGGCCTTGCCTGGACCGAGGTCGGCGGTGAGCTGCTCACCGTGGAAGGGGTGATGATGCCGGGCAAGGGCAAGATGACCGTGACCGGCAACTTGCGCGACGTCATGAAAGAGTCGATCCAGGCCGCCAACGCTTATGTGCGCTCGCGAGCCGTCGATTTCGGCATTGAGCCGCCTTTGTTCGAGAAGCGCGACATCCACGTTCACGTGCCGGAAGGTGCAACGCCAAAGGATGGCCCGTCTGCCGGTGTCGCCATGGTGACGGCCATCGTCTCGCTCATGACCGGTATTCCGGTAAAGCGCGAGGTCGCCATGACCGGCGAGATCACGCTTAGAGGCCGGGTGCTCCCCATTGGCGGGCTTAAGGAGAAGCTCCTTGCGGCGCTCCGCGCCGGCATCAAGACGGTGATCATCCCTGACGAAAACGCCAAGGATCTCACGGAGATACCGGACGAGTTGAAAAATGCCCTCGATATCCGCACAGTATCGCGCATGGAGGAGGTGCTGAAGATCGCCTTCACTCGTCCTCCCCAGCCGATCGTGTGGGAGGAGGAAGCCGAAGAGCAGGCCCAGGTCGTCCCGCCCAACGACGAAGGCCTTCCAGGCGTTACTGCTCATTAAACGGCGTAAATCGGCACTTTTTGCCTATTATTCGCCTCATTTCGGTGGTCCGGCTCTATACATAGAGTCGGACCATTTTTGTTGATTTTCCAGGGCTTTTGCGCCAGTCATTACCCACTTGTTTGTGAATCGGAGCGTAGCCCAAGACGGCCTCGAGGGCGAAACCCCCTGCGATTGGGGCCGAGCGAAAGGATGGAGACCCGTGAACAAAGCAGAGCTGGTCGCCGAGGTGGCGAAGGATACGGAACTGCCAAAGGACAAAGCAGAGAAGGCCGTAGACGCGACCTTCAAGCAGATCGAGAGGGCCTTACGCGGCGGCGATACGGTCCGCATCGTTGGCTTCGGTAACTTCCAGGTGGCGCAGCGGAAGGCCTCAACCGGGCGTAATCCGCGCACCGGCGCCGAGGTGCAGATTCCAGCTTCGCGCGTGCCGAAATTCCGCGCGGGCAAGGCGCTCAAAGAGGCCTGCAACAGCTAGGCCCTGATCCGACGAATTTCTGAGGCGGAGCCTCGCAACTCGCGGGGCTTCGCCTTATTGTTTGTAGTGACCTCGGGCGGTTAGCTCAGCTGGAAGAGCGCCTGGTTTACACCCAGGAGGTCGGCAGTTCGAGCCTGTCACCGCCCACCAATCAAAACAAAGGCTTACGTCAACTCAGTAGTAAGGCTAAAGACCAGAGCGAAGGGCGGGGCAACATGCAGGGAGGAGCCGGGAGGGGCACAAAGCTGCTTCCCCTGTCGCGGGCAAGCCTCATGGGCTCAGCGGCCATGCTTCGCCGCGAAAATCGGGTTTGGAAGGGTTCCTTTGGTCGAGCAAACTAGATCCGTTTGTTCAACGATCCGTCCGTAACCTGCGGACTCGGGATCCAAGTCAACTACCGCCATGGCGTCGGGACGTTTTCGAGTCGGATCGAAGCTCGCTACGTAGGCCAGCTTCTCTGGGGGCGCTTGGGTCGCCAAGCGAGGTCCGGTGTCCACGTCGCCATCTGTTGTCCTCGCGTCAGCTTGTGCGCATCCACTCAAGCTATGAAGGATGATCGGCACCCCCTAATCTTTACGTCCCCGTTGCCCTATCGGCGATGCACGCCC
>Ga0134123_10000234_pt1 | contig 38063 bp, 42 predicted proteins | sample KB303_FD_96460 | JGI IMG/M metagenome (GOLD analysis project Ga0134123, IMG submission 96460) | Terrestrial soil microbial communities without Nitrogen fertilizer from Kellogg Biological Station, Michigan, USA - KB3-0-3 | ecosystem: Environmental > Terrestrial > Soil > Unclassified ...
ACCCGCATGCGCGACGCGGGGTCCTCGACCGGAAGCTGGGCGATCGTCGCCAGCCAGCGCTGCCCGCCCTCGGGAACCGCATTGTCCATACGGCATAATACTTTATGACCTTCGACAAAGAACTCGACGCGCGCGGGCTGAATTGCCCGCTGCCGATCCTGCGCACCAAGAAGGCGCTGACCGACATGCAATCCGGGCAGGTGCTGAAGGTGCTCGCCACCGACCCCGGCGCGGTGAAGGACTTCCAGGCGTTCTCACGGCAGACCGGGCATGAGCTGATGTCGCACGCCGAGGCTGGCAAGGAATTCACCTTCTTCATGAAAAAGAAGTGAGGAAGTTCCTCCTTCTCGCGCTGTGCTCGGCGGGCCTCGCCCACGCGCAAGGCACATTCTCGGTCAAGCTCCTCACGCTGGAAACCGCGCTCAAGGCGGCGCAGGCGGCGCTCGCGAAATGCCGCGCCAGCGGCTACCAGGCGACGATCGCCGTGGTCGACCGGATGGGCGTGGTGCAGGTTCTGTTGCGCGACCGCTTCGCTGGCCCGCACACGCCCGACATGGCGATCGCCAAGGCCTATACCGCCGCGAGCTTCCGCACCAACACTACCGAGCTTGCCGATGCCACCCAGCCGGGGCGCCCGCAGAGCGGCATCCGCAACCGGCCCGGCGTCGCCGCCGTTGGCGGCGGAGTGAAGATCGAAGCCGGCGGCTCGCTACTCGGCGCGATCGGTGTTTCCGGCGCGCCCGGCGGCCGCGAGGACGACTCTTGCGCGGAAGCCGGCATCGCCGCGATCCGCGAGGACATCGAGCTCTAGGGCTACTTCGGCCGGTCGAGGGCTGCCTCGAGCGCGTCGCAAACGGTCTTAAGCACCTTGAGGCGCGCGTAGTACTTGTTGTTCGCCTCGACCAGCGTCCAGGGCGCGACCGAGGTCGAGGTGCGGTCGATCATGTCGCAGACCGCTTCCTCGTAGGCGTCCCACTTCTTGCGGTTGCGCCAATCCTCGGCGGTGATCTTGAAGCGCTTGAAGGCGATCTTCTCGCGCCGCTTGAAGCGCCGGTGCTGCTCGTCCTTGCTGATCGCCAGCCAGAACTTCAGCACCACCATCTGGTGGCGCGCCATCGAGCGCTCGAAATCGTTGATCTCGCCGTAGCCGCGCAGCCAGTCGGCTTCGGCGGTGAAACGCTCGACACGCTCGACCAGCACGCGGCCGTACCAGGAGCGGTCAAAGAACAGAAAGCGGCCGCGGCGCGGCAGGTGTCGCCAGAAGCGCCACAGATAGGGCTGGGCGCGCTCTTCCTCGGTCGGCGCCGCGACCGGAATGGTGCGGTAGTAGCGCGCATCGAGCGCGCTGGTGACGCGCCGGATTGCGCCGCCCTTGCCGGCTGCGTCATTGCCTTCGAACACCAGCACCGTGGAGAGGCGCCTGAAGCGCTTGTCGCGCGACAGCGTGCCAAGGCGCGCCTGCAGCTTCCTGACCTCCTTGCGATAGGCGTTCTTGTCGAGCGTCTGGTCGAGCTGGAGCGCGCGGATGATGTTCAGGCTGTCGACCGGTCGCGCCAGCGGCGGCTGCCGGTCGGGCGCGCGCCGCTCGCCCTTCTCGTCGAGCCGCTCGCGCATCGAAGCGAGCAGGTGCCGGCCAAAGGTGAGCGCACGATGGCGGTCGTCGCCGCCGGGGACAATGATCCATGGCGCCTCCGCGGTGGAAGTGCGGCGCACGAAGTTCTCGCAGGTCTTGAGGAATTTCTTGTACGGATAGTGCGAGTCTTCGCCCGCGGCCTTGAGGCGCTTCTTCTGCTGCTTGCGCGAAACGTGGAACCAGTACTTCAGAAGCAGCACGCCTTCGTCGCTGAGCATCTTCTCCAGGCGCACGATCTCGTCGATCTTCTCGCCGTATTCCGCGGCGTCGATCTTGCCGTGCACGCGTTGCACGACCGGGTCGGTATGCCAGGCACCGAAGAAGACGCCGACCTTGCCTTTCGGCGGCAACGCCTTCCAGAAGCGCCACAGGTGCGGCCGCTCCTGCTCCTCGTCGGACGGCTCGGCGAAGCCGTGCGTCAGCACGTGGCGCGGGTCCATCCATTCGTTGAGCAAATTGACGGTCTCGCCCTTGCCGGCGCCTTCGACGCCGGCGATGAGGATCAGCACCGGGAAGCTGCCGTTCTCTTTCAGATCGTACTGCGCGCCGAGCAGCTGCTGGCGCAGCTTGGGCTCCTCGCGGCGATAGAGCGCCTTCGAGACCTCGTGCTTCAGCTCGGCCGACTCGAACATGCGCTGATTATGGAATAATCGTAGACATGAAGGCGCGCTGGATTCGCCTCGGTGCCCTCGCGCAGCGGCAGTTCGACGCGGCGTGCGACGCGATTGCCTTGGCGCAGCCGGCGTCCGCCCTGCCGATCCTGCTCTGGTCCGAAGAAGCCGCGCGCTATCCTTTCGCGCTGATCGCGCCACGCAAGCACGCGCCGGGGCGCGAGAAGCGCTGGCTTTCATGGGGCCTCGCTTCGGCGGTCGCCACCTATCGCCAGTTCGGCGTGCCGGCTTACCTCGACGGAGAAGTGCGCTTGCACGGCCGCGACATCTCGCAGACCCGCGCCGGGGCCCGCGGCGAATGCGCCGTGGTCGCCTCGAGCTTCCTGATGCGCTTCCCCGGATCCTGCGTGCCGACGCCGTCGCGCGAGCTGGAGGAGGCGTTCCGCCTTCGCCTGGAGGCGCAGCATGGCTGGCAGTTCGATCATTCCTGGCCGGGCGCGCACGAACGCCTGGAGTACGCCATCGCCTGATGCCGACGCGCCGCGACTGTCTCGTGGGCGCGGCAGGCGTCATCCTCGTCGGCGACGTTTTCGCGCAGTCGAGGCTGGAGCCTGGCGTCCGTGATCGCAGCGGCGACGTTCGCATCACCGGCCAGCGCATCGCCACCGGCGCCGACGGCCGGCTGCTGATCGTCGTCGGCCGCGATGCAATGCTGGTGCGGCGCAACTCCACGCTCGAGGTCCTCGCCAACGGCTTTCGCCTCGTGACCGGCGCGGTGCTCACCGTCTTTTCGCCGGGCCGAAGCCGCCAGCTCACCACGCCGACCGCGACCATCGGCATCCGCGGCACCGCGGTGTACCTCGAGGCCGAGCGCGGGCGAACCTATGCCTGCACTTGCTATGGGGAAGCCGAGCTCGGATCGGCTTTCGATCCGTCGGCGCGCGAGACGGTGCGCACCAAGCGCCACGACCAGCCGCGCTACCTGATGGCGAAGAGCTCGCCGCAGATGCTGATGCAGGCGCCGGTGTTGAACCACACCGACGAGGAGCTGCGCATGCTCGAGGGACTGCTAAGCCGCTAGCTTCTGCAGCTGTTCCTTCAGCTTCGAGAGCGAAGCCTCGAAGCCGGCAAGGCGCTCGCGTTCCTGCTCGACGACCTTGGCCGGGGCGCGGTCGACGAAGGACGTGTTGCCGAGCTTGGCTCTCGCCTTCACGATTTCAGTTTCCAGCCGCGTCACTTCTTTTGCGAGCCGCGTGCGCTCGGCTGCCGGATCGACCGTCTTGAAGAGCATCATCCGCGCGCTGCCGATGACGGCAACTGGCGCATTGGAATCCGGCAGCGGATCGCGCTTCTCGAACGCGCTCAGGCGGGCGAGGACGGTGATTGCGGCGACCGTCTCCTGCCCGGGCATGGCGGTGGCGTATAGCGGCACGCGCTCACCGGGCGGGATCTTGGCTTCGCTGCGCAGGTTCCTCGCTGCGACCGTCCATTGCTTCAGCGCCTCCATCTCGCGCTCGGCCGCGGCATCGATCTTCTCCGGCTGTGACTTGGGGTAGGGCTGCAGCATGATCGTGTCGCCCTTCTTGCCGGCGAGCGGCGCGACCTTCTGCCAGAGCTCCTCGGTAATGAAGGGAATGATCGGGTGCGCGAGGCGCAGCGCCGTCTCGAGCGTGCGCACCAGCGTGCGCCGGGTACCGCGCCGCACGGCCTCGTCAGGCGACTGCAGCTGCAGCTTCGCCAGCTCGACATACCAGTCGCAGTACTCGTCCCAGACGAAGCGGTAGATCGCGCCGGCGGCGTTGTCGAAGCGGTATTCGTCGAGGCCCTTCGCCGCTTCCGCTTCGACCCGCTGCAGCTGGCTGATGATCCAGCGGTCGATGAACGAGAGCTTCACCGGGTCCTTCTCGTTCTGGCCGCAGTCCTTGCCCTCGGTGTTCATCAGCACGAAGCGGGTCGCATTCCACAGCTTGTTGCAGAAATTGCGGTAACCCTCGCAGCGGCCGAGGTCGAAGTTGAGGGTGATGGCGAAGCTCGCGAGCGAGGCGAAGGTGAAGCGCACTGCGTCCGCGCCATAGGCCGAGATGCCCTGCGGGTAGTGGGTCCGAACGTATTTCTCGATGCGCTCGCGGTGCTCGCCCTTGAGCAGGCCGGTCGTCGATTTTTCCATTAATTTCTCTAGAGAAATTCCATCGATGAGGTCGAGCGGGTCGATGGTGTTGCCTTTCGACTTCGACATCTTCTCGCCCTCGGCGTCGCGCACGATGGCGTTGATGTACACGTGCCGGAACGGGACCCTGCCGGTGAAGTGGCGCGTCGCCATGATCATGCGCGCCACCCAGAAGAAGATGATGTCGTTGCCGGTCACCAGCACGTCGGAGGGCAGGAAGGTCTCGAGGTCCTTCGTCTTGTCCGGCCAGCCGAGCGAGCTGAACGGCACGAGCTGGGAAGAGAACCAGGTATCGAGGACGTCCGGGTCTCTCGTCAGCTTCCTGCCTTTCGCCTTCTCCGCCGCTTCCTTCTCGGTGCGCGCGACGAAAATATTTCCGGCGTCGTCGTACCACGCGGGAATCTGGTGCCCCCACCAGAGCTGGCGCGAGATGCACCAGTCCTGGATGTTCTGCAGCCAGTGGTTGTAGGTGGCGGTCCAGTGCTCGGGAACGAACTTGACCTCGCCGCGCTTCACCACCTCGAGGCCGTCCTTCGCCATGGCCTCCATCTTCACGAACCATTGATCGGTGAGCATCGGCTCGACCACCACGCCGGTGCGGCCCGACTTGGGCACCATCATCTTGTGTGCGTCGGCGCCGACCAGGAAGTTCTCGCGCTCGAGCTGCGCGACCACCGCCTTGCGCGCCACGTAGCGGTCCATGCCCTGGAACTGTTTCGGCCCGTTTTCGTTGACCTTCGCGTCGAGCGTGAAGATCACGATCATCGGCAGCTTGTGCCGCACCGCCGCGCCGTAGTCGTTGAAGTCGTGCGCGCCGGTGATCTTCACCGAGCCGGTGCCGAACTCCGGATCGACCATCGCGTCGGCCACCACAGGGATGGTCCGCTCGCAGAGCGGCAGGATGACGCGCTTGCCGACCAGGTGCTTGTAGCGGGGGTCGTCGGGATGCACGGCCACCGCGCCGTCGGCGAGCATCGTCTCGGGCCGGGTGGTGGCGATCGTCATGCCGCGCAGCGAGACCGGCTGCCCGTCCTTGTCGGTGGAGGCCTGCGGTCCGTCGACGAACGGGTAGACGATGCGCCACATCGTGCCGTTCGTCTCCTCGGTGTCGACCTCGAGGTCGGAGACCGCGGTGCCGAGGACCGGGTCCCAGTTGACCAGCCGCTTGCCGCGGTAGATGAGGCCTTCTTCGTACAGCCGGACGAAGACCTCGACGACGGCGCGCGACATCTTCGCGTCCATCGTGAAGTAGCCGCTTTTCTGGCCCTCGGTATCGGCGTACTCCCAGTTCGCCGAGGCGCCGAGGCGGCGCATCTGGCGCGTGATGGTCGAGCCCGATTGCTGCTTCCACTGCCAGACGCGCGCGATGAATTTCTCGCGGCCGAGGTCGTGCCGGGTCCTGCCCTCGCTTTCCAGCTGCCGCTCGACCACGATCTGGGTTGCGATGCCGGCGTGGTCCGTGCCGACCACCCAGTTGGTGTTGAGGCCGCGCATGCGGTGATAGCGGATCAGGGCGTCCATCAGCGTCTGCTGGAAGGCATGGCCCATGTGCAGCGTGCCGGTGACGTTCGGCGGTGGCAGCTGGATGCTGTACGCGGGGGTCTTGCCGTCCTGATGCCGGAAATAGCCGGCCGACTCCCAGCGCTGGTACCAGCGCTGCTCTACCGCCGAGGGTTCGAAGCTCTTGTCGAGCACTTCAGCGCCGGTCGGGCGGGGCGAGCGCGTGCGCGACCGAAGCGGCGACGGCTTCGCGCACCATCTGCGTGACGCTGACCGTGAGCTCGGCGCGCACGCCATCGAGCGCCTGGCCGAGCACATGGTTCAGCGTGCGCGTCAGTTTCTCCTCGATGACGCGATCGATCTCGGGTCCGAGCCGCTCGAGCACCGCCCGCTCCAGCGCGCGCGCGAGTGACTCCAGGGCGGCGGGGTCGACCGCGCGCCGCGGCGCGCGGGAGTCGTCGACGATCTCGGTGAGGACCGGCGGGTTCTCTTCGTCACTCATGAGCGAGGTCGTGGTTTGTGATCTTGTACCCCCGCTCGCGATAGTACTTGTAGCGCCCGCGGCCGGCCGCCTTCTCGTCGTCGTCGCGCCCGACCAGCTCGCACAGGCGCTCGAAGCGCTCGAAATGCGGCGGGCACTCGGCGGAGAGGTTGAGCAGCACGCCGAAGCCTTCGGGCGTCTCCTCGCCGGCGGCGATCAGCACCGGCGTCTCGCCGGCGAGCGCGTCGTGCGGCGCGCAATGCGGCAGAAAGCCGGTCGCCTGCCAGGTCCAGAGCAGCTTGTCGATGCGGCTCGCGGTGTCGCCCTGCGGCGCGTAGATCACCATGCGCCTATTCTGGCTCACCGCCTTGGCGGCGAGGCGGCAAGCGACCTGCAGGCGGTCTTCCGCATTGAAGTAGAAATCGATGCTGGTCATTTCCTGCCGGCGTGGCGCAGCGCGAAACGCACCAGCAGCGGCACCGGCCGCCCGGTCGAGCCCTTCTCGCGGCCGCTCTTCCAGGCGGTGCCGGCAACGTCGAGGTGCGCCCAGCGCAACTTGCGGGTGAAGCGGGCAAGGAACGACGCCGCGGTGATCGCGCCGCCGGGCCGGCCGCCGATGTTGGCGAAGTCGGCGAAGTTCGAGCGCAGCTGGTCCTGGTACTCCTCCCACAGCGGCATCTGCCAGACGCGGTCGAAGGCGTCCTCGCCAGCAGCGCGGATCTCGTCGGCGAGCTTCTGGTCGTTGGCGAACAGCCCGGTGGCGATGTGGCCGAGCGCGATGACGCAGGCGCCGGTCAGCGTGGCGATATCGATCACCGCCTCGGGGTTGAAGCGGGCGGCGTATTCGAGCGCGTCGCAGAGGATCAGCCGGCCCTCGGCATCCGTATTGAGGATCTCGACGGTCTGGCCCGAGAGGGTGGTGACGATGTCGCCCGGGCGCGTGGCCTGGCCGCCCGGCATGTTTTCGCAGGTGGGGATGATGCCGATCACGTTGACCGGCGCCTTCATGCCGGCCAGCGCGCGAATGGCGCCGAGCACGCTGCCGGCGCCCGACATGTCGAACTTCATCTCGTCCATTTCGCCCGCCGGCTTGAGCGAGATGCCGCCGGTGTCGAAGGTGATGCCCTTGCCCACTAGAGCAAGAAGCGGCGCTCGCGGCTTCGCTGATTTCGCCGCGCCGTTGTAGCGCAGCACGATCAGCTTCGGCGGCTGGTGGGAGCCGTTCGTGACGGCGAGCAGCGCGCCCATGCCGAGTTTCTGCATATCGGCGCGCTCCAGGATCGAGACGCCGAGCTTGAACTGGCGCGCGAGCTTCTTCGCCTCGTCGGCCAGGTAGGTCGGGGTGCAGATGTTCGGCGGCAGATTGCCGAGCGTCTTCGCCAGATCGGTGCCGTCGGCGATCGCCTGCGCTTCGGCGAGCGCCTGCGAGAGCGGCGGCTTGGCGCTGAGCGGCAGCACCACGCGTTGCAGCACGGGCGCCGCTGCCTGCTGCTTCGTCTTCAGCTGGTCGAAGCGGTAGAACGCGTCGCGCAGGCCGAGCACCGCATGGCGGACGTTCCAGGCGAGCGGCTGCGACGCGACCTTCGCCTCGACGAGAAACAGCGCCGCGTCCTTCGCCCCCAGCTCGCGCAGCGCCGCGGCGGCGCCGCGCAGCGCGTCGCGGAACTGCGCCGGGCCGAAGTCCTTGCGCGCGCCGAGCGAGACGAGCAGCACGCGCTCCGCCGTGACGCCGGCCAGATCGCGCAGCAGCAGCGTCGAGCCGGTTTTCGCCGGAAGGTCGGCGAGCGCCTTGCGCAGCGCGCCGCGCGTCACCTGATCGATGCGTCGCGCGGGCGGCGTCAGCTCCTTGCCTTGCTCCTTGTCCGAATGGACGCCGACCACGACGCAGCCCGCCTTCGCGGCCTCGGGCGAGAGCGCCGTTATGCTAAATTCCATCGGGAAAGTATCGCATGATCTTTCAACGCGCGCTGCTCCGGGAATTCGCCAGCCTCGCCGGCGCGGTGTTCATGACGCTGTTCGTCATCGCGCTCACCACGCAACTGGTGCGACTGCTCGGTCGCGCCGCGGGCGGACAGGTTCCGTCCGATGCGGTGATCGCCTTTCTCGGCTTCTTCGCGCTCGGTGCGCTGCCGATCCTGCTGTCGCTCACCATGTTCATCTCCGTGCTGCTGACGCTGACGCGCGGCTGGCGCGATTCGGAGATGGTGATCTGGTTCAGCTCCGGCCTGTCGCTCGCTTCGTGGCTGAAGCCGGTGACGCTGTTCGCCCTGCCGCAAGTCGCCCTGATCACGGCGCTGTCGCTGATCATCTCGCCGTGGGCGGCGCAGATGGCCGGGCAGTACGCCAAGCGCCTCGAGTCGCGCGACGACGTGAGCCGCGTCACCCCGGGCGTGTTCGGCGAGACCTCCAACAAGGACCGCGTCTATTTCGTCGAGTCGGTGTCGGGCGACTCGAGCAGCGTGCAGAACGTGTTCGTCAGCTCGGCGCGCGACAAGCGGATCAGCGTCAGCATGAGCCGCAGCGGGCACACCGAGCTGGCCGAGAACGGCGACCGCTTCATCGTCCTGGAGAACGGCCGGCGCTATGAGGGCGTGCCCGGCGAGGCGGACTTTCGCATTACCGAATTCGACCGCTACGCCGCGCGCATCGAGACCCGGGAGAGCGCCGAGCCGTCGACCTCGCCGAAGGCGCTGTCGACCCTGACGCTGCTCGCCGACCCGACCAACACCCACCTCGCCGAGCTGGTGTGGCGCATCGGCATCCCGGTCTCGTCCCTGGTGCTCGCCTTTCTCGCCATCCCGATGAGCTTCGTCAACCCGCGCGCCGGGCGCTCGGCCAACCTGCTGTTCGCCGTCTTCACCTACATCGTCTACAACAACCTGCTTTCGGTCAGCCAGGCGCGCGTCGCCCAGGGCAGGCTCGACTTCGCCGTCGGCTGCACGCTGGTGCACGTCGGCATGGTGCTGCTGCTGGTGTTCATGTTCGCGCAGCGCATGCAGCTCATCCGCCTGAGGCTCGGCAGGTGAGCGACGAATGAGGGGCATGCGCACGCTCGAGCGCTACCTCGCGGGGCAGATCTACGCCGCGGTGGGCTTCATCCTGTTCGCCTTCCTCGCGCTGTTCGCGTTCTTCGACCTGATCAAGGAGCTGACCGACCTCGACAAGGGCGAGTACCAGCTGCGGCAGGTGTTCACCTTCGTCATGCTGACCATCCCGGCGCACGCCTACGAGCTGTTTCCGGTGGCGGTACTGATCGGCACGCTCTACGTGCTTTCGCACCTCGCCAGCAACTCCGAGTACACCGTGATGCGCGGCTCGGGGCTTTCACCCGCGCGCGCGGCCCTCGCCCTGATCAAGATCGGCCTGGCCTTCGTCGTCCTCACCTTCGTCATCGGCGAATGGCTGGCGCCGTGGGCGGAGGAGACGGCGCAGAAGACCAAGCTGCGCGCGCTTTCCTCGATGATCGGCCAGGACCTGCAGTCGGGCCTGTGGTTCAAGGACGAAGGGTCGTTCATCAACGTGCGCGAGGCGCGCCAGGCGAGCCAGCTCAGCGGCGTGCGCATCTTCGATTTCGACCAGAGCTACCGGCTGCGCGCGATCACCTCGGCGGAGGGCGCCGAATACCGCGGCAGCGGCGTGTGGATGCTCACGGGCGTGTCCCGCACCAGCTTTACCCCCGACGGGCCGCGCACTTCCCGCGCCGAGCGCTCCGAATGGCGTTCGCAAGTTACCCCGGACCTGCTCGACGCGCTGATCGTGCAGCCGAACCGCATGTCGTCCTGGGCGCTGCACAAGTACATCCAGCACCTCGCCGGCAACAAGCAGAAGACCGATCAGTACGAGATCGCGCTCTGGAAGAAGCTGGTCTATCCCTTCGCGACGCTGGTGATGATGGCGCTCGCGCTGCCGTTCGCGTACATGCATGCGCGCGCCGGCATGGTCGGCGTCAAGGTGTTCCTCGGCATCATGCTCGGCACGTTCTTCCACATGCTGAACAACCTGTTCTCGCACATCGGCCTGCTGCAGCACTGGCCGCCGTTCGCTTCCGCGGTGGTGCCGAGCAGCGCCTTCCTCATGGCGGCGATGCTGATGATGTGGTGGGTGGAGCGGCGCTGACCAGCCTCGTTCCCGCGAGGCGGTCATGCAGGAACTGGCGGTCTCGATCGAAAAGCGCCCAGACGATCGAGACTGGCAGTAGAACGACCGCAAGTACGAAGCGCAGGATCGCTTTTCGGGGCGTGACGTCCACCAGCCGGACGCGCCACGCCTTCATGGCGAGCGTCTGCCCGCCCCGAAGCCAGCACCAGAGAAAGTAGGCGGCGAATACCACCAGAATGAAGAGCTGCAGCGCGTGGCGCAGCCAGCCAGCGGTCGCGTCGCGGCCGCCGCTGGCGAAGAAGAAGACCCAGCCGGCGAAGAAGGCGACCGCGAAGAGCAGCAGGCTCTCGTAGAGCATCGCGGCGAGCCGCCGCGCCAGCCCCGCGGTGGGCACTGCCTCAGTGACGGTGCTTGTAGGCGTCGACGGCAGGCGGCACCAGGCCTTCGCGCTCCTGCGGCGTCAGCGCCTGGTACTCGGCCCATTGCTGGCGCAGGTCGCCGCGCCGCTCGGGCGGCACCTTGGCCATGCGCTTGTAGTTCTCGCGCGCCTGGCGCCGCTGCTCGGAGGTGAGTTTCACCCAGGCTTCCATGCGACGCTGCACGCGCGCCTGCTGTTCCGGCTGCATCGCCGGATAACGCTTGGCGATGCCGACCCACTTCAGCCGGCGGTCGCGGTCGAGCTTGTCCCATTCGGGCTTGAGCTGGCCGAGCACCTGCTGCTGCTCGGGGGTCAGCTCGGCCCAGGCCGGCCGGATTTTCTTGGGTGCTTGCGCGGCCTTGGCCGGCGGCTTCGCTGCGGGCTTGGCCGTGGCCGGCGGAGCGGCATGCTGTTGCGTCTGCGTCTGTTGCGTGGGCGCCGGCTGCGCCAGCGTCGCTGCGGCGAAGCCGAGGGCGAGCAAGGCGACGAAGGAGCGGATCATCACTCCTCCGTGAGGCGCTTCTTCAGCCAGTTCTGGAAGCCGCGATCGAGGTAGGCGTCGATCGGCAGCTCGTCGGCGAGCAGCAGCGCGTCGATCTCCTCGACCTCGGCAACCCGCTGGTTCTGCTGCCAGGTGTAGATCGCGGCGAAGCTGACCAGCAGCGCGACCGCCGGCACCACCACGCGCAGCGACAGGCCGGTCCAGCCGCCCAGCGAGCCGAGGACGTTGTCGGCCCACGCAAGCGCGGGCGCTGGCTCCGGGCGCTGGCGCTCGAGGGCGAGCGCGCGCGCTTTCGCGAGGCGTGCGGTCTTGTCTGCGTCGAGAGCCGGCCCGCCGTTGAGGATGTGCCGGCTGCGGTTGCCGAATTGCATTTCGTTCATGGCTTTTTCGAGTCGTCGTCGGAAAGCACAACGCCGCGCGCCTTCAGCGCAGCGGCCAAAGTATGCGCCGCCCGGGAGCAGTGTGTCTTCACGCTGCCCTCGGAGCAGCCCATGGAGCGGGCAGTCTCGGCGACGTCCAATTCCTCCCAGTAACGCAGGATGAACGCCTGGCGTTGACGTGCCGGCAGCCGCGCGAGCTCTTGCTCAATGATTTCAAGAACTTGAGTCTGCTCGAGCTCCGCCGCCGGCGACGGAAAATGGCTCGACCCGTCGGCCGTCTCCAAGGTCTCGAGCGGGTCGGAGTCGTCGTCCTCGCCCCGCCCCGGCGAAAGCGAGGAGAGCAGCGTGGTCCAGAGCGAGCGCACCTTCTGCCGGCGGAACCAGTCGCGCACGGCGTTCTGCACGATCCGGTGGAAGAGCAGCGGCAACTCGGCCGCCGGGCGGTGGCCGTATTTTTCCGCGAGCCGCAGCATCGCGTCCTGCACGATGTCGAGCGCGGCTTCGTCGTCGCGGACCGCGAACACCGCCTGCTTGAATGCCCGCCGCTCGATGCCCTTGAGGAACGCTTCGAGCTCGCTGCGCGATGCCAGGTTGAGTCCCCTCCGACGCTGCCTGTAGTTGTTGCGCGGCAGATGTTACCATCATGGTTTACAAAGGTTTTTCAGCCCATGGACCGCATCAAGACCGAAGCCATTACCGGAGCCGAGATCGTGATTCGCTGCCTTCAGGAAGAAGGCGTCGAATACGTATTCGGCTATCCGGGCGGCGCGGTCCTCTTCATCTACGACGAGCTGTTCAAGCAGGACAAGGTGAAGCACGTCCTGGTGCGCCACGAGCAGGGCGCGGTGCACGCCGCCGACGGCTATTCGCGCTCCTCGAAAAAGATCGGCGTCGCGCTCGTGACTTCGGGCCCGGGCGTGACCAATGCCGTGACCGGCATCGCCACCGCCTACATGGATTCGATCCCGATGGTGGTGCTCACCGGCCAGGTGCCGACCCATGCCATCGGCCTCGACGCCTTCCAGGAATGCGACACGGTGGGCATCACGCGGCCGATCGTGAAGCACAACATGCTGGTGAAGGACGTCAAGGATCTTGCCTCGACGATGAAGAAGGCGTTCCACATCGCCGCCACCGGGCGCCCGGGGCCGGTGGTGGTCGACATTCCGAAGGACGTGACGACCGCGACCTGCGAGTTCGCCTACCCGGAGAGCGTGGCGATGCGCTCGTACAACCCGGTGAAGAAGGGACATGCCGGCCAGATCAAGAAGGCCGTGCAGCTCCTGCTCGAGGCCGAGCGGCCGATGGTCTATACCGGCGGCGGCGTCGTCCTGGCGAACGCTTCGGCGGAGCTGCGCGAGCTGATCAGGCTCACCGGGTTTCCCATCACCAACACGCTGATGGGACTGGGCGCGTATCCGGGCACCGACGCGAAATTCCTCGGCATGCTGGGCATGCACGGCACGTACGAAGCGAACATGGCGATGCAGCACTGCGACGTGCTGCTCGCGATCGGCGCGCGCTTCGACGACCGCGTCATCGGCAACCCGGCGCACTTCGCGCAGAACCCGCGCAAGATCATCCATATCGACATCGACCCATCGTCGATTTCCAAGCGCGTCAAGGTCGACGTGCCCATCGTCGGCAACATCACCGACGTGCTGGACGACGTGATCAAGCTCGTGAAAGAGGCGAAAACCCGGGACATCAAGCCCTGGTGGCAGCAGATCGAGCAGTGGCGCGCCAAGGATTGCCTCCGCTACGACCGCAAGTCGGCGATCATCAAGCCGCAGTTCGTGCTGGAGAAGCTCTACGAGGTCACCCGGGGCAAGGCGTTCGTCACCTCCGACGTCGGCCAGCACCAGATGTGGGCGGCGCAGTTCTACAAGTTCGACGAGCCGCGCCGCTGGATCAACTCGGGCGGCCTGGGCACGATGGGCTTCGGCCTGCCGGCGGCGATGGGCGTGCAGATGGCCAACCCCGGCGCGACCGTCGCCTGCGTCACGGGCGAGTCGTCGATCCAGATGTGCCTGCAGGAACTCTCGACCTGCAAGCAGTACCGCCTGCCGATCAAGATCATCAACCTCAACAACAAGTACATGGGCATGGTGCGCCAGTGGCAGCAGTTCTTCCACGGCAACCGCTACTCCGAGTCCTACATGGACGCGCTGCCCGACTTCGTGAAAGTGACCGAAGGCTACGGCCACCGCGGCGTGCTGGTCGAGAAGCCGGCGGATGTCGAGCCGGCGCTGAAGGACGCTTTCGCGCGCAAGGACGAGCTGGTCTTCCTCGACTTCATCACCGACCAGAAAGAGAACGTCTATCCGATGATCCCCGGCGGCAAGGGGATCACCGAGATGATCCTCTACGAGGATCTGTGAGCCGGCACATCATCTCCGTTCTCGTGGAGAACGAGGCCGGAGCGCTCTCCAGGATCTCCGGGCTGTTCTCGGCGCGCGGCTACAACATCGAGACGCTGACCGTGGCGCCGACCGAGGACGCCTCGATGTCGCGCATGACCATCGTCACCACCGGCTCGGAGGACGTGGTCGAGCAGATCACCAAGCAGCTGAACAAGCTGATCGAGGTAGTGAAGGTGGTCGACCTGTCGGAGGCCGAGCACATCGAGCGTGAGCTGATGCTGATCAAGGTGCGCGCCGGCCAGAAGGAGCGCGAGGACATGAAGCGCATGGCCGACATCTTCCGCGGCCGCATCATCGACGTTTCGGACAACACCTACACCATCGAGCTCACCGGCGACGGCGCCAAGCTCGACGCATTCATCAAGTCGCTGGATCAGGGATCGATCATCGAGACCGTGAGAACCGGGGCAAGTGGCATAGGGCGCGGCAACCGCGTCCTGCGCGTTTAGTTTTTTCCAGGGGACATCCATGAAGGTTTACTACGACAAAGACGCAGACCTTTCGCTCGTCAAGGGCAAGAAGGTCACCATCATCGGCTACGGCTCGCAGGGCCACGCGCACGCGCAGAACCTGCAGGATTCGGGAGTCAAGGTCACGGTCGCGCTGCGAAAGGGCGGCGCCTCCTGGGACAAGGCAAAGAAAGGCGGCATCAGGGTCGCCGAGATGGCCGCGGCGATCAAGGGCGCGGACATCGTCATGGTGCTGCTCCCCGACGAGCACCACGCGGCGGTGTACAAGGAATTCATCGAGCCGAACATCAAGAAGGGCGGCTCGCTCGCCTTCGCGCACGGCTTCAACATCCACTACGGCCTGATCCAGCCGCGCGCCGACCTGGACGTCTGGATGGTCGCTCCCAAGGCCCCGGGCCACACCGTGCGCTCGACCTACGCGGGCGGCGGCGGCGTGCCGATGCTGATCGCGGTGCACCGCGACCAGTCGAAGAAGGCGCGCGACCTCGCGCTCTCCTACGCGGCGGCGATCGGCGGCGGCAAGGCCGGCGTGATCGAGACCAACTTCAAGGAAGAGACCGAGACCGACCTGTTCGGCGAGCAGACGGTGCTGTGCGGTGGCACCGTCGAGCTGGTCAAGGCCGGCTTCGACACCCTGGTCGAGGCGGGCTACGCGCCCGAGATGGCCTACTTTGAGTGCCTGCACGAGCTGAAGCTGATCGTCGACCTGATGTACGAGGGCGGCATCGGCACCATGAACTATTCCATCTCGAACAATGCCGAGTACGGGGAATACGTAACCGGGCCGAAGATCATCGACGCGGGTGTGAGGCAGCGCATGAAGGAGGCGCTGCTGCGCATCCAGAACGGCGAGTACGCCAAGGACTTCGTGCTCGAGAACCGCGCCGGCGCGCCGGGCCTGCTCAGCCAGCGGCGCATGACCGCCGAGCTGCCGATCGAGAAGGTCGGCGCGCGGCTGCGCGAAATGATGCCGTGGATCAAGAGGAATCGCCTTGTCGACACTTCGAAAAATTAGTCTCCTATCCGCGATTTTTCTGCTTTCGGCTTGCGGCGACAAAGTCCCCGAATCGGAGGCTGCGAAGCGCATCGGCCAGCAGCCGAAGAAGACGGTCGACAGCGTCTCCTCCAAAGTCGGTGACCTCATGCAGCAGGGGCAGGGCTCGGAGCGCCTGAAAGAGGACCAGAAGTAAGGTGCGACCGCCGTATCCGCACCCGATCATCGCCCGCGAGGGCTGGCCGTTCCTGGCGATCGGTATCGTGGTCTCGGCGGTGGCGAGCTGGTTCATCGGCTGGTGGTCGCTGCCGCTCTGGCTGGCGACCCTGTTCGTGCTGCAGTTCTTCCGCGATCCGGCCCGCGACGTTCCCGACGAGCCGCGCGCGGTGGTGTCGCCCGCCGACGGGCGCATCGTCATGGTCGGCCGCGCCCAGGACCCGTACCTGAAGCGTGAAGCGCTGAAGATCAGCGTCTTCATGAACGTGTTCAACGTGCACTCCAACCGCGCGCCCGTCGATGGCGTAGTGAAGGAGCGCTGGTACTTCCCCGGGGCTTTCGTCAACGCCGCGCTCGACAAGGCGTCGCTCGAGAACGAGCGCAGCGCGCTCTGGCTGCGGACCGCCGGCGGAGCGGATGTCACCTGCGTGCAGATCGCCGGCCTGATTGCGCGGCGCATCCTCTGCTACGTCGATGCCGGCGCGCAATTGGTGCGCGGCCAGCGCTTCGGCTTCATTCGCTTCGGCTCGCGCGTCGACGTCTACCTGCCGCTGGACGCCGAGCCGAAGGCGGCGATCGGCGACAAGGTGTACGCTGCGGAAACCGTCCTCGCATGGCTCACACCCCAGAGCTCGACCCTGAAGTAGAGCCCGGCGCGCAGCCGCCCGCGGCGGGCCCGGTCGGCCGCCTGCGCCGGCGCGGCATCTACCTGCTGCCCAACCTCTTCACCACCGGCGTGCTGTTCTGCGGCTTCTTCGCCATCGTGCAGGCGATCAACGGCCGCTTCGACATCGCCGCGGTGGCGATCTACGTCGCGATGGTGCTCGACGGCATGGACGGGCGCGTCGCGCGCTGGACCAACACGCAGAGCGAGTTCGGCGCGCAGTACGACTCGATCGCCGACATGGTGGCGTTTGGCGCCGCGCCGGCGCTGGTCGCCTACGAGTGGACGCTGAAGGATCTCGGCACCGCGGGCTGGATCGCCGCCTTCATCTACTGCGCCGCGACCGGCATCCGCCTGGCGCGCTTCAATGCCAACATCAGCGTCGTCGACAAGCGCTATTTCCAGGGGCTGCCCAGCCCCTCGGGCGCCGCGGTGATGGCCGGCCTGGTCTGGGTGATCACCGACTTCGAGTTCCAGCCGAGCGACTGGCTCGCGTACGTCACCTGGGTGGTGGCGGTGTTCACCGGCGTCACCATGGTGTCGAACATCGCGTTCTGGAGCTTCAAGGAAGTGAACTGGAAGCGGCGCGTGCCGCTGTGGGTGATCCTCGCCTGCGTGATCGGCATCACCGTCGTCGCTTCGCGCCCGTCGCTGATCCTGTTCTCGCTGTTCCTCGCCTACGCGCTTTCGGGCTACGTGATGTGGGCGATGGGGCACCGCGTCCGGCCGGTCCTGCCCGAGGAATAAGCACGAAGGGGAGAGGTTGAAGAAGGCTGCGCGCGCCGACAACGTGCTCGGGCTGGTGCATGTCCTCTCCAGCCTGATCGGCCGCGCCTTCCACGGCCAGGTCGCTCTGCGCCACCGCATCTCGCTGCCCGAGTGGCGCGTGCTGGTCACTCTCGCCAACCATCCCGGCTCGACCGCGGCCGAGATCGTCGAGCGCTGGGCGATGCAGCCGATGATGGCGAGCCGCGCGATCCGCCAGCTCAAGCGCCGCGGCTGGGTCGAGCGCAAGGTGCGGCGCGACGACCGGCGCAGCTACGCGCTGTGGCTGAGCGAGAAGGGGCGGCTGGCCTACCGCCGGGTGCGTCCCAGCGCCAACCAGCGCTACCACCAGATCGTCGGATCGCTCGCGCCGCGCGAGCTCGCATTGCTCGAGCGAGCGCTGCACCGCCTGACGCAGCGTACCAGGCGGCTTGCGGAGGACCACGGCAGCTAGTACCTTTTGTTATCAATTGCGGGGAGGCGGCATGGCGGACAGGGGCTACGAGAGCATCGAGCTGCGCGTCGTCGACGGCGTCGCGACCATTACCTTCAACCTGCCGCAATACGGCAACGCGCTCAACCTCAAGGGCGTGCAGGAAACGCTGGACGCGCTCTACAAGTCGGAAGCGCGGAGCGACGTCGGCGCCATCGTGCTCACCGGCCGCGGCAAGGCGTTCTGCTCCGGCTTCAACCTGAAGGAGATTCCGGCGGGCGAGCTCGACGTGGACAGGATGAGCGCGCATTTCCGCGTGCTCGCCATGTGGTGGCACCAGGTGCTGCATCTCATCACCCGCGTGCGCAAGCCGGTGCTCGCGGCGGTCAACGGCGTCGCCGCCGGCTCGGGACTGGGCATGACGCTGTGCGCCGACCTGGCGGTGTGCAAGGACTCGGCGCGCTTCCTGCCGGCCTGGCACACCATCGGCCTCGCCAACGACGCCACCACCAGCTACTCGCTGGTGAAGATCGTCGGCTTTCGCCGCGCCATGGAGTGGATGATGACCAACCGCACCGTCGGCGCGCGCGAGGCGCTGGAGATGAACCTGGTGAACCGCGTCTACGACGAGGCGAGCTTCGAGAAGAACGTCGCGAGCATCGCGCGGCAGCTCGCCGACGGCCCGACCCACCTGCAGGCGATGGCCAAGGAGGGCTTCCACTCCGGCTGGCGCCGCTCGATCGAGGAAGCTACCGAGTTCGAGATCCAGAACGTGATGCAGTCGGTGGCGCACCCGTACTTCGCCGACAGCCTGAAGAAATTCCTCGCCGGCGAGCGCAAGAGCAGCCAGGCGCAGGTCACGCTGCCCGACTAGCGTGAAGACCGCGTACGACCTGGTCTGGCTGTCCGGGGAGCGCACCCCGGACCAGCTCGCGCTGGTCGACGACCGCACCGAGCGCAAGCTCACCTATCGCGAGCTGCTGGGCGAAATCGACGCGGTCGCCGCCGGGCTCGCCGCCCGCGGCGTGAAGCGCGGCACGCGCGTCGCCACCGTCCTGCCGAACCTGTTCGAGCATTGCATCCTGCTGCTCGCGTTGCAGCGCCTCGCCGCGGTGCCTGCGCTGCTGAACTTCCGGCTGCAGCCCGCGGAGCTCGCGAAGCTGATGCAGCAGGGCGAGATCGAGGGTGCGGTGGTGAGGGACGATCCCGCGGTGACGTCGGCGTTGAACCTGAAGCTGCTGCTGACGCCGGATCTCTCCGGCTGCCGTGGCGATCCGCGGGCATTGCCGCCGCGCCCGCAGCCCGCGCGGGAAGATCCGGCATTCATCTTCTATACCTCCGGCACGACCGGCCTGCCGAAGGGTGCCATCATTCCGCATCGGGCGATCGAGCATCGCCTGGTGTTCATGTCGACGCACGGCGAATTGCGCGCCGGTACGCACAACCGCGCGCTCGGCCTGGTTCCGCTCAGCCATGCGATCGGCTTCTATTGCGTGTTCCTGCAGACGCTCGCCTACGGCGGCACCTATTACGTGATGTCCGCCTTCAATCCCGCCGCCGCGGTGGACCTGGTCGAGCGCCACAGGATCAGCTACCTGTTCGCCGTTCCCACGCTCTACCAGGCGATGGTCTCCTCGCCGAACTACAAGCCCGAGCGCATGGCGTCGCTCGAGGTGGTGCTGTTCGGCGGGGCGCCGATCCAGCCGCCCCTGCTCGAGCGGCTGGCGCGGGAATGGCCGGCAAAGCTGCGCCACATCTACGGCACGACCGAGATCATGTCGCCGCTGCACTTCCCCGACCCGGTCGGCCAGGCGACGCGGCTGCGCACCAACTACGGCTCGCGCATTCGCGTGGTCAGGCAAGGCGGCGGTCCGGACGACACCGTCAAGGCGGGAGAGGGCGGTGAGCTGATCGTCGACGCGAGCGCCGAAGTGACGTTCTCGTCCTACCTCAACCGGCCCGACGCAACCGCGGAGAAGCTGCGCGGCGGCTGGTATTTCACCGGCGACGTCTGCGTCCTGCGCGCCGACGGCGACGTCGAGCTGGTGGGGCGCGTCGACGACGTGATCCGCAGCGGCGGCGAAAGCGTCTACCCCGAGGAGGTCGAGTCCGCGCTCGCCGCGCACCCTGCGGTGCGCGAGTGCTGCGTCGTCGGCATTCCCGATGCCAAGTGGGGCGAGATGGTCGTCGCCTGCGTCGTGCTCGCGAAGCCGGAGGCGGGCTGCGCCGCGCTGGATGCGCACCTGACCTCCGGCACGCTGGCGCGTTTCAAGCGGCCGCGCGCCTACCTGCGCATGGAAAGCCTGCCGCGCAACGCCGCCAACAAGGTTCTGCGCGCGCCGCTGCGCGACGCGGCAGCAAAGGCCCGGGACGCCAGCGATGCGAATTTTCTCCAGCCGTAGCCGGCCGGTCCACCTCGGGCGCTTTCCGCTGGAGCGGTTGCCGCGCGCGGCGGTTTCCGAGGAGGTCCTCCTGTCCGTCAAGAAAACGGCGCCGGCGGACGTCGGCACGAATGTCCTTGCTGGAATCTGCCGCGAGTACTGCGCGATCTACGAGCGCTTCCGCAGCGGCGCGCCGGCCGGGGAAAGGGCGCCCTACCCGGAGAACCCCCGCGAGAGAAGCAACGAGCTGAAATCGATGGCGCTGTTTTTCGACGCGACGATGGTCGCCGCGTGTGCCGTGCCATCCGCGGCGTGGTTGCAGGCGCCGAACGGCGCGCAGACGCACGCGCTGGTGGTGCTGGTCGAGATCAACGACCGCGTCGAAGGCGACAACCCGGTGCACGACCTGATCAAGCAAAGCGACGGCGCGGCGGCGAAGCTGCGCGCCGCGGAGGTCGCGGTGGTCGTCTCCGCGTATGTCCGGCAGCTCGGGTTTTCCGCCACCGCGCACACGCCTCATGCGAGCGACGTCTCCCTTCCGGTGCTCGCCCTGCAGGCCGGGCTGATGCGGAAAAGCCTCGAGGCGCCCTTCATCGGCTCGCGCTTCGCTCTTGCGGCGGTTACTACCGACATGGCGCTGGAGGCCGATCTGCCGCTCGCGGAGAAGGGATTGCTCGAAGGCGGCGCTGCGTGGTGGCTCGGCACCGGCGGCACCGAGACCTGGTGGAGCCGCGCCGCGGCGCGCCGCCGACCGGGCGAATGGGGCCGCTACCCGATGGAGTCCGTGCGGCGCGTGCCCGAGGCGACGACGCTGATCATCGACGACGAAGTGCCGCGCATGCCGAAGCGCTCCAACGGCTTCTACCGCGGCAAGAAGGGCGATTTCGGCGAGAAGGTGGCGCGCGAATTCGGCCGTTTCGCGATCAAGACGCCGGCGGGCGCCGCACTCGCCGACCTGCAGATCGCGCAAACGCCCCACCAGGACGGCGAGGTCGCGCCGCGCGTGGACCCGGCGAGCCTCGACCCGGAGCGCAACCGCCGCGCGCTGAAGACGCTGCTGCATCACCTCGGTGCCGACATCGCGGGCACCTGCGAAGCCAAGCGCTATGTCTGGTATTCGCACGACTATCGCGGCAATCCGATCGACGTCTACCACCGCAGCGCCGCGGTCATCGTCATCGACCAGGGTTTCGAGACCATGGAGGGCGCCTCCGGCGACGACTGGGTGAGCGGCACGCAGAGCTTCCGCGCCTACGTGCGCGGCGGGCAGATCACCGGCGTGGTCGCGGCCTGGCTGCGCAGCCTCGGCCATTCGGCGCGCTCGCACACCAACGCCGACTCCGACGTGATCCAGACGCCGCTGGTCGTGCTCGCCGGCCTGGGCGAGATGTCGCGCATCGGCGAGACGGTGCTCAACCCGTTCCTCGGCCCGCGCTCCAAGTCGGCCGTGGTCACCACCGACCTGCCGCTTGCCTGGGACCAGCCGATCGACTTCGGCCTTCAGGATTCCTGCCGCCAGTGCATGAAATGCGCTCGCGAGTGCCCGTGCGACGCCATCACCTACAACGAGCCGGTGATGTTCAACGGCTACGAGCAGTGGAAGCAGGACGTGCAGCGCTGCACTTCCTACCGCATGACCAACCAGGGCGGCGCCGCCTGCGGGCGCTGCATGAAGGCGTGCCCCTACAACAACGAAGGGCTGCTCGCGCACCGGGCATTGCTCTGGGTCGCGACCCGCCTGCCGAAGGCGAAGCCGTTCCTGCTCAAGCTGGATGACCGGCTCGGCAACGGCGACATCAACCCCGTCAAGCGCTGGTGGGTGGATCTCGAGATGGTCGGCGGCAAGGCGGTGAAGCCCGCTCATGTGAACCGCCGCGGCCTCGACATCGCCAAGGGCGCCAAGCTGAAGGACAAGCAGAAGATCGCCTACATCAACGCCGACATGCTCCCGCCGCCGAACTGGAACAAGCCGTTTCCGTTCGACCGCAAGGCGGGCCTGGCGGCGGCCGGCCGGCTGGAAACGCCGGCGCAGGCGCGCGAACGCATCAAGAGCGGCGGGCCGAAACCGGCCCACTATGTGCCGCCCGAACCCGCAGAGGACACCAAGGAGAGGAGCACTACCCTATGAAAACGAAGGCATGGCTGTTGTTCGCGGCGGCGCTGATTCCCGGCGCCGTGCTTGCCCAGGACGTCGTCAAGGTCGGCGTCATGATGGGATTCACCGGCCCGTTCGCGCTGTTCGGCGAGCAGACCAAGCGCGGCATGGAGATGTATCTCGACGAAGTGGGCGGCAAGTGCGGCAATTCGCGCATCGAGCTCATCTACCGCGACGAAGCGGGCGGCCCCGACAAGGCGAAGGTGCTCACCCAGGAGCTGATCGTGCGGGACAAGGTGCAGTTCCTGACCTGCTTCAACCTGACCCCGACCGCGTTCGCCATCGCGCCGCTCGTCACCGAGGCGAAGATGCCGACGCTGATCACGGTGGCGGGCGCGGGCGTGATCACGCGCCGCTCGCCGTACATCGCCCGCATCTCGTTCACGCTCTGGCAGCACGCGGTGCCGCTCGCGCAGTGGGCGGCGAAGAACGGCATCAAGGAGCTGGTGATCGCCTACAGCGACTACGCCGCCGGAACCGATACCCGCGACGGCTTCAAGCAGGCCTACGAGAAAGCGGGCGGCAGGGTCATCGCGGAAATGGCGATGCCGCTGCAGACCGCCGACTACAGCGTCTACATCCAGAAGATCCGCGACATGAAGGCGGGCGCGGTGTTCTTCTTCGCGCCCACCGGGCCGTCGGGCACCGCCTTCATCAAGACCTTCCATGCGATGGGAATGCCCGCCGCCGGCGTCAAGCTGATCACCACCGCGGTGGTGGACGAGATGGAGCTCGGCAACATGGGCGAGCAGGCGCTCGGCACCGTCTCGGTCTGGCACTACTCGCCCTATCTCGATACGCCCGAGAACCGGAAATTCGTCGCGCAGTGGAAAAAGCGCTATCCGCAGGCGCTGGTGCCCACCTTCATGGACGTTGCCGCCTACGACGGCATGCACGCCATCTGCGACGTGGTGCGCAAGCTCGGGCCGAAGTTCGACGGCGACCAGGCGATCGCGGCGCTCAAGGGCTGGCGCAAGACCAGCGCGCGCGGCCCGATCGAGATCGACGCCGCCGAGCGCGACATCGTGCAGAACATGTACGTGCGTCGCGTCGAGAAGCTGCCCGGCGGCGGCTACGGCAACATCGCCTTCGAGACCATGCCGGCGGTGAAGGATCCCTGGAAGGCGGCGAATCCGCCGCAGTAGTCGCGGGCGCGGCTGCTAGCGGGCGCGGCGCAGGTTGCGGCGCACCCACTGGGCGAAGCGGTGGCAGTCGAATTCCTGCGGCACGTAGTGGCCGTGCCGGAACTCGCGCGATTGCATTCCCTGCTGCTGCCACTCGCAGTTGCGCGCGTCCTGCCGGTTGGTGACGTCCCACAACGCGACGTAGTGCGCGAGGTCGTCCGCCGATAGCGGCAGGTGCCGCGGCTCGAACAGCCAGTCGTAGACGATGCGCACGCTCTGCGGCCCGGTCGGAAACATGAGGTGCGAATTGACGTAGTCGGGCTGGATGTTGAGGAAGAGATTCGGCAGCACCATCTCGGGAACATAGAGCGTGCGGCGTTCCTCTTCGTTGAGATTCTGAAAAGCGGCCAGCCTTGCCGTGCCGTCCATGGTCAACGTCGCAGCGCCGGCCTTGTATTGCGCTTTCGCGGAAGGACGCAATCCCCATGCGCCGGCCTCCAGGTATGCCGTGACGACGCGGCAGAGCTCGGGATGCACCGGCGGGCAGTGGAAGCACTCCGAGAAATTCTCGGCGAGCAGCTTCCAGTTCGCCTGCACGTCGGCGACGATGCGCTTGCCGATCCTCAGCTTGTCGAAGCCGTAGCGCGCGAAGCGCGCCGGCGCTTCGAACGGCGGCGGCTTCTTCTCCAGGCAGACGAAGACGAAGCCGCCCCAGGTCCGGGTCGCGACCTCGTAGAGCGGAAAGTCCTTCAGGTCGAAATCCGCCGTTTCCATGCGCCGCGGCGTCGCGACCAGCTTTCCCGAAAGGTCGTAGGTCCAGGAGTGATACGGGCAGACGATGCGCTGGCGCGGGAAGTTGCCGCTCTCCTCGGTGCAGAGGATCGAGCCGCGATGCCGGCAGGTGTTGTGGAATGCCTTCAGCTTCCCGTCCTTCACCAGGACGATGCTTTGCGTGCCGATCTTCACCACCCGCCAGTCGCCCGGCGCCGCGACTTCCTCCTCGCGCGCCACCGCGATCCACTTCGAATACCAGAACGCCTCCAGCTCGCGCTGGTAGTGCTCGGGCGCGGAATACCAGGCCGCGGGCAGGCCGGGTTCGAGGCGCTCAAGGGCCTTTCTTGCCATGGCGAAAGAGTAAAGCTATAGTCGGGTCATGCAACAGGCCATTCTCGCCGCTCTCCTCTCCCTGGCGCTCCTCGCGCTGGGCGGCCTGCTGCTGCGCCCCGCGCGCTAAATCCCCCGACCCACAACTCGAGCTTCGACCGATCTGCCCCTCAGGTTACGAGAGGGCAGAAAGGGAAAAGTCCATCCTTATCCAGGGAAAATGTGCCATGAGCAAAGACAACTTGATCATCTTCGACACCACCATGCGCGACGGCGAGCAGAGCCCGGGCGCGTCCATGACCAAGGACGAGAAGCTGCGCATCGCGCGCGCCCTGGAGCGCATGAAGGTCGACGTGATCGAGGCCGGCTTCCCGGCCTCTTCGAACGGCGACTTCGAGGCGGTGAAGGCGATCGCGGCAATGGTCCGCGAGTCGACCATCGCCGGCCTGTGCCGAGCCAACGACAAGGACATCCAGCGCGGCATCGACGCGCTCAAGGGCGCGAAGGGCAACTGGCGCATCCACACCTTTATCGCCACCAGCGCGCTGCACATGGAGAAGAAGCTGCGCATGAGCCCGGAGCAGGTGTTCGAGCAGGCGAAGCTCTCGGTGCGCTTTGCGAAGAGCGCCTGCCCCGACGTCGAGTTCTCGCCCGAGGACGGCAGCCGTTCCGACCCCGACTTCCTCTGCCGCGTACTCGAAGCGGTCATCAAGGAAGGCGCGACCACCATCAACATCCCGGATACGGTCGGCTACGCGGTGCCGCAGCAGTTCGGCGAGTTCATCAAGTCGCTGCGAACGAAAATCCCGAACTCGGACAAGGCCGTCTGGTCGGTGCACTGCCACAACGACCTCGGCATGGCGGTCGCCAACTCGCTGGCCGCGGTGATGATCGGCGGCGCGCGCCAGATCGAGTGCACCATCAACGGCCTGGGCGAGCGCGCCGGCAACACGTCGCTTGAGGAAGTCGTGATGGCTTTGAGAACGAGAAAGGATTTTTTTGCATTGAACACGAGACTGGATACGACGCACATCGTTCCGACTTCGCGCCTGGTCTCGCAGATCACCGGTTTCGTGGTGCAGCCGAACAAGGCCGTGGTCGGCGCCAATGCCTTCGCCCATGCGTCGGGCATCCATCAGGACGGCGTGCTGAAGGCGCGCAATACCTACGAGATCATGCGCGCCGAGGACGTGGGCTGGAGCACCAACAAGATCGTCCTCGGCAAGCTCTCCGGCCGCAACGCGTTCAAGCAGCGCCTGAAGGAGCTCGGCGTCGAGCTGGAGAGCGACGACGCCGCCAACAAGGCGTTCCAGCGCTTCAAGGACCTCGCCGACAAGAAGGCCGAGATCTTCGACGAGGACCTGCTGGCGCTCGTCGCGCAGGAGGCGGGCGTCGCGTCGGAAGAGCACTGGCAGCTCGTGACCATGAACCAGGCGAGCGGCATGGGGCAGAAGCCGTTCGCGAAGATCACCTTGCTGGAAGACGGCAAGGAGAAGAAATCGGAATCGCAGGGCGACGGTCCGGTCGACGCGACCTTCAAGGCGATCGAGGGCCTGGCGAAGAGCGGCGCCGAGCTGCTGCTCTACTCGGTGAACGCGGTGACGCAGGGGACCGAATCGCAGGGCGAGGTGACCGTGCGGCTGGCGAAAGGCGGGCGGATCGTCAACGGCGTCGGCGCCGACACCGACATCGTCGTCGCCTCGGCCAAGGCGTACATCAGCGCGCTGAACAAGCTCGAAAGCAAGGCGCAGCGCGTCAACCCGCAATACCAGATCTGAGCGAAGAGAAAGGGGGGGCGATGGACAAGCTTCAGGCGCTGCACCAGCGCATGCACAAGATCTCGGAAATCATCGGCAGCCTGCTGGTGGACGGGTTCCACTACCTCGCGCTGTTCGCCATCGGCGGCGCCATCGTCTGGTCGGCGGTGCACGCGTTCATGCGCATGGGCGCGGCGGGACTCGCCTCGATCTCGGACATCCTGTTGCTCTTCATCTACCTTGAGCTCGGCGCGATGGTCGGCATCTATTTCAAGACCACGCGCATGCCGGTGCGCTTCCTGATCTACGTCGCGATCACCGCGCTCACGCGGCTGCTGCTGGAGGACATCCAGACGCAGCACAAGGCCGCAGACTGGGGGATCCTGATCGTCGCCGGCGCCATCCTGCTGCTCGCCCTCGCGAACCTGGTGGTCCGCTATGGCTCGGCGCGCTTCCCGTCGAGCGGACGCTCGGACCGCGTCGCCTGAGCAATAATAGGGGTCCATTTCGACGGAGATGGCGATGAGAGCCCTGGCCTGCCTGCTGTTGCTGATCGCCGCGCCCGCCGTGCAGGCGCAGATGTACAAGTGCACCGAAGGCGGCAAGACCCGCTATTCGGACAAGCCGATCAGCGACTGCAAGAACGCCGAAGTGAAAGGCAAGGCGAACACGTACGCGGGAGATCCTGCGCCGTCGCGTCCCGCCCGGGTTTCGAGAGAGAGAGCCGAGGCGGACCACAAGTGCGCGAACCTGCGCCGGGAGCACGCCGCGCTGCAGCGAGCGCCGGACACTCCCGCGCGCGAGCAGCGCATGCAGGACATGCGCGCCGACTACGCGGCCTGCCGATAGCGATGCGCCGCTCCTGGCTGTTCGTGCCGGGGGCTGACCAGAAGGCGCACGCCGCGGCGGCGCGCTCCGGCGCCGACGTCATCGTCCTGGAGCTCGAGGATTTCACGCCGCCGGCGCTACGTTCCCGGGCGCGCGCCATGGCGGCGAAGGCGTTCGACGCCTGGCGAGCCGACGGCGCGCTTGCCGCGGTGCGGGTGAATCCCCTCGAGGGCGACGGACGCGCCGATCTGCGCGGCGTGCTGCCCGCGAAGCCCGACATCGTCATGATGTCGAAGGTCGATACGCCGGAGCAGGTCAGGGCGCTGGAGGCGGCCGTGCCGGGCAATGCCGAGCTGGTGCCGAATATCGAGTCCGCCCGCGCCCTCGTCAGAATTCCCGATATCGCGAGATCAAGTTCCCGCATCACGGCGCTGCTCGTCGCAAGCGAGGACATGGTCGCCGACCTCGGCACCGAGCGCAGCCGGGGCGGCGCGGAGCTCGCCTACGTGCGGGCGCGCTTCCTGCTCGAGTGCCGCGCCGCCGGGGTCGAGGCGATCGACTGTCCGTACACGTTCAGCGACGTCAAGGGCGCGACCGCCGACGCACGCGCGGCGAAGCGGCTCGGCTACCGCATGAAGAGCCTGGTCGATCCGTCGCATGCGCGAGCCATCAACAAGGTCTTCACGCCCGACCTCGCGAAGGCGAGAAAGATCGTCGCCGCGTTCGAGAAGGCGAGGGCGCAGGGAAAGGATCGCGCCAAGGTCGACGGCGCGCTGATCGAAGTGCCGATCTACGCCGCGGCCAGGCGGCTGCTGGAAAAAGGAGGCTCGAAATGAAGATCGAAGGCGCGTGCCACTGCGGCAAGGTCCGCTACGAAGCTGAAGTCGATCCGGCGACGGTGACCATCTGCCACTGCACCGACTGCCAGGTGCTGTCGGGCTCGGCGTTCCGCACGGTGGTGCCGGCGCCCAGGGCGAGCTTCCGCCTGCTCTCCGGCCAGCCGAAGATCTACGTCAAGACCGGCGACAGCGGGACCAAGCGCACGCAGTCGTTCTGCGGCGATTGCGGCACGCCGATCTATTCCTCGCCGGTCACCGAGGATTTCCCGGCCTACTCGCTGCGCGTCGGCCCAATCCGCCAGCGCGCGCAGCTGCGGCCGAAAGTGGAATGCTTTCGCAGGTCCGCGCTCGACTGGAATCCCGGCCTGGCCGGCACGAGGCGCTTCGACGCTATGCCGACCTACTGACGCGGGCGTAAGCGACGACCGCGGCAAAGTACGCCACGCTCAGCGCGATTTCGCCGACGGCGAGCTGTCGCGAAAGCCCGGCGTCGCCCCACGCTCGCATCACTCCTTCCGCGAAATACGCGAGGATCAGCATGCTCGACCACTGGTAGGTGTAGCGCCGTCCCCGCAGGATCCCGCCGAGGGGTAGTGCGAGCGGCAGCGCCTTCAGCGCGAGGAACGAGCCGCCCGGCCGCAGCGGCGCGAGCCAGAGTTCCCACAGCAGGCAGAGCAGGGCGAGCGCGACGAGCGCGAGCGTCGCAGCCAGGCGCAGCTTCGCCGTCACGCCGAGAGCTTCAGCGCGAGCTCCGCAAGGCGCTTGCCCTGCGCGATGGCGAGCGCGCGCTCGGTGTCGCTGACCGGCCGGTCGTCGGCGAGTCCCGAGACATGGCTCGCCCCATAGGGCGTGCCGCCCGTCTTCGTCGCGTTCAGCCCGGGCTCGGTGTAGGGGATGCCCATGACCAGCATGCCGTGGTGGAGGAGGGGCAGCATCATCGACACCAGCGTCGTCTCCTGGCCGCCGTGCAGGCTGGCGGTCGAGGTGAAGACGCAGGCCGGCTTGCCGGCGAGCGCGCCGCGCCGCCACAGTTCGGCGGTGCCGTCGAGGAAATGCTTGAGCGGCGCCGCCATGTTGCCGAAGCGCGTTGGGCTGCCGAGGGCGAGCCCGGCGCAGGCCTCGAGGTCCGAAAGCTCGGCGTACGGCGGCCCCGCCTTCGGCACCTGATCGCCGGCATCGATGCGGGGAACGGTCCGCAACCGCGCCGCGGCGCCGGGCACGCGCTCGATGCCCTGGACGATGAGCTCGGCCAGCTCGCGCACCGAGCCCCCGACGGAGTAGTAGAGGACCAGAATCTCTTTCACCGCCATATGATAGAAGGGGTCCGATGAATCGCAACTGGCGCCCGGCGCTGCGTCAATTCTTCGCCTTCTGCGCGGGGATCGTGCGGCGCTTCCGCGAGGAGCGCGCGACCCAGACCGCGGGCAGCCTCGCCTACACCTCGCTGCTCTCCATGGTGCCGCTACTCACCGTGGCGCTCGCCATTGCCAGCGCCTTCCCGGTGTTCGAGAACGCCATCGACACGCTGCAGACCTTCCTGTTCGACAACGTGCTGCCGGATGCGCCGGGACTCGACGCGGTCACCGAGCAGATCGACTCGTTCCTGCGCAACGCCGGCCGGATGACCGCGATCGGCATCATCGGCTTCATGGTCACCGCGGTGATGCTGATGCTGACCATCGACAACGCGCTCAACCGCATTTTCCGCGTGCAGCGGCGGCGCTCGCTGGTGCAGAACGTCTTCATCTACTGGGCGGTGCTCACCCTCGGGCCGGTGCTGATCGGCGTCAGCCTGTCGATGACCACCATGAGCCTCGCCGGCTCCCCGGGCTCGGTGCTGCTGCGCGGCCTGCCGTTCCTTTTCACCTGCGCGGCGCTGGCGCTGCTCTACGGCGTGGTGCCGGCGCGCCACGTCGAGCTGCGCCATGCGCTCATCGGCGGCGTTGTCGCCGGCATCGGCTTCGAGGTCGCGAAACGCGCCTTCGCCCTTTACCTGCAGCAGGTGCCGACCTACACGCTGATCTACGGCGCCTTCGCCACCATCCCGATCTTTCTCGTCTGGCTCTATGTTTCCTGGGTGGTGGTGCTGGCGGGCGCGGTCTTCACGGCGATGCTGCCGGCCTATCACGCCAAGCAGGACGTGGCGATGGTGCCGGGCGAGCGGCTGGCCGAGGCGCTCGGCGCGCTGTCGATTCTCGTCCGTGCGCACGCCGAGGGACGCGCCGTGCCCCTCAGCGCCATCGCGTACGAGCTGCGAACGCAGCTCTATCGCTGCGAGGACGTGCTCGTGCGCGCCGCGGCGCGCGGCTGGGTGGCGCGCACCGAAAGGGATGGCTGGGTGCTGGCGCGCAACGCGGAATCGATTCGCCTGGCGGACCTGTACCACGAGTTCGTCTTCGATTCCGCGGCGCTCGGCATCGCCGAGGCCGATCTCGGGTTATCGTTGCAGGAATACGCAGCGAGGGGAAAGGGATGACGGGGATTGCGCGCGAAGAGCGGCTGATCGTGGCGCTCGACCTGCCGACGCCGCGCGAGGCGCAGGCGCTGGTCGAGAAGCTCGCCGGCGCGGTGCGCTTCTACAAGGTCGGCCTCGAGCTCTTCTCGAGCGACGGCTACTTCGAGCTCGTCCGCTGGCTGACCGCGCGGGGGAACAAGGTCTTCGCCGACCTCAAGCTGTTCGACATCCCGGAGACGGTGCGGCGCGCCACGGCGAACCTGAGCCGTTCGGGGGCGAGCTTCCTGACCGTGCACGCCCATCCATCGGTGCTGAACGCCGCAGCAGCAGAGAAGGGCGCGATGAAGATTCTCGGCGTGACGGTGCTCACCAGCTTCGACCAGGGCGACCTCGCGGAAATGGGCGCCACGAAAACGCTCGAGGAGCTGGTGACCGACCGGGCGGCCGCCACCGCGGCGGCGGGCTGCGATGGCGTCATTGCTTCTCCGCACGAGGCGCGCAAGCTGAAGGACCGTTTCGGCAGTCGTCTTCTCGTGGTGACCCCGGGCATCCGGCCGGCGGAGGCGAGCAAGGCCGACCAGAAGAGGACCATGGACGTCGCGCAGGCGTTTGCTGCCGGCGCCGACTACATCGTCGTCGGCCGGCCGATCCGCGACGCCGCGAGCCCGCGTGCGGCCGCGGAAAGCATGCAGAAGACCATCTCAGGGATTTTCGCCAAGTAGCTTTTCCAGCAGTCTCTTCAAGTGCTCGTGCATCGGCAGGAGCGTGCCGTGGAAGAGCACTTCGTCGCCGCGCGTGACGCGGATGGTCGGGAAGTTCTCCACCTCGAGCTCGCCCACCTCGTCGGCCTGGTCCTCGATATCGAGCCAGCGGAAGCGCGCCCGCGGGAAGAGCTTCGCCATCTCGAGAAACCCGGGCCGGTATGCGCCGCAGGTGTCGCACCACTCGGCGCAGAAGCAGGTAACGGTATAGTCAGCGGGCATGGGGGATTCTATTCACGCGCTGGCCGGCATCTGCGGCCTGCTGGCACTCGCCTGGCTGATGGGGGAGAACCGCCGTGCCGTCCCGTGGCGCTCCGTTGCCGCCGGCTTGGGGGTGCAGGTTCTGCTCGCCGTCATTTTCCTGAAGGTGGCGCTCGTGAAGGATCTTTTCCTCAAGCTCAACGACGCGCTGCTCGTCATCGAAAAGGCGACGCAGGCCGGCACCGGCCTGGTGTTCGGCTACCTCGGCGGCGGGCCGGCGCCGTTCGCCGTGACCGACCAGAACGCGGTCTTCATCCTCGCCTTCCGCGCGCTGCCGCTGGTGCTGGTGGTGAGCGCGCTCTCGGCGCTGCTCTTCTATTGGCGCGTACTGCCGTTGGTCGTCCGTTTTATCTCTTTTCTATTGATCAAGACCATGAAAGTCGGTGGTGTGGTCGGCTTGTCGACCGCGGCGAACGTCTTCGTCGGCATGGTCGAGGCGCCGCTCTTCGTCCGGCCCTACCTCGCCAAGGTTTCGCGCGGCGAGCTGTTCGCGATCATGACCGGCGGCATGGCGTCGATCGCCGGCACAGTCCTGTTCCTCTACGCCGCCATCCTCGGCCCGGTCCTGCCCGATGCGGTAGCGCATCTCCTCATCGCGTCGATCCTCTCCGCGCCGGCGGCGCTGGTCGTCGCGTTCGTCATGGTGCCGCCGGGTACGGCCACCGGCGGGACGCTGAAGCTCGAATCCGAAGCCACGAGCAGCATGGATGCGTTGACGAGAGGCACGCTGGACGGGGCGCAACTCCTGCTCAACATCGTCGCCATGCTGGTCGTGTTCGTCTCGCTGGTGGCGCTGGTCAACTTTCTCATCTCCCCGTACACCCTGCAGGGCTGGCTCGGCTGGCTGCTCGCGCCGCTCGCCTGGCTTGCCGGCGTCCCGTGGAGCGAATCGCGTGCCGCCGGAGAGCTGCTTGGGACGAAGACCGTGGTCAACGAGCTCGTCGCCTACGTCGAGCTGGCGAGGATGAGCGACCTGAGCGTGCGCACCCGCACGCTGCTCACTTATGCGCTGTGCGGCTTCGCCAACTTCGGCAGCCTCGGCATCATGCTGGGCGGCCTGGGAACCATGTGCCCCGAGCGACGCAGCGAGGTGGTCTCCCTGGGGTTGAAATCGATCGTCGCCGGAACTTTGGCGACCTGCCTGACCGCCGCAACCGTCGCTCTCATCCTGTGAACGGCCCGCTCTTCACCTCGTCTCCGGTTCCCACCCGTCCACCTCGTTCTCCAGCCGCATGAGTATCTTGCGAAGGTTGTCCACCTGAGCGACCAGCAGCACATGACGCTGCTCGTCGCGGGCCGCCTCGAACATCTGGGGCGATGCGATGCTCAAGAAGCCGTCCTGCTCGAAGGGCAGCTGGTCATAGACGCTCGTACGCCACGCAACCGCCTGTTCTGACCAGGTTTCCCACGTAGGCACGCCGCGCCTGATCGTCAGCGCCTCTCCATCATCAAGGAGGCGCTGGAGAGCCACGTAATGCTCGCTGAGGACGCGCTTCCGGGAGATCTGCTCCCGCAAGGCAGCGGTCTCGCCTTTCTCCGCCGCGAGGGCATCCGACGCTTCCTTGTCCAACCTGGAGGGTGCCAGGGCACGATTGACAAGCAGCGTGCCAAAGAACGGGAGTGTGGCGATCAGCAACGGCAGAAAGCTCAGCAGTTCGGCGGACGCGCCAAGGAATACGAACGCCAGGATGATCAAGACCGCGATGCCGACTCCGGTGCCGACGATCTTCGCCGCCGCCGCTTTGGTCTCGTGCCAAGCCCTTCTCCAGACCCTGGCTTCATACAGGCGCCAGCGCCTAAGCCATTGCCATTGCATCGATGTCCCCCCTGGACGGGCAAGGTACAGGCACACCTGTCCGAAAGTCCATGCTGTCGTTCCTTTACTACAGCAGGATCATGCTTTTCGGGATAGCCGGTCGCACTGTCGCTCCCTAGCATCGTTTTCCATGAAACCCGAAGTGCTCGATACGCTCGGTGAGGCGCGCGATTTCCATGCCCTCACGAAAGCCGTCCTGGATCTGTGCGAACCCTATGGCGCGGTGCACGAGTTTCGCCTGGTCCACAACCGCCGTGCCGCGCGCGTGTTCTGCTTCGTCGAGCTGGAATCGCCGAAGCAGCAGACCGTGATGGTGCGCGCGCTCGGCGCGAGGTCCGTCAATGAGGCCGCCTGCTTCGAGATCCCGGTGACCCTGACCTAGGTTTCCCTTGCATACGCACATCCCTCCCTTCGTGCGTATGTAGGAATCCGACCCCGGCTCCCCTACCGGGGTCTTTTTTTTCATGCGTATCCTTTTCGTCACGCCAGAGTGCGCGCCGCTGACCAAGACCGGCGGGCTTGGCGATGTCAGCGCGGCGCTGCCGGCGGCGCTGCGTCAGCTGGGCCTCGACGTACGCCAGCTCCTGCCGGGCTACAACGACGTTCTCTCGGGAACAATGGGTGCGACCGAGATCGCCAGGCTGCATGTCCTGGGCTTCGATCTGCGACTGCTCGAATCCGGCCCCTTTCTCGTCATCGATTGCCCGACCCTCTATCGGCGCGACGGCGGGCCCTACCAGGACGCTGCGGGGGCGGACTGGGGCGACAACGCGCTGCGCTTTGCAGTGCTATCGAAGGTTGCGAGCCTGCTCGCCGGGATTCAGAGCCCGATCGGCTGGCGGCCGGACTGCGTGCATTGCAACGACTGGCCGGCGGCACTCGCTGCCGCGTACCTCGCCTTCGACGCGGGCGCAGCCGCGGCGAGCCTGGTGACCGTCCACAACCTCGCCTTCCAGGGAAATTTCGACGCCGCGCTGCTCGGCCGGCTTGGCCTGCCGGCGCGGAGCTTCAGCGTCGACGGCCTCGAGTTCCATGGCCGCCTGTCGTTTCTCAAGGCGGGACTTGCGTACGCGGACGCGATTACCACGGTCAGCCCGAGCTACGCGCGCGAGATCCAGGGTGAGACCTTCGGCTGCGGCCTCGATGGCCTGCTCCGCCAGCGGCGGGAATCCTTGACCGGCATCCTCAACGGCATCGATACGGCGCTCTGGGATCCGGCGGCCGATCCCCTGATCGCGGCGCCCTACGACGCGGCGCGGCTGGAGGCCAAGGCGCTGAACAAGCAAGCCCTGCAGTTCCAGCTGCGCTTGAAGGTCGACGCGCAGGTGCCGCTCATCGGGGTCGTCAGCCGCCTGACGCACCAGAAGGGGAGCGATCTCCTCGCGGACACGCTGGACGATCTGGTGGCGATTCCGGCCCAGCTGGCGGTTCTCGGCAAGGGCGAGGCGCGCACCGAGGAGGCGCTCCGGGCTGCGGCAGCGCGCTGTCCGGGCAGGGTCGGGGTCAGGATCGGTTTCGACGAGGGGCTGGCGCACGCCATCGAAGCCGGCAGCGACATCTTCCTCATGCCCTCGCGCTACGAGCCCTGCGGCCTGAACCAGATGTACAGCCAGCGCTACGGCACCCCGCCGGTAGCGCATGCCACCGGCGGCCTGATCGATACCATCGACGATGGAAAAACCGGATTCCTGTTCGCGCAACCCGGAGCCGACGCGCTCGTCGCTGCGGTCCGGCGGGCGATCGACCTGCGGCGCGACGCAAGTCGCTGGCGCGAGATGCAGCGCCGGGCGATGCAGCGCGACTTCAGCTGGTCTGCAGCCGCTCGTCAGTATGCCGCTCTCTACTCGCGCCTAGCCATGCGGGCGCCGGCTTGAGCCGCTCGTCCTTGCGGCTGCGCAGCCGCGCGACCAGCGAGGCGTCGTACTCGCCGCGGATCGGCCAGCGGCTGTTCCAGAGATTGAAGCGCGGGCGCTGCCCCATCGCGTCCTGCTGCGCGGCGGCGAGCGCGGTGAGGGTGCCGACGTCGCGCCAGTAGGCGCGCTCTTCGAATTCCTGCAAGCCCGGAACGCGGTTCTGCCCGAAGTCGTAGGCGAAGACCCTGCGCGCGGCGCACAGGCTGGGAAGGATGTCGCGACCGAAGTCGGTATCGCCGCGCCGGCGCGCTTCCTCGAGGACGCTTTCCAGCACCTCGGGCTCGAACAGGTAGTTACCCATCGAGGCGTAGGCGCGCGACGGGTCGCTCGAAGCCGGCGCCGGGCGCTTGGGCTTCTCGCTGAAGTCGCGTACGCGGCCGTCGCTGGCGGCGGAGAGCACGCCGAAGGACGATGCGTGCTCGAGGGGCACGCCGAGGGCGGCGACCGTCACGTCGGCCTCGCGCTCTAGGTGGCAGGCGACCATCTGCCGCACGTCCATGCGGTAGACATGGTCGGCGGCGAACACCGCGACCAGATCGGGCGCGTGGGCCGCCAGCAGGTCGAGGTGCTGGTAGACCGCGTCGGCCGTGCCCTTGAACTGGCCACTGAGGGTATTCCGGCGCGGCAGGAGCACCTTGATCGAGCCGCCGCAGTCCTCCAGCGCCGGCGTCCATGCCTGCGCGACGTGCTGCACCAGCGATTCGGGCTTGTACTGGGCGAGAACGTAGATGCTGCTGATTCCCGAGTTGACCAGGTTGCTGAGAACGAAGTCGATGATCCGGTAGCCGTTGGCGAAGGGAAGCGCCGGCTTGGCGTGTTCTGCCGTGAGCGGATACAGCCGTGTGCCTTCACCGCCCGCTAGGACCATGGCAACGATTTTCATCGGTGGCGCGCCTTTCAGTTTGAGTAGGTTATTTCGACTAGCAAGTGTCGGACGATCATATGAACTTGTAGTGCGGGCCACTATCGGCTGGACTTGATTCCGTCTGTAGTCCCGGTGACATGGCGCTGTAGTCGGACTGCGACAGCAAATTCAAGCCGCGGCGATAGTCCGGGCCGGCCTGACGACCTACGATGAGCCTCGCCGTAGCCGCAGGGAACTTTCGATGCGCGCCCCTCTCAAGGCCAACAACACCCAGTCCTGGACGCTGGCACTCGCCTCGGCTGCTGTGCTGCTCACGCTCGCGCCGCAAGGCGCCGCGCCCGGGCGCGCGGCGGAGGCCTGCCGGCCCGAGGCGGTCGCCGCTGCCGAGCCGCGCGAGACGGAGGAGGCCGTCGATCCGGCGCAGCGGGCGCTGGTCGGCTACCTCACGCGCCGCTTCTCGATCGCCGCCGGGCCGACCGCGGTCGTGGTCGAGACCGCCTACCGCGCCGCCGGCGAGACCGGTCTCGATCCGCTGCTCGTGCTGGCGGTGATCTCGATCGAATCGCGCTTCAACCCGATCGCCGAGAGCGTGATGGGAGCGAAGGGGCTGATGCAGATCATCCCGCGCTACCACCTCGCCCGGCTGAAGGAGCATGGCGGCGAGGGCGCGGTGTTCGATCCGGAAAGCAACATCCTGGTCGGCGCCAGGATCCTGCAGGAGTACGTCTACCGGACCGGCACGCTGGAAGCCGGCCTGCAGAGCTACAACGGCGCTTCCCGCGACGAGTACGCGCAGTACGCATCGCGTGTCCTCGCCGAGCGCGGCAGGATGGAGCAGGCGATGCGCTCCGCGCTGGCGTCCCGCACCCTCGCGCTGAATACCAAGGGCGCGCTTTGACGCGACTCGCAGTCCTGGCCGCGGCGCTCCTCTGCGCCGCCGCGGCGCCAGTGCCGGAAACGCGGAACGCGAGCCTCGCGCTCGTGGATATCCGCTCCGCCGCGGACCGTCACTGGCTCGCCTATTGCGAGATGCAGTCCCCGAGCACCGTTACCTCCGCCAGGCAGCCGCAGTAATCTGCGGCTCGTGGAGGCTCGCTCCCAACCGCCTGCAGCCCGCAGCGCCGTAGGTCCCGGCCGTCCGTATCCGCTCGGCGCCTGCTGGGACGGCGCGGGCGTCAACTTCGCCCTCTATTCCGAGCACGCCGAGAAGGTCGAGCTCTGCCTGTTCGACGCCGGCGGCCGGCGCGAGCTCGAGCGCATCGAGCTCGCCGAGCGCAGCGGCTTCGTCTGGCACATCTACCTGCCGCAGGCACGGCCCGGGCAGCGCTACGGCTACCGCGTGCATGGCCCGCACGCGCCCGAGCTCGGGCATCGCTTCAACGCGCAAAGAGTCCTGCTCGATCCCTACGCACGGCTGGTGCTTCCAGCCGGCATCGGCCGCTGCCAGGTAGTGGACGAAGCGTTCAGCTGGGGCGACGATCGGCCGCCGCGCATCCCGTGGCCCGAGACCGTGATCTACGAGGCGCATGTGCGCGGCCTGACGAAGCTGCATCCCGACGTCGCCGAGCCGTTGCGCGGCACCTATGCGGGGCTCGCTACGCCGCCCGTCGTCGAGCATCTGAAGCGGCTGGGCGTCACTGCGGTGGAGCTCCTGCCGGTGCACGCTCTCGTCGACGAGCGCCGGCTGGTGCAGCACGGCCTGTCCAACTACTGGGGCTACAACAGCATCGGCTTCTTCGCCCCGGATCTGCGCTACTCGGCGACCGGCACGCTCGGCGAATTCAAGACGATGGTGAAGACGCTGCATGCCGCCGGCATCGAGGTCATCCTCGACGTCGTCTACAACCACACGGGGGAGGGTGACCATCACGGCCCGACGCTTTCCTTCCGCGGCATCGACAACAGCGTCTACTACCGGCTCGACCCGCAGGACCGGCGCCACTACCTGAACTACGCCGGCACCGGCAACTGCCTGAACACCGCGCACCCTGCGGTGCTCGGCCTGGTCATGGACAGCCTGCGCTACTGGGTGAACGAGATGCACGTCGA
>Ga0134123_10000235_pt1 | contig 38062 bp, 40 predicted proteins | sample KB303_FD_96460 | JGI IMG/M metagenome (GOLD analysis project Ga0134123, IMG submission 96460) | Terrestrial soil microbial communities without Nitrogen fertilizer from Kellogg Biological Station, Michigan, USA - KB3-0-3 | ecosystem: Environmental > Terrestrial > Soil > Unclassified ...
ACTCCCCCGCTAACAGGGATCCCACCAGGCCCCGAGTGCGGAGCTCGATGTTCTTGACCTGCTTCAGTACGTAGGGTGAGATCGAGGACATGGATGGAAAGTACCTAGTACCTAGTACCGAGTACCGAGTACAGGGAGAAGAGATCAGGGGAACAACAATTCAATCATTGGATTAGTCGGTGTGCAGTACTAGGTACTCGGTACTAGTCACGGAACTGGAAGCGCATCCAAGATTCGAGTAATCACCGCATCGCTGTCCAGCTCTTCCGCCTCGGCCTCGAACGTCAGCACCACGCGATGGCGAAGGACTTCGAGGGCGAGGGCGCGGACATCCTCGGGGACGACGTAAGCGCGACCGCGAAGAAACGCGTGAGCACGGGCAGCCTGGGCCAGAGCGATCGAGGCCCGGGGCGAGGCTCCGAACGCCACCAGCGGTTTCAGCGCGGCGAGTCCGACGCTCGACGGGTCCCGGGTGGCGCGGACCAGGTCCACGATGTAGTCCACCACCTTCTGATCGACGTACAAGGCCGAGATGGATTCACGGAGCGAGAGGATATGAGCCGGGTCCAGCAGGCGCTCGACCGGAATCTGGTGGCCGGAACTCATCCGGAGCAGGACTTCCTTCTCTTCGTCTCGTGAGGGATAGCCGACCCGCACCTTGAGCATGAACCGGTCGAGCTGCGCCTCGGGTAGCGGATAGGTTCCTTCGTGCTCGATCGGATTCTGGGTCGCGAGCACCAGGAACGGCTCCTCCAGCGTGAAGGTGGTTCCCCCGATCGTGACCTGCTTCTCCTGCATCGCCTCGAGGAGTGCTGCCTGGACCTTGGCCGGCGCGCGGTTGATCTCGTCGGCCAGAATGATCTGGGCGAAGAGCGGACCGCGCTTGACCTTGAACTCCTGGGTCTTGGGGTCGAACACCATGGTGCCGATGACGTCGGCCGGGAGCAGGTCAGGCGTGAACTGAATGCGCGAGAAGGACGCGTGAATGATTTCGGCGAGGGTCTTCACCGCGAGCGTCTTCGCCAGTCCGGGTACGCCCTCGAGCAGGATGTGGCCACCGGTGAGCAGGCCCACCAACAGACGCTCGACCATGACATCCTGTCCCACGATGCGCTTGGCGACTTCGGCGGTGACGCCGCGAATCGGGCTGGCATCAACGGCGCGGGGAGCAGCGGCAGGACGCGCGGTCATCGCTGTCCCAGAGTAAGGAGTGAGAAGTGAGGAGTGAGGAGTGAGCGGCTAGGAGTAAGGAGTAAGGAGTGAGAAGGCCGATAGAGGCGAAAATGCCCCGCCTCACAAAAAGGAGTGGTGGCCATTTCGCGGCGGTCTCGATGGGTCACGGTGTCCCACTCCTTACTCATCACTCCTCACTCCCTTACGCTTGAGCCCGATCGCGGAGTAGATGGCGGCCTCTTCTTTCGGAGTTAACAGCCGGGACTCGCCGGGTTTGAGGTCCCCCAGCCGGACGGGGCCGTAGGAGAGCCGTGCCAGGCGTTCCACTTTGAGCCCCATCGCCTCACACCATCGACGCACGATACGATTGCGCCCTTCGGTGAGTGTCAGGTCGACAATGCTGCGGCCGCTGGTGCCGGGACGGACCTTGGTAGCGGTCGCGACCACCGGCCGGCCATCGATCATGGTGGTTTCACGGAGCGCCTGGGAGATTTCCGCGGGCGACCGGCCATGCACCAGGGCAGTGTAGCTGCGCGGGACGCGATAACGGGGATGGGTGAGCCGGTGAATCGCGTCCCCGTCACTGGTGAGCAGCAGGAGACCGGTCGTCATCACATCGAGCCGGCCCACGTAAGCCAGTCCGGTCCGATCTCGAATGAAATCGAAGACCGTACGCCTGCCCTCTTCATCCTGGGCAGTGGTGACAACACCGAGCGGCTTGTGAAAGGCCAGCCAGCGGTGGCGGACTCGGGGGATGAGCTTCCCGCCGACGGTAATCCGATGGCGATCCGGATCGACCTTGGTGCCGAGCTTCGTCGCGATCTTCCCATCGATCTTGACCCGGCCATCCGTGATCAGCGATTCCGCAGCGCGACGACTGGCGATTCCCGCCCGCGCCAGCGCCCGCTGGAGGCGCATCTCGGTCACGATTCCGCGGGTACCGACGCCGCGGCGTCTTCCTCTCCCTCGGCCGCCATGGGCGGGCGGGGAGGCTGGAGAGCGACAGTGAACTCGTCGGCCCGGGGCAATTCGGCCAGATCTCTGAGGCCCAGCGTCTCCAGGAAGAGCGAGGTCGTTCCATAGAGCAGAGGCCGGCCCATCGCTTCGCTCCGACCTACCACCTCGATGAGCCCACGTTCCTGCAGGGTTCTCAGCACACCGCCAGCCGACACCCCCCGAATGTCCTCGATCTCCGCACGGCCGACCGGCTGGCGATAAGAGATCACCGCGAGCGTCTCCAGGGCGGCGCCGGTCAGCTTGGGAATTCGTACCGAGAGCTGAGCCTGTTCGATCGCCGCAGCGAAGGCCCGCCGGGTGAGAATCTGGTAGCCCCCGGCCAGCTCGACGACCTCCACCGAATGGCCGTCGAAATCGTAGTGCTCGCGCAGCTGCTCCAGCGCTGCGCGCACATCCGCGAGGGATGCTTCGGGATCGAGGGTCTGCAGCTCCTCCACCGTCACCGGACGGGCGGCGGAGAACAGCGCGGCCTCAAGCAGCTGGGCGAGGGGCGTCACGGCTGATCACCATCGGCGCAAACGCTGCGCGCTGGAAGAGGTGGACGGTGCCCCGCTTGGCGAGTTCCAGGAGTGCCAGCAGAGTGGAGAGGACATCGGCGATCCCGCGCTCGGCACCCAATGCATCAAGCCAGCCGATCTCACCGCGCTCCTCGAGCAGAGCCTCAATCCGCTTGGTGGCCCCTTCGACGTCGAGCGGACGCGGCACAACGCGGTGCAGAACCGGGACCGAGATCTCACTGACCACCTTCTCTACCGCCAGAAGCAGCTGCAGCAGGTCGATGGCGAGCGGCTGCGGCGGCAGCTCGGGCGGCGGGGGGAGATAGCCCCGGGAGAATTGTCCGGCCCGTCGCTCGGATGCCTTGTCGAGCCAGGAGGCGATTTCGCGGATCAACTGATACTCGAGCAGTCGCCGGACCAGCTCGTGCCGCGGATCTTCCCAGCCCTCCTCTTCCGACCGGCGCGGCAACAAGGTTTGCGCCTTGAGCCGGAGCAGGCGGCCCGCCATCTCCAGGTAGTCGGCCGCCTGATTGAGTCCGAGCTCGTGGATCACACTCAGGAACTGATCCGCGATGCGAGCGATCGGGATGTCCGCGATGTCGATTTCTTCTTCGCGGAGGAGGTGCAGCAGCAGATCGAGCGGTCCCGCGAAGGCGTCGAGCTGGACGACGAACCCGGGTTCGGCGCCGAGCGCGGTAGTGGGAGGAGCAGCGGATGCCGTCATTCCCGATAAGTATCGCTTAGAGGAAGCTGAGACTGTAGGGGGCCACGAGCCCGAGGAGTCTGCCCCCGATCCAGAAAGCCGGGACCAGGAAGACGTTGAGAACCCCGAGGTACAACAACGCGAACAGGAGCAGGAAGCCGACCCGTTGCAGCGAACGATAGCGCGCCCCGAGCTCGGGAGGCAACACGTAATAAAACAGGTGTGAGCCGTCGAGCGGCGGGATCGGAATCAGGTTGAAGAAGCACAACACCAGGTTGAGCATCACACCGTAGGCCGTCATCTGCTGCAGGATCTGCAAACCCGGCAGCAGCGCTGGCGCGACATGGCCCAACAGTCCCACCAGGGCAAAGAGGATTGTGAAGATCACGCTCAGCCCGAGATTCACCACCACGCCGGCGGACGAGACGATGATGTCGCCCTTCCGGTAGTTCCGGTATTTCCGCGGATTGACCGGTACCGGCTTGGCCGCGCCAAAGGTGAACGGCGATCCGAAGTGAGCGGATGAAAACCAGAGGAGAGCGGGAAACAGGATGCTCATCCACGGGTCGATGTGGGGAATCGGGTTGAAGGTGAGACGGCCGAGCATGTAGGCCGTATCGTCTCCCTGGGCGTAGGCGGCGGCTCCATGGGCGTATTCGTGCGCCACGATGGAGAAGACCAGCACGGGGAGCACCAGGATGAATTCGCTCAGGTCAGGAACCAGGTGAGGGTAGCCAGCGGAGGTGGGAAGCTGGCCGAAATTTAAACCCGGCCCTCCTCCCCTCGAAAGCCGCCTGCCGCTTGACCTTGGCCCACTCGGGGCCTACAATTCGCGCCTCTCGCCGGCCACCGTGGTCGGCCTCGAAACTGCCCTGAAACTGAGGTAGCCGTGCCCCGAATCAAATCCGCGGCGAAGGCCATGCGGAAGTCCAAGGCGGCCCATGCCCGGAACCGGACGCGCCGTAGTGAGCTGCGCACCGCCCTGAAGAAAGTCCGCTCGGCCACCACCGCGGCCGAAGCCTCGGCCGCCTACAAGCGCGCCGCGCAGCTGCTGGACCGCGCGGGCCGGAAGAACCTCATTCACAAGAACGCCGCGGCTCGGCAGAAGAGCCGGCTGGCGAAGGCGGTCGCGGCGAAGAAGTAGCCAGCCGTCAGCCGTCGGCCGTCAGGCGCTCCAAAAGAAAGAACCCTCCGAACGAACCGAGTCGGAGGGTTTCTTGTTCTCTGAGCCGCTGACGGCCGACAGCTAACGGCTGACGGCTTCACTCAGAGGGCCGCCAGCTCGGCCCCACACCGCTCGCAGTACCACTCTGTGGGCCGATTCATGGTGCCGCACTCGCCGCACTTGAGCGTCTTGGGCGCGGTTCCGCCGCTGGCGCGATCCTTCGCCGCTTCGGCTGCAGGCGCCCCTGCCGGGGGGGCGGCCGGAGCGGAAGGGGACGCGGTCTCCACCGGCTTGGTGAAGCCTCCGCTGGGACGTTTGCCCGGTTGGGCCGGTGCGGCCGCGCCTTCATTGCCAGTCACCGACTTAAGGAAGGCCAGCTCATCCATCTTCCCGGCCGGGGCCTCGCCAGGCTTGCCCGAGGGGAACCAAAGGGTCCTGCCGGCAGAATCTTCCTTCGGCTTCGCGGTCGGCGGCTTGGGCTGCGGCTTGGGCGCGGCTGGTGGCTTGAAGGGAATCTCATTGCCCTGCGCCACCACAGCCGGCCGCTGGTCGGGCGGCGCGGTGAATTCCGTCATGATCCCAGGGATCGGCTGCGCCGGAGCCGGTGCCGGTGGCGGTGGTGGCGCGGCGGCGACCGGCGGAGGCGCAGACTCCGGTTCAGGTTCAGGCTCCATGTTTGGAAGCGGCGCCCGAATCGTAGTGAGCACCTCGTCGAGGCGATCGATCTCGGCGGTGGGGCGGCTCAGCTCCTCCTGAACACTCACGACTTCACGGGTCAGGTCGGCGCGAATCGTCTGCCACCGGCCGTCGTCGTACTCGCCGACCATGTGGCGGACCTCGGCCTCGGAGAGCCGCTCCTTTGCCTCGCTCTCCCGGGTGGAGAGCGTATCTCGCCGAGCCGCGAACTCCGACATCTGCTGCTCGAGGTCGTTTTGGTGCGACCGCAGCGCTTCGACGACCGACTGCAGCCGTCCTTCATAGTCGGCTCGCACCCGGTGCCGTACCGCATCGGGCACTGGCGGGCTCGCGTTGGAGGGACCTGTGAGCCGGGTTATCCAGGAAATGAACTGGGCCCGGTCCTGGAGGAGCTTGTCGATCGCATCATTGCGGTGGGTCGGCTTGGCCATGTCCAGTGCTTCCTCTCAGCCGGTCCGGAGGGAGAAACCTTCTGCAAATCTATAAGCCTCGCGGGTTTGCGGAAAGCCATCCGGAGGCTGATTCAGTCCTCCAAGGCCTGGTAGACCACCCTGCCCCGGACGATCGTCACCTCCGCCCGGCCGGTCAGTGACCTCCCACCGAAGGGCGTGTTGCGGCTCCTGGAGTGGAACCGCGAAGGGTCCACCGTCCATCGGGCCTTTGGATCGAACATCACCACATCCGCCGGCGCTCCAACACCGAGACTGCCACCCGGCAGGTTGAAGATCCGGGCCGGCTGGGTGCTCATTCGCAGCAGGAGGTCGGAGAGACTCATCAGGCCGGTCTCCACCAATTCAGAAATCGCCAAGCCAAGCGCCGTCTCCAAGCCGAGGATTCCATTCGGCGCGTCGTCGAACTCGCGCTCCTTGGCGTCGTAGTGGTGCGGAGCGTGGTCGCTCGCGATCACATCGAGCGTGCCGTCACGCAGCCCCTGCCGGATCGCGTCACGATCGGCGCCCTCGCGAAGCGGCGGATTCATCTTCGCGTTGGTGTTGTACCCCTCGCATGCCTCGTGGGTGAGCGTGAAGTGGTGCGGTGTAGCCTCCGCAGTCACCCGGATCCCACGCTCCTTCCCCCGGCGGATCAGCTCGACCGAGCCACGAGTCGACATGTGGCAGAGGTGGACATGGCCGCCGGTGAGCTCGGCCAGGATGATGTCGCGCGCGACCATGATTTCTTCCGCGGCCGCGGGAATGCCCTTGAGGCCGAGGCGAGTCGCCACGATGCCCTCGTGCATGGCGCCACCTTCCGCCAGCGCCAGGTCCTCGCAATGATCGGCGACCGGGATGCCGAAGGTTCGCGCGTACTCGAGGGCGGTGCGCATCAGGTGACTCGACATCACCGGCTTGCCATCGTCGCTCACCGCGACAGCGCCCGCTCCGACCAGCTCGCCGAACTCGGCCAGTTTCTCTCCCCGTTGTCCCAGTGAGATGGCGCCGATCGGATAGACTCTCGCTTTCGCGGCACGCTGCGCCTGGCTCACGATGAACCCGACGGTACCCTGGTTGTCCACCACCGGATCGGTGTTGGGCATGGCACACACCGCCGTGAACCCTCCCGCCGCGGCGGCCATGGCCCCGGTCGCCACGGTTTCCTGATCCTCCTGCCCCGGCTCGCGCAGGTGCACGTGCAGGTCGATCAGACCTGGAGCCACCACTTTCCCGGCGGCGGGAATGACCAGCGTTCCTTCCTCGCCGACGATGTTGCTTCCCACCGCCGCGACCTTGCCGTCGGTCAGATACACGTCGGCCACCCCGTCGCTCCCCCGAGAGGGATCGATGACTCTGCCGCCCTGGATCAGGATGGGACGAATCACTCGGCTCCTCCACTGTGTTGCCAGTCGGGAGATCCCCCTGCCAGCAGGTAGAGCACAGCCATGCGTACCGCGACACCGTTGGTGACCTGGGGAAGGATGACGCTGTGGGGACCGTCGGCCACATCGCTGTCGATCTCGACTCCGCGATTCATCGGACCCGGATGCATGATCACCAGATTCTTGGAGGCCTTGGAGAGCCGCTCAGTGGTCACCCCGAAGACCCGGTTGTATTCGCGGAGCGAAGGAATGAACCCCGCCGTCATTCTCTCCAGCTGGAGCCGGAGAATGTTGAGGGCGTCGGCCCACTGAATCGCGTCTTCGATTCGGGGGAGACGGGTGACTTCAAGCTCGTCGATGCCCCGCGGCATGAGGCTGGCGGGCCCGCACACCCCGACCTGCGCGCCCAGCTTGGTGAGACCCCAGATGTTGCTTCGAGCCACCCGGCTGTGAAGGATGTCGCCGCAGATCGCGACCTTGAGCCCCTCGATCTTGCCGAACTTGTCGCGGAGCGTAAGCAGATCGAGCAGCGCCTGGGTCGGATGCTCGTGCTTCCCGTCGCCCGCGTTGATCACGTTCGACCGGATCCGCTTCCCCAGGAACTCGGCGGAGCCCGAGGCGTGGTGGCGGATCACCACCATGTCGATCCGCATCGCCTCAAGGTTCCGGGCCGTATCCACCAGGGTCTCGCCTTTGGAGACCGAGCTTCCCGAGGCCGCCACGTTGACGGTGTCGGCCGAGAGTCGCTTCTCGGCGAACTCGAAGGAGATCCGGGTCCGGGTCGAAGCTTCGAAGAACAGATTGACGATCGTCTTCCCGCGGAGGGCCGGCACCTTCTTGATAGGCCGTTCGCTCACTTCCTTGAACGGTTCCGCTGTATCCAGAATGAGCCGGATCTGCTCGGCCGACAGGTGCTCGAGCCCGACCAGGTCTTTTCCCAGGGCGGCGGTCACCGTTGACCCCATAAAGACTCCTCACACACCTCGCGTCCAACAGCAGAAACGCGGAGGCGCAGAGGGCGCAGAGAACTTCTTGTGTTTGGGGTTCTTTGTGTCTTCGTGATCAAATCAAGCCTCGGCGTTCTCTGCGTCTCTGCGTTTCATCAGTAAAATCAATCGCCGCGCACCAGCTCTACCGCATCGCGCCCATCCAGCTCGGTGACCATCACATCCACCCGGTCGTTCGGCGTGGTGTTGATCGTCGTCCCCGCGATGTCGGGTTGAATGGGCAGCTCACGACCACCCCGGTCCACCAGCACGCAGAGCAAGGTCCGCCGCGGGCGGCCGAAGTCGGCGAACTCGTCGAGTGCCGCCCGGATGGTCCGGCCGGTGTAAAGCACGTCGTCCACGATGACCACCGTCTTGCCATCGAGGTCAGCGGGCAGCTTGGTCTCCCCGACCACCGGCCGGGGGCCGACCGCCTGGAGATCGTCCCTATAGAGGGTGATATCCAGCTTGCCCGAGACAATCGGATGGCCTTCGGTGGATTCGATGAGTTTGGAGAGTCGTTCGGCGAGCTGCACACCACGGCGCTGGATTCCCACCAGGACGAGGCCGTCGGTCCCGTGGCATTTCTCCACGATCTCGGAAGCCATGCGATTGAGGGCGCGGGTAACCGCCCGGGCATCGAGGAGGGGCGTGCGGGTGGGCATGCTGAGCCGGGAAGGTAGTGGGGAGGCGGGGATGGGGCAATTGTGGAATGGAAGATGGCGGAATGGAAGAATGGCGGAATGGCGGAATGGGAGAACCGACCATACGGACCTGGAGTGGCGCGATCACGGGACCGCACCCGGCTCCCCTTGAATTCCGCCATTCCTCATTCCCCATTCCGCCATTCATCAAGCGTGTCACAAGGCGAGATCTCCCCGGTTCCTGAGATGACGCCCGCCCGGTGCAGCAGGGCTGAGGCGAACCCCACATCCCCAGGAGACCGCCTCATGCGTACCCGATCACTTCCCCGAATTCTTTTTGTACTGGCCCCCGCGGTTGCCCTGGCTTGCCATGCTCAGGATTTGACCGATCCCTCCGCAGCGGGTAGCGAGCAGACACTGGGAATGAGCACACCCCTTTCTTCCGGTGTTTCCGATCTTCCCGTGTTCGATCCCAACGGCTTCGTGCCGGCGGTGACCAACCCCCTCTTCCCTCTACCTCTAGGCCGAAGGCTCCTCTACCGGGGAACCGAGGATGACCTGCCCGAAACGGTCGTTACCGATATCACCCTGGGTCACAAGACCATTCTGGGCGTGCCCGTGACCGTCGTCCTCGATCGGGTCTTCCTCAATGGTGAGCTCAAGGAGAAGACCTTCGACTGGTATGCCCAGGACAGGGAAGGCAATGTCTGGTATTTCGGCGAGGATACCAAGGAGTACGACAATGGCAAAGTTGTGAGTACCGCCGGGTCGTTCGAGGCAGGGAAGAACGGAGCCAAGGCGGGCATCATCATGCGGGTCCATCCCAAAGTGGGCCAGACCACGCCACAGGAGTTCGCCCCGGGCGTCGCCGAGGACAAGGCAAGAGTGCTCGATCTGAACGCGACGATCACGGTGCCCTACGGCACCTTCACCCACTGCCTCAAACAGGAAGAATTCACGCCGCTCGAGCCGGATGCGCTGGAGAACAAGTACTACTGCCCGGGCGTTGGGATCGTCAACGAGCTGGATGTGAAAGGTGGGACCGTCAACACCGGATTGACGAGGATCATCAATCCCTGAGCAATCAGAGGAGGGATACGCGCTCTCCAAGGCGGCCCAGTTAGCGAACCCGCTAGCTGGGCCGCCCGGTATCAGAGACGCGTCGTCCGGCCGTGGCCAGACCCGCGATATACCCGCCGACCGGGAGATCGAAGCCGACGCAAAACCACGGGTACCAGATCGGTGCGAATGCCGGACCGCTCGCATAGTGGAAGAAGAGGTCCCATGCCACGTGGGCCGTCCAGCCCAAGGCCAGGAGCGCGGGCCAACGCTTGGTGCCAAGGACAGCAGCGGTGCCATAGAGTCCCGTGCCGACCAGCTCCAACCCGAGGTGGCTCGCTGGAGCCCCACGCTGCAAGCCCAACAGAACGTAAGCGACGGCGGTGACGCCGAGGCCTACGCCGTACACCAATAACTCGCGGCGCGGAGCAAAGGACCGAGCGATTACCACAAGGCCGATCGCGCCGAGCACGCCAACAAGGACGGCGTTCTCGAGACGGGAAAGAATAGCGAACATGGTGCCCTTAGCGATGAATCAGAAGGAACATTTTCGCAATAGGAAACGCATCGCCAGTCAACAGACCGAGCCGGATTGCCGCGCCCTGCCGCTCATTCAGCATTCCCGGTCCGGGGGTCACCTGAATCACCGGCCAGATGCACCACCTTTACGGCCAGGTCGCGAGCGAGGTGCCGCTGCATCGAGGTTCGGGTGTCGGGATTGGCATTGAGATAACGCTCCAGGGTTCCAACCTGCCAACGCATTGCACGGACCGGCTCCTCCACAACCGCTTCGACGTCGGCTTGGACACCGCTGAGGGTCAGCGCGGAGCCGACGAGCTGGCCCGCTCCCAGCACGCCCACCACATGTCCATCCTTCGTCACCCGGACCTTGCCACGGAGAATGAGCGGCACCGCGTCTGGAACTGTGCCGCTCTCAATCATCCGCTCCCCGGGTTGGGCCGTGACCCAGGATCCAATGCTCAGCACTTGCAGGACCTTCCGGGGCGGCAAGTCCCGGAAAACGAGCCGTCGAACTTCCTCTTCCTCTGCCGTCAGTTTGACAGGTCGCCGCTCCATGAAGAGGCGCCATGATTGTACCAGGTTGATCCCTGCAAAAAGGACCGTCCACGCGAGCGGCGCCCGCAGCATTGTTGGCTGCAGGAGAAAATAAGGGATCGACACTACGGAGGCTGCCACCGCAAATAAGCGCAACCACAGCATGTCGCGAACCAAGTACGCCACCAACAGCAGGATGTTTGCAGCATGGATGAAGTAGTCAGGCGAGAAATTCGTCATCGTTGTCGCCCTTTCGGGCCGGGCGCAACTTTAATGATGCATCATCACGCCCTGGTTGCATCGAACGGAGTATGTTTCGGGGGTCTACCTATTGATCAACCTGCGAAATCGTGGACCTGAGCTTGCCTGCCTCGGGTTATCGTCTTATCCGGCGGCTGGACAACCCTTATCACTTACCGTGGCAAGCTGTCCTGGTCCGGCGGCAGCGGCAAGCCGCGAAGGACACCAAAGAGAACACCGCGCACGCTCGACCCGCTTAAACGACGGCAGCGCACCGACCCGTAGGTCAGTGCGCTGCAACGGACAGAGAGGGATTCGAACCCTCGATACCCTTTTGAGGTATACACGCTCTCCAGGCGTGCGCCTTAAACCACTCGGCCATCTGTCCTGGTGGATCGGGGCGGGCAAAATTAGCGGGCGGACCCGGAGGGAGTCAACGAAGCCGTCAGCCGTCAGCCATCAGTTGTCGGCCGCTAGGTGTTAGCTGTTCGCCGCCGTACCCCTCTCCCTTCTCCCGTCTCCCGTCTCCCGTCTCCCCCTCGCCATTCCGCATTGTAGATTCTCCGGATCCCATCTCCAAGGACCCCGCACCATGGGTAAGCTGATCTTCGGCGGTCTGCTGCTGCTCATCGCGTTCTTCCTCATGCTGGCCCGATCCGGCCCGACGACGGCCGGGCGTCCCACGGCAGGCCTGCTGCGGATCTTTTCCCTGGCATTCGCGACCTTCGGCATCCTGATCATTCTCGCCGCTCTGGTCGTGGTCGTCGACCCGGGCCAAGTCGGAGTGAAGCACGCGTTCGGCACCGTGGATCCCCAGCCGCTGCTCCCCGGCATTCACCTGGTGGCGCCGTGGTCATCCATCGAGCGCTACTCCGCCCGCGAGGAGCAATACCCGGCGGAGGGCGAGCAGGTGGAAACCATAGCCGCCCTCTCCAGCGAGCAGATGGGAATGACGGTGGATGCGGGCCTCCGCTGGCAGATCAATCCCCAGGATGCCCCGAAGATCTTTAATGAGATCGGAACCGAGGAGCAGATCCATTCGATCGTGCGCAATGCGATTCGCAAAGGGGTGCGGGACGGGATGGTGCGGTTCTCGATCAACGATATTTCCCAGCGAACCAAGATCGCGGAGGCGATGCAGGCCCTGGTCGATTCCGCCCTCATTACTCAGCCTCGAGCGGGCGGGGAGCCGTTCCGGATTGCCGAGGTGACAGCCTTCTTTCTCCGCGATCTGCAGCCGCCCGAGCAGGTCGTCCAGGCGATCAACAACAAGATCGCGCAGGAACAGCAGATCGAGACCGAGCGTCACCGGGTCGAGGTCGCGCGACTGCAGAGCGACCAGCAGCGGCTGCTGAATCAGACCCTGACCGCCGAGGCCCTCACCAAGCAATACCTCGAGGTGCTGCACGACATGAAGTCATCGAACAATCTGGTCGTGCTGGTTCCTACCGAAGGTGGGCTACCGCTTCTCGATATCGCCAAGCTCAAATCGAATCTCAAGCAGTGATACTGGTAGCCGCGACGAGGGCGGCGACATCGCCGCCCTTCACCGGCACGCTTCGTAACAGCGCTGGGCCAGCGCCGTAAGCTCGGCGACCTTCCATTCTCCCTGGTCATTCAGCCGAGCGAGAAGCTCCTTCGGCAGACCATTCGATCCCACACGAGCACCGACGATTCCACCGGCCATAGCAGCGGTGGTATCGGTGTCCCCGCCGGCGCCGATCGCGGTACAGACCGCTTCCCAGTAGTCGTCGGGGGAGCGGAGAAAGGCGTAGAGACTCCAGCAAACGCTGCCGGTCACCTCGCTCGATACCCCGCGCCAGTTAATGCCCGTGCCGGCTTCCGGACGTTCGCCGTGAACGAGTGCCGTGGCCTGCTCTGGATCCATCGCGACCCAACGCTCCACCCTCTCGATTGCGGCTGCCATCCCTGGGTCCACCTGACCCGCAAGGTGAGCGAGTTCGGTACACACCTTGTGAGGGTCGGGCGGGTCGGACCGGCAGGCGACCATGCTGGCCGCGGCAATCGCGACCGCACCCGCGGCACAGCGGGGATCGTGATGAGTCACCCGGGCCTGCTCCACGACCGCTCGCATGAGGCGCGGAGGATCGTCGGCCCAGAGAACGCCGATCGGTGCCACGCGCATGGCGGCGCCATTGCCGCAGTACGGTGCGGGCTCTCCCGCCTGATTCCAGGGGATGCCCTGCTGCAGTCGCTCTCCAGTCGAGAGGGTGCCCCGCCCTGCCCCGACTACCCGCTTCGTTGCGACCAGATCGCTGAGGCGTGACGCGAAGTGCGCCGGATCGGCTTCGCTTCGCTCCGCAATGGAGATCAGCAGCTCGCGCGCGAGTTGCGAGTCGTCGGTGACCTGACCGAAAGGAAACTCGCCGCGGCCGCGATGGCCCGCCCTTCCGACCCGCAATTCCTGATCGACGTAAAGACGAGCAACATCGGGTGAGGCAGCCTCGACTGGGGCTCCGACCGCGTCGCCCAGACAGAGACCGAGGAAAGATCCGACGAAACGATCGATGCCCTGCATTCTTACCAGAATTGCCTCGTGAGCATGAGGCCTAGATTCAGCCGCAGATGAACGCAGATAAGCGCAGATAATCCTGGACGGGTTCCGGGAGCTGGCTCAAATAGCGGAAGATTTCGGTCCAGCCCGGTGCGGCCAAAGAAAAAACGCGGCGCGGAAAGCCTGTGGGATGATCTCAGGCCCCGCGCCGCGCTGCAATCAGCTGTTCAGCAGCCGTTGCCAGTCCAGGTTCCGCTCTGACCGGCTCCGGTATCCCAGGTTCCGGTCGCGGTAGTACCGGTGATGGTCCCGGTAGCCAAGGGCGGCCCGGTAGGATTGACCGGGTTGACGATCGTAATGTCTGTGCCGGCCACTGTCCCGTCCAGAGGAGCGGCATCGCCGGAGGAGGTCAGGGCGCTTCCGGACAGCGTAGTTCCATTCACCACGAAATTCCAGGTCCCATCATCGTCGCCATCGAAGGTGCCGCAGAAGGCAACCGCGTTGCCGAGATCCAGGGCGGTCACGAACAAGCCGGCACCATTGGCGCCGTTGTAAGTCCCCTCCAAACGGCTGGTGCCGTCGAAGACGCCAGTGAAGGCGTACCCGCCACCTGAAAGGTCGAGTGCGTTGGTGGCGTCATCGTACGTTCCGGTAAGAGGAACGGTGCCCGCGGCCGGGCTGACCAGGGTCAGCGTGCCGGTGACCGTGAGCGTAGCCGACGAATTCGTAGTGATCGAGGCCGGCGGCGCGAGCGCCGCTCCCGCAATGTCGAAGGTGAGCGATCCGCTTTCGTCGTTGGCGGCTCCGCCCACCACCGTGCCGACAAAGGATGACGTCCCGCCGCCGCCACCACCGCCGCCGTTACTGTCGGAACTGCAGGCTCCGAACACCAGCGCGATGAATCCCGAGAGAACCGCCATGGACCTGATCGACCGCGGCCCAACGCTTAATGAGGAGGGGAGGCGCATCCTGTTCATCTCCTATTCAAGGGACTTGCACGATCCGGCGGACCTCACCGGGCCGGCCGGAGGAACGGGCGCCAACATACCGTACGGTCGAAATCTGCGTAAGAGTGGTAAGGCCGCCACAGGTCGAAGGTGGTAGCGGTGCTACAGGCCCGCGGCTCGGCAGGCTGCCCTGAATCGGCAATTGGAGGAACGGACAGGGAGGGATTCGAACCCTCGAAACCCTTACGGGTTTACCGGTTTTCGAGACCGGCTCCTTCAGCCACTCGGACACCTGTCCTTACGAAGCCATCAGACATAAAGCCGTCAGCCATCAGACGTCGGAATCAAGTCGCGCCAGCGACAGCTGCCGAGCCGCGGCTTCAGCCGCGGTCGAGACCGGCTCCTTCAGCCACTCGGACACCTGTCCTTACGAAGCCATCAGACATAAAGCCGCCAGCCATCAGACGTCGGAATCAAGTCGCGCCAGCGACAACTGCCGAGCCGGGGCTTCGGCGTGATACCGACCATTAAGCGGAAAAGCGAGGACGAAAAGTAATGCAGCGTCGCAGGCTGGGAAGCACCCGTCATCATAAATGTGCGCGCCCCCCTTGACGAGCACCCCACGGTATCCCTAACCTGCGCACAGGATCAAACGGTGCAGGCTTGACTCGAGGTCAAGCCGCCTGGTCGGAAGGGAGAGAGTCCCTTCAGTCGAAGGCGCGGATGCTGGCCCCTTTCAGGGGTCGCCCGCGCCTTCTGTGTTTTCAACCTCTTGGCGTTGCTACGCCTCTGGAGGTCTCGTGTTTCGCACTGCGCTGGCGTTCCTGGCCCTGGCGATCATGGCTGCGGTGTTGGGCACAGGGAGGATTCTCCCGAGTGCCACCAGCATCGCTACCCTGCTCTTCTATCTATTCCTTGCCGGGTTTGTGGTCGCGCTATTACTGGGGCTCATCACCGGCAGAAAGACCGCATCCTAGCGAGCAGAACAGCTGGGCCTTCATGACGCGACTGACATGTTGGACATTCGCGGTGAGAATGTCAGAGCTGACTCAACGGTGGATCAACGCCGAGGCTATGCTTGGTGCGGAGTAAAGTTGTGAAATAAATGTGATCCTCGGCACTTCGAGTGATCACGCTGCTTGGTAAACTGTATCCGTTGGAAAAATGATGGCTTGGCATCGGGCCAAGCCGCCTGGTCGGAAGGGGAGTTGGCCCCTTCAGTCGAAGGCGCGGATTCCCGTCATGGACGGGTTCGCGCCATTTCATTTTTCCGGACCAGGTAACAAATGCATTACATCGGTGGAACCTCCACCATGATCCTTTGAAGGGAGTCGATTTCATGAATTCGGACCAGCTCGAAGGCACTTGGAAACAGCTCAAAGGAAAAATCAAACAGCGTTGGGGCCAGCTGACCGACGATCAGCTCGACATCGTGAGCGGCAACTGGGATCGCCTGAGCGGCTTGATCCAGACCCACTACGGTGAGGCCAAGGGAGAGGCCGAGCGTCAGGTGAAAGAATTTCGGGAACAGTATGAAACGGAGCGTGACATCAAGGCGGGTCGATAAGACGGCAACGGGTGGAACCGGTTCCTGGCACCGAGGATTCGATGATCGATAACGACACGTGGTTTGGACGATTCGCCAAACACGGCGCCCGCTGGACTGGGCGCCCTGTGGCATTCGGCGTCGCGGTCACCATCGTGCTGATTTGGGCGGTGACCGGGCCGCTGTTCAGGTTCAGTGATACCTGGCAGCTGGTCATCAACACCGGAACCACGATCATCACGTTCCTCATGGTGTTCCTGATTCAGAACACGCAGAACCGGGACACGATGGCGCTCCAGATCAAGCTCGACGAGTTGATACGGGTGCTCCCCGCGGCGCGCAATCTGTTACTCGACCTGGAGGAGCTGGACCAGGATGCCCAGGAGAAGATCCGCACCGAATACACCCGTCTCGCCGAGCAGTTCCGGCGCCGTGGTGTCGGTGGACGCTCGCTGCGGGCAATGCCCGCCGAGGAGGATAGCGCCAGTGCCTGAGTGGCCGGCGCTGCAAGACGTCGCCGCTGTCAGGCGGCCAGCAGGCAAGGAAGGAGTACGACTCGTACTCAGGCACTTACGGCGGCAGGCAGAAATAGTGGTGCGGGGCCGCCGGAACCAGATCCCGCGCCACGACATGAACCGGGAGTCTTCGACTTCCAGATCCATACTCTAGCAGGAGGAAGTAAAAATGCTGTCACGTAAACTCACGCTGTGCGCAGGAGCAGGACTGCTGTTTGCGCTGGCCAAGCCCATCGCTACCAGCTGGACGGCCACCCTCTCCCCCGTCGGCGGCTCGGCCGTCAGCGGAACGGCGACGGTTGACGTTCCAGACGCCGGTATGGCCAAGCCCGATCAGGCTCCGCCTGCAGGCGCGTACGATTCGGCTAAGAAGGCCGCTCCCGCTCCCGCCCCCGGTGGCGAGTCCGCCAGGGCCAGCATCACGATCAGTGGAGCGAAAGAAGGGGAGTATCCCTGGCGCGTGAACTCGGGCAAGTGCGGCTCGAGTGCACCGGCTGTAGGGTCCGAGAGCGCGTATTCGCCGATCAAGGTGTCAGCGGATGGTAAGGGCACGGCCCAGGCCAACATCAGCGCGAAGCTGATGCCCGGCACCGACTACTCGGTAAGCGTGCAGAAGTCCAAGTCGGACAAGGCCGTCATTTCCTGCGGCGATCTGCAGGGTGGTGGCGACCAGATGCAGATGCCCCCGCGCGATACGACTGCACCCAAGCCGTAAGCGCGTAGCAGGACCGGGAGCGGGGCGCTCCCGCGCTTCATGTCAGGCGGAGGTTTGTGACGCTGGCGCTCAAGCAATGAAGGAGCAGGCGCCGCATTCCTCCGCCATCGCCCCCACCCAGCCAGGAAGGCGTGCATTCCGGAGTGTGTGCCGGACGTGAACGTAGAATCTCGGGAGGAAGGAAAAATGCTGTCACGTAAACTCACGCTGTGCGCCGGAGCAGGACTCCTGTTCGCGCTGGCCAAGCCCATCGTCACCAGTTGGACCGCCACTCTCTCACCCGTCGGCGGCTCCGCCGTCAGCGGGACGGCGACGGTTGACGTTCCGGATGCCGGCATGGCAAAGCCCGATCAGGCTCCGCCTGCTGGCGCCTACGATTCCGCGAAGAAGGCCGCTCCGGCCCCCGCTGGTGAGACCGCGAAGGCGAGCGTCACCATCAGTGGAGCGAAGGAAGGGGAATATCCCTGGCACGTGCATACGGGTAAGTGCGGTTCGGCGGGGCCTCCTGTCGGCAGCGCGAGCGCGTATACCCCGATCAAGGTTTCGGCGGATGGCAAAGGCACTTCGCAGGCCAACATCAGCGCCAAGCTGACGCCCGGCACCGACTATTCCGTGAACGTGCACAAGTCCAAGCAGGACATGGCGGTCATTTCCTGCGGCGATCTGAAGGGTGGTGGCGACCAGATGCAGATGCCCCCGCGCGATACGACTGCACCCAAGCCGTAAGCGTGTAGCCAGGAAGGCCTGACGTGAACGTGGAATCTCAGCCGGAGAAGCACATGTTGGTACGCAAACTCACACTCTGTGCCGGAGCCGGTGTTCTCTGGGCCCTGGCTGCGCCGTTCAACACCACTTGGATGGCGACCCTCAGCTCGGTCGGTGGGTCGAACATTACCGGGACGGCGACGGTCGACGTCAGCGATGCTGCTGCGCCGAGCATGCAGAAACCGGACACCACCAAGGTGCCCGGTGATACCGCGAAGGCGACTGGAGGATCGTGGGCCGCCATCTCGATTAACGGCGCCACACCGGGTGAGTATCCCTGGAAGATCGGCTCCGGCCGCTGCGGCACCGAGGCAATGTCGGTCGAAGGCACCTACCCGCCCATCAAGGTGGATGCCGAAGGCCGTGGCATTGCACGGGCGAACGTTCCCTTCCAGCCCAAAGCGGGAGGAGAATATTCGGTGAGCGTCCTGAAGTCGCAGTCGGACAGGGCGGTCATCGCCTGCGGTAAGCTAGAGCCCTCGGGTCAGGCGACGCCGCCCGCGGCGCGCGATACGACGGCGCCGAAGCCGTAACGCTGATTCGGGCAGGGTATGACGGGCGCGTTCGGCCCGTCAGAGACGGAGGGATGGTGGCTACTGCTTCTGACAGCATTGGTGCAGGAGTCGCCTCCCTTCGTTTTCGTTCGTCGGGACTCAGATCCGCTGCCGTTCGAAGAAGTGCCGCAGCAACGCGCCGCATTCCTCCAGCATGACTCCGCCTCTTACCTCCGGGCGATGATTGAGCCTGGGGTTTCGCAGCAGATCACCGACCGATCCTGCCATGCCGGCCTTTTCATCCCACGCCCCAAAGACGACACGACCTACCTTCGCCAGCACGATGGCGCCGGCGCACTGGGCACAAGGTTCGAGCGTGATGTAGAGAGTTGCGCCCGGAAGCCGATCTTCGCCGGTGTGGGAGAGGGCGCGCTGCAACGCGAGAAACTCGGCATGGGCGGTCGGATCCCGGCGAGCCACCGTTTCGTTGTGGGCCTCGCCGAGAATCACTCCCTCCTGCACTACAACGGCGCCGACCGGGACTTCGCCTGCTGCGTCTGCCGTCCTGGCCAGTTCGAGTGCCCGCTCGAGCCCGGTACGATCTTCGGGCCGGAGCGGCGACTCAGGCACTCACGGCCTCGGGTGCCCGTCCCTTGCGGGTGAAGCGCAACGCTCCGCCCTGCACATCCACCATCACCGTATCGCCCTCGCTGTAGGCGCCCTCCAGCAGCTCCAACGCGATCGGGTTCTGCAGCCGGCGCTGAATCACCCGCTTGAGCGGACGCGCGCCGTACACCGGATCGTAGCCCTCCTGCGCAATGAACTGACGAGCCTCGGGACTCACCACCAGCTTGATCTGGCGCTGCGCGAGCAGGCGCTCCAGCCCGGTCAATTGCAGATCCACGATCTTCGCCAGATCGTCCCGGGTCAGCTGGCGGAATACGATTATCTCATCTACCCGGTTCAGGAACTCGGGCCGGAAGTGTTGGCGCAACTGCTCCAATACGTTCCGCTCGACCAGAGACCAGGCCTCGGCATCCCGCACATCGCCCGCCTCGACGATCAGGTGGCTCCCGAGATTCGAGGTCATGATGATGACGGTGTTCCGAAAATCCACGACCCTGCCCTGACTGTCGGTGAGCCGGCCGTCATCCAGGATCTGCAGCAACACGTTGAAGACGTCGGGGTGTGCCTTCTCGATTTCGTCGAACAGGAGGACGCTGTAGGGTCGCCGCCGTACTGCCTCGGTAAGTTGCCCACCCTCCTCGAAGCCCACGTAGCCCGGCGGAGCGCCGATCATCCGCGCCACCGAGTGTTTCTCCATGTACTCCGACATGTCGAGCCGGACCATGGCCCGCTCGTCGTCGAAGAGGAACTCGGCGAGCGCGCGGGCAGTCTCCGTCTTGCCGACGCCGGTCGGGCCCAGGAAGATGAACGAGCCGGTGGGACGATTGGGATCGGCCAGACCGGCGCGGCTGCGGCGCACCGCATTCGCAACCGCCTGGACCGCGGCTTCCTGTCCCACCACTCGCTTGCCCAGCTCGGCCTCGAGCCGCGTCAGCCGCTCGCGGTCGGATTCGAGCATCTTGGAGACCGGAATGCCGGTCCACTTCGCTACGATCTCGGCGATCTCTTCCGCTTCCACCTCTTCCTTGAGATATCGGGCCGACTTCTGGATCTCCTGCAGTCGTTTCTCCTGGCTCGCGATCTTCTGCTCCAGCTGCGGAATACGGCCGTACTGCAACTCGGCCGCCTTCTGCAGGTCTCCCTTTCGGGTGGCCTGATCCACCTCGGTACGGAGACTCTCCAGCTGGGTCTTCATGTTCTGGAGTTCCTGGATCGCGGCCTTCTCGGCCTGCCACTGCGCCTTCATCGAATCGGTGCGCTCGCGTAGCTGGGAGATCTCCTTGTCCACCGCGGCACGGCGCTCTTTGGCGGCTTTGTCCTTCTCCTTCTGCAAGGCCTGCCGCTCGATCTCGAGTTGGACGATGCGGCGCTCCACCTCGTCGATCTCCTGAGGGAGGCTGTCGATCTCCATGCGCAGCTTGCTTGCGGCCTCGTCCACCAGATCGATCGCCTTGTCGGGGAGGAAGCGGTCGCCGATGTAGCGGTCCGAAAGCGTGGCGGCAGCGACCAGTGCGTTGTCGGTGATCCGAACGCCGTGATGCACCTCATACTTCTCCTTGAGACCGCGCAGAATCGCGATGGTATCCGCGACACTTGGCTCCCCCACCAGGACCGGCTGAAAGCGCCGCTCGAGGGCGGCGTCTTTCTCGACGTGCTTCCGATATTCATCGAGCGTCGTCGCACCGACGACGTGTAGCTCGCCCCGGGCCAGCGCCGGTTTCATCAGGTTGCTCGCATCCACGGCACCCTCGGCCGCGCCGGCGCCAACCAGGGTGTGAAGCTCATCGATGAAAACGATGTAGCGCCCTTCGTTTTCGGTCAGCTCCTTGAGCACCGCCTTGAGCCGCTCCTCGAATTCGCCGCGGTACTTGGCACCGGCCAGCAGCAGGCCGATGTCCAGGGCCACGATCTGCTTGCCCCGCAGAGATTCGGGAACGTCCCCATTGACGATACGTTGAGCTAATCCTTCGACGATGGCCGTCTTGCCCACTCCCGGCTCGCCGATCAGGACCGGATTGTTCTTGGTTCTCCGCGAGAGGACCTGCATTACCCGGCGCACTTCTTCATCCCGGCCGATCACAGGATCCAGCTTCCCGTTGCGGGCCTGGTCGGTGAGGTTCCTCGTGTAGCGCTCGAGTGCCTGGTACTTCTCCTCGGGGGACTGGTCGGTAACCCGATGGGCTCCTCGCACTCCCTCGAGTGCCGCGCGCAGCTCTTTGCCGGAGATGCCGTGGGCGCTCATCAACCCGCGGGCGGTAGTGCCCTTCTCGTCTACCAGCGCGAGGAGCAGGTGCTCGGCAGAGACGTAGGCGTCGCCGAGAGACTTGGCCTCGTTCTCGGCACGATCGAAAACGCGGGTGAGTTCCCGGCTCAGGGTTGGTTCGGCGGTCGCCCCGGCCTGGGTGGGAAACTTGGCGATTTCGCGCTCGATCTCCTCCAGCAGAGCCGTGACGTTGAGACCGGATTTCTGAAGCAGCGGGCGCACCACACCTTCGCTCTGGTTGAGCAGGGCGGCGAAGAGATGGGCATCGTTGGTGACAGGGTTGCCGCGACGAGCAGCGTCGGCTCCGGCGTCGCGAAAGGCCTCTTGGGCCTTGATGGTCAGTCGTTCTGGTCTGATCATTGGGGGATTTTCTCTCTCGGGCCCCGCGATGGCAAGCGGTGTACCCGATTTCCCTGCCGAAGTGACAGGGCGGACCGGCGGACCGGCGGACCGGCGGACCGGCGGACCGGCGGACCGGCGGACCGTTAAGAAATGCGGTACTGAGTTAGACCCTCAAGCCCACCCTCCGACCGCCCGTCCGCTCTTTTTGTCCGGTCTGTTCGTCCGCTCTGTTCGTCCGCTCTGTTTCGTCCGCCTCGTCCGCCTCGCCCTGCCGTCCGCTACTTCCTCGCGATCAGCTTCAGCGTAAACCGCTGGCCATCCACCGAGAGCTGTGCGTAGTAGACCCCGGGAGTCACCTCACGTTTGCCATCGGCAAACTTCCCGTCCCAGAAGGCCTCGTAAGCCCCGCAGCTCAGATGGATGTCGTCGATTGGTTCTCCGTTCAGATTGTGTAAGACCGGTACCGCCACTGCCTGCACCAACACGTTGTAGATCTTCAGACTAACAAGGGGCTGATGGCCTCGCTCACAGACTTCGGGATGAATGACGAACGGAATCGTCGTCGAAGGAAAAAAGGGATTTGGGAAGTTGTCACGCAACTCTATGGGCGGTGGTGGGCCGCGCTCCTGGGCGGCCATGGGACAACTTGCCATCGCCAGGATTGCAAGGCTCCACCCCGGCCAGCGCAAACTGACCATGGGTCACCTCATCATTTGCTTATAGGCAAAATGTCCGAGTGGGAGACCACAGGCAAGGCAGGCTCAGTGGCCCACCAGCCGGCGGGCATCCCCCGAGCGCACGGTGACTCGTTCGCGATCAGCCCACTCCAGTAAGGGGATCAGGTACTTCCGGCTCAGGCCCAAACGGTCCCGCAGGGCCGGTGGTGTAATCGGACCCTTGGAGCCGAGCTCAACCAGCGCCGCGCGAAACTGTCCCAGAGCTTCCGCCGAGTAGTATCGCTCCGGCTCCACTTGAGAGATCGCACCGCTCCGTGCGGCGAGACGCAGGGCGTCCCGCACCCCCTTCGCACCGGCGGCTCGCTCCAACTCGGCGATATCCGGCGGGGTCAACCCTCCGGCTCGCACCAGCTCGACCAGACGGCCAATGAGCGCGGACCCACCCTCGACGCCGGGCTTGAAGTCGGGAGTGTGAACGAACCCCTCCGCGGCCACGAGTCGCTTCGCTGCCACCAGTCGTTGCAGCGCCGCATCCACCAGGTGCGACGGCTGCCGAACGCCGTGGCGCAACGTTTCCTGAGGGGCTCCCTGCTCTGCGGGATGCGCTCGTTGATAGGTCGTGACTGCAGCCATCAACTGCGACTGAACCAACTCAAGCTGGTCTTCCGGCACGATCCAATTGGACGGGAGCCGGGCAGCACCCGTGATCGCCACCTGCCCGGCAGCGCCGGATGTTATCCCCAGAAGCATCGGAAGTCGGCCACTCTCGAGACCGGCGGGCCTGCGTCTCACGAGCGCCTCCCCGCGTCGCGCAGGATCCTCTTCAGTCAGGCCGGGCTCGAGCGCCGAAGAGCGGCGGGGGGGATCAGGGTCGGCGATCCATCCACCTCCAATCGTCTCCACCGGGCTGTAGCCGCGTAGCACGAACCGGTCACCTCCCCGCGCTACCGTAGGCGTTTCCAGCAGCAGGCGAATCGCACCCGATTGCCCCGGCAGTAAAGGAGACTTGAGCCGTATCCTCGCCAGAACCTCGGCAGACCCCAGATGGATCCGGACCCGGCCACGGTGCGAAAGTTGGCGCGGCGCGGATGGGATCAAGGTCACCACGGCATCGAGTACTGTCGTAGCGGCCCAGGGTTCGTTCTCCCGGACCAGCACGTCGCCCCGGTGAATGTCTTCGCGCTCGATTCCCGCTATGCCGACAGCAGTGCGCGCTCCCGGGACGCTTCGCTCGAGGTCGCTGCCGTGGTTCTGGATGGTCCGCACTCTGCCCACACGACCGGAGGGGAGGACGCGCACCGTTTCCCCCCGGGCGAGACTCCCCGACCATGCGGTCCCCGTCACAACGGTTCCCACACCGGCAACCGAGAGCGCGCGATCGATCGGAAGGCGAAACAAGTCATCGAGTGGACGCGACGGGAGACGCTCCGCGAGCTGCTTGATTCCCTCGCGCAACTCGGGGATGCCATCCCCACGCGTCGCCGAAACAAGTATCGGTGACGAAAAGGGGACCGGGCCTTCCGAAAGCCATTCGCTTACCTCGAGTGCCACCATCTCGGCCCACTCGCGTTCGACGGTATCCACCTTGGTGATCACCGGAATGCCGGCGGGTATCCCCAGCTGCTGCACCACCGCCAGGTGTTCCCTGGTCTGGGGCATGATGCCCTCGTCCGCCGCCACGACAAGCAGGACGAGGTCGATCCCGGCCGCGCCCGCCACCATGGTGCGCACCAGATCCTCATGGCCCGGGACATCTACTACCCCCGCGGTAACTCCATCGCCCAGGTCGAGTGAGGTGAAGTGAAGGTCGAGGGTGATGCCCCGCCGCTGTTCTTCCGCGAGCGGATCCATGCGGCGCCCGGTGAGCGCTTCGAGCAGGGTAGACTTGCCGTGATCGATGTGCCCAGCGGTGCCGATGATCATGCGGCGCTCCAGCTCCGGGCGCACCAGAACTCGAGGCCGGGTAGCTCGGCGCCTTCGCCGAGGTGATACCTGATGTATCGGGTTACCAGCCTGCGGTGCGCGGCGGCGTGGCGTTCATCGAGCGTCGGTACGGCATCGTTGTCCGAGAGCAGAACCTCGAGGTCCGCCCGATCCGATGCGGGGAGTCGGGCGGACTTTGTCTCGCCGGCACAACGGGCGCAGAGCGCACCGCCGTCTTCGGCGCTGAACGCCATGGGCCCGTCGGCTACGACTGGAGCGCCGTCGCGAGCGCAATCCTCGAGCGAAGGCGCGAAGCCCAGAATACCGGCCAGGCCCCAAAGCAGTTTGATCCCCAGCGCCGGGACCTCATGCTCGGGAGCCTCTTCCAGCTGCGCCAGGGCGAGATGGAGAAACTGGTAGATCTCGGGATGGGGATCCGCGGGGGCAAACCGCATCGTCACTTCGGCGAGCGCCGACGCGGCGGCGTAGCGGTCCATGTCCCGCGCCAAGGCGACATGGAGCCGCGTTAGATCGAAGGCAGTCAGGATCTGAAGATCGCGCCGCTCGGAGATGATGATGTGAGCCTGCCCCAGGCTCAACAACTGCATCGCGGCGCCGAAACGGCTTCGGGGTCGCAGGGCGCCTTTGGCGATCACCGACTGCACGCCGTAGTCCCGGGTAGCCAGCCGGACGATTTTCGAGGTCTCGCCGTAGCGGATCGTCGAAAGCACCACCGCGGGAGTAGAAACCAGAGGCATGCAGGGAAACTAACAGCCGATGCCTCACCTCCGCCGCGCTACGGCGAGGGGGGAATCTGGCTCGTGGTGGCGCCGACCGGGCATTCACCCAGGGTGATGGTGCCGCTTTCCGTCAGATCCTGACGGAGAACGTGGGCGACTCCTGGCGTACCCCCGGCGCAGGGACCAGTCTCCAGGGCGTAGATCCGGCCTTTGCTATCCACCTGCACCGCGGAGTTCGACGGAATCGGTACCCCATCTCCCGCGCCGTGAAGGACACGGCTGTTCTGGGTATCGAAGGTCATGACCCCTTCGTCATAGGAGCTGATGTAGACCCGGCCGGTAATCGCCGTGAGCGGGCCGGGAGCGCGGCCGAATCCACCGAAGTTGCCCAGCTCGATACGGTCCACCGGATCGATGACCGAGAGGCGTCCCCGGTCCGCGCCGGCGTATCCGCCGGTATTCATGACGTAGATCAATCCGTCCGGAGACACCGTCGCACCGAGTCCCGCATTGCCCGGCCCCGGCAGCGGGATGGAATCGATGCCAGTGGCCCTCGCATTGGTGGTGGGATCGATAACGGTAATCCAGCTTTCACCCGCCACGGCAAAGTTCACCAGGTTGCCGTTGATCACGAAGATACGCCCGCGAGTGTAGACCACCCCCTGCGGGTACACGCCAACGTCCACGCTGGCGGTGTCGCCGGTCAGATAATTGACCTTGGTGACCGTGTTGAGATTGGGATTCGCCACGTAGGCAATCGAGTCGTCCACGATGGCGGAGCCGGTGGCGCCGGAATTTGCCTCGAGGGGAATCGTGCGAGCCACGGTGCCCGTGATGAGATCCACCACGGCAACCGCATTGTCGAGCCCCATGGGCACGATCGCAACGCCGTTGAGCGCGCTGACGTTGACCGGTGTCGCGCTGACGCCGCCGAGCGGGATCTTGATTGCCGCGGTGGGGTCATCCACCGGGACGACGCTGAGGCTCACCTCGGTGCTGTTCACGACCAGAAGAACCTCGGTGGCGGGTGGCGCCGGAGCGGTGGTATCGGCACAGGCGGATATGGCTGCAAGGATGGCGACAAGAGAGACAAGACGTTTCATGGCGTTCCTGCTGTGAGGGAGAGGGTTAAGCTACGCCCGGGGCTGGGAAACCCGGCGATGAATTCCGCGCGGCGATCCGTGAGATCGTGGACTTCGCCACGCAAAAGGAGGAACTGGGTGATGCGGCGTTCGATGGCGGCGTCAAGGAGGCCGAACGCGGGGAGCGGATTGATGCCGGAACTGTTGGGATAACGGATCCCTACGTAGTGCCAGCGAGCATCGAACGACCACGGCCCCGGTTGCCAGAGAATTCCCGCCTCGGCGGTGCCCAGCGGGCGATAGAGCACCTGTGACCCGTTCGGCACATCGCGAGTCACCGAGGCGATGGTACCGGACCCGGTGATCGCAAGTTGGTGGAATGGCCGCACCGTGAGGCTGAACTCGCCTCCCTCACGCCGCACGTCGAAGTTGCGAGGGGTCCACACGAAGCCGTAGGCCGGGCTCAGGCCCCAGAGGACCATGTCGCCCACCTCGCCCTTGAAGCCCCGTACCGACACCGAGGCACCGGCGAGCACTCCCAGCTCCTGTCGAACTCCTCCTTCGATCTCCCACCGCACTCGCTCGGGCCGGAGGTCGGGATTGAGACGGACTCCGTTCCCTTCCCGAAAGAAGAGGTCTGCGAGGACCGGGACCGTGACGCCGTTGCCGAAGCCGGCGGTGATTTCTGTTCCCTTATGCTGCCAGGCGAGATCGGCGCGCGCAGAGACAATGGGAGCCGACAGATCGGTCCACATGTCCATACGGACGACCGGCGAGATGCTGAATGACTCCGCTCCCCGCGGTCGCAGTCGGGCATCGAGGCGAATGGCGCCCGAGGTGAACCGGGCGTCGTCGGCGATCCGGTCGCCGGAGAATCGATCATGGCGTCCTTCGATCCTGGTGCCCACGTCGCCCGAGAGCCCCGCCAGCTTCACCTGCCAGCTGGTTCCCAAACCGGCAGAGACTCCGATTCCACTGGTCGACGCATCGTAGGGAGCGCCGACCGGAGGCGAAGCGTCGCGATAGCTGCTGGATAGCCACTGGAATGAGCCGCGAAGCTCGACCGCCTTGGTCGTGCGGAATCCCAACAAGACGGAACGATCAACGGCTTGAGCCGTGGGCGTCGGGTTGGTGACCGGACCCGGGAGGCCTCGATCCGACGCAGTGCCGCGCAGCGTGAAATCCGCTCCGAGAGACACCCTGCCGTTGAAGCTCCAGATGCCCCCACCCGCGTTTTGCCGGTCCGCTTCTCCCGACCCTCGCACCGGCGGCACGTCGTAGGCGTATCCATCGGGTAGCCACTCGTGCGCCACGAATAACGTGGCCGGGCCAGCACTGCCCGCGCCGGAGAGATTCGCCGCGCTATAAGAGGAGACACTACCGGAGACCTGGGGAGCGAAGCGCCGCTTGGTCTCCACATTGATGACACCAGAAATCGCCCGATTCCCTTCCCTGGGGCCCTGGGCACCGGGCACCAGTGTCACGCGCTCTACTCCAGCAGTGGGAATCCGGCTAAGGTCTGCGCGACCGGTAAACGGATCGTTCACCGGGAAGCCATCGAGCAAGACCAGTACTTCGTCCGGTGCTCCCCCGCGCACCTGAGGCTCGGCAGCACCGCCCGCGCCTCGGCGGATCGCAATGCCCTCCCATCCATCGAGCGCCTGGCCCAGGTTGCTTCCCCGGTGGCGCAGGAATTCGCCGCTTGCGGTGAGGCCAGCGCTGTTCGCGGCCATGACCGTGATCGTGTCCAGCTCGACCGCTTGCGCGGCCAGACGGACCTCGATCTGCTGCGACAGACCGGGCAATACCTCGACGCCTCGTACGTCGGGCGCGTACCCGACTCGTCTCACTCGCAATTCATAGCGACCTGCATCCAGCGAACCGAACAGGAAGGTCCCGTCCCGCCCTGTAGTAACGAGGAACCCACCGATCGCCACATCGGCACCGGAGAGCGGGTCACCCGACTGGGCATCCAGCACCCGGCCCCGCACCTCCGAAGGCGCCTGAGCGAGCAGCACTCGAGACAGGAGCGCAAGCATGCCGACCAGAGCGAGGCTCTTCATCGGCGTTTCTCCGCCGGCCGGAGCGGCACCACTTGAGGTGATCCATCGCTCCACGGAATCACCGCGACCGGCCAGTCGAACACCCGGGCTACGACGGCCTCGGTCAACACCGCATCCGGCCTACCTTCTGCGGCAACCCTGCCCTCCTCGAGTAGCAGCATACGATCGGCGTAGCGCGCTGCGAGGTTCAAGTGATGGGTGACGACGATCGCCCCCAATCCGGTTCCCACCAGCTCGCGGATCAGCTCGAAGACTTCCATCTCATGCCGGACATCGAGTGCTGCAGTCGGCTCATCCAGGACCAGTGCCTCGGGCTCCTGGGCGAGCGCGCGGGCTACGCGGGTACGCTGCCATTCACCACCCGAGAGAGTGTCGATCCGACGATCGGCGAGACGAAGCACGTCGGCGCGCTCAAGTGCGCGCTCAACCGCGGCCCAGTCCTGGGCACGCGGAGGCGCGATCGGGCCGAGATGGGGATAGCGACCCAGGAAGACCGACTCTCGCACCCTGAGCGAGAAGGCCGGTTCCTCCCGCTGAGTCACCACACCGATTACCCGAGCCAATTCCGGCCTGCGCCACCCGCCGATTGGTTTTCCGTTGATGCTTACGGTGCCGGACTCGTGAGGAACTACGCCGAGCAATGCCTGGAGCAACGTGGTCTTGCCGCTTCCATTGGGTCCTACCACCGCAACCAACTCACCCTTGGCGAGGGTGAGACTCACCCCATCGAGAGCACGCCGCGGCGCTCCCGGATACCGTACGCTGAGGTGGTCGGCGGTGATGATCATGCAAGCGTCCGACGAAGCAATAGCGCGAAGAGTGGTACGCCCACGAGCGCCGTCACCACTCCGACCGGCAACTCGAGAGGGCGTACGACCGTGCGAGCCAGCGCGTCGGCCAGCACCAGAAACGCGCCGCCGACCAAGAACGTGATTGGAAGAAGCGTGCGATGCAGCGGTCCCCAGAGCCGGCGGACGGCGTGCGGGACGACGAGGCCGACGAATCCGATGATTCCGCAGGTGGCAACACCAACTGCGGTGAGAAGGCCTGTCGACAGATAAACCACGCGCTTGGTGCGCTCCAGCTCGACCCCGAGGTGCTGGGCCGAGTCTTCGCCGAGTGCCAGGAGATCCAGCGCCCGGGCGTTGGCGAACAGGAGCGCCAGCGGAATCGTCGCGTAGAGTGCGAAGGTGCCGAGGCCTTGCCACGATGCGCCGCCGAATCCTCCCAGCAACCAGAGGAAGGCGTTGCGCAGCTGGCTGGAGTCGGACAACGCGATCACGGCACTCATCACCGCCACCGCGAAGGCTCCGACTACGACTCCGGCCAGCAGCAGCACTCTCACATCCATTCGCCGGCCTTCGACCAGACTCAGTCGGTAGACCAGGGCGATCGCAAGCATCGCCCCGGCGAACGCGGCGAGCGGGACACTGAGCCGGCCTCCGCCACCCAACGAGATTGCAACCACGGCGCCGAGTCCCGATCCACCGGAGAGGCCGAGCAGATAGGGATCGGCGAGCGGGTTCCTTATCATCGCCTGCAAGGCGCCGCCGCAGACGCCCAGGCTTCCCCCTACCGCAAAGGCGAGCAGCGCTCGAGGCAACCGCAGCTCGCGCACGATGGAAGCAGAGGGAGAGGCGGGATTCACCAGACCGTCCCACACCTCGGAAGGCCGGAGCGACACGGCCCCCGCCAGAATGCCGACCGCGAAGGCCGCCAGGATTGCTCCACCGAGCCACAACGCGCGTGATCTCATGGGCCGCGATGAAGCAGTGAGGAGAGCTGAGTGATTGCTTCGGGTGCGCGAGGGCTCGGCCGGTTGTAGGACGAATTGGTCACCCGAAGGAATCGCTTTTCCCGGATGGCGCGGACGGTCTGCCACTCGGGCCGCTCCGCAAAGGCAGGAGTCCCTTCCGTGGTGACAAACACCAGGTCGGGATCTCGCTTGACCACTGCCTCCACGCTGACCTGGGCCGATGACGACTGCACGTCGGCGAAGAGATTTCGACCACCCGCCCGTTCCACCAACTCGGTAAGGAAACTTCCGGCTCCAACGGTCATCGGCGGCTGGTCCCAGACCAGGATCAACACCTTCGGTCGTGAGGCGGAGTCGGCGTCGACCGTTGCCCGGGCCAGCGCGGAATCGAAGGCAGTGGCGAGAGAGTCGGCGGAGAAGACCCGTCCGGTGAGCCGCCCCAGCACAGCGGAAACCCGGTCCACGTCGGCGAGGCGATCCACACTCATCTGGATCACCGGGATCTTCAGAGCACGCAACCCCGACGCCGCTTCGGCGTTCTGCGCCGAGCGATAGAGGACAACCAGATCAGGGTGCTGGGCAACGATGGCTTCCAGGTTGGGGCGGATCCCGTCTCCCAGATTGGGGACCTGGGCCGCAGCGGGGGGATAGTCGCACCAGGCGGTGCGTCCGACGAGGTGGGGGCCAGCGCCGATGGCGAAGAGCAGCTCGGTTGTGGCGGGAATCAGCGAGACGATGCGGCGTGCCGGCTCCGCGAGGCGCACAGTGTCACCCGCGTCATCCACAACATGGATGCGTCCCGCTGAGGCCTGGGGAGAAGCGCAGGCGACGAGCACCGCGGCCGCGAGGGCCGTGGATCGCAGGATGCTGATTCGTCCCCAGAGGTGCATAAACAATTCGCCCATGTCTCAGAGGAAGACATGGGCGGACGTTCCGAAAATCGGGTCGTCGCGCCACCGTTCCCTCCCCCGAGGGTGTTACGGGTGGCACGAACACAGAGGTCTCCTGGCTTCGGGCCCTCACTCGCCTTCCCGGGAAATCCCAGTGGCATCTGAGTGAGGAAAGTCGTGCCCGTTACAGTGGCGGGGCCGCGCCGGATTTGCACCGGCTTCCGAGCATCTGCGCTCGCAGGGTGAGCAATTGTCGGACGGGCAATCTTAGGTCGATCCCCCACCGCCCGCAAGATGCGCTTCCAGCTCACGTTTGAGGCGGGCGCGTTCCGCAACGTAAGTCGCCCACTCTTCGGCCGGGACGTCGCCTTCGCGTCCCGCATAACGCGCGTCCAGCCTGGCCAGCGCGTCCACCAATGGATCGGTGAGAGCGAGGCGGACAGGGATCGGAGCGCTTCTCCGCCTGAGAATGAGGAATCCGACGAGGAACGCGGTCCCCACGAACGCCACCAGCCCCGGCAACAACCATTGCGCCGCGTTCGAGCCGAAGACCAGCTCGACCTTGGACCCGGGTATGACCGATCCGGTCCAGCGCCTGAAAACACGGCCTTCGATCCGTTCGGTATCGGCGGGAGTCAGGACACCGTGCATGTCCGCTGTCGATTCCTCGACCAGCAGGTTCATGACTTCGATGGAATCCGAGATCGGAAAGCTGACCCGGTTCTCCCCAGTCGGCAGCAAGTAGGAGAAGATCACCCGCTTTTCACCCGGCGCGATCGGCGCATCGAGTGTCACGCTATCGTGAGAAAACCGCAGCGCCTCGGGAGAGAAGTCTCCGTTGCCCGGCTGAAATCCTACCGCTCCCTTCGGAGTAGGCGCACTCCATGACGACGCGAGCGAGTCCCCAGCCACCCGGGTCCGGTCGGTGCCATTCTCCAGCACGACTATATCCAGCACAGCCCGACCGCCTGACTGGCCTGGACGGCTCACGACGATATGGCGCGACCCCGTGGCGACGGGGACCGAGGAGGAGGTGTCGGACACGATCAGGACCATGGCCGTGTCGGGCAACGCCGGATCGGTGTGTATGGGAGGAGAGAAGTATTCGATGCCCGCGAACCGGGCGCTCAGCAGGAAGATGGCCGCGGTATCGGGCGAGAAGCGGAAATGAAAAGCGCCGCGGGAGTCGCTCAGCGTGGAGTCGATCGGCCCCTGCACATCCCGCCCGATCCGATGCAGCACGACACTGGTCCGCGCCGCGGGGATCGAGTCCGAGCCGCGCACTTGGATGACCCGCCCGCCGGCGCGAGCGTTCGCCTGGGCCGCGAGCCCAGCCGGTGCCAGGATGAGAACGCAGACCAGCGGCAGCTTACGGATTGAACTTGCCGAAATCCTGAGGGTCCATCTTCTCGAGGTAGGCGCGCAACCGTTCGGCATCGAGGCCCGGATCGGGTGGCTGGTCGGACGATTCGACGCTGCCCTGCTCCAGCAGCGCGGCATCGGTGAAGATGGGTGCATTGAGCCGCAAGGCGAGCGCGATGCTGTCCGAGGGCCTCGCGTCCACCTGGTAGATCTGCCCGTCCCGCACCAGCAGCAGCTCCGCGAAGTACGTCTTGTCCTTGAGCGAGCTGATCACCACCTTGCCAACGCCCGCCCCGAGACCGACGATGATCTGCTTCAGCAGGTCGTGGGTCATCGGCCGGGGAGGCTTGAGTCCCTGCAGCTCCATCGCGATGGCGCTGGCTTCGGCAGGCCCGATCCAGATCGGTAATACCCGCTCGCCGTCCTTTTCCCTCAGGATGACCACCGGAGTATTGGTAGTGCGGTCCAGGCCGAGGTGCGCGACGGTGACTTCAATCATCGTTTTGTTAGCGTAGGGCCCGAAGCAGCGCGTCGACCCGGTCGATGCGCTCCCAGGTGAAAAAGTCCACTTTCTTGCCATTCACCTTGCCACGATAAGGCTTCCGGCCGAAGTGGCCATAGGCCGCGGTAGGACGGTAGATCGGTTTGCGTAGTCCAAGGGCATCAATGATTCCGCGTGGCGTCAGATCGAATACCTCACGTACTACCCGCTCCAACGCTCCATTGGGCAAGCTGCTCGTGCCAAAGCTGTCCACCAGCACCGACACCGGCTCGGCGACGCCGATCGCGTAGGCCAGTTGTACCTCGCAGCGCTTGGCCAGCCGTGCCGCGACGATGTTCTTCGCCACCCAGCGAGCTGCGTAGGCCGCGGAACGATCCACCTTCGAAGGATCTTTCCCGCTGAAGGCGCCGCCGCCGTGACGGGCCATGCCGCCGTAGGTGTCCACGATGATCTTGCGGCCGGTCAGCCCGGCGTCTCCGTGAGGACCACCGATAACGAAACGACCGGTGGGATTGACGAGGAACTTGACCCCGCGGGACTCGAGGCCGTGTTCCTCGAGGACCGGGCGGATCACTTCATCAATGACGGTCTGCCTGATCGTCGAGTGACGCAGCTCGCGGCGACCCACCCGCTCGGCATGCTGAGTGGAGACCACCACCGTGCGAACACCCAGAGGACGAGCGCCGTCATACTCCACCGACACCTGACTCTTCCCGTCCGGCCGGAGCCACTCGATCGGCCCGTGTCCGTTCAGGCCCTTGCGCAAGGCCGCCAGCCGCTCGGTGATCCGGTGCGCGAGCATGATCGGCAGCGGCATCATCTCGCGAGTTTCGTTGGTGGCGTAGCCGAACATCATGCCCTGATCGCCGGCGCCTTCCCGATCTACTCCCATCGCAATGTCAGGCGATTGCCGGTCGATCGAACTCAGTACGGCGCAGGTCGATCCATCGAGGCCATACGAGGCATCGGTATAGCCGATTTTGTTCACCGTGTCCCGCACCAGGTCCGGAATGTGGACATAGGTGGTGGTCGTAATTTCGCCGGCCACGACAGCCATGCCGGTGGTGACGAGGGTTTCACAGGCCACCCGCCCGTTCTTGTCGTCCGTCAGGATGGCATCGAGCACCGCGTCGGAAATCTGATCCGCGACCTTGTCAGGATGGCCTTCGGTGACAGACTCGGACGTAAAGACATGACTGGCGGTGCGGGCCATGCGGAAAAGCTCCTCGCTTTGAGAGTCCTGGTGGTGCTCGGTCGTCAGAACGGCAAGCTAGTCTTTCGGTCCACTCGCGGCAACATGCGCGCGACTAGAGCAACCGTACATCGATGTAATCCTTGACCGCATCCCGCAGGGCTGCCGTGATCGCAGCCGGCCTGTCGGCGAGGAGTGCGGTCCTGGCCGCCTCCTCGGCGACGTGGACCGGGACCGTCCGCACGACCCACTTGAGCAGTGGAAGCGAAGGCGGCGCCACACTGAGGATCCGATATCCCAGACCCATCAGGAGGACGGCGGAGAGCGGGTCGGACGCCATCTCGCCGCAGACACTGACCGTGATGTCGTGTTTCCGGCCCGCGTCGAGAATCATCTTGAGCTGCCGCAGAATCGCCGGATGGTGCGGCGTGAATCGCTCGGCGAGGCGGGCGTTGCCCCGGTCCACCGCCAGGGTGTACTGCACCAGGTCGTTGCTGCCCACACTGAAGAAGGCGCTGTGGGCGGCGAGCTGATCGGCGATGAGTACGGCCGCTGGCGTCTCGATCATGACACCGATCGGAACCGAGGCAGCCGCCCGCACCCCGGACCGGGCGAGAGCCAGCGCCTCCTCGAGCATCATGTCCTTGGAATCGAGCAGCTCCTCCAGCCGGGTCACCAGCGGCAGCATAAGCTGCAGCTTGCGGGTCGCCGCGGCCCGCAGCACCGCGCGCAGTTGCGGGCGGAAGATTTCCGGATGATCGAGGCAGACCCGGATGGAGCGCCAGCCGAGGAAGGGATTGGCCTCCTGCGGAGCGCGGAAAGCGGCGGGGAACTTGTCGCCCCCTAGATCAAAGCTCCGGATGATCACGGGGAGCCCGGGGAAGGAATCGCTCACCCGAAGGAAGTAATCGGTCTGCTCGTCTTCCGTAGGGAGCGAGGTGCGCCCGGTAATCAGGAACTCGGTGCGAAGCAGGCCAACACCCTGCGCGTCGTTTCGGGCCGCGGCGATGATCTCATCCGGCAAATCCACGTTGCCCATGAGGATCAGCGCGACCCCGTCCGGCGTGATCGCGGGCTGGGACACCGCGGCGTCGAGCTCAAACTGCAGCTTCTGTCGCCGCGAAAGCTGGGCCCGCGCCTGCTCCAGCTCGGAGCGGGTCGGATCGATCAGGATGGTGCCGCTCTGTCCGTCCAGAAGGAGCGTGGTGCCGCTCTCGATCAGGTCCAGCGCACCGGCGGCGCCCATGACCGCGGGAAGGCCCAGTGAGTGTGCGAGGATGGCCGCGTGAGAGGTCCGGGTGCCTTCCTCACTCACCAGCGCCAGGACGTGGTCGCGGTCAAGCTGCACCGTAAGGCCAGGAGCCAGCTCCCGCGCCACCACGATGACTTGTTCACCGGCGGGTAACTGGAGCATGTCGTCCGCCTGCTTCCCCAGCAGTCGCTGCAGCACCCGGATCTGAATTGCCGCGAGATCGGCGAGACGATCCCGCAGCATCGCTTCCCCGGAATTGACCCACAGCGCTCGCGTCTCCAGGGCCTTGAATTCGTAGGCCGTCTCCGCGCTGAGCTGGTTCTGCCGAATCAACCGTTCGACATCATCCAGCACCTCCGCGTCCTGCACCATCAGGATCTGGGCGTCGAAGATGTGCGACTCTTCCCGCCCGGCGCGCTGCAGGACCCGGTCGCGAAGCGAGCTCAGAGTCTCGACGACAGCGGCCACAGCTTCGTGCAGCCGGGCGACTTCGGCGTCGGCCTGGTCGGGAGTGATACCGCGGTTGGGGACATCAGGAACATCGAGACGTACAATGAGAGCCGGGCCGAAGGCGACTCCGGGCGAGACCCCGATTCCCTGGAGGGTGCGGCTCTCTTCGGTCACTGTTCACCAAATCCGGTTGCTACCAGGGCGGCGAGCGCTTCCACGGCCTTCACTTCATCCGGCCCGTCGGCCTTGAAGGTGAGGACACTGCCGCATTCAGCCGCGAGCATCATGACGCCCATGATGCTCTTGCCGTTCACCGAGACGTCGTCTCGGGCAACTTCGATATGAGACTGAAAGGTACTGGCGAGCTTCACCAGCGCCGCCGCGGGGCGGGCATGCAATCCCAACGGATTCACCACAGTCGCATCGCGAGTCGTCACCCTACCCTCCAGGCCCAGATTGCCGCGAGACTCAACGTCAACAACGCAAAGCGGACCGCCGGTAACCGGGATCCAAATCGCCACGCCCCCAGCAGTCCGAAGAGCATGACCCCGAGCGCAAGCAGAACCTCGGGAAGCGGGAAGGGCTCGAGGAGCCACCCCCCGGCGACCGCCAGAGCCATTCCGATGGCACCCCCCGCTATCAGGCCGGCGCGGTCCGCCGCGGCCGGCAGCCACGAGGCACCGATCGCCGTCCCGACTCGGATGCCGGAGGCAAGGCCGGTCCGCAGCGCCCATGCGCTGGTCACGAGACGAATCCCGTTGTAAACCAGCAGGAACGAGGCGGTCGCCACGATGGGGTGGCCAAGCGCCACCCCGACAATGGTCACGCCGATCAGTGCCGGCAGCACGCCGGCCCAGAAGAACCGGTCTCCCAGCGAGCCGAGCGGCCCACACAGGGCGGTACGCAGCCGGCTGATCTGATGTCCCGGCACCAATTCGTACTCCGCTCGCACGCTGGCCCCCAACGCCAATCCCGCGATGTAGGGATGGCTGTTGAAGTATTCCGCGGAGCGGACCACCGCCTCGGAGTATCGGGAAGGATCCGCCGCCTTGAGATCCTCGAGGATCGGTGTCGCGGCGAACCCCACTCCGACGCCGAGCATGCGCTCGTAACTCCAGGCTCCCTGGACCGCGAGCAGCCTCAGGAAGGCGCGCAGTTTCCCGGTCATCGGACCAGCGTTATCAGGAGACCAAATCCTGCGCCGGCGGCGAGCCATCTCATCCGGGCACCGCGGCCTGCGCTACGCAGAGCGCCCCCGGCTGCCGCGGCGAGTCCGGCCCCGATCGCTACCGCGGTAACGATTCGCAGGCTCGGCAGCATCGGCATGCGCGCTCCCAGGGCGGCGGCCGCCGCCAGCGAAACGGCTGTGAGCCCGAAGCTGCGCAACACATCCCGCGCGAGGCCGGCGTATTGCAGCCGCGCGATGGTCCTGGTCTCGCCCGCGGCGAGCCCCGCGGCATTCCGCTGGATCGAGCGAGCGTTGTCTTCCCGGATCCATTGCAGGCTCCAGCCACCCAGCACCGCGGCGAGCAGCCCCAGCAGCACCGCGGGGCCCAGTGCCGCCTCCCACGGCTGACCCGCGGCCAATACAACCGCACCGACGGTCGCGGGTCCGTAGTCGGGATAGCGCGAGGCTCCGACCGGCAATACGTCGAGCGCGAAGAGCTCCATGACGAGCGCCACCCGCAGTCCTCCCTCAAGGTCTCCCATCAACGCGGCGGTCACTGCGCCGGCGATGAGCGGGCGCGAGATCATCGCCTGCGGCCAACTCACGAGATCCACCCCGACAGCCGTGCCCCAGGCCAGCAGGAACGCGAGGGACACTCCGTGCAGCGAGCTCACCGGAGCGCCTCGAGTGGCACGGCCGCGGCGGTCGGCAGATCCTGCGCGATCACCCGAGTGCCGGACGCCTCCAGCGCCTCCAGCGATTTGAACTCATCGTCGGTGAGGTAAACAAACGGGAGCCGCGGGGTTCGGCCCGGCTTGTGATGCAGTCCGCCCAGGTTGACCTCCTCCACCGGCGGAGCCTTCTGCCGGAAAGCGGCCATCGTAGCGATGTCGGCGGTGAGCAGGATGCCGGGTCGAGGATCGCTGCGCCATTCCGGGGCGAGACGCGCCGCATCGATCACACTCGCGAAGAAAACCTCGACTTCGGGTGGCACTCCCATGCGGTAGAGGTCCTGCTCCCAGTCGCTGGCGGCCACTTGATCATCCACCAGCGCGATGAACCCCACGTCGAGCGGGCGGCCCCATCCTATGACCACCTGACCATGGATCAGCCGGTCATCGATGCGATACAGCACGAGGGACATCAGCGGGTCCGGATTGCCTCGCCGCCCTTGGCAGCGGCGCGCCGCGCAGCCTCCTCGGCGGATACACCGCGATGAAACACGAA
>Ga0134123_10000240_pt1 | contig 37464 bp, 33 predicted proteins | sample KB303_FD_96460 | JGI IMG/M metagenome (GOLD analysis project Ga0134123, IMG submission 96460) | Terrestrial soil microbial communities without Nitrogen fertilizer from Kellogg Biological Station, Michigan, USA - KB3-0-3 | ecosystem: Environmental > Terrestrial > Soil > Unclassified ...
CGGCGGCTACTCGCACCAGGACGCGTTCGTCACCAGCGCGACGGCGGCGGCGCGGGCCGGCGCGGAGGTCGCGCAGGTGCCGCATCACACGTTCTCGCTCTGGAACAATTATCAGCTGCTGTCGAGGGTCGGCGCCGCGCTCGGCATCATCCGCCATTCGTCGATGTTTGCCGCGATTGACGACACCGTCACCCTGCCCGGCTACACGCGCGCCGATGCCGCGCTGTTCGTGTCGCTGTCCGATCGCACGCGCCTGCAGGTGAACGTGGAGAACGTGTTCGATCGGACGTATTACGCGAACGCCGACAGCAACACGAACATCTCGCCCGGATCGCCGCGCGCCGTCCGCGTCGCATTGAGCGCAGGTTTTTAAACGTTCTTCGCTCCCGAGGTACGAAGAAAGTGCCACGGGGAACCACGAAGGGCGCGAAGGGCACGAGGGAATCTAAGATTTCTTCGCGTTCTTCGTTCCTTCGTGGTTCCCGGACCTGCGCGCGCTCGTTTGCAGGGGCCGCGCCGTGGCCTCTGTTGCTCTCCTTCCCGTAGTCGCGTTGGTCGCAGGCGCGGCCTGCGGCATCGCGTTCCAGTCTCAATGGCGGCTGCTGTGGCTGCTGCCGATCCTCGTCGCGGCCGCGTGGCTCGCGTGGCGGTTCCGATATCCCCGTGCGACGCTCGCGGCGCTCGTCTGCGCCTGCGGGTGCTCCGGCTTCGTCCTCGGCGCGCACGCGCGCGATGCCGCGATCGATACGCCGCTGCGCCGGTCCGTCGGCAATAACCTCGGAGGGCTGATCGTCGCGCGCCTCCTGCTCACTGAAGACGCGGACTCCGACGCCACCTTCACGATCCTTCGCGGCCGCGTCACCGCCGTCCGCGAAGGGAGCAACTGGACCCCGTCCGATGGTGGGGTTGTCGTCAGCGTTGGCGGCGTTGCCGGCCGGACGCGTGCCGGGGAGTGGCGCCGCGGACGGCTGCTCGAGGCGCCGATCGCCTTCCGCCGCCCCGCCCGTTATCTGAACGAGGGCGTCGCGGACTTCGAGCGCGAGGCGGCGCTCGACGGCGTCACGTTTCTCGGCTCGATCAAGAGCGGCTTGCTCGTCCAGGTGATTCGGCGCGGCTCGATCGCCAGCGAGACGGGCGCCGCCGTGCGCATGTACGTGAGACGCGCCGTGAGCCGCCGCATCGCGCCGCACGGCGATCTGTCAGCGGCGATCGTGTCCGCGGTACTCATCGGGGACCGGAGCGGCCTCCCCGACGACATCCGGCTGCGCCTGCAGGCCGCGGGCACTTATCACGTCATCGCCATCTCCGGCGGCAACATCGCGATCCTCACGGGCCTGCTGATCGTCTCGCTCGTTCCGCTCGGCTTGTCCGGCCGGCGTGGCGCGTTCGCGACGCTGCTGCTGCTGTTCGCCTATGCGGAGATCGTCACCGCCGGGCCGTCCGTCTGGCGGGCGACGCTGGTCGCGGCCGTTTACCTGGTCGCGCGCCTCCTCGACCATCGCAGCGCCCCGTGGCAGGCGATGGCGGTCGCCGCCGGCCTGCTCGTCGTCATCGCACCGCTCGACGTCACCAACGCCGGCTTCGTGCTGACCTTTGGCGCGACCGCGGCGCTGCTTGGTGTCATGCACCGCAGGTTCGCGCGTCCACGATGGCTGTCGTGGCTGGTGACGTCGATTGTCGCGTCCGCTGCCGTCGAAATCGCGCTGCTGCCGGTGATGGCGGCGACGTTTTCGCGCATCACGCTCGCGGGTCTCGTGCTGAACCTCGTGGCCGTGCCCGCGATGGCTCTCGTCCAGGTTGCCGGTCTCGTCGCGGTCTGTGCGAATGCCTTCGACGGCATCGCGTCCGCGGCCGGATGGCTCGCACATCTCGGCGCGTTCGCGATCGTCGAGAGCGCCCGCCTCGTGGACGCCGCACCCTGGCTCGCGTTGCGTGTGCCGGCGCCGCCGCCGCCGGTCATCGCGGCCTATTACGCGGGCCTCACGCTGTTCCTCTGGCGCCGGGCTCCGTGGATGCGCGTGGTGGGCCTCGCGTCCGTGATCGCCGCCAGCGCGCTGATCGTGACCGGCGTTCGCCGGAACGTAGATGTTCACGGTCTCCGGCTGACGATGGTGGACGTCGGGCAGGGCGATGGCATGGTGCTGCAGGTGCCCGGGGGTCATGCGCTGATGGTCGATTCCGGAGGCAGCCCTTTCGGCGGCGGCGGCTTCGACATCGGTACGCGTGTCGTCGAGCCCGCGCTGTGGGCGCGCGGCATCCGCACGCTGGATGCGTTGCTTCTCACGCATGGCGATCCGGATCACATCGGCGGCGCGGCGCCGCTCATCGACGACTTCAGCCCCACATCCATGTGGCAGGGGATACCGGTCGCTCGCGCCGTGTCGCTGCAGGCCCTGCTCGCGCATGCCGCCGCGTCGAGCGTCAACATCGTGGAACGGCGCGAGGGCGAAGCGCTCCGCATCGGGTCCGCGCGAGTGCTCGTGCTTCACCCGCCGGCGCCGGACTGGGAACGGCAACGGGTGCGCAACGACGATTCCGTCGTCCTCGAGGTGCTCTACGGCGACGTCGCGCTGCTCCTCACCGGCGACATCGGCAGCGACGTCGAGCGCGCCATCGTTCCCCATCTCGTGCCGGCGAAGACACGCATCCTCAAGGTCGCGCACCACGGCAGCCGCACATCGACTTCACAGGAACTGCTCGACGCGTGGCGTCCGCAGATCGCGCTCATCAGCTGCGGACGCGGAAACCCGTTCGGTCATCCGGCACCGGAGGTCGTGTCGCGGCTCGCCGAGGCCGGCGCCCGCATCTACCGCACGGATCGTGATGGGGAAATCACCGTCGATACGGATGGGGAGCGCGTGGTCGTGAGGACGTTCGCAGGAGAAAAGCCGTGAACCACGAAGGCCGCTTGCGCGGCAAACACGAAGGACACGAAGGTCCCGAAGGTTCCGAAGGTTCCCCGGAACGATTCCGGATGAGACGGCCGTCGCCGCTTGATCCAGAGGCCGATCGAATGATGACCCACACGATCGGGTGTGCAATCTCTGTCCACCGAGCGCTGGGTCCAGGCTTTCTGGAATCCATTTATCGGAAAGCGATGTGCGTCGAACTCGAAGCGCGAGGACTTGCGTACGAGGTCGAACGACCTGTGTGCGTCGCCTACCGTGGAGTGGACATTCCTGGTCAGCGCATCGATCTCATCGTCGGGGGACTCATCGTCGTCGAACTGAAGACCGTCGCTCGCTTCGACCGCGTCCATGTGGCGCAGCTGATTTCGTACCTGAAGACCACGGGCCTCCGGGGAGGGCTACTCATCAACTTCCGAGTGCCACTTCTCGTGAAGGGACTCAAGCGAGTCGTACTCTAAAAAGACCGGAGGAAGTCTCCGTGGCCTTCGTGTCGGTCGCGCAGCGACCTTCGTGGTGATCCGGCCGGCGGGCGGCGTTACGAAGCGGCTTTGACCCGCTGCCACTCCTCCTCCATCGCATCCAGCGCCACCTCGCTCAGCAGCTTCCCCCGCCCCGCGAACGATCGTTCCATCGCGTCGAACCGCTTCGTGAACTTCTCGTTCGCGCGCCGCAGCGCCGCCTCCGGCTCGATGCCGAGCTTGCGCGACAGGTTCGTGATGGCGAACAGCAGGTCGCCCATTTCCTCCTCGGCGCGCGACAGATGGCCGGTCGCGCCCGATTCCACCTCGCGCCGGACCTCCGCGACCTCCTCCTCGATCTTGTCGAGCACGTCGCCGGCCTTCGCCCAGTCGAACCCGACGGCCGCGGCGCGTGAGCTGATCTCATAGGCGCGCAGCAGCGAGGGAAGCGTCTTCGGCACGCCGCTGAGCGTGGTCTTCGTCGGCTTGTCGGCCTCACCCTTCGCCTCGCGCTCGCGCGCCTTCATCGTTTCCCACCGCTCGATCACCTGGCCCGTGGTGATCGGCTCGTCGTCCTTCTGCCGGGCGAAGACGTGCGGATGGCGGCGCACGAGCTTGTCGCGGATGGCGTCGATCGCGTCGCCGATGGTGAAGTCGCCGGCCTCCTCGCTGATCTGCGCGAGAAATACCGCTTCGTAGAGGTAGTCGCCGAGCTCCTCGCGGAGATCGGCCGTGTCGCCGGCGTCGATCGCCTCGAGCACCTCGTAGGTCTCTTCGAGCACGAACGGGCGCAGCGAGGCGTGCGTCTGCTCGCGGTCCCATGGACAGCCGCCCGGCGCGCGCAGCCGGCGCATGATGTCGAGGAGTCCCTCGAACTTCTGGCCAACACTCTCGCTCATGAACGTCTCACCTGGGGTTGGGATGGAAGATTCGGGATTTGCTACGAGCCGCTATGCTAGCATTCGACTTTCGTCATGGCCGATCACGAGCACGAACACCCACACGACCACGACCACGAGCACGGCGACCACGAGCACGGCGCCGAAACGATCAGCTTCGCCGCGTTCGTGCTGTCGCTCGCCCACACGGCGGCGGTGCACTTCGGCGATATTCCGGACCCGATGAGCGGACAGACGGCCGAGGCGAATCTTCCCGCCGCGCAGCAGATGATCGACATCCTGTCGCTGCTCGAGGCGAAGACGCGCGGCAACCTGTCGGCCGAGGAACGGCAGCTGCTCGAACAGATTCTCTACGAGCTGCGCCTGCGCTTTGTCGAGGCCAGCAAGCCGGCGTCGCGCATCATCACGCCTTAAGACGCTCGCATCCCGTCGAGTTGGCGGCCGCGCCCGCCCTTCGTGTCGCCTTGCGACGTGGTATAGATCGGCACAGGCTGTGAACACCGAAGCTGTGCAGCAGGGTCCACGCGTGCCCGGGCGACTGCTGCTGCGAACGTTGCGTCGGCCACGTCCCATCGCGCAGCGCACACTTCGTCGGTGTCTTCTACCCGCCGTCGCCCGGCGGTATACGCAGACTGCGTTGCTCCGGAGTTCACAGCCACTCTGAGGCCGCCTTGCCGCGCGCGCGCTAATCCGCGATCATCTGGTTCTTGACCGCGGGCCGAGTGACGATGCTGGGCACCGGGACGTCGCATGGCGTCCCGATGATCGGCTGCAACTGCGCGACGTGCCGTTCGACCGATCCCCGCGACCGGCGCCTTCGTCCGTCGATCTACCTCGACGTTCCCGGCTTCGCGCACATCCTCGTCGATGCGGCGACCGACCTGCGGCAGCAGGCGCTGCGGCACGACATCAGCCACGTCGACGCCGTGCTCTTCACGCACGCCCACGCCGATCACATCCTCGGCCTCGACGACCTGCGCAGCTTCAACGCGCTCCAGGGCACGGCGATCCCGTGCTACGCCAATCGCCAGGCCTGGGAGACGATCCGCCGGCAGTTCGACTACGTCTTCGAGGGGCCGCTGCAGATGGGCGGCGGCGTGCCGCAGCTGACGACCAACGAGGTCCGGGACCCGTTCTTCGTCCGCGGCGTCAGGATCGTGCCTGTGCCGCTGTGGCACGGCCGCCTGCCCATCCTCGGCTTCCGCTTCGGCAGCTTCGCCTACCTGACCGACTGCAACCGCATTCCGGATGAATCGTGGGCGCTCGTCGACGGGGTCGACACGCTCATCCTCGACGCGCTGCGTGACGAGCCGCACGAGACGCACTTCACGCTCGGCGAGGCGGTGGCCGTCGTCGAGCAGATCGCCCCGCGCCGCGCCTACTTCACGCACATGACCCACGACCTGCCGCACGCGAAGACCAACGCGCGGCTGCCCGCCGGCATTGAGCTGGCATATGATGGCCTCGTGCTCGACATCGAGGTGGACGTCGCTTAAGCGTGGACGTTCTTCACTTTCCAGACGATCCGCGCCCGCCGTGGCTCGCGCATCCCGTGCTCGCCCTCGGAAACTTCGACGGCCTTCACCGCGGACATCTCAAGATCATCGAGCGCGTGCGGCGCGGCGCCGCCGAGCATGGCGGCACCCCGATGGCGATGACCTTCGACCCGCATCCCTCGCGCGTGGTGCGGCCCGACAAGGCGCCGCCGCTGCTGATGACGAAAGCGCAGCGGCTCGAGGCGTTCGAGCGCGCGGGCATCAACGCCGTCGCCGTCGTGCGCTTCACGACGGAGCTGTCGAAGTGGAATCCCGAGACGTTCGTGCGCGAGGTGCTCGTCGACTGGCTGCGCGTCTCCGAAGTGTGGGTCGGCGCGAATTTCCTGTTCGGACACGACCGCAGTGGTAACTTTTCCACGCTGCGGACGCTCGGCCAGCGCTACGGCTTCCGCGCGGACAAGATCGACCCCGTTCGCTACAAGGAGTTCGTCGTCAGCAGCACGCGCGTGCGCCGCCTGGTGGCGGAAGGCCGCATGGACGAAGCCGGCGCGCTGCTCGGCCACCAGTTCTACATCGACGGACGCGTCGTGCCGGGGGCGCATCGCGGCAAGGCGCTCGGCTTCCCGACCGCGAACCTGGAGACGGACAACGAGCTGCTGCCGCCCAACGGCGTCTACGCGACGATGACGACCATCGATGGGATCGTGCACCCGAGCATCACGAACGTCGGCGTGAGGCCGACGTTCGGCGATACCACGAAGACGATGATCGAGGCCTACGTGCTCGGGTACGACGGCGACCTGTACGGGCGGTCCGTGCGGCTCGGGTTCGTGCAGCGGCTGCGCGACGAGCGCAAGTTCGAGGACGTGGACGCGCTGCGCGCGCAGATCGAAGCCGATCGCCGCCGCGCCGAGCGGCTGTTCGCGCAATTATCAGTGTAGGGCGGGTCCTTTCGCACCCGCCACGTAAACATGCTGCGTCTCTACAACACGCTGACACGCCAGGAAGAGCCGTTCGCGCCGTCGCGCGACGGCGTCGTCCGCATGTACGCGTGCGGGCCGACCGTCTACGCGCGCGCCCACATCGGCAACTTCCGCACTTACGTCTGTGTCGACGTGCTGCGCCGCACGCTCAAACACCTGTGCGGCTACACGATGCGCGAGGCGATCAATTACACCGACATCGACGACAAGACGATTACCGGCGCGCAGGGCGCGGCGATGCCGCTCCGCGAGTACACCGATCAGTGGATCCAGGCGTTTCGCGAGGACAGCGAGCAGCTGGGCATCGAGGCGCCCGAAGAGACGCCGCGCGCCACCGATGAACCCAACCTGCGCGCGATGGGCGAGCTGATCGAGTCGCTCGGACGCCATGGCCACACCTACACGCGCGACGGTTCGACCTATTTCAAGATCGCGACGCTGCCCGGCTACGGCAAGCTCGCGCGCCTCGATCCCGAGGGGATGAAGTCGGGCGTGAGCGTCGACGTCGACGAGTATGCAAAGGAGGATGCGCGCGATTTCGTGCTGTGGAAGGCGGCCAGGCCGGGCGAGCCGACGTGGGAAGTGGGCGCGGGGCCGGGCCGGCCGGGGTGGCACCTCGAGTGCTCCGCCATGGCGCTGCGCCTGCTCGGGGAGCCGCCGATCGACATTCATGCCGGCGGCATCGACCTGATCTTCCCCCACCACGAGAACGAGATCGCGCAGAGCGAGGGCGCCACGCGCACGCCCTTCTCGCGGTTCTGGGTGCACGTGGAGCATCTCTTCGTCGAGAACGAGAAGATGTCGAAGTCGCTCGGCAACGTCTACACCCTGCCGGACGTCATCGCACGCGGCCATCGCGCGTCGGCGCTTCGCTACCTGCTGCTGTCGTCGCACTACCGGAAGCAGCTCAACTTCACATGGGCGGGGATGGAGCAGGCCGAGGAGTCGTTGCGCCGCATCGTCGATTGCCTCGCGCGGCTCGAGACCGTGTCGAGCGACGGGAACTCGCCGGCCGTGCAGGCGGCGATCGACAAGGCCCGCACGGCGTTCCGCGACGCGCTGCTCAATGACCTGAACACGGCCGCCGGGCTGGCGGCAATCTTCGACCTCGTGCGCGACGTCAACGCCGCGATTGACGCGAAAGAGATCGGGCGTTCCGAAGCCGACGCGGTGCGCCATACGATAGACGAGTTCGACTGCGTGCTCGGCGTCGTCACGCTGCGCCGGGCCGAGGATGCGCAGCCCCCAGTTCCGGTCGACGAGATCGAGCGGCTGATCGAGGAACGCAAGGCGGCGAGGACCCGGCGCGATTTCGCGGCGGCCGACGGCATACGCCATGCGCTCGCCGAGCGCGGCATCCTGCTCGAGGACAATCCCGGAGGCACACGCTGGAAACGAAAGTAGCGGCCACCGTACCGGACATCCGCACCGAGCTGCCGGGTCCGAAGGCGCGCGACATCATCGCGCGCGACCGCGCCCGCGTCTCGACCTCCTACACGCGCGACTACCCGCTCGTCATCGCGAAAGGGCGCGGCGCGGTGGTGGAGGACGTCGACGGCAATGTCTTCCTCGACTGCACCGCCGGCATCGCCGTGGCCTCCACCGGCCACTCGCATCCCGAGGTCGTCAAGGCGATCACCGACCAGGCGCAGAAGTTCCTGCACATGTCGGGGACCGACTTCTATTACGAGCTGCAGGCGCAGCTCGGCGAGCAGGTCGCCGACATCGTCCCGATGGCGGGACCGCACCGCTCGTTCTTCAGCAATTCGGGAACGGAGGCGAACGAGGCGGCGCTCAAGCTCGCGAAGTTCGCGACTGGCCGCCACAACGCCATCGCGTTCTTCGGCGCGTTCCATGGCCGCTCGATGGGGTCGTTGTCGCTGACCGCGAGCAAGGTGCGGCAGCGGCAGGGGTTCGGCCCGCTCGTCCCGGGCGTGTACCACGCGCCGTACCCCGACGTGTACCGGTCGGGGCTCTCGCCCGACGCGACCGCCGATCGCTGCATCGACTTCATCGAAGAGCAGCTCTTCGTCCACCTCGTCGCGCCCGACGAAGTCGCGGCCATCGTCGTCGAGCCGATTCAGGGCGAGGGCGGTTACATCGTGCCGCCGGACAGCTTCCTCGAACGGCTGCGCGCGATCGCGACGGAGCACGGCATCCAGCTGATCGTGGACGAAGTGCAGTCGGGCATGGGGCGCACGGGGAAGATGTTCGCCATCGAGCACGCGCGCGTGGCGCCCGACATCATCACGATGGCGAAAGGGATCGCCTCCGGCCTGCCGCTCGGCGTGACGACGGCGCCGTCGATCCTGATGGGGTCGTGGCCGCCCGGGTCGCACGCCAGCACGTTCGGCGGCAACCCCGTGTCGTGCGCGTCGGCGCTGGCGACGATCCGGCTGCTGCGCGACAGCCTGGTGAAGAACGCGGAGGTCGTCGGCTCGTACCTGATCGAGGGTGCCCGCGCGCTGATGAACAAGCATCCGCTGATTGGCGACGTCCGCGGCCGCGGGCTGATGGTCGGCATCGAGCTGGTGCGCGACCGCGTGACGAAGGAGCGCGCGACCACCGAGCGCGACGCGCTCGTGCGCGAGTGCTTCACCCGCGGCCTGCTGGTGCTCGGCGCCGGCCGCAACGCCGTCCGCCTGTCGCCGCCGCTGGTGCTGACCAGGCAGGAGGCGGATATTGCGCTGCGCATCCTGGACGAGGCGTTAGCGGCCGTCCGCGGGGGCCGGCTTTAGCCCAGTACGTACGGGCCGGCTTTAGCCGGCCCAAGCAGAGTACGGGGGGGCCGGCTTCCCTCGTACGTAGGGGCCGGCTTTAGCCGGCCCGAAGGCCCGGCCCGCCAGTCCGGCCCAAACCTTGTAAGTCGTCGGCCGCATGTCGAGCGACCGTCGTCAAGCGCTGGGAATTTCGGGCGAAGATCTGGCGTGCGCCGAACTGGCCCGTCGTGGGTACGCAATTCTTGATCGCCGCTACCGCACGCGATTCGGCGAAATCGACATCATCGCCCGCGACGGCGACACGATCGTCTTCGTGGAGGTGAAGGCGCGGCAGACGGACGACTTCGGCGGCGCGGCGGCCGCCATCACCGCCTGGAAGCAGCGGCGCGTCGCCCGGATGGCGGTGGACTACATCGCGCGCCGCGCCCTGCACGAATGTCCGTGCCGCTTCGACGTGGTGGCGATCGATTTCGAAGCGGCTGGACCGCGCGTGACGGTGTACCCTAACGCCTTCGATGCCCCGTCCACGTAATTTCCAACGCCCAAACGCCACCTCCCAGGCTGGCATCAGGACTTCCCGGATGACGGGAGTGGGTCAGTGGCAGTTGACGCATGTCTGAGCTCAGAAAAGATCCCGTCACCGGCCGCTGGGTCATCATTTCCACCGAACGCCGGAAGCGCCCCACCGATTTCCGTCTCGAGACCGTTCAGATCGCGCCGGACCCGTCGTGCCCCTTCTGCGAAGGGCACGAGGAGCTGACGCCGCCGGAGCTGCTCGCGGTGCGCCACAACGGCAGCCGCCCGAACATGCCCGGGTGGAACCTGCGCGTCGTGCCGAACCAGTTCCCGGTGCTGCGCGTCGAGGGGACGCTCGATCGGCAGGGCGAGGGCATCTTCGACAAGATGAACGGCGTCGGCGCGCACGAGGTGATCATCGAGTCGCCGAAGCACCTCGACATGCTGGCCGACATGAGCGACGAGGCGATCGAGACCGTGCTCTGGGCCGCGCGCGAGCGCATCCAGGACCTGCGGCAGGACCGCCGCTTCCGCTACATCATCGTCTTCAAGAATCACGGCACGGCGGCCGGCTCGTCGCTCGACCACTCGCACTCGCAGCTGATTGCGCTGCCGATCGTGCCGCGCGAGGTGCGCGACGAGGTGGACGGCGCCAAGGCGCACTTCCTCGCCAAGGAGCGCTGCGTCTTCTGCGACATCCTGCGGCAGGAGACGCGCGACGGCCATCGCCTGATCGCCGAGAACGCCGATGTCGTCGCCGTCGCGCCGTACGCGCCGCGCTTTCCGTTCGAGACCTGGCTGCTGCCGCGGCGGCACGAGGCGCACTTCGAGAGCTCGCCGCGCCACGAGTACGGGTCGCTCGCGCGGCTGCTCGGCGACATCCTGCGGCGCATCAACAAGGCGCTCGGCCTGCCGCCGTACAACCTGCTGATTCACACGGCGCCGCTCGTCGAGTCGGCGACGGAGTTCTACCACTGGCACGTGGAGATCATCCCGAAGCTGACGAAGGTGGCGGGGTTCGAGTGGGCGACGGGGTTCTACTTGAACCCGACATCGCCCGAAGAAGCCGCACAGGTCCTGCGCGACGCGCGGGGCTGAGGACGCGAAGGGGATCACCACGAAGGACGCGAAGGACACGAAGAAGTCTTTGTATACGATTTTCTTCGCGCCGTTCGTGCCTTCGTGGTTAGAACCTGTACCCGAGCGTCAACGAGAACGTCCGATCCGTCTGCCGGCGCCCCGGCGACGGGCGGCGATCGTAGTCGACGTCCTCCTGGATGGTCGTCACGAAGCCGGCCGCGAGCCCGAGCCGCACGCCGTTCTGCGTGCGGATGAACATCTTGTTGCCGCCCGATACGCCGAAATAGCCGTCGTGCTGGTGAAAGGCCTGCACGCGGTCCGGCACGAGCTGCACCTGGAGGCCGGCGGACTCGTGCGCCGCCGCATAGCTGTCGTCGGCGATGGACGCGAAGTTCTCGTCGACCCACGCCATGCCGGCGTCCGCGGTCAGGTTGACGCGCGCGGTCTGAAGAATCTGGTAGCCGAGGCCGGCGCCGAGGGCCGTCCGCAGGTCGATGTCGCGGAAGCGGTCGTTGGTGAAGTTGGCGTTCGCATTGGCGAAGAGCCGGCTCGTCAGGAAGCGATCGTACTTGCCGGTGAGCGACCAGTTCCTCGCGCTCTCGAGGCCGTTGTCGTTGGCGTGCGTCGCGATGGCCGACACGGTGTAGCGATCGGCGGCGCCCCTGGCGACCACGTCGCCGCTGAGGCGGACGTTGTTGACCTGCGTGTTGCCGGCCGTCTGGACGATGCCCGCGCCGCCGCCGCCGGTGATGACCCACGCCGGCTGCGGACGCGCGAGCGCGACGATCTCGGTGAGCGCGACGGGTCCGCCGGGGACGAGTGTCACCTGGCCGTTGGCATCGGCGGCGGCAAAGGTCGCGGACGCCGGTACGGCGGTGCCGACGGTGACGAGCATCGGCTGGTCGATCGCGAGGGAGGCGACGTCGGCCCAGGCGATCTTGAGCTCGCCGCCGGTCGCCTTGAACGTCAGGGTGCCGCCGGCGAGCGAGGTGGCGACGCCGGTGATCCGATCGCCGTTCTTCAGGCGGACCTCGTCGGCGTGGGCCGGGAGCGCGAAGAAGACGGCCAGGAGGGAGAGGAGGAGCGTTCGCATCATGCGGCCGGGCTGTGCAAAATTGCGACCCGCCTCCGCTGGCGGGGCAGGGTTACGAGCTTCCTTGATCAACCAAAGATCGCTATGGTACGCTCAGTTTTCGCCGAAGAGCGGGAATAACTCAGTGGTAGAGTGCGACCTTGCCAAGGTCGAAGTCGCGGGTTCGAATCCCGTTTCCCGCTCCAACCTCCGCTCCTCGATCCAGGCGAAGGTTGTCCCCTGTAGCTCGCAAAGCGAGCGAAGGGGGAACGGTCGCCGCGAGACTCCTGACCGAACATTCCTGATCGGCGCCGTCGCCAAGTGGTAAGGCAGAGGTCTGCAAAACCTCGATCCCCGGTTCAAATCCGGGCGGCGCCTCCAACATTTCCTTGTGAATTCTCCAGACTAGGGTGACACATTCAGCTCTCCTCTTTAGGCTTATCAGCCTTGGCGGAGAGGCGATGACGAAAGGTGAGCAGGCCCGTCTGACGGCGTGGCGGTTGAAGGTGTTGCGGCAGGCGGGCGACGAGGGCAACGTCGCCCGGATCTGCCGGCGGTTCGGCATTTCCCGGAAGTCGTTCTACAAATGGAAGCGGCGTCACACCGACCACGGGGACGCCGGCCTGTGCGATCGGCCGCGGACGCCGCAGCGGTCGCCGCGAGCCACCGCGCGGGAGGTGGTCAGCAAGATCCTCTACCTGCGTCAGCACTATCACTTCGGGGCTGGCCGCATCGCGGCCTACTTGCATCGGTTTCACCAGATCGCCATCGCGGTCTCGTCGGTGCATCGCATCCTGACGCGGCACGGCATGCCGCGGTTGCCGACGAATCAAAAGCACCAGCCGCACGGCAAGCGCTGGCAGCGCTACGAAAAGCCGCAGCCCGGGCATCGGTTGCAGCTGGACGTGAAGTTTCTGGAGCGTATTCCTGGCACGCGACGCCGGCTCTATCAGTTCACGGCCATCGACGATTGCACCCGGATTCGCGTCCTCAAGATCTACGATGCGTGCAATCAGCGCACGGCGATCCAGTTCATCGACGAAGTCCTACGCCGCCTGCCATTCCGCGTCCACGTCGTGCAAACCGACAACGGAGCCGAGTTCCAGTCGGAGTTCCACTGGCACCTCGAACGGCGCGACATCCGGCACGTGTACATCCGGCCGCGGACCCCGCGGCTAAACGGGAAGGTGGAACGCTCCCATCGAGTCGACGACCAGGAGTTCTATCAGCTGCTCGACAAGGACGGCGTCAGCGACGATATCCATTTGTTCAACGAGAAGCTGCGCGAGTGGGAGGACTACTACAATTACCATCGCCCGCATGGAGCTCTCGGCGGCGAAACTCCGTACGAGCGACTGCTGGCGAAAACGAGAGCTGAAGTGCTACCGAGGTCTTGAGAACCTACACTCACCAAATTGTGTCGCGGCAGTCATCCGTGAGGCCGAGGAATTTGTGAAACGCGAAGAACGAATGTACGGAGGGGGCGGAGATTCGCCGAAAACCTGCGTGGCGTCCTTGACAATCGCTACGCCATCTTGCGGGCGAATAGCGGCGCATACTTGTTTGACCGCCCGTTCATCTCGGTAGTGCTCGTCCAGCCGACGCGGGTAAAGTCTTCCTTGGTCGACACGCCGCCTGGCTCTGTTGGCTTCCATAGCACAGATACGCCGTTGGCGATTGACGAGACCGTTCCCTGGTTTCCGATCGTCGTAGGCGGAACCCATTTCGGGTTCGGCTTCGTCTTGATGTAGTTGACGATCCCATCACGCGAAAAATGGTAGTAGTAGTAATTGCCGTCGTAGACCGTCCACCAGCCGACGAGCCATTCGGGTGCGGTCGACGTGGACGCGGACGCTGACGCGGCCGATCCGACGTACCAGAACCAGATCGGGCTCTGACCCCACATCCATGAGGCAGACATCCGCGGTGGCGCTTGCAGCACCTCCTTGCCGTCCCAAAACTCGATGTGGGCATTGCCAAAAACGAGAACGCCGGGACTATCGGGCACCTTCGACTTGCCCGCGACCTGATCAGTCGGGCCAAAGGTGTAGGTGAGCCAGGCCCGGAACTCCTGAACGTTCAGGATGTAGTAGTTGCCGGTCTTCTTCCCGTACGTGTTTTCCCGGCCTACGGACCCGGCCTTCTGGATCTTCTGCGGTGTGACGTTGAATGCCATGCTCGCTTGCATGCAGCACGTGGTGCTCTTCGGTAGTCCCTTCGCGGCCTCAATCTTGTTCTGTGCGGTGATCCACTCGTAGACCTCCTCGCCGACCGGCGTGCCGTCGTGCAATTTGTCGTAGAACTTGTACGCCTTGCGCATGGCGCTGAAGTCGAGCGGGATTCTGCCAAACGCCATCGTGACCTCCGCCCTTCCTGAGAAGGGCACTCGTCGTTCCCGACACCTCTACGCCACACAGAACGCGCAGCGTCGACACTTGAATTGCGTGTTCAGATTGGCGTGATGACACTCCGGGCACTCCCACGTCTCCGTGGCAAACTCCCCACCGCCGCTTGGAATCACGAACAAGGCGGCGTCGTAGGGGGCCCGGCAGGTCTGACACTGTATATACCGGGCGATTTCGTCGCCATGACCGATGGGGATCAATGAGTACACATACAAAACGCGGTCGACTCGCATCAGTGCGCATGGTTGGCGCGATCGACAGGTTGGACAATTAAAATGTCCGCCTTCGAGACGGCGCGTTCGAACCTTTCGGCCCCACCACACGATCATTGGGTACTCCAGGCGTTTCGTCTAATGGCCGGTCGCCTCCGACGGACGGGCGCTGAGCCCGTTCCTGACCTGCGCGCACACTGTATCGGTCGTTCCGCTGAAATCGGAGCATCCGCCATCGCATCGCCACGGCGGGATTTGTTGGCCCGCCATGGGCATTTCACGGAACGTATCAGCAGACTCCCTTTTCGCGATCGATGAACACGAGCAACCGCGACCCCCCTGACGATCAAACGAAGGCGGCGTCGGATCCTTACACCGCCTGTGCGCGGAACGCGCCGTAACCATTCGAGGCGCCAAGGTGAGGCGGGGCGCTGTCGCTCTACTCACCGCCGCCTCCGCCGGAGCGCAAGGCCAGTACCTGTTCCCGTCCGCCGAGCGCCTGGGCCGCACGTCGCGGCGCCCCGGCACCTCCGCCCGCGCGCAGGTTCTCATTCCAAGACGCGCAATTAGGTGTATCTTCAGCGGGGTCGTACGTCTTCTTTGTCGCTCGGGCGACGCTTCTCGTTAGAGGATGGCGGGCATGGTCCGGCAAGCAGGCTCATCGCGCCACGACATGACAACGCCAGCGTAAGAGGAGAGCCATGCGAACGAGATTGGTGGCCTTTGTTGTGTTTGCCGCGTTTGCGGCGGCGACGTTGAACGCACAAGCCCCCTCGGCCGGCAAGGCGAAACCCGCGCCTCAACCCCGCAGGGCCGCTGTTCGCGTGAACCCCTTCGGGCCGCAGCCGGGGGTGACCGGTACGCGCAACCCGACGGACCTGAAGACCGTTTTGTATTACACCGCCGATGCGCTCGGCATGCTGCGTGGCGGCCGTGAAGTGGACTGGGTGCTGACGATGCAGTTGTGGGGCACCGGCACGATCACGCTCGATGGCAGGCCGTGCAGAACGACCAATTACCACGCGATGGTGCGGTACCAGTCGATTCCTGCGGCGGCCGGCGCGGCCAACAACGCGCAGTTCCGCGGCGAGAGCAAGGCGATTGGCGTGCCCGGCATGCGTGTCGCGGCGACCTGCGCGGGAACCGCCAGGCCGCAGGTGCAGGTCGTGGCCGGCCAGTACGCGTGGAATGAAGAGAAGATCGGGTTGAACGCCACGCCCGCGATGGGCGCGGTGAACGATCGTCTCCTCCAGCTCTGGACGCTGATCCCCGAGAGTGTGGTGAAGGCCGCCACACTGGCCGGCGCGAACACGATGCTCATGGATGACGCCGGCAAGGCGGTGTTGACGTTCCCGATGCCCGAGCCGTTCCAGGCCGCGACGATGAAGGTCTGGATCAGTCCGAAGATCTTCCGTATCGACACCAACCCCGCGGGCCAGAAGCGCGAATACAGCCATCTCATCGAACGCAGCGAGCTGCGGATGGGCGATCGCGTGGTGGAGACGACCTACACGGAATACGGCGACTGGAACGAAGAGGATCTGCAGAGCATGATCCTCCTCCCGCGCCGCATCGTGCAGAAACAGAACGGGACGACGACGGTCGACCTGAGAATCACGAAGACGGACACCTACAACCCGTACGTGATCATGCCGATCCCGGCCAGCGTCGCGCCCGCGTCGGGACAGACCACGACATCCCGGTAGTTCCGCGCTTTCTTGTGCAGGAGGCCTCATGCGTCAGTTCCTGAAGCGGTCATTGGCCACGCTCGCATTCGTCGGCCTCGTCGCGGGTGCGGTTCCCCTGTCCGCGCACCACGCCGTGCAGGCGGAATTCGATCAGACCAAGCGCGCCACCATCACCGGCGTCATGAAGCGCGTGATGTGGGTCAATCCCCATGTCCGCTGGACGATGGAAGTGAAGAACGCGAAGACGGGCAAGCTGGAAACGTGGGATATCTCCGGCGGCGGTCCCGGCGGCTTCCGCGCCATCGGCATCACCGGCAAGGACGTCTTCAAGGTCGGTGAGACCTACACGGCGATCATCGCGCTCGCGCGCGACGGTTCGAATTACGGACACGTCTTCGCGTTCATCATGCCCGACGGGCGCAAGATCGACATGTGGCAGCAGTACGCCGAATAGCGGTTGCGGCGATAGTGGATGGAATCATTCTTCATCTGGCTTGAAGAACGACCGATCTCGCTCGCCATCGCGCAGTCCAGCACCCTGTACGGGTTTGCGCTCGTTCTGGTTCTCCATACCATTGGCATCGCGCTCACGGCGGGTCCCGCCGCCGTGATGAGCCTTCGCCTGCTCGGCTTCGGCAAGCCGTTTCCGCTCTCCTCGCTGCGCACGCTCTTCACGTTCTTCTGGGTCGGCTTCATCGCCAACGCCATCACGGGAATCCTGCTGTTCATGATGGCGGCGTCGCAGACCGGGTACAAGCCGATGTACTACGCCAAGCTGCTGTGCCTGCTGCTGGCGCTGCTGACGCTGCGCCCGATTCGCAAGGCGATTGACAGCGACAGCCCGGATATCGACCCGGACGTTTCCTCGCGTCTCAAGACGCTGGCGCTGCTCTCCCTCGTGCTCTGGGCAGGAGTGATTACCAGCGGCCGGTTGATTGCCTACACGAAATAGCGATGGACGTCACGACGCTCGCGCACGCACACCTGCTGCTGAACCACGTTCCCACACTTGGCCTGGTCTTTGGCTTCGCGCTCTTCCTGTTTTCGATGGTGCGCAACAGCGACGACCTGATGCGCGCCAGCCTTGCCGCGTTGTTCCTCGTGGCCATCATGGCGTACCCGACGTTCATGACCGGGTATGCCGCGAGGCTGGCCATTCGCCACCGGGCGGGCTTTTCGGAGCCCCTCGTCGACGGACACCAGGGCGCGGCCGTCGTCGCGCTGATCTTTCTCGAGATCACCGGCGTCGCGGCGTGGCTCGGCCTCTGGCAGCAGCGCCGGAGCGCGCGCCCGGCGACATGGACCCTGGTGACCGTCGTCGTGCTGTCGCTGCTCACGCTGGGCCTGGTGACGCGCGCCGCGAACATGGGGGGCGAGATTGCGCATTCGGAGATCCGCGCCACCCAGGACCTGGCGCAGGCGGAAGCGGCGGTGCCGCCTGACGTGAAGCTCTTCACGACACCGGCCATCTCGATGTTCGTGACCGACTATCGCTACGTCTGGCCGGCCTGCGAGGTCCTTCACTTCATCGGGCTCGCCCTGCTGATGGGGGTCGTCCTGGTCGTGAACCTGCGCATCCTTGGCGTGGGAACGCTGAAGCACATGGCGTTTGTCGACCTGCACAAACTGCTGCCGTGGGCGGCCGCCGGGTTCACCTTCAACGCCATTAGCGGGATGATCTTCTTCACCTCCGCCCCCCAGACGTATACGACCAATCTGTCCTTCGATCTGAAAATCGTGGTGTTCGTGCTCGCCGGGCTGACTGTGCTTTACCATACGGCGTTCGACGAGCCGTGGGTGCTCGCCCGGGATGCGGACGCGCCGTTCGCGGCCAAGCTGATGGCTGCCGCGCAGATGTTCCTGTGGTTCGGCGTCCTGTATTTCGGCCGCATGATTCCTTACTTGACCGGCGGAACGCAGGCCGGTGCGCTTTGATCGGGATTACGACCTGGTGTCCGCCTTCGCGCTTCCAAGCGGGCGGTCCAACAGGCAGGAGGTCAGTGTCATGCAGCTCCGCTACATCATCGCAACGGTCATCGCGCTGACGCCGCTGTGGCTCGTGCCTGCCGGCGCCGCGCAGCGGGGCGGAGGCGGGCAGGCGCCGCCTGTCAGGGTGCCGACGCCCCGCACGGCTGACGGTCATCCCGACCTGAGCGGCCGATGGGGTGGAGGCGGCGGCGAGGTGGACGTGCGCGTCCGCGAGCCAGGTGGAAAGATCTCGACGTTCGACGACTACAGCGCGTACGAACAGGCCGTCCTCGCCGGGAAGCTCAGCCCGCAGGCGGTGCTCATCGGACGCGAGGTGAACTACCGTCACGGCGACAACGACTACTCGGGCAAGGATGCGGTGCTCGGCAACCGCTACGAGCCGAACCCGCCGCTCTACAAGCCCGAGTACTGGGAGAAGGTCCAGTACCTCGACACCCACGGCAACACCGAGGACACCTCGTTCACCTGCCTGCCGGGCGGGCTGCCGAGAATGGGACCGCCGGCGCGCATCCTCCAGACGGCGAACGACATGGTGTTTCTCTACAACACCAACAACTTCCTCAACGTGTTCGACTGGCGCGTCGTCCCGACCGACGGCCGGCCGCATCACCCGGTCTATTCGAAGGACCAGACCTTCATGGGTGATTCGATCGGCAACTGGCAAGGCGACACGCTCGTCGTCGATGTCGTCGGCTTCAACGACCTGACGTGGCTCGGCTTCGGCGGCTGGTTCCACACCACCGATCTGCGCGTCGTCGAGAAGTTCCGCCGCGACGGCAACGAGCTGCACTACGACGTGACCGTCTACGACCCGGAAGTGCTGATCGAGCCGTGGGTGATGGAACATCGCGTGCTGCGCCTCAACCCGAGCACGGTCTACACGGAAGATCCGCCCTGCATCGAGCGTGACGCGGGCCACATCGTGTCTCGCATCCGCGGGTAGCGCAATAGGCCATCCTGGAACACGCATGGAGGTGCCAGATGACGATCGAATCAGCTCGATGGGCCCGTTCCCTGGTTCATCGGACGCTCGCCGCCGCGCTCTGCTGCCTGATGCTGCCCGGCGTCGCCCGCGCGCAGACACCCGAGCAGCAGGTCGTCAACGACGCAGCCACCGCCCTCGGAGGCCGCGACAAGATCCTCGCCGTCAAGACGCTGCTGCTCGAAGGTGGCGGCAGCACCGTGGCGGGCACCAGCCTGCGGTGGGATGAACTGGCCTACGCGTCGGCGATCAATCAGCTGCGTGATGTAAGGCGTGCCTACGATCTGGCGAACGGCCGGGCCCGGTTCGAGGCGACGAGCATGGCTGAGTACGCCTTCTACATCGGCAACGCACCGGTTCGACAGATCCAGGGGCTCGACGGCGTGGTCGCGTTCAACGTGGGCGCAAACGGCACTCCCGCTCGCATCTTCGGAAACCAGGCGGTCGGGCGGCGGGTCGAGTACCTCCGGCATCCGCTGACACTCGTGCGTGCCGCACTGGGGCCAGGCGCAAAGCTCGCGAAAGCGCGAACCGAAGGCGCCGAGCGCCTGGTCGACATCACCATCGACGACCTGCCAACCCTGACGCTGGCGATCAGCGCATCGACGAAGCTGCCGACCCGCATTCTTCAGATGACGGCGGGGGCGATGGGCGACACGCTCGTCGCGCTCGCACTGAGCGACTATCGACCGGTCAATGGTCTCCAGCTTCCGCGCGTGATGACCAGCTGGACCGACAAATGGGCATCCGGCGATATCCTGGTTCACCGCACGACGGTGGACGGCAGCGTCGGCGATCTCGCGGCTCCCACGACGGTCGCGACGGCGACGCCGCCGGCTGGCGGGACGGCACCGCAAACGTTCCCGAGCCCGACGCAGGAAATCTCCAAGGGTGTGTGGTTCGTGACCGGCACGACCCACCACAGCATCATCGTCGAGTTCAGCGATCATCTGATGGTGATCGAGGCCAACAACCCTGAACGCGTGGCCGCGGTGTGGGCCAAGGCCAAGGAGCTTCGCCCGAACAAGCCGATCACGACCCTGCTCGTGACCCATCACCATGGCGACCACACGGCCGGTGTGCGCGACGCCGTCGCACTGGGCGTCACCGAAATCATTGCGCACGAGAGCAACCTGGCTTACCTCAATGACATGCTGAAGCGGCCGCACACGCTCAATCCGGACATGCTCGCCAGGAAGCCGAATGCGAAGCCGGTGAAGATGACGATGGTAGGCGACACCGGTGTCGTCAAGGACGGAACGATGACCGTCAACCTGTATCACCTCCTCGACAACAGTCACTCCGACTCGAATCTGCTGATTTATTTCCCGCAGGGAGGAATCCTGACGCAGGCGGACGTCTACATGCCTCTTGATGCGCGCCACATCATCGAGGGCGAGCCTCTGGGCCATGCGCCCTGGAACCGGAACGTGCTGGCGAACATTCTCTACCGCAAGCTCCAGGTGGCGTACCACGCGCCGCTTCACGGCGACTACGTGCCGCACAGCAAGTTCCTGATGGACACGATGACGATGACGCAGTACCAGCCCGGCGAGGAGCCGAAGGCCGCGCCCGGCGGGCGTGCAGCCGGCGGCGCTGGCGAGGGGCGGTAATCGAAGATCGCGCACACCACACATTGAAGGAGGATCTCCATGATGACGATGGGGGGAGTCCACGGTGGTCGTCGCTGCGTGTACGTGCTCACACTCTGCGCTCTGTCGATTGCGGCGCCCGCATCCGCGGGCGCACAGGGCCTCGGCAGCGGCGCGATTGGCGGCGTGGTCAGGGATGCGTCGGGCGCTGTGCTGCCAGGCGTCACGGTCGAGGCGTCGAGTCCGGCGCTGATTGAACGGGTCCGCACCGGCGTTTCCGACGACCAGGGCGTGTACAAGATCGTGGATCTTCGCCCCGGCGGCTACGTCGTCACGTTCACACTGCCCGGGTTCACGACGCTCCGGCGTGAAGGCATCGAGCTGACAACCGGCTTCACGGCTACAGTCAACGCCGAGATGAAGGTTGGCGGACTCGAGGAAACAATCACCGTGTCAGGTGCGGCGCCGCTCGTCGACGTGCAGAACGTCAACCAGCAGAAGGTGTTCCAGCGAGCGCTGGTCGAAGCGCTGCCGACCAACCGGACGGTGAACCAGTTCATCGCGCTGATCCCTGGTGCGCAGTACGGTCAGGGTGGCGCTTCGTCGCAGGACGTCGGCGGCAACAAGGGCGAAGACGTACAGGGCTTCCAGATCCACGGGAGCCGCGTCGACGACTTCCAGCAGCTCCGGCAGGGGATGTTCTTCGGGACGATGGTCGCCGCCGGAAACCGCATGACGAGCGTCAACCCCGCCGTCATCGAAGAGACGGTCATCCAGACGAGCGGCGCGACCGCCGACAGCGAAAGCGGCGGCGCGATCGTCAACATCATCAATCGCGACGGCGGCAACACGTGGCGCGGCAGCTGGGCGAGCGACTTTTCGATGCGAGGCATGCAGAGCAGCAACCTCGACGACGCGCTGCGCGCGCGCGGCCAGACCTCGGCGCCGTTCATCAAGAAGCGGTACGACCTCGGCGGCGGTATCGGCGGCCCGCTGAAGCAGGACCGCATCTGGTGGTTCGGAAGCTGGCGGTACTGGACGACCTCCGATTACTACCCGGGGAACTACTGGAACGCCACCCACGGCACGTTGTTCTACACACCCGACCAAAGCCGCCTGGCCTACAGCGACAACTACTACCAGGAAGCCACCGGGCGCGTGACCGTGCAGGCGACGAAGAACAACAAGTTCAGCGGCTTCTTCACCAGCGAAAAGAACTGCAACTGCTTCGGCAGCATCCCGCAGGCGATCGTGTCGCCGGAGGCCGCGTCCGACAACCCGTACTGGCCGAGCGTCAAGGGGCAGATGAACTGGAATTACACGGCGAGCAGCAGGCTGCTCTTCGAAGCCGGCGTCGCCTTCGTCGATGGGATGTGGAACCGCCGCTCGCCCTCCAATACCTACGCGGCCCGCAGCATCGTCGATTCGTCGCGGAACTACACGTACGGGACGCGCACTGGTCCCGGCGAACAGGAGTTCGGCCAGGTCAACGAGCAGTTCATCGTCTCGTACGTCACCGGCTCGCACAGTTTCAAGAGCGGCGCGCAGTTCCGCTCGGGCGGCCGGCGATCGTTTGACCTGCGCGGCGTGGTCAACGACTGGGACCTCGGAAAGAACGAGCTGATGGCGCTGTACAAGGAGAATCCGACGACGGGCGCCGGATTGCCCGTCGGCGACAACATCACGTACACCTTCAACGGCAGGACCCCGCTGTCGGTCACCTACTACGCCGGTCCGCTCGGCGACGCCATGCGGTTGAACAGCCTCGGTCTCTACGCGCAGGACCAGTGGACGGTCAACCGGCTGACGATGAACTTCGGCGTCCGCTACGATACGGTTGACGGTCAGATTCTCGTCGTCGATCTGCCGGCCGGCAGCTTCGTGCCGGCACGGCATTTCGACGCGAACAACGACGCGCTGAACTGGAAGGACATCAATCCGCGCCTCGGCGCGGCCTACGACCTGTTCGGCAACGGGCGGACTGCGTTGAAGGGGTTCGTCGGCCGCTACGTGAACTTCGAGGCGTTTGGCGGCGGCGCAGGCGGAGGGCCGATCCTGCCGTCGGTCAGCCCGTCGAACCTCATTGTCACGAGCGCGACGCGGACCTGGGCCGACAACGGCGATTACATTCCGCAGGAAAACGAGCTCGGTCCGCTCTCGGACACCCGGTTCGGGCAGGTCGTGCAGACCACGAAATTCGATCGCGAGGCGACGCACGGCTTCGGGCATCGCGGGTACAGCTGGCAGGCGTCGCTCCAGCTGCAGCACGAACTGCGGCCGGGGCTGGGCGTTAACCTTGGTTACTTCAGGACGTGGTACGGCAACTTCCGCGTGACCGACAACCTCGCGCTGGCGCCGTCGGACTTCAGCGAGTACTGCATCACCACCCCGGCCAACTCCGCGCTGCCCGGCGGCGGAAACCAGCAGCTCTGCGGGCTGTACGACGTGAACCCCGCGAAGTTCGGCATCACGGACAACCTGGTCCGCCTCGCGGCGAAGGGCTCGCAGCAGGACGTCTTCAACGGCATCGACGCGACGATGAACATGCGGTTCGGCCGCGGAGGCGTCGTCCAGGGCGGCCTCAGCGTCGGTCGGCAGATGACCGATACCTGCTTCGCCAATGACGACCCGTCACTGACGGCGCAGGGGGCGGTGACAACGAGCCTGACGCCGCGTTCCCCGGATTTCTGCCACGTCGTCGCGCCGTGGGGCGCCGGGACGCAGGTCAAGTTCGCGGCGGTCTACCCGCTCGCGTGGAACCTGCAGCTGTCTGGCAGCTACGCCAACAACCCGCCGATCGATACCACCGCGAGCTTGGTGGCGACCAATGCCCAGGTGTCGACTTCGCTCGGGCGGAACCTCGCGTCGTGCGGCACACGCGTGCCGTGCAACGCGACCGCGACGATTGAGATGGTCAGGCCGAGATCGCTTTTTCAGGAACCGCGCATCCAGCAGATCGACCTCCGCCTGACGCGAACGTTCCGCGCCGGGTCGATGCGCGTGCTGCCGCAGTTCGACCTCTTCAACATCCTGAACGACAACTCCGTCCAGGAAATCGTCCGCCGGTACGGCCCCGCGTGGCGCAATGCGACGACCGTGCTCGGCCCGCGCGTGATGAAGCTCGGGATCAAGCTCGACTTCTGAGGATTCCAGGGATGGGACCCGCGCGCCCGCGCGGGTCCCACACGTGATGGCCGGACGCGTCATCGTCTTCCTCCTCTTCGTCGGCAGCGGCTTCGCCGCGCTCATTTACGAGCTCGTCTGGTTTCAACTCCTCGAGCTCTCACTCGGTTCGTCAGCCGCATCCATCGGCGTCCTTCTCTCGACGTTCATGGGCGGCATGTTCATCGGGAGCCTCCTCGCGCCCCGTTTCGTCGGACCGCGCCATCCTCTCCGCGTCTTCGCGGCGCTCGAAGCCGCCATCGCCGCGGCGGCGGTGATCATGCTGTGGCTGATGCCGGCGGCTGGCCGTGTGTACATCGCGACCAGCGGCGACGGCATCCTCGCCATGGCGCTCCGCAGCGTCGTCGCGGCCGTCTGCCTGCTGCCGCCGACCATCGCGATGGGCGCCACGCTTCCTGTCGTCGGAGGCTGGATGGACGCGGCGCCGCAGCGGGCGGCATGGCTCGGCACGTTTTACGCTGGGAATGTCGCCGGGGCGGCCGCGGGGTGCATGGCCGCCGGGTTCTACCTGTTGCGCGTCTACGACGTGATGACGGCGACGTACGTCGCGGCCGCCATCGACGTGGTGGCCGCCGCAGGTGCGTTGATGCTGGCGCGATGGGCACACGTCCAGCCGTCGAAGGCACGCCGCGAACCAAAGCCGCGCGCCCAGGCGCCCGTCCTGCCGCCCCCCAGGGACGCGTCCGCGCTCGTGGCCATCGGCATCTCCGGATTCTGCGCGCTTGCCGGCGAGGTCGTCTGGACACGGCTGCTCGCGTTGACGTTCGGCGCAACCGTGTATGCCTTCGCCGTCGTCCTCGCCGTGTTCCTGATTGGACTCGCGCTGGGCAGCGCTGTCGGGTCGCTGGCCGCCGCCAGCAGCCAGTCGCCGCGGCGCGCGCTTGCGTGGGCGCAGCTGCTGCTCGTCGCGGCAATCGCGTGGACCGCCCACATGGTCTCGAGCGCGCTGCCGTACTGGCCGATCATTCCCGCCGTGTCGCCGGACGTGATCTACAACCTGCAGCTCGATTTCGGCGTGGCATGGCTCGCGATACTGCCTGCGCCGCTCCTGTGGGGCGCCAGCTTTCCGCTGGCGCTCGCCGCGCGTGCCCGGATCGAGGAGGACGGCAGCCGCCTCGCGGGCCGCGTCTATGCCGCCAACACCCTCGGCGCGATTGCGGGGGCCGTGCTCGCCAGCGTGCTGCTCGTGGGGTGGATCGGCTCGAGGGGATCGCAGCAGGTCATGATGGCGCTGGCCGCGTGCGCGTCGGTGCTGCTGTTTGCCGCACCGATACCGGCGGTGACCGCCGCCGCCGTCTCCGCGCTGCTCATCGCCATGGTGCCGGACGTGCCCGCCGTGCTGATTGCGTACGGCCGCAACTCCGCCAGCTGGGTCGGCCACACGGGCGAGATTCTCTTCACTGCCGAGGGACTGAATGCCTCGGTGGCGGTGTCGCGACTTCCGGGCGGGGCGCTGACGTACCACAACGCCGGCAAGATCCAGGCGTCCAGCCAGCCGCAGGACATGCGCCTGCAGCGCATGCTCGGTCACGTGACGACGCTCATTCCGGCGAGGCCGGAATCGGTGCTCGTGATCGGCTGCGGTTCGGGCGTGACGGCCGGCGCCGCCAGCATCGACCCGGCGGTGAAGCGGGTCACCATCGTCGAGATCGAGAAACTCGTTCCCGAGGTCGTCTCGACGTACTTTGCCGAATACAACTTTCACGTGGTGCAGAACCCGCGCGTGCGCGTACGCATCGACGACGGCCGGCACTACTTGTTGACGACCGACGAGCACTTCGATGCGATCACGGCCGACCCGTTCGATCCCTGGGTCCGCGGCGCGGCCGCCCTCTACACCAAGGAGTTTCTGGAAGCGGCGCGGGCGCATTTGAACCCGGGCGGCCTGCTGACCATGTGGGTGCCGCTGTACACGACAACGCCGGACGCGGTGAAGAGCCAGCTGGCGACCTTCTTCGACGTGTTCCCCGGCGGGTTCGTTCTCGGCAATACTCGCAACGGGAATGGCTACGACGTCGTACTGATCGGCCAGCGCGACCCTGCGCCGATCAGCCTCGCCGCCATGGACAGTCGGCTTCGGCAGGCCTCGTATGCTCCCGTCGCCGCGTCGCTGAACGAGGTCGGCATCCGCTCGGCGGCGGATCTGTTCGAGTCGTATGCCGGCCGCGCATCGGATCTGAAGCCATGGCTGGCGGGGGCCGCGATCAATAGCGACCGTAACCTGAGGCTGCAGTACCTCGCCGGCCTTGGCATCAACACGAACACGCCGGAAGCCATCTACAGGCAGATCCTCGAATATCGGGGCGCGCGGGACGTGCTCTTTACGGCCGGCGACTGAATGGGAATGAACGCTTTGTTCGGAGCCGCGTCCACTAGGAGTTCGTCCACGTGTCCGATGACCTATCGCGCGAAGAACGGAAACGAGGTCGTCGTCGTCGCCACCGGCGGTGGAGAAGACATGTCGCTGATGGCGTTCGCGCTGGGTCGGTGATTGAACAACGTTGCGCGGAGCTGAAAGCCGCGCGCTACACGGCTCAGGAGGACTCGTGATTGCGGCATTCATGCTCGCCTTGGCAGCTTCAACGATTTCCGGCACCGTGCACGACATGAGCGGCGGTGCCGTCTCCGGCGCAGTCGTGATCGTCAAGCCGGTGTCGGGGCCCGAACGGCAGACGCTCACTGGTCCTGACGGCCGCTTCACGATCGAGATCGCGGACAGCGGCGAGGTCACGTTGATCGTGCGCGCCGGAGGATTCGCCGAGAAGATTCAGCGTGTGTCGGCGTCGGACGGCGCCATCGACATCACCGTGGAGCCGCCGAACGTGTTCGAAACCGTGACGGTGACGCCCGCGCGCACCGAGCAGCCGGTCGGAGCTATACCCGCGAGTGTCAGTGTCCTTACCAGCGATGCCATTGAAGCGTCCCCCGCGCTGCTCGCGGATGACATCCTGCGCCGGGTGCCGACGTTCAGCCTCTTCCGGCGGACCAGCGGCCTCGTCGCGCAGCCGACCACGCAGGGCGTGTCGCTGCGGGGAATCGGACCGAGCGGTCAGAGCCGCACGCTCGTCCTGCTCGACGGCATTCCCTTCAACGATCCGTTCGGCGGCTGGGTGTACTGGACGCGTGTCCCCATCGCGAGCGTGGATCGGGTCGAGATCACCGAAGGCTCTTCGTCGAGTCTGTACGGGAACATCGCAATGGGCGGCGTGATCAACATCATCACGAGCCGTCCCACGCGCCGGACGATCGAACTCAAGCCCCAGTTCGGCAGCCGGACCAGCCCGAAGTTCGACTTCTTCGGCAGCGACCAGTGGAACAAGGTAGCGGCCGCGGTGGAAGGCAGCTTCCTGCACACGGACGGCTTCCCGATCGTGGAGGCGCTCGAGCGCGGTCCGATCGACAACAATGCCAACGTCGAATACAAGAACCTCACCGCGAAGCTCGAGTTCACGCCGTCCGATCGCGTCCAGGGCTTTTTCCGCGCGGGCTACTTCTCCGAAAACCGGGTCAACGGCAAGGTCGGCGAACTGAACGACACTCGGTGGACAACGGTGAATGGCGGCATCCGGGCGCGGCTGAGGGACGAGAGTGATCTGCAGGCGAGGGTGTTCGTCGACAGGCAGAAGGCCCACTTCAACTTTCTCGCGGTCACGAATGCGGCGACGACGCGAAACGTCGTCCGTCTGGCAACCGACCAGCACGTGCCCACCAACGGCGTCGGCGGCATGACCCAATGGTCCAAGGCGCTTGGCGCGAAAAACGCGTTCAGCGCGGGATTCGACTGGCGGTGGGTTGACGGCGAGAGTCAGGAGGATGCATTCGTCGCGTCCGTGCCGACCGCCGTGTCCGGCGTCACACAAGCGGCGACCCTCTCGGTGCAGCGATTCTCCGGCGGCACGCAGCAAAGCCTTGGGACGTTCGTGCAGGACATTCTCACGCCGGTCGACAGGCTCGTCATCACGCTCAGCGCGCGCGGCGATCGCTGGCGCAACTACAATGGCCACAATCTCGAAACGACGGTGGCGACCGGTCTGCCGACCGCGAACAACCGCCCCTCGATTCCCGACAGGAGAGACACGGTCGTCAGCCCGCACGCGGGCGCGCTCTATCACCTGTCGGATCGGGTGAGCGTGTGGGCTGCCGCGAATTCGGGCTTCCGCGCGCCGACGCTCACCGAGCTGTATCGCCAGTTCTCGGTGGGAGCGATCACGACGCGTCCGAACGATCAGCTCGGACCGGAGCGTCTGGTCGGAAGCGAACTGGGCGTCAACGTCGCGCCGGCGCGGAATGTGTCGGTCCGCCTGACGTGGTTCGACAACCGGATCACCGACCCGGTGTCGAATGTCACGCTGACGGCCACCCTGGCGCAGAAGCAGAACCTCGGCAAGACGCGCGTCCGCGGCGCCCAGACCGACATCGACTACCGCGTCGGTGCGTCGTGGCATTTCTCCGGCGCGTACGTCTACGACGACGCGACCGTCACTGACGGAGGCGTGGCGAGCGCCGCACTCGTCGGGAAACGGCTGCCGCAGGTGCCGACCCATCGCGGCTCGCTGCAGGCGACCTACTCGAACGCGAAGTACGCGACCGTCGCGCTGGACGTGCAGTTCGTCGGCCTGCAGTACAACGACGACCTGAACGTCAACTTCATTCCGGTCACGACGCTGGCCGATGCGGGATACGACGGGTCGTACGCGGCAGGCCTGCCAGGCTACAGCGTGGTGGACATCTCGGTCTCCCGCAACGTCGGCCGAAACATTCAAGCCTTCGTCGGCGCGCAGAATCTGTTCGACAAGGTGTACTTCGTGCAGACCAACCCCTCGACGATCGGTACGCCGCGCCTCGTCAACGGCGGCGTGCGCGTGCGGTGGAGCGGACGGTAGACGCCACGACGTGTCGCGGACGTCGCGTCGATCACGCGCTGGAGGACCGTGATTGGGAAACGGGGATCACCCGGTCATGGCGTGATCCCCGGTGGCGTGGGTCAGTGGAGCTCGATAGACGCGGCAGTGATCGACCCGTCGGCCTGCTTCGTACCTTCGACCTCGACGCGCGCGCCGTCTGCGAGCGCCGTGCATGCGACGCCGTTGAACGTCGTCGACGCGTTCGTGTTTACGGTCGTCGCAGTGGCCAGCGTGGAGCCGACCTTGAACGTCAGCGCGGGACACGATGCGGTTCCAGCCAGGGCGAAGATCATTCCTTCCACTTCGTCAGGACCGGCTTCGCCCTCGACCTTCGTGGCCAGGATCGATCCGTCCGCTTGTGTCGTGCCGTCGACTTCAACGATCGCGCCGTTTGCGAGCGTCGCGCACGACACATCGTCGAACACCGTCGTGGCGGACGTGGTCACCTTGGTCGTGCCGATCGTGAACGTCGCCGCGGGACAGGTCGCCGCGCCGGAGAACGCCGAGACGGTGCCCCTGAGCTCGGCCTCGTTCTCGTTCCCGTCGTTGTCATTGCCCGTGTCTTCCACCTTGATTTCGGTGGCCACCAGCGTCGTTCCGTCCATGGTGCCGCGCGCCTGAACGTGGTCGCCGACCTGGATGTCCGCCATCGTCAGCGTGCGGTTGCCGTGGCGGATCACCACCCCCGGTCCACCGGCTACGGTGACGCCGTTCACGGTGAGGGTGTTTGCGAATTTGGCGCTGACGAAACCGACGACCCTGTCGTCGTGGCCGCGCCCGTGATCGCCGGCCTCGCCGGGCTCCTTGCCGTGTTCGGCCTCGCCGGCATCGCGCGGCTTCTTGCCACCGGGATTGCCCCCTTTATCGAGCGTGTCGAAAACATCGCCGCTCGACGCCGACGACGCGCCGCCGGCCACGCTGGAGGTGGCGAACGTCTCGGAATTGGCCGTGCCCGATGGTCCCGTTGGCGACTGAAGCACGTTCCCGCCGCCGCATCCAACCGTCAACACCGAGGCGGCGAAGGTAACGACGAGCAGGGGTAGGCGAGCCGACTCAAGCGTCAATGTCATTCCCGTATCTCCTTGTGGCACGCCTGCGACGGGGGGTTCCGAGCCAGACGCGGCCTTCGGAGACGTAGACGAGGCACCTCGGGCCCAGGTCACATGGCACGGCATAATGTGACCTGACGGCCGTCTGACTCGTCTGCGTCTATAGGCCTTGTTATGAGCGATCAGATAGACCGAGCCATTCACGACACGCGCGAATTCCTGGCGGCCCGGCGGCCGCCCGACCTCACCGCGGCAGTCATGAGCCGGATCGCGGACGCGACCCCGCTGCCTTCCGAGCGGCGCCCCGGCTGGTCCAGACGCCTGGTGAAGATGCTCTGGGCGCCTCGCGAGTTTTCGATTCGCCCCGCCTACGCGCTGGCCGCGGCCGGCTGTGTGGCGATCGTCCTGCTCGTCTACGTTCGCCAGCCTCCCGCGGGCGTGTCGCAGCTGGCGGCTGCCGTCGACGATCCGCAGCTGTTCGTGCAGTTCCGCCTGGACACCCCGGCGTCCAGAGTCCAGCTTGCGGGAACCTTCACGAATTGGGAGCCGCGCTACGACCTGCACGAGTCCGCACCGGGCATCTGGACGATCACGGTTCCGCTCAAGCAGGGCGTGCACGATTACTCCTTTGTCGTCGACGGGCAGCGGTGGGTCCCCGATCCCTCTGCGCCGCAGATCGGCGACGGGTTCGGTGGCACGAACAGCCGTCTCGCTCTGCTGCCTCCCAGGCTGTGACGAACGGCGCCGTCGCCGCCGCGCTGATGGCGGGTCTTGTGGCATTGAGCCATGTCACCGCGGCGCGCGGGCAGGAGTTGTCGGTGGACGTCTCCGCCGGCCGTCTCGTCTACGACCCGCTGTCGGCGAACGTCAGTACGAGCAGTCTGATCGGGAGCCTGCGGTATGACACACGCAGCGATACCTGGGTGTATGGAACGCTCGCGGCACCGTCGCGTGACAGCACGCTGTGGGGCGCCGCCGGCACCGGCGGGCGCCTGATGCTGAATCGATCGCAGCTCCACCGAGTCACTGTGGGCGCGGATGTCGGCGCTCACGGCTACTCGTTTCGCGACCGCCTGGTTGATCAAGCGGGCACGGGCGGCACGCTCGAGGCGATACCGTTCGTCCGCGTATCGCAAGGCGCCGGATTCATCGAGGGTCGCGCCGGGTGGCGCGGCCAGACGCTGTCGTTCGCGGGCGTGCGTGAGAAGCGCGGCGTCTTCGAAACCGTCGCACGCGGCGGCTATGGCACCACGCTCAGCGTGCAGGGCGATGTGCGATGGGTGCACGCACGCGAGGGGACGTATCCGTTTGCCGGCGCCACGGTTGCCTATGACGCCTCGCGCGTGCAGCTGTGGGGCCAGGCGGGGAAGTGGATGGCGACCGACCTGGACGACCGTGTGTGGGCACTTGGAAGCGGCGCAAGTCTTGGCGCACGCACGACCGTCTGGGCCAGCGTCCGCCGGGATGCGCCCGACCCGTTGTACTGGAATTTGACGCGTCGGTCGTGGAGCGTCGGCCTGACACAGCGCCTCGGGCGTGTCCCGGCGCCGCTCGTGCCCGTTGCGTCGTCTGCGGCGGGGCTGGTGGCTATTCGGCTCTCCGCGACCGATGCGCCATCAGGTACCGTGTCGATTGCCGGTGACTTCAACAACTGGCAGCCTGCCCCGATGCTGCGCGAAGGCGCCGAGTGGATCGTGCGCCTGCCTCTGATGCCCGGCGTGTATCACTACACGTTCCGATCCGCGACGGGCGAATGGTTCGTGCCGCCATCGGCCGCCGGACGGCGGGACGATGGACTGGGCGGATATGTGGCGGTGCTGGTGGTGAATTGATGGCGCTGCCCTTCGATCGCCGCCGGTCTGACGGGCCGTCCGACGCCGACGCGATCGCGCGCGTGCTCGACGGCGACAAGCAGCAATTCGAGCACCTCGTGCGCCGATACCAGCACGCGCTGTACCGCCACGCGGTCTCGATCGTGCTGGACCACGATGCGGCGGCCGACATGGTGCAGGACGCGTTCGTGCGCGCCTATCTGAATCTCAAGGAGTGCCGCGACACGTCGCGTTTTCGCGCCTGGCTCTTTCGGACCCTGCGCAACCGCTGCTTCGACCATCTGAAGGCCGCCAGCCGGCGAAATGTTCCGCTCGACGACATCGAGCCGATTTCGCTCGACGACGCCGACGGTCCGGCAGCGCTGGCAGAGCGCAGCGAGACGCGAACGGCGATCAGGCGGGCGCTGGCGACGCTGCCGCCCGTGCTTCGGGAGACGTTCGTCATGCACTACGTGGACGGCATGTCCTACGACTCGATCGCGGAGCTGCTGGACGCCTCGGTGAGCGCCATCAAGATGCGGGCGCTGCGTGCGCGGGAAGCGCTGAGCTCGGCGCTTGGCGAGGAGCATGTGACGGGCCCTTCGCCTGAATCGTCTTTATCTCAGGTGCGCCTCAGCGCAGGTTCGGGAAGCAAGGTTTTCGAGGAGGAATGATGAAGTTCCGGATGGCCGTCGTGATCGTGGCGCTGGCGCCGGCAGGCACCGTGGCCGCCTCCGCGCAGGTGCAGCCGCCGCAGGAGCGGATCGATACCGCCCTCTCGCGCGCCCGTCAGGTCGGGATTCCGGTAGCGCTGCTGGAAAGCAAGATCGCGGAAGGGAAGGCCAAGGGTGTCTCCCAGGAACGGATCGCGGCGGCCATCGAGCGAAGGGAAGCGGTGCTCGAACGAGCGAGCCAGGCGCTGCGCGGCGAGGCGGACGCGGCGGCAAGCCTGGCGGTCGGGGCCGACGCCATCGAGTCGGGCGTCAACGAAGCGGTTCTCAAGGCGGTGGCGGAGAACGCGCCTCGCGATCGCCGCAACGTCGCGATCGCGGCGCTGACGCAGCTCGTGCAGCAGGGCCAGGTGCCTGAAGCCGCGCTCGAGCGGGTACGTGACGCGCTCAAGCGCGGGCCAGACGCGCTCGCGAATCTGCCAGGCGAGTCCGGCTCGAACCGGCGAGGCAACGGCTCATCGGAGGGGAGCGGAAGCGGCAGCGGAAGCGGAAGTGGGAGCAGAAGCGGAAGCGGAAGCGGGAGCGGAAGCGGAGGTGGCAGCGGAAGCGGTGGTGGCCAATCCGGCAGGGATCCAGGTCCGCCATCCGGCGTTCCCGCGCCGGGCAAGCCGTCCCAGTCAGGCAAGCCGGACGGAAAGGGCAACAGCAACCCGACCGACAACACCGACGCCGGCAGGTCGAACCCCGGCCGCGGCCGGCGCTGACCGAGCGACCGACTGGTTCGTGACGGCCCCGCGCGTGTCTTCGAAATGTCGGAGCAAGGCGTTTAGGTGGGCACCCGGAGATCCGCGAGCGATTCGTCAAAGTGGTCCCGTCGAATGGCCGCGGCAATCAGCGGCGCCACGCTGATGAACTCGAGCTGTCCGTCCGCCTCGTGTTCTGTTCGCACGGTATTGCCGGCAAGCACTCGGGCGACTGGCAGCCGGCGGAGACGCTCACGTGCGTCGCCAACGAGCAGCGCGTGGCTGACGGCAACGGTCACCGGTTCGAGCGCACCAGCCGCTCGCAAGGCACCGACGGCGGCCTCAATCGTCGCGCCCGTGCTCAGCATGTCGTCGACGATCAACGGCACGCGGCTCGCAACGTCGCCGATGACGCCGTGCGCTTCGACTTCCTCGCCGCTCAACCGCGCCTTGTGCACGACCGCCAGCGGCAGGTGGAGCAGCCGGGCGTACTCGCGAGCGCGCTTGACGGCGCCGAGATCCGGGGCCACGACCACCGCGTGGTCAGGCAGATATCGCTGCGCGGCATGCGCCAGCACGGGCACGGCCGTCAGGTGATCGATCGGTACGTCGAAAAACCCTTCAATCGACGGCGTGTGCGCGTCGATCAGCATCAGACGATCGAAGTGGCCGGTCTCGATGACATCGGCGACGACGCGCGCGCCAACCGACCGGCGACCGGTCCGACGTTCCTGCCGTGCGTAGCCCAAGTACGGAATGACGGCGGTCAGCCGATCTGATCCGGCGCGACGGCAGGCGTCAGCAAGCAGGAGCAACTCCATCAGGTGCTGCTCGACGGGTGGACTCGTCGACTGCAGAAGATAGACGTCGCGGCCGCGGACAGACTCACACAAGTCGACCTGCGACTCGCCATCGGGGAAGCGCTGACACCGGTGCGCCGCCGGTTGGACCCGCAGCAATGCCGACACCTCGACGCCCAGGTCGATGCTCGCAGGTCCGGCGATGACGGTCATAAGGTCGGCCACGGCGGCTCCTTTCAAATGTACCGGGTGTCGATGCAGCCGAAGCTGTCCTTTTCGCGTTTGCGCGCAGCGTCAGTGTTTGTCGCGTTCGAGATCGACGTCACGGCCGCAATCGCAGCCGTGAGCGCGCCGGCTCGACCGGCTTCACGGCGTGCAAATGGAATCCGGCTGCGCCGGTCGGCGCGACGGTCAGCGAAAGCTGGCTGGCCCGGATTGCGCGTGGCTACTTCTGCTTGTCGACAACCACTCGCCCGGCGTCATTCAGGTACACGCGATACTTGTTGGCGTCCTTGCACGTCACGGCGAAGTCGCTCTCGGCGTGCACGATGACGTTGACGACCTCTCCGCACGGCAATCCCTGGAGGGCGATCACCGCCGTCAGATCCTTCTTGAGCGTTTCATTGTCGGCCGCAAACGACGACGCGGCGACGAGTGCCAGCGCGGACAGCAATTGGGCCAATACGATGATCCGTCTGTTCATCAGGTTTCCTTGTCAGTCTTGAAGGGCGAAGAATGTCTTCTCGTCCGCGAGCAGCGCCCAGATTGCTTCGCGCGAGGAGACCACTTCCGACGCCAGCGGCTGGTCTTTGTCCTGCAGCAGTGACAGCACTTTCATCATGAGCAGGTCATACGAAAGGCGCAGCTGCGCCAGTGGAGGCTCCTTGCCCTGGTAATGCTCGGTGAACTGTTTCACCAGGTCGTCGACCTTGTTCTTCAGCGAGATCTTGGTGAAAACACCGATGGCCTTGGTCGCCTTCAGCCGCGCCTTCAGCGCATCCAGATCAAGCGGGCGGGCCGCGGCGGCCACCCGCGGTGCGGCGATGGCCGGCGCAATGGGTGCGGCGTCCTTCAGTACGGGCTGCGGCACAGGCTTCACGAGTGGCGGCTTCCCCGCGGCACGGCCACGCGGTGCAGCCGACGTCGCGGCCGGTCTGGCCGCAGGCTGTGACGCGACGGGCTGTGACGCGACGGGCTGTGACGCGACGGGCTGTGACGCGACGGGCTGCGACGCCGCGGGCTCCGGCGTCGCCACCGCGACGGGCCTGTCAGCGGACTTCGTCGCGGCGGGCTGCGGGACTGCGGGCTGAGTCGCGGCGACGTGCGGCTGCAGAGGCGTGACGCTTGCGCAGCCGGCGCTGAGGAGCAGCAGGAGAACGGCCGGATACCTCATCATTCAGAATCGTCCGGTGGCGATAGCTAACATACGACCAGTATGCCCCTTGTTCCAGACCGCGCATGTTCCCAACCGAACATGTATGTCGATGTTGCCCTGCCTGTGCCTGATTGCACAGCGCTTCTGGAACGCATCGGCCATATTCGGATCTGAACTCAACACGGATGGACAAGATGGGCGCTGAGCAACATCGCGTGTGCCAGGTCTGCGGGGCAGATGGATCTTCCGACCTGCGCCGGGGGATTCTCGCGGGGCCGGCAGTTGCCGAGCTCGTGCGAAAAGCAACCGGCAGCTGGTCCGATAACGCCTGGATCTGCACGGCCGATCTTCACCGGTATCGTCACGAGTACGTGAAATCACTTCTCGAGGCTGAACGAGGAGAATTGACCGCTCTGGACAACGAGGTCCTCGAGAGTCTGAGGCAGCAGGAGATCCTGTCACGGAATCCCGAGGAGGAATTGCAAGCCGGGTTGACGACGGGTCAGCGTGCGGCGGACCGCCTGGCGGCATTCGGCGGTAGTTGGACATTCCTGATTTTGTTTGTCGTGGTCATGGGGTTATGGATTGGCGTCAATTCGGTCGTCTTGATCATCCGACCTTTTGATCCCTACCCGTTCATCTTCTTGAATCTCGTCTTGTCGTGTCTGGCGGCGATCCAGGCTCCGGTGATCATGATGAGCCAGGTCCGGCAGGGAATCCGAGACCGCCTGCACGCGAGACACGACTACCAGGTGAACCTCAAAGCGGAACTCGAAATCCGTCATCTTCACCAGAAGATCGACCACCTTCTGTCGCATCAGTGGGAGCGCCTGGTCGAGATTCAGGAAATCCAGATGGAGTCCATCAACGAGACGCGAAGCCACACGTGAGCAGGTTGTACTGTCGCGCGTGCCGTACGCGCGAAATCGAAATCCAGGGAGGATTGAATGGCCTATCGCAAGCCGGCGCAGAAAGACCAATCGCACGCCCCCGGAAAGCGTCATCGCAAACCGGGACCTCAAGAGGCGATTGACAAACGGATGGGCGAACCGAGAGGCAAGCAGATGGGCCAGAAGAGCGTCAAGGCCGGATGGCGTATCGGCCGAGGCTGACATCGCCGATCGTGACACCGTGCCGTCCCAACACCGCCGCGGCGGCTGCGTCGGTTTCGCGCAACAGACCAAGGAGGAGCGAGTGCAGTACGCGCTTGCTCTCGCTGCTCCATTGGACGTCCACAGACGCTGGGATCGGTGGTTGTGGTTCGGCCATTTCCTGTTCGACCGCCTCATTGGATACGCCCGCACGCTCGAGGATTGTCTTCGCGATGTGATCAGCGACGCGGCTCCAGCACGGCAGAACGGAGCTGTGCGGTTGTGAACATCCGCATTTCCATCGCGCGTATACGATCGGTAGCAGTTGGGAGTATTCCGTGCTTCATGAATTCATTGCCGTCAACCGCGACGAGATCATCCGGCGGTGCCGGGCAAAGGTCGCCGCTCGGTCGGTCCCGCCGCCCACAGAAGCGGAGATCGATCACGGCGTACCTCTGTTCCTCGCTCAACTCGTCAGTGCCCTCCGCAGCGGCTTGACGAACCCGGAGATCTCCAAGAGCGCCGTCCTGCACGGGCATGACCTTCTGCTGCAGGGATTCACCGTGTCGCAGGTCGTCCATGACTACGGCGACATCTGCCAGTCGGTCACCGACCTGGCCATGGAAATGGACGCGCCCATCAGCACGCAAGACTTTCGTACCCTGAATCAGTGCCTGGACGACGCGATCGCGGGCGCCGTCACGGAGTTCGGGCGCGGACGGAACCAGTCCACCCTCGACGGCGAGGCCGCCCGCGGCACCGAGCGGCTCGGGTTCCTCGCCCATGAACTGCGCAACCTGATGAACACCGCGCTGCTCGCGTTGGAGGTTCTCAAA
>Ga0134123_10000242_pt1 | contig 37365 bp, 37 predicted proteins | sample KB303_FD_96460 | JGI IMG/M metagenome (GOLD analysis project Ga0134123, IMG submission 96460) | Terrestrial soil microbial communities without Nitrogen fertilizer from Kellogg Biological Station, Michigan, USA - KB3-0-3 | ecosystem: Environmental > Terrestrial > Soil > Unclassified ...
CCCTCGGAGCTGGAGGACGCCACCTGGGACCCCGAGGACGTGCGCTACAACGTGATCCGCTGGACGCCCAGCGGGCGGCAGAACGCGATGGGTCCGGCGGTGGTGGACCCGCGCAGCGGCGAAGTGATTTCCTCGCATGCGATCTTCTGGCACGACGTGCTACGCCTGGCCGAGAACTGGTTCTTCACCCAGGTTTCGCCGCTGAACCCAAGCGCGCAGAAACTGCCCCTGCCGGACGACGTCGTCGGGGACATGCTCCGCTACATCGTCGCGCACGAAATCGGTCACGCCCTGGGCCTGCGCCACAATTTCAAGGGGCATTCGGCGTATTCGGTCGCGCAATTGCGCAGCCGCGAATGGACCGAGAAATGGGGCACCTCGGCCTCGATCATGGACTATGCGCGGCTGAATTATGTCGCCCAGCCCGGAGACGGCGCCTACCTGCTGCCCAAGTTCGGCCACTACGATTTCTTCGCGATTGAATGGGGCTACCGTCAGTACTCCGCCGACATGACATTCGACGATGAGTGGCCGATGCTCGACAGGCTGGCCGCTAAACAGGTCGATGATCCGATGCTGCGCTTCGGCGGCGAAGACGAGGCCGCGACGCTGGATCCCAGGGTCAACACCAATGTGGTCGGTGGGGATCCGGTCGAGGCCGCAGACATGGGATTGCGCAATATCGACAGGGTGATGCCCCTGCTGATACCGGGAACCACGCGCAAGGGCGGGGACTACGGGCGCCTGAAGGAGATGTACGCGGCGCTAATCATGCAGCGGCACCGCGAACTCTCGGCGGTGGCCAAGGTTGTTGGCGGGGTGGAAGAAACGCGTTACCAGGCCGGGCGCGGTGCCGCGCCGTTCAAACCGACGCCGGCTGCGCGACAGCGTGCCGCGGTCAAGTTTATGGTGGACCGCGCGTTCGTGACTCCGCGCCCTCTGCTGGACCCTGAAGTCATGATGCGTGTCGCCCCATCCGGCGGCGCGGACGTGTTGCAAGGATCCAACGTGCAGTTGCTGCGGCAATTGCTCGATCCAGGAGTGTTCCAGAGGATGGCGGAGGCCAAAATGCTGGATGCCGCAGGCAAAGGCTATGTGGGCATCGACCTGCTGCAGGACCTCAACGATGGCCTGTTCCGGGAGCTCGCCGCACCGAAGCCTTCTATCGAACTGTACCGGCGGGAGCTGCAGCGTAATTACGTGAAGCTGTTGCTGGTTGCCACCGGCGTGACCAACGATCCGGATTCGAGTTCCAATGCAATAGCGTCCCGCGATGTGGATTCCGGTTCGCTGCTGGCTGGTCATTCCCAGTGGTCCAACCGCAGCCTGTCATCACCGCTTGCCGACGTCGCGCGCCAATACCGCGTCGATCGCTCGAGCCCGAGCGAGTTCCGCTCGGCCCTGCGTTCCGGTGTCGCGCATCTGTACGGAAAGATCGACGAGTCCCTGAAGCGAGTAAAGGACCCCGAGACCGCGTCGCATCTGCGTGACATCCGCTCGCAACTGGGACAGGTTCCTTAGCAGCCATCACTGGTGGCCGTCCGCGCCGTTGTGGTGGTCGCCCGCGCGCACGATGGCATTGACAGCAATCTTGCGCACACGCTCGCCCTTTTCTTCGATCAGCAGCGTCAGCGGCACCTTCTGCCCGGCAAGCAGCGGTTTCTTCAGATCGAACAACATGATGTGGTAGCCGCCGGGCGCCAGGTCCACCCGCGTGCCGGCCGGCAGGTCGAGTGCGCCGACCGCGCGCATTCTCATGGTGCCGCCGTCCATCGTCATGGAGTGCACTTCCGCGGCTCGCGCCAGTGGACTGTTCACTCCGACAAGACGGGCAGCGCGCGGGCTGACGATCTGCATGTAAACACCTCCCACCGTCTGCCCGGCAACTGTGGCCTTGGCCCACGGGTCGCTCACCCGGATTGAGTCCGCAGCCCACGCGATTGCCGGTCCCCAGAAGACCGCAATCAGCGACAGGCATACGGCGGAGCGGAGGCCCGCCAGGAAATGAATCCACATGGGATCGTGAAGGTCTATAGAGAAAAGGCGCGCATTGTTGCAGAGGCGCCGCGGCGGTGCAACCGCGGGGAGGATGAGGGGTGATATATAATCCATCTCGCTCCGCATGATGAGACTTTTCGCCGCGTTATTGTTCTGGTTCGGCAGCACCCTGGTGTTTGCCCAGGCTCCGCTTAACGGCGCAACCGCGCTCGGATCCCTTCACTCCAAATCGTATCTTCTGGTTGACATGCTCAGCCAGCAGGTACTGGCTTCGAAAAATCCGGACGAGCGCATCGAACCGGCGTCGCTTACGAAGTTGATGACCGCCTATGTGGTGTTCGACGCCTTGCGGCAGAAACGCCTCACCCTCTCACAGCCCGTGGCGATCTCGGTAAAAGCCTGGCGCGCACCCGGCTCCCGCATGTTTCTGGATCTGGACAGTTCCGTGGCGGTCGAAGACTTGCTGCAAGGCATGATCGTGCAATCGGGCAACGACGCGTCCATCGCGCTCGCGGAAGGAGTTGCCGGAAGCGAACAAGTCTTTGTCGAGCAGATGAATCGCGAAGCTGCGCGCCTCGGGTTGAACAATTCCAATTTCGTCAACGTGACCGGGCTGCCGAACCAACAACAGTACTCCACCGCGACCGACCTGGCGATGTTGTCGGCCGACATCATCCACGAGTTTCCGCAATATTTTCCGATGTACCGGGTACGCGAATTCCGCTATAACAACATCACCCAGTACAACCGCAACCGCCTGCTCGGCCGCGATCCCTACGTGGACGGCCTCAAGACCGGTTATACCGAGAGCGCCGGTTTCTGCATGATCGCCACCGCCCAGCGCAACGGCCGGCGCCTGATCGCAGTGGTGATCGACGCAGGCTCGGAAGCCGGCCGCGCGACGGAGGCCCAGAGACTGCTGAACTACGGGTTCGAGGGCTTCGACACCGTCAAGCTTTACTCCAGAGGTCAACCGGTGCATCAGTTGCCGGTATGGAAAGGCAGCAGCAAGCAATTGCAGGCGGGATTCAACGAGGATTATTACGTGACCATTCCCAAGGGGTATGGCGACCGCCTCAAGGCCCGACTGGAGAGCATGCAACCGCTGGTGGCGCCAATCAGCGCCGGAGATCGGGTCGGAACGCTGCGTCTGAGTTTCGATGGCCAGCCCTTCGGCGAGCGTACTGTCATCGCGCTGCAGGCCGTCGGCATCGCCAACCTGTTTGTGCGCGCATGGCACAGCCTGCGGCTGCTGTTCCAGTAGGGCAAGTAATACGGTGATCCGGTGATTCCGCACGCGTTGCCGATTTGCGATGGGCTGCGCATGCCACGACGTTCGGCCTTCACGGTTCCGCGATGATTTATCTCAACGGCGAGTTCATGCCGATCGAACAAGCCCGGATCCCGGTGCTCGATCGCGGCTTCATCTTCGGCGATGGCGCGTACGAGGTCATTCCGGTGTATTCACGGCATCCGTTCCGGCTCCGCGAACATCTGCGGCGTTTGCGCGAGAGCCTCGATGGTATCCGTCTTGCCAATCCTCATAGTGATGCCGAATGGACGCGGCTGGTGCGCCGTCTGATCGAATTGAACGAACCCGAGGATCAGTCGCTCTACTTACACGTGACCCGCGGCGTGGCGAAGCGCGACCACGCCTTTCCCAAAGGGGTGGCGCCCACCGTGTTCATGATGAGCAATGCGCTGGCGACGCCGCCACGCGAGCAAGTCGAAAACGGAGTTTGCGCAATTACCGCCACCGACAACCGCTGGCTGCGCTGCGATATCAAGGCGATTTCCCTGTTGTCCAACGTGTTGCTGCGGCAGCTTGCGGTGGATGCCGGTTGTGTCGAAGCCGTGCTGTTGCGCGATGGCTTCATGACCGAAGGAGCGGCGAGTAATATTTTCGTGGTCCACGACGGCGCCCTGCTGGCGCCGCCAAAAGGCCATATGATGCTCCCGGGGATCACCTACGACGTGGTGCTGGAACTGGCGCAGGCCGATGGCATCAAACATCAGGTCCGCCAGGTCAAGGAGTCGGAGTTGCGCGGGGCCAACGAGGTGTGGCTCACCTCTTCTACCAAGGAAGTTCTGGCAATCGTGACACTGAATGGCAAAGCCATCGGCCGCGGCGCACCCGGACCGCTGTTCAAGCGCATGTACGCGCTGTACCAGGCATACAAGGAGCGCGTCATGCGCGCCCCGGAGGAGCCATGATAGAAGGCGAGAGCCTCATCCAGTATCCGACCGACTTTCCGATCAAGATCATGGGCAGGCGCGAGCCGCGACTGGTGCACACGATTGTCGAGGTCGTGCGGCGCCATGCGCCGGACTTCGATCCGGCAACCGTGGAAATGCGCACCAGCAAGAAGAACAACTATCTCAGCGTGACTTGCACCGTGCGCGCGACTTCGCGCGAGCAACTCGATGCCCTGTATCAGGAGCTATGTGATCACCCGATGGTGGTGATGGTGTTGTAAGAGCCGTGACAAGTGATTCGTGACTAGTGACAAGCAAGGGCAAACGCAAGTGCAAACTGAAAGTCTCCCACACGCAGCACGCAGCACAGAGCACTCAGCACTCGTAATCCGCAAGCTCGGCTTGTCGGACTACGAGAAAACCTGGCGCGCAATGCAGCGCTTCAGTGCGGTGCGCGCTACGGATACTCCGGACGAACTGTGGCTGGTCGAGCACCCGCCGGTTTATACGGTGGGCCTCAATGGGAAGGAGGAACATCTGCTGCGAACGGACAATGGCATTCCTCTGGTCAAAACGGATCGCGGCGGCCAGATCACTTACCACGGACCGGGACAAATCATCGTGTATACGCTGCTGGACCTGCGCCGCCGTGGCTTGGGCGTGAGGGCGTTGGTGCGGAAACTGGAGAACGCGGTGATAGAATTGCTGATGAGCTATGGAGTCGAGGCCAGGGGTCGCGTGGATGCGCCAGGCGTGTACGTTGGTGGCGCCAAAGTCGCGGCGCTGGGTCTGCGGATACGCAACGGCTGCTGCTTTCACGGACTAAGTCTGAATGTGGATGTGGACCTGGGTCCGTTCCACGCGATCGATCCCTGCGGATATCCCGGACTGCAGGTCACACGGTTGCGCGACCTGGGAATCGACGAACGAGCGGACCTGGTCGCGGACAAACTACTGGCGAATCTGGCCGACGAACTGAGCAGCCCTTCCCGATGGACGAAATCGTAAAACGTCAGACCGGCGAGCAGAAGACCGCACGCAATCCGGTCAAGATCATTCCTATCGCGCCACTGAAGAAGCCAGACTGGATTCGCGTCCGGTCCCCGGGCAGCCAGAAATTTTACGAGGTCAAGCAGGCCCTGCGGGAACACAATCTGCACACCGTGTGCGAAGAGGCCTCCTGCCCGAACATCGGCGAATGTTTCGGCAAGGGCACCGCCACCTTCATGATCCTGGGCGATCTATGCACGCGGCGTTGCCCGTTCTGCGACGTGGCGCACGGGCGGCCGCTGCCGCCAGACGTGGAGGAACCGCTCAACCTGGCGAAAACCATTGCGGCGATGAAACTGCGCTATGTCGTCATCACCAGCGTGGACCGCGACGACCTGCGCGACGGCGGCGCGCAGCACTTCGCCGACTGCATCCGTGCGGTGCGGGAACACTCGGCGCAAACCCGAATCGAAGTGCTGGTGCCGGATTTCCGCGGCCGCCTGGAAGTCGCTCTCGATAAGCTGTCGTCCTGTCCCCCGGACGTAATGAACCACAATCTCGAAACCGTGCCGCGGCTGTACAAACAAGCCCGCCCGGGCGCCGATTACGGCAATTCGCTGAAACTGCTTAAGGATTTCAAGGCGCGGTTTCCGCGGATTCCCACCAAGTCCGGCCTTATGGTGGGACTGGGCGAGACCGACGATGAAATACTCCAGGTGATGCGCGACCTGCGCGAACACGACGTCGAGATGCTCACCATCGGTCAGTACCTGCAGCCGACCCGGGGGCACCTGCCGGTCTTGCGTTATGTCGAACCGGCGCGCTTCAGCCAATTCCGGCAGGAAGCGCTTGCCATGGGCTATCGTCACGCAGCCTGCGGGCCGTTGGTGCGTTCGAGCTATCACGCCGATGAGCAGGCGCATCAGGCAGGTGTTGCATGAAGAGGTTGGCAGAGGTCATCGAACCTTCGGGTTGCTGAATCACCGGATCACCCGGCATTCAGGAGATCGAGCAGCACTCCCCAGGATTGCTGCGTCTGTGCCTGGCCCGTCTGGAACGCGCGGTCACTGAACCCTGCATAACCATCGATGATCTTGCTCACGGCACCATGCAGATTTTCGGGTGTCGGTTCCTCGATCGCCACGCCCGCTCCGAAGGGTTCAATGAGTTTCGCTATCCAGGTCCCTGCCATGGCGATGATCGGGGCACCCTGGGCGAGCGCATCCAAGGTTACGCCGCTCACCCGGTCCCGGAAGTCCGCGCGATTGTAGAGTTGCAGGCAAATGCTGCCCGGGAACAGCGCTGCATAGTCTTCAGGCGATAGGGTTTCCGCGGCCAGTGCGAGTTGCGCATATCCGCTCGAGCGCAGCCGCACCAGATCCTCGCGGGTTGCCGCATCGTACTTCCCATAGTGGTCTGCCGAGACCTGGACCGTGACAGGAATCTTTTCCTGCCTGCGCGCCAGCAGCTCGACTAAGTCCACCACTTGACGGAATCCCTTGTCCTGCCGCGCGGCTCCCGCGTAAAGCAAATGGCGGAAAGGCGTAGCCGCGCGACGTTGGGCCCGCGCCGGCGGGTAAGGCAGCAGAAAGGCGTGCGCAAATCCGCAACGCCGGAAGACTTCCACCACGGTGGGGGTCGTTCCGAGAATCATGAGATTTGGCTGGCGCGCGGCGATCCTGCTCAACGAATTCAATTTTTCCGCTGTCTCCCTGACCCAGTGGAAATACAGAAACACGCGGTTCCTCGGGATCGGTTTTCCGGCCGCCAGGTCCAGCAGCGTCAGATCTGAGCGCCGTGCCGTGGGGATGAACAGCGGAAACGGCTGACGCAGCAAGCGTCGAAACAGGAACAACGACTGAAACAACCTGAACCGGCGACCAAAATGAGGATGCACGGTCACATTCGGGCCGAAACTAAACTGCTGTGCTCCTTTACCCGCCCAAAGCCCGATCTCAAAATCGGCGGCGGCCCGGCAGAAACTGGAAACCAGGCTATGGCAATGACCCGAATAGCTTTCGAGCGTCGGCTCGACAATCTGGAGCGCGGGGGTCATGACGGATGCCTGAACACGAGCGGCGCTATGCCGGAACTCGCGATTGTGCGAGAAGTTTCCTGGCAGCCTCGATCACGGTGCCGGCAGACAGCATCTGCAGACACACGCTTTCGCTGCCTTCGTGCCGCGCGCAACCTTCGAGCAAGCACGGTACGCAGTGGCCGGCGCCCTGTACCAGCGCGACATTGCCGACAATCTGCGTGCCGCGAAAGCCATACGGTGACGGGTCGGCATGGCTGCCTTGCGGCCAAGGACCCCATTTGACCGGATTCGAGGGCCCGAACAACGCCACTGTTGGCGCGCCGACCGCCGCCGCAAGATGCGTCGTGACGGTATCCGGGCCTACATAAAGGGCTGCCTGCTGCAGCAGTAGCGCAAGTTGTGCAAAGCTCAACTGGCCAGCGAGATTCAAAGGGTGCGGGTTCCCGCCATGGGAACCGAGAAGATTTGCAAATTCGTTTACGTAGGCGAGTTCCCGCGGATCGCTGCTGCCGCTAAGAACGATGGCAACACGCTCATCGTTGAGCCATGCGGTCAGTTCACGCCACTGAACCGGGTCCCACATCTTGTAAGTAAACTTTGGAAACAGGTGCAGCACCGCAAATCGCGCCTTGCGGAATCCCGGAAACAAGCCGTCGACTCGGCGTTCGTCCTCGTCCGATCCGGTCATCAGAATTTCTGGCCGGCGTGGCAGCCCGAGCAGATCCGCAAGCCACAGGTTCTGCACTACGGTATGCGTGTCCAGGTCGTCGAAAGGGACGGTCGCATGCAGCAATGCGCGCTTCCACGCGTGCTTCGCGCCCGATGCCATCACGCCAATTCGGCTCTTCCCGGCGAGCCAGGCGTACAGTGTCGGCCGGTCGCTGGGAGAGGTGGAGAGCGCCAGGTCGTAGCGGCGCCGCAGCCGTTTAACAAGGCGAAGGGATTCGATGGCAGGCTGCGATGCCGGCACCACGATCACTTGATCGAGATCCGGATTTCCGGCCAGCACTCCTTCAGTGCCCTTGAACACCAGCATGTCGATGCGCGCCGATGGCCAGGCACTTTTGAGGGAACGGACCAATGGCAGGGTGAGCAGGACGTCGCCGATGCGTCTGGTGACCACCACCAGAACCCGCCGGGGCTCATGTCCCAGCACGAACCGGGGCCGATGCAGCGCCTCAACGGGACTCACGATTTGCCTATACGCATCACGTCTTGTTCAACAGCATCAGTTTTGCGTAACGGTAATACGTCCCCTCGGCGGTCGCCACCGCGAGCATGAAGCCCTCGCGTCCTTCGAGAAATCCGCCACGCAAGAAATAGCTGCGCAGGAAGGCCCAGGTGCCGCGAAGCACTGCTCCGGTCAGACTGGCCCTCTTTCCGTGGTGCCGCATTTCCTGAGCCGCTACGGAGGAGTAGCTGTTCATCTTCTGCAGCAACTCGTCCAGATCGACGTAGGTCTCGTGCATGATCGGTTTCTCCAGCGTGCCGGTCTTGCCCTCGGCGATCACACGTTCATGCACCGCATCGTCGCTGAACCTCGCCGCTCCGCGCCTGAAAAGCCGCGTCACATAGTCCGGCCACCATCCGGAATGTCGCAGGAAGCGACCACAGAAGCTCGACAGCCGCGGAATACGAAAAGCAACAGCCCCCTGCGGATGTGCAACGGCATCAAGGATTTCGTCCCGCAGCTCCATAGTGACCCACTCGTCCGCGTCCAGCGAGAGTACCCAGTCGCCGGTCACCTGCGCGAGCGCGCGATTCTTCTGCGGACCGAATCCGGGCCAGTCTGCGGTCACGCTTACCTGTGCACCGAGTTCTTGCGAGATCTCGATTGTCCGATCAGTGCTGCCGGAATCGAGCACAATGACCTGGTCCGCCCAAACCACCGACCGAAGGCAGCGCTCGATTGCGGCCGCCTCGTTCTTGGTAATGACGACGACCGAAACGCTCATCGTCCCGCCCCGACGATGGAAAAAAATTCGCATGGGGGAAAATCAGAATCCAAGCCAGTCGGTCTTGCTTCGCCAGACAATTCACACCCCCCGGGGACATGATTTGCAGATGCACGTGCTAGTCTGCATTATTCCCGAAATCTGCGAGCGGGTATCCACGGACGATTCCTGTTGACGCCCCGGGAGGAGCCCTGAGGTTCCCGCTGCCGCAATCCGAGACGTGGGTCAACATTCTGGAAAGGCCGGTCAATGCATCCCCTACTGTTCAAGCTCAAACGCCTTTACCGCAAGGAGAAACTTCCGGATCCTTTTGCTTATCTGCATAAATGGTTTGATCGCATACCCGCGGGCGTCTTTCAGGTTGGGGCCAGTTCCGGAGGGGAAATAAAGGGTTTCATTGCTCAAGGAGTCAAGACTGGAATCTTCGTCGAGCCGTTACCCGATGCGTTTCAGCAGCTCAAGGAAGCCACATCCGCTCAACCGGGCTATTTCCCGGTTCGCGCGCTGTGCCTGGATGTGGTGGGAAGAAAATGCGAATTTCATGTGTCGAGCAGCGGCGGAGCTAGTTCCAGCACGTTGAAACCGTCGGGCCATCTCACGGTCCACCCGGAAGTAAAGTTTGACGCACAACCACTCACCCTGGAGTCAACTACCGTCGACCAAATCGTGACTGACGTCAAGAATCAAGGGCGTGCTGATGTCGTCGCGCCGATAGATCTGCTGTACCTTGACACTCAGGGTGCAGAGTTAAGCGTCCTGAAAGGCGCAACCAGGTTTCTCCGGCAGGTGCACTACATTTTCACCGAGGTCAGCCGGGGCGGATTGTATGAGAACGATGTTAACCACATGACCCTGACCGAATACCTCGACTCGCAAGGCTTTTCGCTGGCCTTCCTCTACTTGAACAGGCACGGATGGGGGGACGCTCTGTATATCGAGAATTCCATTTTCGCCAAGTAGTCGACAGCTACACCCTGGAGAGTCTCTTAGATATGGCGCAGCCTATGAAAAAAGGAAGCGCTTGATCGCTCTCCGGAACTTGCTGAATCTGAACTTGGCGTGCAGATCCAGCTTCTTGTCCCAGTTGGATTGCATGCATACGCCCAGATAATTGCGGGCGACGGAGGTCTCGTTCTCGCCGATCTTCCTGTACAGATAGTACTGTTCCTCGTAGTGGTAGCAGCGGAATATCGGCTCGATTGGGATCAGCGGGATGCTTCGGAACGCGAGCAAGGCCTCCCCGTACCAGCGTAATTCTCCGGGATGAAGGTCGATCGCGTCGATGATCGTCAGCCCTTTGGGTAGCAGGAATTTTTCGTCGAGATCGCGCCAGACGCGGCCGCTCCATATGACGGGTGTCGGACCGAACTCGAAGCATCGGCCGGCGCGCCCGAATATGCCCAGGATCTCGGCGCATTCCCGCTGGCGGTCGCGCGAAATTTTTGCCATACCGCTGAGCGCCGAAAAGTGCAGCAACTCCTTTGCCTCGTGCATGACCGTGTACGGGTGCCCGTCAGGTGAGATGAAATCGGAGCGGTGAAAGTCGCGCAGGAAATAGCTGTCGCTATCAAGACAAAGGTAGTTGGCGCCTGCACCATATCGCCAGAAGTCGGCCTTGACAATTTGTTGGGCCCTGCCACCCGGCAGGTTCGCAAACCGATCAACGTCGATCCTTGGGTTCTTTCCTACGATTTCCGCATCGGCGATAAGAGCTATTTTCCCCAGACCCCTGAGCGAATCCGCGAACGTATCCATGTCTGCCGCGGGTACGGAGAGATAGAAAGGGATCGAATCCCTGTTGAATTCGTACACGCTCCGGCACAGTTGAACCGCGCGCCGCAGGTCCTGGCGATAGCTCTTGCAGAACAGAACCAGGTCAGCGGCCGCCATCGAGAGCATCCACGAGCTTGAGAATTCCGTTCACGGCTCTTTCGACAGGAAACTGAAACGCCTCCATCGTATCGGGGAGCTCGTCGTTCGCCCACCTCATGTACAACCTCTCCAGGCAACCCGCCACACCCGCGGGATCGTCCGAATTCACCACGGCGTGTCCTGCCCCGGATAGCAACCCATCCAATTGGGCATTCCTCCAGGTCAGGGCCAGAATGGGACGCCGTGCCCATGCGTACTCATAGAGCTTGGAGGGGATGTATTCCTCGCAGAAAGGTTCCTTGCCGTGAAGGAGCAGGAGGCAATCGGAGACGCGCATGTTTCTCAGTACGCGGTCGCGGCCGGACAAACCGGATTCCGGGTCGTACTCCAGACGTCCGTGCAGGACCACATTGTCCCCATACGGGAACACCGACAGGGCTGCCCTGCTGACGCTGTCCAGAGCGGAGCCATACACATCGAGGCGAACGTCTCTGCGCCCCCCGGGATGCTGGTCGAGGAATCGGCGCAACCCCTGGAGAAAAACCTCAAGATTGCGGGTCGCGGAAAGCGACCCGAAATGTCCGATGGACATGCATTCGCGACGCTCGTAACGCGCATCGCCGAACTGCGGACGCTCCGCTCCGGGGATGACCGCATGGCCGCGGTTGCCCAGTTCCGGATTGCGTGCACGTGCGCGCTCGAGCGCTTTTTCGGTGAACCAGATGGCGATGCTTGCATGCCGGCAGATCAGCTTTTCCAGATGGCGGGCCCAGGCGTAAGCCATCCGCGACCGCTTCCAGTTCTCGTGGATCATCGGGTCGTGGATCTCGGCCATCCACGGGATGCCGAAGTGCTTCGCAAGCAGATAGCCGGCGTAGTGCGCCGAGTTCGCGCCGCCGGTCGAGTAAATGAGATCCACCTTCCCGTTGCGGATCAGCCGTGCCCCGCGGAAGTAGGCGAGAACATACCAGGACCACTGGCTCTCCAGGTGGATGAACAAGCGTTCGAGCACCAGCGGCGGGATCAGCAGGAGGTTCATCAGCCCCCGCGAGACTTTGTACTTCCAGCCGTCGCCAAATTGCCTGCGCAGGACGTGACGGAAATCGAAACGCAGGCCCGACGGTGCCACAGCAGGAACCTGATAGTGCGGCAATACCTCGTCGCGGCGGCCCGTGGGCGCACTGATGACGACCGGTTTGACTCCAGCGGCGAGCAGATGGGGAATCTTGTCGGTGATCGTGTGACTCGCCGCACGCCCGTCCATGTTGAAGGCGTGCGACAGGATCAGCCAGTTGCGCCTCATCAAGCGGGTATTTTCCGGCAACGGATCTCCGCCCTTGGCACGGCATGTGTCAACGCCGGAACAGTAATGTCTTTCACCAGCATCGGTCAGGAATACAAACAACCTGAGATGGTTTCCAAATCCGTCTCGGACAGCTCGGGATAATTGCCGCAATAGAACCCATTCTCGTGCAGGAAATCGGCTCCGGGCAGCGGAAAAGTTTCCTTCGCGTATTTCTTGTAGAAAGGCTGGCGCTGCATGTTACCGGCGATCATCGGCCTGATTTCTATCCCGGCGCCAGCGAAACGCGCAAGATACTTTTCCCTGAGTTCCCTGGTCCTGCACACTACCGGAAAAGCAAAAGTCGACAGCGTGATTATATGGTCGTGTTTGAGCATGATCAGATCCCGGTTTTCCCTCATGATCCTTTCCAAAGCCAGATAGTTGCCTTCTCTGCGTTTGATGTTCTCCTCGAGGTACTGCATCTGATATTGGCCCAGGAACCCGGTAATCTCGGTTGGGCGCATATTGAATCCGAGATCGTAGAAAGTGTACTTGGCCTCGAACTCGGACTCGATGTCGAACTTCCTTCTCCATTTGTGCTGTTGTTGGGCGGTAAGGTTTCTGTCCCAGCCATTGGCCCGCACGATGCGCAGCATCTCCGCAAACGTCTGGTCATCCGTAGTAACCATTCCGCCTTCAATTGTTGACATGTGATGGGCGACGAAGAAGGAAAAGCTTGCGGCCAGGCCGAAGTTTCCTGTTCTTCCTGACGGCAATGTGGTCCCCAACGATTCGCAATTGTCCTCGACCAGGACAATGTCCCGCTCCTTGCAAATTTCCCGCACCTTGTCGAGGTTCCCCGCGAAACCCAATGCATTCGTTATGAACAATCCTTTCATGGCCGTTTGTGCCAGACGCTCTTCGAGTTGACGAGACATCACGTTGAGCGTGGAGACTTCGCAATCCACGGCGACCGGTATCAATCCCATCTGAATGATTGGCATGGTGTTGGTGGACCAAGTCAAAGCAGAGAAACCGACGCGGTCCGTTTCCTTCAGCCTTCCCAGGTTTTTTAGAGCCTGAAGCATGGCCAGATTCGCGCTGCCTCCGCTGTTGAAAAGGACCGCTTCCTTGCATCCCTGAAAGGCGGCGAACTTGCGTTCGAACTTCAAACACTCGGTTCCCATGCTCAGCCGCTCAGCTTTCAGAATGAATTCCGCCAACGCCTTCTTGGTCTCAAATTCGTTCAGAAAAGCATTCTTCATCAAGGGAATCATGGTTTTTATGGCTCCGCAATATCGATGGACGCAGCTTTAGCCGGGTGCCCTGTCGTCTGGGCAGCGTAGGTTCCTGTCAGACGCACGCTCGCCCACCCGCGTGGCCGAAAACGATATGATTGCCGGCTTATTGAAAAATCACACTTGGGTATTCGACGAGCAACACTATGAGCGTTCTTGATTTTCTTCGCCGCGGCTCTGTCAGCAACAGCAGGCCCCGGGTAGTGGTGTTCGAGGGCGGCATGGGGACGCAGATAATCAGCGCCGCCGTCTATTTTTCCCTCAGGCGTACGCCGCAGCCCGTGTTCGCAGACCTCTCCTATTTTAACGTTCCGCAAAGACTGGCAACAGCCGGGAACGCGGGTCAACTTACGCACTGGGGCTGGCAGCTGGATGATTTCGGGTTGCCACGCAAGTCGTTCGACACGAAGGATGGGCTTACCAAGCGAAATGCGGATATGCTGTTCGATGGGCCGCAAAAGGTGGCGCTCAGTATGAAGGCACTCGCGCAGCCGGAGATTCAGAGTCTGTTCAGCATTCCTGTTGGCGTTAACGATATCCTGCCGCCAGGATTTCCCGACCGCTTCCTGTGCATGCACGTGCGGCGTGGCGATTACGTCAATGTAGCCAGCCACCTGATCGGGGATCAGGAATTTGTCCGCCTGGCAGGGAAGTTTGCCGGCCTGGCCGACAATGTGGTGGTCCTGTCCGATTCGCCTATAGCACCAGACTTCCGTACGGCAGTATCGCCATTGTTTCGTGGCGTTCTCTTTCTGGACAATATCGATGCATTTGCTGCTCATCGCATCATGAGAAACGCCAGCATCCTGATTTGCTCCAATAGTACGTTCAGTTTGACTGCGGCAGTTCTGAATTCGCATGCCCTCGCGATCGTTCCAAAGCAGTGGTACGGAGGCGGCGGCCGCCAGGTGGAATCCGCCATCCTGGAGCGGTGTTCATTTCAGATCGTGGACAACGTTACGGCTTCGGCGGCAGCAACGCAGGAGCCGTGACCATTTTCTCCCGAGTTCCGGGCGGGGACCCTGCCGAAGCCACAAACTCGGCTATTCGTTGTCTTACTGATTTGGTGTCGAGACGATGTTCCCGTAGCAGGTACTCGTAGGTTCCGCAAAATTGCGAGAAACGGTCTTCAACGCCGATGCGGCAGACCGGAAGGGGCCGGATCGCGGTAACCGCCTCGGCAACGCACGCTCCGAGTCCTCCCATGACCGAATGCTCCTCCAGCACGACCAGCCATTCAATGCGTCGGCAGATCTCGGCGATGCGCCGCAGGTCAAAGGGCTTGATCGTGGGAACGCTCCACACTTCTGCATCGAGTCCGCCGTCAACGACATCGAGAGCAGTCTTGACCATCGACCCGGTGGCGATCAACGCCCCTTTCCCGTTTCCGCCGCGGACCTTGAGCAGGTCTCCCATCGACATTTTCACAGAGCCGTCGTGAACATCGCCGCGATCCGACTTGCCGAGCCGGAGGTAAACCGGCGAAGCCTGTTCACAGGCAAGCTGGAATGCGGCGGCCAGTTCGAAGCGATCGGCGGGTGACAGGATGCTGAGCCCGGGAATTGCGCGCGTGCAGGCGATGTCCTCAGTCGACTGATGGCTGCTGCCGAGGTGACTGTAGACGAATCCCGCGCCATCCCCGATGAAAATCACTGGCAGACCCTCGTAGCAGACGTCGACCTTGATTTGTTCCAGCACCCGGACGGGCACGAATGCCGCCAGTCCGTAAACAACCGGACGGAAACCGCCCCTGGCCAGCCCGGCCGCCACACCGACCATGTTTTGTTCCGCGACCCCGCAGTTGATGTACTGCTGTGGGCACGTTTTCCGGAACGCGTCAAACAGGGCGTAGCCGTGATCGCCGGTCAGCAACAGCATTCTCGCATCGGCCTGCGCGGCCGCCACCAGCGCGTCTGAAAACGCCTTTCTCATGATCGATCTTCCAACTCGGCGAGCGCCGCCCGATAGGTTTCCGGCGACAAGCGCGTGTAGTGCCAGGCGTTGTTGTGTTCCATGAAGGACACGCCCTTCCCCTTGACAGTATTGGCGACGACGGCTTTTGGTCGGCCATTGCGTTTCGCCCGCGATGCTCGGAAACCTGCGTCGAGTGCCGCTTCGTCATGGCCGTCAACTGTGATCGCATCGAATCCAAAGGCAGCAAACTTCGTCTCGATTTCGCCCAACCCCATGACTTCTTCGGTCGTACCCATGGCCTGGAAGTCGTTCTTGTCCACGATTACGATCAGATTGTCCAGTTTGAAATGCGCGGAGAACAGCACTGCTTCCCATATCGCACCTTCGTTCAGCTCTCCGTCTCCAACCAGGGCGTAACAGAACTGGTCCGTCCTGTTGAGCTTGCAGGCAAGCGCCATTCCGACCGCCACGGAGAGGCCATGCCCCAGCGATCCCGCAGTGGCTTCGACTCCTGGAACGTGAACATCCGCAAGTCCCTTCAGGCGCGTGCCATCTTTGAAGTAGTTGCGGATGTCCTCCTGCGAAAGCCAACCCAGCTCGTTAAGGCAGGCATATTGCGCCATGATGCCGTGTCCCTTGCTGAGCACCATGTAGTCGCGCCGTGCGGAGCGCGGATCCGCGACGTCCAGCCGGAGATGATCCCGGTAGAGAACTGAAAGCACTTCGACAATGGAGAATGCGCAGCCGATGTGCACAGTAGCACCCGAGTAGGCCATATCCAGAATGACCCGGCGGATCCGTTTGGGCTCAAACTTTTTCATGGCTTGCCGCTGCACGATGCCACTTGATTGTCTTGACCAGCGCCGCATCCAGAGAGGTGTACTCCGCGAGCCCAAGTTCACCCCGGGCTTTGGCCGTTGCCGGCACATATCGCGGCGCGGGCACGCCGGAATCCGGAACTTCGCGCACCTTGATAGGCAGGTCCATGCCGTTGGCGCGAACTACACATTGAGCCAGCTCGGCAATCGACAACGCCTGCTCTGACCCGACGTTATAAGCCTGTTGCGACCTGCCCGACATCAGGATGTGAAGCAACCAGACGCATGCGTCTGCGGCGTACAAATAAGATCGGATCGGGCGGCCATCGCCCCGAATGTCGATGGTCCGGCCGCCAATCGCGTCGCGAATGAAATTGCCGGCGGCGAACGGTCCGTCAAGCGGCAGATTCGGTCCGACCAATGCAAAAATCCTTGCAATGGTAACCGAGACGTTAGACCGCCTTGCAAGCGCGCAGCCCAGCCACTCCGCAATGCGTTTCCCGTGCGCGTACGCTGTATTGGCCTGCAACGTCCCGGGCGCCCCGGTGAATTCTTCCGGAATTCCGGTCAAAGCAGCAGGCTGGTCGCCATACACGGCACCGCTCGAAACGAGCAGAACCCGGGATGCCCCACGCGCTGCCGCGCAATCCAGCAAGCGCCGCGTTCCATTAACCGCGACATCGAAAACGCCCAACTCGTCAGCGGCACCAGCTGAGTCCGCTGCGTCGGCGGCGGCGTGCACACAAAGGTCGATATCCCCGAGGTCCATTTCGAATTCGGTAACGTCTCCGGCAAGAAGCTTGATCGTGCCCGCGCCGAAAAGGTGCGGCGAACGCGCTGCCGCCCGCTCGGGATTGCGGGTCAACGCGATGACCTCGATGCCGGCACCCAGAACCTGGTTGGCGCGCAGTATGGTTTCAAGCAACCATCCGCCTATGAAACCCGTTCCGCCCGTGACAAACAGCCGGGTACCGCGAAAACGCGACCAGAACTCCGCGGTCAGCGAAAGCATCAGGTCGAGATCTTCCCGCGGCAGGGGGGGTCTCATTGCAGGTCACTTAGAAATTTACGCCGAGGAAGGTCTCGATCTTTTCCGCAACGAAATCGAGCATTTCCCGGCGCAGCCCCGGGTAGACCCCTACCCAGAAGGTTCGATTCATGATGATGTCGGTATTGGCAAGTTCGCCGCTGACACGGAAGTTTCGTCCCAGCATGTAGGGCTGGCGCGTAAGATTTCCGGCAAAAAGCAGTCGCGTGCCGATCTTATATTGCGCAAGGTAAGTCAACAGATCGACGCGGCTGACCGGTGCCTCTTCCTTGAGCGTGATGGGAAAGCCAAACCATGACGGATCCGATTTTGGCGTCGCCTCCGGCAGAACCAGGAACTCCTCGCAGGTCTTCAACCGCTCTTTGAGATAGGAGAAATTTTTCCTGCGTGCTGCGACGAAACCTTCCAGTCTGGCCATTTGCGCCAGCGCGCACGCGGCCTGCATGTCGGATATCTTGAGGTTGTAGCCCAGGTGCGAATACGTGTACTTGTGGTCATAGCCGAACGGAAGATTGCCGAGTTGCCATTCGAAACGCTTGCCACAGGTGTTGTCCTTGCCCGGCGCGCAATAGCAGTCGCGCCCCCAATCGCGGAAACTGTCCGCAATCTGCTTGAGATCGAAATTGTTGGTGAAGACCGCGCCCCCCTCGCCCATGGTGATGTGATGCGCCGGGTAGAAACTCAACGTGCCGATGTCGCCAAAGGTGCCTACCAGGCGTCCGTCGTACGTGGAGCCAAGCGCGTCGCAACAATCCTCGATCAGCCATAGGTTGTACTTCCTGCATAGCGCGGTAATTACGTCCAGGTTGTACGGATTGCCAAGGGTATGAGCCAGCATGACGGCCCTGGTTTTCGGACCGATCGCCGCTTCCACCTTCCCTGCATCGATGTTGTAGGTAGGAATGTCCACGTCCACGAACACGGGCACGGCGCCAAATTGCAGGATCGGGTTCACCGTAGTGGGAAAGCCCGCAGCCACTCCGATGACTTCGTCGCCCGCCCGGATGGCACGCTCGCCCAGTCTGGGCGAAGTAAGGGCGGAAAATGCCACCAGATTTGCCGATGAGCCGGAATTGACCGTCAGCAAATGCTTGACGCCCAGGTACTTTGCCAGCCGTTGTTCGAAGGTGTCGTTGAAGCGGCCGGTGGTAAGCCAGCCGTCGAGAACCGCCTCGACCATGTTCCTCAGCTCCGGCGCGCCTATGACTTTTCCCGAAGGCGGGACGACGCTCGATCCGGGCGAAAATGGCTTGTCGGCAAACGCCAGCGCCGAGTAACTGTCCACCAGTTCGGCAATCTGGCGTCTCAGTTCATCCTTTTTCAGGTCTACGGAATCCAACTGTGGCGGTGGTTCCTGATTCATCTGGTGTAGTCCTCAATTTGTTGCAGGCTGAACGATTGCATGTCCGCGTCCCGTAGATAAGCGCGATACCAGTCGACAACCGCATCGAGTGCACGTCCGAGCCGCCACTTGGGAGACCAGCCCAGTTCAGTCCGGGCCTTGGTGCAATCCAGTTTCAGTAGCCCCGCCTCGTGCGGGTGCGTTCCGTGCGGGGCAATCCAGCGTGCGCCGTTTCCCCAGCGCCGCGCAACATTTTCGACCACGAATTCTACCGAGCGGGCATCCTCGTCCAGGGGGCCGAAGTTCCAGCCCTCCGCCCAGCGGCCGCCGTCGGTGTAAAGCCGTTCGGCAAGCAACAGATAACCGGAAAGCGGCTCGAGGACGTGTTGCCAGGGCCGGATCGCCCCCGGGTTGCGGATTTCCAGCGCCTTGCCTTGTGCAAAGGCCCGCATCGCATCCGGAACCAGGCGGTCGGCTGCCCAGTCCCCGCCGCCGATGACATTGCCCGCGCGGGCGGTCGCGACGGCCGCGCCACCATTCGGCGAACCGAAGAAAGACGCGCGCAGCGCCGAGGTGACTATCTCCTGGCAACCTTTGCTGCTGCTGTACGGATCGCGTCCACCCATCGGGTCGGACTCCTTGTATCCCCGCGACCATTCGCGATTCTCGTAACACTTGTCGCTGGTGACAACCACCACAGCGCGAACCGATGAGACCTCGCGGACGGCTTCAAGCAAATGAACCGTGCCCATCACGTTGGTGGCATAGGTTGCGACCGGAGAGACATACGATTGCCTCACCAATGACTGCGCCGCCATGTGAATGACTACGTCGGGCGCCGCCGCCCGAACCGCGGCCCGGGTTTCGGTGGCATTGCGAATGTCGCCGCGGACATCATGAATCCTGCCGGCCACCCGGGCCATTTCGAAGAAGCTCGGCGTGGTCGGGACATCCAGAGAGTATCCACTGACTTCTGCACCCGAGTCGGACAGCCACAGCGATAGCCAGGCGCCCTTGAACCCGGTGTGTCCGGTCAGAAAAACCTTCTTGCCGCGCCAGAAATCGGAATTCAACTCCAGACCTTCCACGGGGCCTTGCCCGAGATCCAGAGACTCTCGAGAAGGGTCTTGTCCCTCATGGTATCCATCGGGTGCCAGAAGCCGTTGTGCCGGTACGCCTGGAGTTCACCTCGCTGCGCAAGCGTCTCCATCGGGGTCTTCTCCCAATATGTCTCGTCCCCTACTATCAGGTCCAGGACATCCGGCTCCAGCACAAAGAATCCGCCGTTGATCCAACCCTCTCCACCCCTGGGCTTCTCCAGAAAGTGGTGTACGGCGTCGCCGACGATATCCATCGCGCCGAATCTTCCGGGAGGCTGAACCGCCGTTACCGTCGACCGTTTGCCGTGGCGGCGGTGAAATTCCAGCAGCGCCTTTATATTCACGTCGCTGACCCCGTCACCATAGGTCATGCAAAACGTGGCGTCGTCCAGATAGCGACGAACCCGGCCGAGCCGCCCACCGGTCTGGGTATTGTCCCCGGTATCGACCAGCGTCACCTTCCACGGTTCCGCCTTTCCTTCGTGCACTTCCATCTTGTTCTTAGACATGTCGAAGGTTACATCCGACATATGCAGGAAATAGTTGGCGAAGTACTCCTTGATCAAATACCCCTTGTAACCGAGGCAGACCACGAAATCCATGATGCCGTGCGCCGCATAGATCTTCATCACGTGCCAGAGAATCGGCCGGCCGCCGATCTCCACCATCGGCTTGGGCCTGACCGAGGTCTCCTCAGACAGGCGCGTTCCGAGCCCTCCCGCCAGAATCACCGCCTTCATGTATGCGGGCTCGCCAGTGTATTGCCATTTATGCTCTCGGCACCCGCCAATTCGGGAATTCCCATTTGCGCCGTCACCTCCCCAACGATCGTTCGGACAAAGTATTCCGAACGGTATTTCTCCGCATTTCTACCCACGAGAAATTCCCGTATGGCTTGCTGCCTTCGCGCATACTCCTGCGACGACATGTTCAGCAGGCGCGCATGGACCGCCGCGGTGTCGCGAAAATCGCGCCTGTCAACGAAGCATTCACGCGGAATCCTGCTGCCTACGTCATCCGCCCCCCAATATACCGGAATGCAGCCGTTCATCAGAGCATCGAAAATCTTCTCTGTTACGTAGCCGGAGAGTCCGTAGATATTCTCGTAGCAATAGGCAAACTTCGCCCTGAGCAGCACCGATGCCTTGTCCTTCAACTCACCCCGCCACGACGGAAACGGCCGATATCCGAACAGTTGCGTGGCCAATCTCTGGGTGCGACGCTGCATTCGCGCCAGCGTGCCCGACTGGTGACGGGGCTTGTTCCATCCCAGGCCGTAAAGGTGGAAATGCGCCGGGGCATTCCGCTCGTACCAGCGAATGACCGAGACCCGCTCGACGTACAGATCGTTCGGCAGTTCATTCTCGAAACGCTTGTTCGCGTTGATCAGGCAGCTGAAGATTACCCGCTCTTCGAATGAGGGCCATTCTGGAATACGAAACTGAATTCCATAGGCGATTTCTTTCACGTTGGGAAGGTCGAAGAACCGGGGGTTCCAGGTGAACACTCGTTGAAACTGCGCGAAATACGCGGCGTCGGCGTTCAGGGGATTGATGAAGGGATTTTCGAGGGCGACAAGAAATCTCGGCAGCCGGCTTTGCAAGAGAACTCGTCCCTCGAAATGAAGCTCGAAATCGACCGGGCGCCCCCCATTCAGGTCAGCAGTGTTGATCTCTACGCCTTTCTTGCGAAACTCTTCTCGCAGCAATCGATTCGTGAAGGTCGGATTGAATCGATGGGTCGGATCGGCCTCCCGAAACAGTGAGTTGTTTGAATGTCCGTCGGCGAAAACGCTACCGAGAATCATGTGGCACCGGGAGGATGCCCGAATTTGGCGGGGCACAAGCGCTGGCCAATGCGACTTTTTGCTTTCTGCAACAGGAATCGATGATGGTCCAGCCGCGAAAATCTCAGGCAACGATATCTTTTCACATACCCTTGGATCGTCCGACGTCTTGGCGATGACAGCGCCAGCACGTTTTTCCGATCGAGCTCGAGAATTTTCTTGTAAACAAAAAACCGGAAGTCCTCGATGAGTCCTAGTCCCAACGTCGATACGTGTTTCTTGAAGAACGCGAATAGCTTCAGGCGGTCGCCGATGGATTCCTGCCGGCTGTCATTGCTTGAATGCATGCGGGTGGTCATCAAAGGTTCCACGATCCAGACAATGCCGCCTGTTGCGGCCACGCGCAGAAGCCAGCTGACGTCAGAGTACTTTCCGCCATCCGGATCGAATCTCAATGCACCGATCCGGGCCTTCGAGTAGACATAGCCTGGAAAGGGCGCGATGCCCGGTTGATGCCGGGAAAAATAGTGCTCCGCCAGCTGCCTTGGATCACGCACGAAATGCACCTTTCCCATGGCCTTGAACGACAGTTCCGGTGGCTTGCCGTCCTCAACAATCCAAGCGTTGGTGCCGATAGCCGCAGCATCCGGAAATTGGTGGATCGCGTCGAGAATGCACTCCGTAAAGCGTGGACTGAGCAGGTCGTCATCGTGGAAAAGACAGACGTAGTCCGCCGTTGCTTCGTTCAGACATTGATTGAGGTGGTCGAATACGCTTCGATTGTTCGTTCTGCGACGGTATTGGAGGCCTGGAAACTCTGATCGAACCATCAATTCCACGGAGTTGTCGGTCGAATTGTCCGATATGACGAGTTCAAAGCGGTTGATCGCCTGACGCACGGCTGATTGAACCGCCTGCCGCGCAAAGTCTGGGCGGTTACGACATAGAATGAACACCTGCAGGGCAAAGGGCTTCTCGATCATATCGAGCCGGGATAAATGCATCGCGGCGGTGGATTTCAGCGGGAGCGCTGGTCGAGATCGTGATTCTATTCCACATGGTCGCCACAAGGAATCGCTGCTTGCCGTAGGCGTTATGGATCGACGCCTCCATCCTCCACGCAGAGCGCCAACCCGGTCCGCCAGTCCGGAATCGCTATGCCGAGCTGACGCTGGATCTTCGAGCTGTCCAGCGCGGAGTTGCGTGGACGGCGGGCGGGAGTGGGGTACTCCGCCGATGAGATGGGCGCAACGCGGGCCTTTTCTGCCCGATCTTCCAGAATCGCACGGGCAAACTCGTACCAGGTCGCGCTGCCCTGCGCGGCAAGATGATAGAGGCCCCCATATTCCTCAAACCATGCCGGATCAGGTCCCCGCGCGTTCCCCGACTTGTCGACCACTTGCGCGGTCGCCTCCGCAATCAGGCGACACCAGGTGGGGCATCCGGTTTGATCGTTGACCACTTTCAGCACCGGTCGCTCGCTTGCAAGCTTCCGCATCGTCAGCAGGAAGTTTCGTCCGCGCAAGCCATATACCCAACTGGTCCGGAGGATCAAATGCGGAGGGTTCACCTCCTCGATGCGCCTTTCTCCGAGCAGTTTGGTGCGGCCATATACGTTGATCGGATCCGGCTGGTCGGTTTCCGTGTACGGTCCGGCCCTGGATCCGTCGAAAACATAATCCGTTGAATAGTGGACCAGGACGCCGCCGATGCGTTTCGTTTCTTCGGCGAGGATGCCCACCGCGTCGCCGTTCACTCTGGTGGCGGCCTCGACATCCGATTCAGCCTTGTCAACCGCGGTATAAGCCGCGGCATTGACGATCAATTGCGGGCGAGTTTCCCGAATAACCCGGATGATCGAATCGGCGGAGTCGAGGTCCAGGATCGAACGCGGGGGTGCGTGGACCGTGCCAAGCGTCGCCAGGGTCCGTCTCAGTTCCCAGCCGACCTGGCCCTCGCCGCCGATGAGAAGCATTTTCATAAGGAGCACAGGGTGGGTAATCCCCTTACCGAGTTACCCAATCGTCGTCACTTATAGGTTTCTGCTTTTGCAAACGGCACGCCGTGCCGATCCTTGGCGGAAAGCATCGGTTCCCCGCGCAGCGGCCAGCCAATGCCGAGGTCGGGATCATTCCAGGCGATGGTTCGTTCGGATTCCGGCGCAAAGAAAGCCGTGGCCTTGTAAAGGACATCCGCCGATTCCGAGAGAACCAGGAAGCCATGGGCAAATCCCTCGGGCACCCAGGCTACGCGCTTGTTCTCCTCGGACAATTCGAATCCCGTCCATTTTCCAAACGTCCGGGAACTCTTGCGCAAATCCACGGCGACATCGAATACGGCACCGTGAACCACCCGCAGCAATTTCCCCTGCGGTTGCGTAATCTGATAGTGCAGTCCGCGAAGGACGTTTCTGGTCGAACGGGAGTGATTGTCCTGCACGAACTCCTGCCCGATGCCTGCCGCATCCTTAAGTATCCGCTTGTTGTAACTCTCCAGAAAGAAACCGCGCTCGTCGCCAAAGACCTTGGGCTCGAGGAGAAGTACTTCCGGAAGATTCGTCGGCGTGACTCTCATGGAGGAGGCATGCGCGCCCCGTCGCGAACGAGCGAGAGCAGGTAGTCGCCATAAGCGCTTTTTTTGAGCCTCACGGCCAATTCCTCGAGCTGTGCATCGTCTATGAAGCGCATATGCCAGGCGACCTCTTCGGGGGAACCGATCTTCAATCCTTGTCGGCGCTCCAGCGTTTCAATGAAGTGGCTCGCCTCGAGCAGCGATTCATGGGTGCCGGTATCCAGCCACGCGTGCCCCCGTCCGAGTTTCTCTACGTGAAGATCACCAGCTTTAAGGTAACTCTTGTTGACGTCGGTAATTTCCAACTCCCCGCGCGGCGAAGGCTTGAGCGACTTGGCGATCTGGACGACTCTATTGTCGTAGAAATACAGGCCGGTAACGGCGTAGTACGATTCTGGGTTTGCCGGTTTTTCCTCGATACTGCGGGCCTTGCCGTTCTGATCGAAACTGACCACGCCATAGCGCTGCGGATCCTTCACGCGATATGCGAATATCGTTGCCCCCGAAGTCTTCTCCGCCGCTTTCTTGAACAGCGGACGCAGGTCGTGGCCGTAAAGGAGATTGTCCCCTAGCGCCAGTGCACAGTGTTCGCGACCGATGAACTTCTCGCCAATGAGAAATGCTTCCGCAATTCCGCTTGGTTTGGGCTGAACTTCGTACGAGAAGTTCATTCCCCACAGCCGTCCATCGCTCAAGAGTTGCTTGAAGCGCGGAGTATCGTCTTTGGTGGAAATCACGAGGATATCTTTGATTCCGGCAAACATCAGCGTGGTCAGCGGATAGTAGATCATCGGCTTGTCGTACACCGGGAGCAGTTGCTTGGAAATGGCCTGCGTCACCGGATAGAGCCGGGTGCCTGAACCGCCGGCCAGAATGATTCCCTTCACGCCGTGCCTCGCTGTGCGTAATTCTTCCGCATCCAGTTCCGATACTCGCCGCTGGTCACTTCGGCGATCCACGCCGGGTTATCGAGGTACCACGCCACGGTTTTTCGAAGCCCCGAATCGAAATTCTCCACAGGTTTCCAGCCGATCTGGGATTGGATCTTGCGGGAATCGATTGCGTAACGCCGGTCGTGGCCGGGCCGGTCCTGGACAAACTCGATCAGGGCCTCGTACTTCCCGGAGGGGCGTGGCCGCAGTTCGTCCAGGAGTCCGCATATCTTCCGCACTACTTGCAGATTCGGCATTTCGGAATTCCCGCCAACATTGTAGGTCTCGCCGGGCCGGCCCCTGCGAAGCAGCGCGCGGATCGCGGCACAATGATCCTTCACATACAGCCAATCTCGTATCTGCTTGCCGTCGCCATAGACCGGCAGCCGCTTTCCGGCCAGTGCGTTCAGGATCACAAGCGGAATGAGCTTTTCTGGAAACTGCAGAGGTCCGTAGTTATTGGAGCAGTTGCTGGTGACGACCGGGAGACCATAGGTCTGAAAATACGCCCGGGCCAGGTGATCGGCGGCGGCCTTTGACGCTGAATAGGGGCTGTTGGGGGCGTACGGGTCGGATTCCGAAAAGGCCGCATCCTCCGGGTCGAGGCTGCCGTACACTTCATCGGTGGAGATGTGCAGGAAGCGAAAAGCCTGCCGCTCGGCTGCGGGCAATTTCGCCAGGTGCGCCCGAACCGCTTCGAGCAAACGGAACGTGCCCACGACGTTGGTGTGCACGAAATCCTCTGGTCCGCTGATCGAACGGTCGACGTGGCTTTCCGCCGCGAAGTGGACGAGCGCGATCGGCCGATACGTTTCGAGCACGCCGTTGACCAGACTCTCATCGCCGATATCTCCGTGCACGAACTTATAGCGCGGGTCATTCCTGACCAAATGCAGGCTGCCGGGATTGCCCGCGTAGGTGAGCTTGTCCAGATTGATGACCCCCGCAGATTCGTTGGCCAGCCACTCCAGGACAAAATTTGCGCCGATGAAACCTGCACCCCCTGTAACGAGAATCCAGTTCGCGCCCTTCACGAATGCATCTCCGCGTCGCTGGCGCACATTTCAGTGCAGGCTAATGCGCCCCGGCGCGTTATGCCGGAACTAAAATTTGCGCCGATGAAACCTGCACCGCCGGTTACGAGAATCCAGTTTGCGCCCTTCACGAAGGCATCCCCATCCGCACTATCGACCTCGTCCTAGCATCACCACCCGCAGTGTTTTCAACAGGATCGCAAAGTCCAGCAGCAGCGAATAGTTCTTGATGTAATAGAGATCGTACTGCAGCTTCTCGAGGGCATCGTCCATCGACGCGCCGTAGGTGTACATGACCTGGGCCCAGCCGGTGATCCCGGGCCGGACGAGTTGGCGCAGGTCGTAGAAAGGAATTTGCTTCTCCAGTTCGCGCACGAAAACCGGGCGTTCCGGCCGTGGTCCGATAAAGCTCATTTCCCCCTTGATCACGTTCATGAGCTGAGGCAGTTCATCAAGGCGCAGCACTCGCAGCAGTCGCCCGGATTTCGTGACTCGCGGGTCTTGGGCCGAAGCCCATTGCGGCCCGGCTTTTTCGGCCCCCACATACATCGAACGAAACTTCAGGATCTCGAATTCCTTTCCATTCAGTCCGGTCCGGGTCTGCCGGAACAAGGCCGGACCGCGGCTTTCAAGTCGTACTGCAATGGCAACGATGATCATGATTGGCGCGCAGGCGATCAGCAGAATAACCGACACAACGATATCCAGCAGCCTCTTGAGCCGCAGTGCCAGCGCGCTATGCAGCAAATCGAAACCGTGGGCGAACAATAACCATCCCCGCTGGGTGTGCATTACCGGCACCTTAAACCAGCGCTGCTCGTAAAAATCGGAAAGGTCATATACGCGCAATCCGGAGAACCGGGCTTTCATCAGCCTCTGGATGAGCCCTTCGGACAACGGCGAGATAGGCGCCACGATCACCCCGGACCATTCCTGCCTCAAGACAGTTTCGAGATCATCCAGCGTGCCGATCACCCCTGGAAGGGGGTCGTCCGGATTAGGCGAATCATCGGAGAGAAAGGACAGCTCTGCTTCCGCGTGCGCCTTTTGGAAGTCCCTGAACAGGCGTGCGGCCTTTTCGCTCGTGCCCGCTACCAGCCACCTGGCCTTGCCGGCTTGCAGGTGCTGGTAGCGCGCCGCGTACAGGCGCCAAATCGGCGCCCAGACCGCAAAGATGAGATAGGCAACCGGCATGACACCGCGGCCGACAGTGGAGTTCCCGCTTCCCCAAAGTCCCGAAGCGTAAATGGCGGCCGCGGTGACGACGGCGCCAAGTAGAACGGCAACAAAGGTGCGCGGAGCAGCGCGCATTCCGGCGACCTGGGTTTGAACCGAATAGCAATCGAGGACATAAAGCGCCAGCACGAGCACCGCAATCGGCAGCAGGATATCCAGTGGAAGACCGAGCAGGGAGCCGAGGCGCAGCCAGTTGGCCAGGTTGAACGCAAGGATCAGCCCGATGAGATCCCCGAGCAGAAGCAGCAGCGCGATTCGCCGTGGCAGCAGATGGATATCCGCCGCCGGCTCTCGGCTTTCAGAAGCGGGAGCGGCAGTCATTCAAATTGTGTCGATACTTCAACTTGGGTCCCTCGCACACGCCAATGCTGCCGGAATCATATAGAAATGAACTTCCGCGGGCGAGGACCGCCCCACGAAACCAGCGCTTCTTGCCGAAAGCCCGTGCAGAATCGGCCATTAGTCAGCGATACTGGGGCAGCTTGCGAAGAATCTTTCGGGCGATGAAAAGAGGGCTGACGTCCAGCCCATACTTTCTGCAGGACCTGTAGGCCTCGATGTTTCCCTTGAGGACATTGATCACGGTGCTGTTGGTTTCTCCTCCAACCCGCATCTTGACCAATTCGTGCGGAACATAGCTGGAGCGTAACCGCTGGACGTGAAGGGCACGTAGCATGAAATCGAAATCAGCCGCAAACCGGTAATTGGCTTCGAAGGGCCCGACGCGTTCCAGCGCATCGCGGCGGATGAAGAATGCCGGATGGGGCGGCATCCAGCCTTGCTCGAACAGCCCGGGCCGGTACGGCTCGGACTTCCATTGACGGACGATCCTGTTCTGATCGCCCTTTTCCATGTAGATGATGTCGCCGTAGCAGACCTCCACGGCATTGTCCCGGAACACTTCCGCGACCAACCCCAGGACATTTTCGTCCACGTAGACATCGTCGCTGTTCAGTGTCCCGACGATATCACCCGTGGCCATCGCAAATCCTTTGTTCATTGCTGCATAGATGCCGTCGTCAGGTTCGGAAACGACCTTCGACAACCTGTCGCGATAGCGCTCCAGTACCTCCACCGTGCCGTCGGTCGAGGCCCCGTCGATCACGATATGCTCAATCCGCGGGTGCGTTTGCTCCGCCACTGATTCGATGGTGTCCGCTATCGTTTCCCTGGCGTTGTACGAAGCGGTGATGATGCTTACCTTGGGAATGCCGCTCATCGCAGAGTTCCGGACGGCTCGGCCGAGGTGCGATGTTGAACGCTTTCCAGAATCCGCTGATACAGCTCCACATGCCGGCGCGCCACGACCGGCATTGCGAATTCCGCGAGGACTTTCTGGCGCGCGCGAGAAGAAAGCTCCATGCGGCGCTGGTCATCGCCGAGTATCCAGAGAATCCCCGCGGCCAGGTCTACGGCGTCGAATGGGCGGGCGAGATAGCCATTGCGATGATGCTCGATCATGTCCGCCATCCCGCCGATGTCGAAGGCGATGCACGGCGTCCCGCAAGCCAGCGCTTCCATGACGGTATTTGACAGGTTCTCCTGGGTCGACGGCGCCACGTAGACGTCCGCCGCAGCATAGAGCGCCGCAAGACTTACGTCGTCTCTCAGATTTCCCGCATGAATGCATTCGATCCCGGAATTCAGCGATTCCGTTGATGGGGACGCGCCGAAAATAACCGCCGTGAACTGAGCCGCGCCGCCGCCCTCGGCCAGCGTTCGCAGGGCCGCTTGCAGATGGCTGAATCCCTTTCGCGGCTCGCTGCCGCCATGTGCCGCTCCGAATAGAATCAGCTTCCTTCGGTCTGGCAAACCCAGCAGATTCCTGGCGGCGTCCTTTGCCAGGGGCCGAAAACAATCCGTGTCGATGGCATTTGGAATGACCGAGAGCGGAAACCCGCCGAGAAGGCGGCTGTTTCGCGCCAGTTCTCCGAGCCATCGGCTGGGGGTCACGATCGTCAGCGGCAAATCGATGTAAGCGTGTGCCTTGCGACGGAAATTCAGCGAGGAGAGATCAAAGCCGGATTTCGAGCCTAGCACCGGACAGGAGCCGCAAGTCGACATGTAGCGGCCGCAACCATCGTCGTAATGACAACCTCCGGTGAAAGCCCACATGTCGTGCAGGGTCCAGACCAGGGGCAGACGGTACTTTCTCAAAGCCCGGACGTTCACGAAACCGCCCGCGATCCAATGCAGATGAACCAGATCCGGCATTAGATCCTTGACCCGTTTACGGGAGCGGTCGGGCAGCCATCCGGGATAGAAGGTGCCCTTGGTGCGCTTCGGGTAGGCCAGAATCGGCAACAGGTCCAAGATCGGGCGCAACGGATTCAGCAACCTGCCAAGATTGGTGCCGGGCCCCACAACGGTGGGATCGTCCCCCTCCTTGGTCTGGACCAGCAGGTTCGATTCGATAGAGACCGCCCTGAGCGCCCGATGCAGCCGGTACGCCGCACGCGCCGCACCGCCGCGCAGATCGGTGGAGTTCACCAGCAATGGCTTCATAGGTTTTTGCGCGGCTCCAATTTGCGCGAATGCCGCGCACCGTCAGCGCCACTTGACTGCATAGCGTCCGGTGTAGTCGATCTTCTGCAGAAAAAGTGGAACGTTGTGCTCCTGGAGGTAGTCATCGACCGCCCGGCGCGCGCCCAACCAGTGGCCGTAGTCGTCCAGAATCAGCACGCCGCCGACGCACAGTCGCGGGAAAAGATGAATCATCTCGTGCCGCGTAGACTCGTAGAAATCGGTGTCCAGACGCAGTAGCGCGATCTGCTCCGGGGCCGCGGCAGGAATCGTATCTTCAACGCGCCCCTTGACGTAATGGATCCTCGACGCGTCGTAGCCGACGCTCGCCATCGCCTGGCGGACGACATCCAGCGGAGCGCGGCACCAAACCGACTCGGCGTCCTCCCGGTCGGTGCTTGCTGCCATCAGGTCGGCCGCGGACTCACCGGTCAATGCCACGTCCTCTGCGGTCGGCGCAGTCATTCCATCGAAGGTATCGAACAGGTGCAACTCGCGCCCGCGCTCACCCAATTCGAGCAGAGTGCGGGCCACCGCCATCATGCTCCCGCCCTTCCACACCCCGCATTCGACGATGCCGCCCGGAATTCGATTGCCGACGATGTAGCGAACGGCGTCACAAAGCGCAGCGACCCTCTCATCCGATGTCATCGTGTACGGGCGAACAGCATCGATGGTTCGCGCAGTGCTTTCATCCACTCCATTGAGCACTGGCGGCCAGGAAACGATATCGACACCGAGGCGGCGTGCGAGATTTCTCAGGGGTCGCAGGAAGGTCGCTCGGGCCGGCATGATTATCCTCGCAGCCTCAGACGCGGGCGCGCTCGGCCTCCATGAACAGAGAATCCGGCTTGCGAATGCGCTTTCTTTCATCGACGTCCAGCGCGTACGACGAAAATCCCGGAACGGCGCTTTCGAACGCCGTGCAACGACGCGCGTTCACGAAGCCGGCGACGTTCAGGGCGCGACCGAGTGAGAATGAATCGTACATCCACCGGTGAACCTCGCCGGATTGGCGAAAAACACCTTCCAGGTAGGCAGCTTTCGCGGTTCGCCCGCCGAACACACCGATCAGGACGCCAGCGATACTTACGCGCGCCGCCCGCAACAGCCACCGCAGTCCGCGCGCGCGAATCCGGTCAACAACGCGCGTGGCAGGCGGCGCGCGCGCCGCCTGCCATGCGCGCTCCGCTTCCGCGCCGATGCGGGAGAGCACGAATTCCCGGTTCGGCAAATTCGGGGCGGCCAGAAAGCCTGACATTTCCCCTCCGCTACGGCTGCGCACGGCCTGATCGTACAGCTCCAGGACGATCCAGTCGTAGTCGGCGGCGCTCGCCTGAGGCTCACGATTGAGATGGTCGAGCAGACGCAAGTATTCTCTTGTCAGTGTCTCCAGATCCGGCACGGCGATCCGGATTATGCCGCCGGGACGCAATACCCTGTGCATGTGCTCCAGCAGGCCTGCGGCCTGGTGTTGCGACAAATGTTCCAGGACATGGGAGCAATACACCGCGTCGAACGTCCGGTCGGCAAATGGGAGTCCCTTGCGCACGTCAACCGCGATCACTTCGCTGGACGCAGGAACCACGTCGACATTCACCCAGGCCGGGTGAAAATGCAATCCACAGCCGACGTTGAGAAGCCTCTTCCCCGCTTGGGGGAGATCAGCCGCGGAGGGCACCGGAGGGACCTTTTCTGAAGTGGGCTCTGATCACGAAACGGATAGGGACAGGATTCTACCTACGGGCCCAGCCGGCGCAGGATTTTTTTGGCAATCCGCCTCCACAGCGGCGGTGACGCGAATACGGTCCGTTGGGTCATGGTGTCCGCGCGCGCTTCACGGATTATCCGGTCGGGGTGACGCAGTGGCAGGCGCATCTCCTCCACCGGGAGCGCGGCCAGTTTGCTCCTGCGATCGCGCGTGTGGGTCGCGACATCTCCGAAGCCGATGTTGGAGACCAGATTGACGCAGGGCAGTATCGTCAGCGCATTGTTGGCCCAGGCCGAATAGGTCCAGCGGTAGGCCCACGAAGAATTTCGTTCTGCGAAGGTATCGTCGAAAATCCGCGTCCAGTAAGCGGCCGCCTCGCGGTCTTGCAGAATATCGAGCAACCATCCCCGGTTACGCAGGTCCGGCCAGCGCGACATCCGGTGATCATACAGACGCCAGGCCCTGCGCCACGTGGCCCATCCCCATATATGCGTGTATCGGGAAAAGTAATAGCTGTACTCGGACCGGTGCTTTCCGAACTGAAAATTGTCCCCGGAAATCATGCCCACGCGGGGGTCTTCGCGATAGCGGTCGAGCAACTCAGCCGAGTAGGGGAAGAACGACGGATGTGCGACACAATCGTCTTCGAGAACGATTCCCGCCTCGACATTATCGAATAACCAGGAGATCGCCTCGCTGACCGCGATCTTGCAGCCGAGGTTTTTTTCCCTGAAAAGAGTCCGGACATCGCAATCCCAGTCGATAATTCCGGTGAGCCCTCGTACCGCGGCCACCTGCTCGCTCTCTTCCCGTTTGCCGGTGCGGGGTCCATCCACCGCGAAGAACAGCAGCCGGGGCGCGACCGGCCGAAGTGACTCGATCACGCGCCGGGTCGTATCCGGCCTATTGAACCCAAGCAGCAGCACCGGCGGACAAATCATTTGATCGCCTTGTGCATCCCTAGATTCCGCGGTTGCCGCGAAAGACCTGCTGACAGACCTCGCGGACCATGCGCTGAAACAGCCGCATCAGACCTGGGGCCAAGGACCGCCAATCGGACGCAAGCAGAACGAACATGACCCAGTGCACAGGATTGACTCTCGATTTCGTGGAAAGGCCGCGGCGCAGAATGTCAAAAGTGCCTGCGGCCGCGTCAAAATCCACCGCGCCGGACACGCCAGTCTGTTGATTGACGATATACAGTTCCGGTACCGTGACGCACTTGAACCCGCGCCGCGTCGCGCGGATGGTCCATTCGTAATCGGACAAGTAGTGCGGAAGCAGTCTCGGATGAAAGCTGCCGATGGCTTGCGCGTCCGCCCAATGCAGAAACAACCCGCGCGTGGAAAGACAGTTTATGCGCTCCGGTGTCGCGGCAATTTTGAAAGTAAGCGCCCTGAAGTCCGCCTCGATTCCGGTTTCGGCGATCTCGCCGGCCAGGGGATTCCTGTGGCGCGCGAGTACAAGGGTTCGGCGCCGGGATTGCAGCACCGAGACGGCCGTCTGCAGAAAATTTTCCTCGAACTCCACATCGTCGTTGCTGATGAGCAGAATATCGTCTGGCGCCGGATTCATCGTACTGACGGCATTCAACCCCTGTTGAAGGCTGCCGGCCCACCACCAATCGCCCTTGCCGCGAATTACCGTCAACGAATCGATCCTGGACTTCACCCGGTCCGCGGTACCGTCCGTCGAGCCGTCATCGACGAGTATGAGATGCCAGTGCCGGTAGGCCTGGCGCCGCAGGCATTCGACGAATCTTTCCGTTACCTGGCACCGGTTGTGGACCGGTAGCAGGATGAATACCCGCTCCATCGGATTCATCCCGGCACGCGGCCGGCGTGCTTATGGGCAGGCGCACTCAATTCGATACCCCGATTCTCTCGGAAACAAAACGCCCTACCACCCAATCGAAACTTCGAATCATCGATACGATCATTTCCGCGGTTTCCCGTGGAGACATGGAACTGGGGACGAATCTGTACCGGTACGCGCTAACGCGCGGATCCCCGGAAAAATCCTGAGGCGATAACAGGGTGTCCTGGGCAAGATGGGGCCACCTGGCCGTGGGCATCAGGTCGACGCACATCCCCGCGTGTCCGGATGGCAGTAACATGCTGGAGCCGTGTATTCCGACAACTACCCGGCTTTCGGAATAAATGTGGCATTGAGCGCGCTCTGCATTCGCATCCGCGAGCGTGTCAGCTCTGCAATCCTCGATCCACGAGGGGAAAGTTCCCTGCCGTCCCAGTCCGGCAACGGTGAGACGCGCATGGGGAATCGCCTTCCTGATGCGTCCGAACAGAATGCGGATCTTCCGTCGTTGCAACGCCAGCATCAGGGAATTCAGGCGCGCGCGCCGGGCAAGGCGTGTCCACGAATCCTCTGGCACCCACAGCCTGTCAGCCCTCCAGACGAACGTTACGCGAAAGTCCTTCGCCGAGAAGTCATGGCTTGGCACACGCGTGAAATCTTCCAATCGGAAATCCGCTGGGTGAGAGAACGCACGGCTGACCTCGACCTGTTCAAAGCGCTCGAGTTCCTTGCCTATTCTGCGTTCCAGATCGGGAAAGTAGCGCTGCGCACGCGCGAGCGGCAGGTCGACCACCCAGATCTCCGCAACCCCCTCGGGTACGAGCCAGCGCAAGAAGTTCGGCACCAGAACCACAAGCCCCAGATCCGGGTTGCGCAGGTGGTGCGTGGCATTCAGCAGTTTCAGCAGACAGTGGCCATACAGAAAATCAACGCAGTTCAGAACGATTACGCGGGTTGCCGTCTTCCGGATCTCGACTTCAAGGCCTATCGGGGAATTGTCGGGTCGCTGCAGCGAAGACTGCAGAGGTTCGCCAAACCACGCCTGCCCGCGGTCGTGGCCGGTCATGGTTCCCGTCGCAAGATCCACTCGAATCGGGCCGGATATGGCATGCCCGATTGAAAGGTCCTCCAGGAACGCGGCGCCACACGCGCCGCAATCGAAGCGTGCGCAAACGTGAATGCCCTGCCACAAGACAGACTTCGCGTGAACTTGCGCGCCGCAGCGATGGCACTCGGCGTGGGCTTGCAGATGGGGCTTAATCTGTATTGACGAGGCGTTCATAGATTGGGCGCGAGATCGCCACGTAGTTCGCGTACGCGTAGTTGTCCATCCAGGACCGGTAGGCCCGTACCTGCAAACCAGTTGGCAACAAACGTGCCACGACAAATCCCTTGGCTTCGAACAACTCGAAGAAGGCCTTCAAAGGAATGCGGGCATCGAGGTTCGCGCCGCCGTATTCGAACTGGACGAAATCCACAAAGTCCGGATCAAGGTGGTTGCCCAGACCGGCAAGTACCTTGAATTCCGCTCCCTCCACGTCCAGCTTCAACAGATGCACGTGCTGAACTCCGGCAGCGGAAAAATAGCTGTCGAGGCGGATCAACTCGACTGTTTCGGTCAGCCGCGCGCCGTCGCCCGTCAGGTGGGCGTCTCTCTGGTACAGGGAAGCCTGCGAAGAGACATTTTCCTTCAAGTACATGGTTGCCAGTCCGTCCGCGTCGGACAAGGCATTGTTATTAAGGATCACATTCTCTTTGCCCGCATGGCTGGCACTCAGTTGCAGAAACGCGTCCCGGACAGGCTCGAAGGCGTGTATTACGACCGGCAGCCGCCTTGTCCCGGCCGCCTGCAGCACGGCAGACAGATAGGCGCCCAGATGAGCGCCGCCGTCTACGACCACCAGTCGCCGCGCTGGCACGCGGCCAGCATAATGGGTCACTAACTGCCGGATGAAAGCACCTTCGCCGTTGGCTTGCAGGTCCGTCTGGTCCCACCTCTCCACCCGTCTGATGATCCGCAACGCGATGCCGCGCAAGAGCCTGTCCAGGAAGGATTCCTGGATAAATTTCATCGAGGGGCTTTCCTCAAGTGAAACATGCCGGTGCCGAAACCTTTGGCCGGATCGTACCGTTCGTGCATGCTCATTCCATACTGGTAGCGCTCCTCCTCGATAGTGAATTGGTGGAACAGCTGCAGCAGGTAGTCCCTGGTAAAGGCGCGGTGGGCGTTGAAATAGACCCGGCACTCTTCATCGACGGGTGCGCTCACCAGGAGATGTCCCCCGGGTTTCAAAACCCGGGCCAGTTCCCGGAGCGCACTTTCCGTACCGTAGGCGTTGATGGCATCCCCATACCTTCCCAAGCCGATATGCTCGATAACGCACAGCGAGGAGATCGAATCCAGCGAACCATCCTCGAACGGCAACGCCAGTATCGAACCTTCCTTGAATCTCAGGCCCTGCACCTCGAGCAGGATCGGCCGGATATCGACCATCGTCACCGGCACGTGTTGGGCGATGACGCCCAGCGCCATGGCTGAGGACCCGACATCCACGTGATGCGCAACCCCGATGGTGAAAATTTTTCGCGCGGCCCATGTGTTCTGAAAAAAGTAGACCGGCTCCACCGGTGTGATCGAACGCTTGTCGCCCAGACGGGGCGAGAGGAACCGCAATGTCGGAGAGTGAGCCGGGTCGCGCGCTTCACGTGCCAGACTGGAGTAATCGCGCACGAACCACGATAGGGCCCGAATCCAAAGGGTGAGGCGCAATCCGCAATCTCTGGGCAGGGCCAGTGCCATCTGGCGTAAGGCAGGCAACACGGGCACGCGGCGCAGGAACGCTTTCACTCCCTTCGTCCTCATCGTGACTCGCCGCGCACACCGCGCATGAAACGCGCAAGCCGTTGGACGATTCCGGACGCCGGCCGGGGGTGCGCGCGCCATTGCCGGGTGGTCTCTTGCTGTACCCAGCCGGCAACGGCACTGCGCGCCGCCGCCGGCACGGAGGCGATGACGTCTTCGAACACGATCGTGTAGCGTTGCTTTTTCTGCAGCTCGCCCAGCACATCGCCGATCGTAGGCCAGTGCTCCGCTTTGTGCGGCAGTGGCGGTGGGGCCAGGAACAGGCGGGCGTCGTCGATCAAAATGAAATGCGGGAACTCGGAACGGTTGATGTGCTGCAGTTCCTGCAGCAAAGGGCACTCGCCGTTCTCGCCATGGCTGCCCGTTCCCATCCAGTGCGCATCCAGCCAGAACAGGGCATCGGTGCGAATCTCGGCGATAACTTCGGGCAGCAGCTCGGCGCTGTGACCGTGAAGAAAGCGTATGTTTTCCGCTTGGCCATGCTCCCGGACAGCGATGTCGTAATTTGGCCGGTATGCCTCGATGGTGTACACCCGCTTGAAACGCCGGCCCGCCCACCCAGCGGTGTTGCCCAGGAAGGTGCCCGTCTCAACAAATACGTCAAGGGCAAACTCCGCGCGCAGCAGCTCGATGAATTGCGCGGGCGGACCCATCGTTTTAATACCCATTCAGAGCCCTTATCCGCCAGGGTGTCAGAAGCGCTTTCGCGACCAGGAAAAAATTGCGGCGCGTTCTCGTGAACAGGAGATCCATAAGAACGATCGTGAGCAGAAAGGAAGCCGTGGAGGCCCAGATCGCCCCTTCTGCGCCCCAAGCAGGTATCAGCACCAGGTTCAACAAGACATTGAGCGCAGCGCCGGCCGCCGCGCCGATGAACGAAACCGCGAACAATCGCTCATTGGTGACGAAATTCGACTTTGCGATACCGATAAAAGCGAGCAGAAGTCGAAACGTGAGCAGCGACAGCAATGGTGCGGCTCCGGAATAATCCGCCCCGTAAAGGAGATTGATGATGATACCGGAGAACAGCGGGAGCAAGA
>Ga0134123_10000245_pt1 | contig 37150 bp, 42 predicted proteins | sample KB303_FD_96460 | JGI IMG/M metagenome (GOLD analysis project Ga0134123, IMG submission 96460) | Terrestrial soil microbial communities without Nitrogen fertilizer from Kellogg Biological Station, Michigan, USA - KB3-0-3 | ecosystem: Environmental > Terrestrial > Soil > Unclassified ...
AAGGCTTCATTTCTGAATTGGCTGCTACGACCCCCGCTGACGACCCAGTAGTTGCTCCGGCCGCTCCCCAACAGCCGCTGAAGCCCGGACTGGAAAACCTAGCGGCACCGGGCAGAGCCAGAACTCCGGCGCAAATCAATGCCCCGGCTGAGAAGCAGATCATCACCTCTGCCGACGTCAACGCTTTCTATGCCGCCAAGCGGCGCGGAGAGTACGCTGGACGCGAAGAACAGTTCGCAGCCGAAGAGGCGGAGCTTTTCAAAGCACAGCGCGAGGGACGCGTACGAGGGTAATCCAACCCATCTCTCAGCAAAAAGGGCATCAACGCCATGGCGTTTCCTGTCGCATCAGGGGTAACCACCCCTCCGATCTACCCCGCCGGTTCGGCGGGTAACGGCCTCTCTGGCACCGGCTACATCCCGGAAATCTGGAGCGGCAAGCTTATCGAGAAGTTCTATGCGTCCACCGTTCTGGCCGCTATCTCGAACACCGACTACGAAGGCGAGATCAAGGGTCACGGCGACAAGGTGAACATCCGCACCAAGCCGACGATCACCATCCGCGCCTATCTGGCCGATGCAGCTCTTGAGCTGGAGCGCCCGCAGGGCAACAAGGTTGTGCTGAACATCGATCAGGGCAACTACTTCAATACCATCCTCGACGACGTGATGAAGGTTCAGTCCGACATTTCGCTCATGTCGATGTGGTCCGAAGACGCTGCGGAGCAGATGAAGATCGTGATCGACCGGGCCGTTCTGCTCGGCATCAAGGATCAGGCCGCCGCCGCCAACCGTGGTCTGACCGCCGGTGCCATCACCGGTATGCTCAACCTCGGCGTCACCGGCACGCCGTTGTCCGTTGTCTCGTCCCTCACGGGCGCGGGTGTGGGCGACGTCGAAATCCTGACTGTTATGCTGCGTCTGGGTCAGGCCCTCGATGAGCAGAACATTCCGGAGAGCAACCGCTGGATCGTCATGCCGACTTGGGCAGCGACGATGGTCAAGCGTTCGGAGCTGCGTCAGGCCTACCTGTCGGGCGACGGCGTCTCGATGCTGCGCAACGGCCGGCTGGGCATGGTGGATCGCTTCACCCTGTACACGTCGAACCTGCTCCCCTTCGGTACCGCTGCCGGTCTGGCGGCGTCCGAATTCCTGATCTACGCCGGACAGAGCCACGCGCTCACGTTCGCGACGCAGATGACGGAAATGGAGACCCTGCGCTCCGAACTGACCTTCGGTCAGATCATGCGCGGCCTTCAGGTCTTCGGCTACAAGGTGCTCGACGGCACCGCGCTGGCTCAGGCCGTGATCGTCAAGTCGGTCACCTCGGGTGCACAGACTGTCTAAGTAGTTGGGGCCGGGTAACACCGGCCCCTTCCCTACCTACGAGGGCATCATGGCGCTTGAGACGGTCGACAAATACGTCAGCTTCATCCGTGAGTTGCTGCAGGACGAGAACAATTCTCCCTACAGGTACTCCGACACAAGCATCGTCCGCGCCCTGTCCATTGCCATGCCGGAAGCGAAGAAGCTCCGCCCGGACCTATTTATCGGGGTCACCATCCCCACGTTCACGGTGAACGACACGACTGTTGTCCCGATGGACGAGATGTACCGCCTTGCACTTGCATATTTCTGCGTGGGCATGATGCAGCTCCGTGACGACGAGGAAGTTCAGGATCAGCGCGCGGCGGCGTTCATGCAGATGGCCACCGCCAAACTCACGCAGGTGGCCTAATGTCCGCAGCTGACATCACCCGATTGATGAACAACGCGCGCATCCGGCTCGCCGGCGCTACTGACGGCCTACTGCAGGTCGAGCTGTTCAACGTGATGGACGAGTTCTTCAAGACGTCGAATGTTTGGAATGAGGACATCGACTTCCCTGTCGGGGCATCCGACCCAGCGAACACGATCTACGAAATCACGCCCTCGGGCCCGGCCCTGATCAATATGCTGATCGGGGTATACATCGTGGACCCCAATCACACGACCGAGCGCGGCCCGCTCACCGGTGCGTTCATGTCGACCCCCGGAGAGGTCACGCTGCAGACGCAACCCTCCAGCGCGGCCACCTACCGCGCCAGCGTGGTGTTGACGGTGCAGGACCCCACCAAGCGGGACGGGTATGTGGTATTCCCGGCGTGGGTGCTGGCGAAATATCGCGACGTGATCCTCGACGGGCTCCTCGGCAACATGATGAGCCAGCCCAACAAGCCGTGGACGAACACGCAACTGAGTGTGTTCCATATGCGTAAATTCAAGAACAAGACCGCTGCCGCTCGCGTCGAGTGGACCCGTAACAATTCCTACCGCCGGCAGGCTTGGGTCTTCCCGGGCTTCGCCCGCGGCTCCCAACACGGCCGCCGCGGCTGGGGTGCCCCGCAGTAAGGAGCGATAATGTCCAAGAGCGACTTCCTCGAGAACGCAATTCTCAAGCTGATCTTCAACGCGACGGCCATCGCCAATATCGCGGACAACGCGGCGTCGTCTCCGCTGACAAACCTCTACTGGTCGCTCCACACGGCGGACCCCGGTGACGCCGGCAACCAGTCCACGAGCGAGACGGCCTACGGCCTCTATGCGCGCCAGCCGGTCGCGCGCACCACCGGCGGAATGACCGCGGCCTCAGCGGGCTCCACCTCGCCAGTCGCCAACGTAGTCTTCCCCGCGGCCAACTCGCCTACGCTGCCGACCGTGTCCTCGATCACTCATGCAGGCATCGGTGTGGCGGTGTCAGGCGCGACGAACCTGCTCTACTCGGGGCCGGTGACGCCCAACATCAACGTGTCCGTCGGAGTGCAGCCGATCCTCACTACGGCGTCCACCGTCACGGAGGACTAAATGGCTGAACCCGAATTCGTGATCGACGCCACCACCGGCGAGCAGGTCCCTATCAAGAGGGTGGAGGCTGTTGCGGCCGTCTCCGCGGTTACTCGCGTGGGTAACTATGGGGGGGATTTGCCGCCGGACGCGGCCAAACGAATTGAGAAGGCGATGTCCGGGGCTGTGATGACAGCTATGGCGGAAGGCGTCAGTGATCCTGAGGCCATTAAACTAGCTATGCTGCGGGCGCGCGAGGACATCAAGGTCAGCATGCGCGCGGAGTGGAGGAAGTTCATTGCGCAGCAAATGGTAGCGGCGGCCGAACAGGAGAAGTAATTGGCACGTTTCGCTAACAGTGTGTACTTCACCCCGACCGCCGGGGGCACCAGCACGTGGACGCTGAGTGCCCTAGTTACGGGGTATATGACGCCAGCACTCGCCGGTGCAGCTGACGGTACCTACACCTATAGAGCTGAGAGCACCGATCTTTCACAATGGGAAATCGGTATCGGGACGCTGTCTAGCAGTGGTACAGTTTTTTCACGCGACACTGTCTACTACAACTCGTCGAACAGCGGCGTGGCTACCGGGCAGAGCGGCGCGGGCACGAAGATAAACTTCACGGTCGCCCCGCAAGTCGGTCTTATCCAGATGGTCCACGACACGCTGTGTCCGGATCAGGCAACTGCATGGACCTACCTGCAGAAGGCGCAGGCGAGGGCGAACATAGACGCCCTCAAGTATAATTACATCATCAACGGCGCGATGATGGTCTCGCAGGAGAACGGGACGACGGCATTAACCGGTGCCGGGTCCTACCCTGTAGATCAATTCCTTTTGGATTTTGCTACATCTGGAACGTTGTCTATCGCGCAAGTTGCAAGTGCAACGCCGGGTGGTTCACCGAACCGACTGCGCGTAACGGTTACGGCTGCGGATGCTTCTGTCGCAGCCGGCGATATTGTCTATCTGTCGACTAAGATAGAAGGCCTTCGAGTTGCAGACCTTCTGCTTGGATCGGCGTCTCCCAAGACGTTCACGGTTCAGTTCGGAGTGAAGGCACCTGCAGGTACTTACTGTGTGGTGGCCTCAAACGGTGGTGCTGGCGGCACACGTAGCTACGTCGCTGAGTATGTAATCTCCGGCGGCGAGGCTAATACCGATGTTGTTAAATCGGTCACGATAGCTGGCGACACGACGGGGACGTGGCCCAAAGATAATACTGCCGGTCTCGTACTCCGCTGGGGCTTGATGGCAGGCTCGACCTTCCAACAAGCTGCTGGATCGTGGGGCACCGTCAACGCTATTGGCTCATCGAGCCAATTCAATCTGATGGGCACCAACGGTAACGTATTCGAGCTGTTCGACGTCAGCATGACCGAAGGCTCGGCTGCTCCGGTATTTCAGGTGCCGGATTTTACAACCGAACTCCTCAAGTGTCAGCGCTATTGGGAGAAATCCTACGACTACGCTACGGCTGTTGCCGCCACTGTCACCCCGGGCAGCGAAACATCTACGTTGGTGATGTCGTCGGCGACCGTTTCGCAGGGAGGCTCGACCGTGTCCTTCAAGGTGCCTAAGCGCGCCACGCCTACGGTGACAGCCTACTCACCCACGACCGGAGCGTCAGGAAAAATGCGCGACGTACAAAACGTCGTCGATGTTAACGCCAATATCGACTACGTCGGCCAGCGCAGTTGCCGAATTTATTCGAGCGCCATTACGGCGAGCTCCGTCCTCGCGCTTATCGTCCATTGGAAATCGGATGCGAGGCTGTAATGGCGCAATATAGATTGACCGCCAACGATATCGTCGTTCGAGCGAGCGACAACGCGAACATCCCGAATGACCCGGGCAACAGCGACCGGATCGTCTACAATGCGTGGGTGGCAGCCGGTAACGTACCTGACCCGTACGTAAAACCACAAGAAGAGATCGATAGTGCAACGCGGAAGTCTAGCTTTGATGCTGATGCAACCCGGGCGGATTTGCTGGCGAGGCTTCGGACTGCTACGCCTGCGCAAATCAACACCTACGTCGACGCCAACGTGACGGACCTTGCCAGCGCCCGCGCGCTGTTCAAAAAAATTCTTTTGGTATTGGCGGTGTAAAGCAACACCATGACAATGATTGCCGGCTACCCCAAATCGACGAGACCTATTGCCACCCTTCCTCGCCGGGCGGGAGCGGTGCAGTCGTTCGCTGTGCTTGCCGCCGCTGGCATAGGTGCGTTGGCAGCGGTGTCCACCTCGAAGGCGTCTGCCTCCACGGCGATGGCCGGAGTAGGTGGACAGAGCCTCGTCCTGACGGGCAAGGCGTCCGCGTCCATGAGCACCTCCGGGATAGGCGCTTTCGCAGGCACTATCGTTGGGCAGGCGCTTGTCACGCTGACGACGTCCGGGGCGGGGAGCATGTCGTCCCCGAACGCGATCACGAAATCCTACATGGCCCTGAATGCCGCTGGCTCCGGCCAGATGGGTGCGACTGGAATTTCGATCAGTCGTTCAGTGCTCAACGCTGCCGGCGTCGGAGCCTACTCAGGCATCATGCTTGCTCAGGTAAGCAGCGTGGTGAACATCCAAGGTACGGGTGGCTTCGGCGGAGCGGACACTCCCACGAGTGTCGGTGTCTTCCAAGGCTTTGGCTCGTTCGCCGCTGTCGGCTACGCGTTCATCAGCGACACAGAGCGCGCGTGCCTCCACCAAGAGGTGCGGGTCGCCTTTGTCCCGTTCGAGTACCGCGTATTCCGCGTGCCCGGCGAGGATAGAACCTCACTCGAGCCCGACGCTGTGGTCCCATTCGAGAACAGGACGGCTATCGTCCCGTTCGAAGACCGTGTATACCGAGTGCCGGGCGAGGCGCGAACCGCCGGCAATGACCCACGAAAGAGGATTTGCTGATGGCTATCGCGAAATACGTCAAAGCAACGGGAGATCGGAAGCGATACCAGATCGACTATACGGACTGGTTGGACACCGGCGAGCAGGTATCGGCGGTGGTGTTCACCATCGAGGACAACGCAGCGCTCCCGGTACTAGTGATCGACGGCATTCAAGTCCTCCCGACCGGCCTCGGCGTGCAGTACTACATTTCCGGTGGCGTCACCGGTGTCACCTACCGTGTCCTCGCTGACCTCAGCACGACTATTGGACCGCAGCAGAAGCGAGACGAAATCTTCGTCACGATTAGGGAACCGTAATGACCATTCAAATCAAACACTCGTTCACGTCGGCCAAGGGAGACGGTGGCGACGCCACGCTGGTGCGCCCGTCAAACTGGAACGCTTCTCACACGACGTCGATGGCTAGCGGCTTTCTACTCGGCCGGCTCACCGCGGGCCCGGGCTCGTTCGAAGAAATTGCAGTTTCCTCCTATATGGCCACGGCGCTCGCCGCCGCAGACGCCTCGGCGCTCCTCGCCGCACTGGGCATCGGTGCCTACAAAGCTGGTGATATTAAAATATCTATCGATGGTAACGCAGAGACTGGGTGGGTGGTGCTCACGAGCTCAGTCACCACCATCGGTAAGGCGGGGTCTGGCGCTACCTATGCAGCCGCCGATGCGTGGCCCCTGTTCAATATATGCTACACCGGCGTTAACGACGCTGGATGCCCCGTATCTGGCGGGCGCACTGGCAACGCCCTCAACGACTTCAACGCAGGCAAGACGATCACACTGCCGTGGTTTTCCGGGAGGGCCATCGTCGGCCAAGGCGGTGGCGGCGGGCTCAGCACTCGAACAGTGGGCCTCTACGCAGGGAACGAGACGCATACGTTGGTGACGGGTGAGATGCCGTCTCACTATCACAGCGCTGGCATCTCCGACCCCACACACTTGCACAACACTGCAGGCGCAATGGTGACGAACGGTGGTAGCTCGACGGGTGGTGGCGGGTTCCCGGTCACTGGGACGAACTCCAACAGCATCCTCGCCGCAGCAACCGGTGTTCGTGTTAACAGCTCCAACGGGATCGACACGACGTACAGCACGGGTGGTGGCGGAGCGCACAACAACATGATGCCCTTCATCCCGATGTTCATTAAGGCGAAGCTATGAGATCATCGCGCGCAGCAGTAGACCTGATCATTGAGTTCGAGATCGGCAGCAGGGACCAATACGACGCCAAATACAAGCGGCCCGAGTGGCCCGGCGTGTCATCGGGCATCACTGTCGGCATCGGCTATGATCTGGGCTACAACGACGCGACGACGATCCTGAATGATTGGTCCAACCTGCTTGAGCCCAACGTCATCAAGGCCATGCAGCGCTACTCAGGGCTGACAGGCAGTGCTGCAAGCCACAAGCTGTCGGAGGCGCGGCAGAGCATCCTCGTGCCGTGGGACGCCGGTATGGCGGTCTTCATGAAGACGAGCCTCCCGAAGTTCGAAGCGATCACGCTGCGTGCATGCCCGGGCTCAGACAAGCTCCCGGCCGGTTGCTTTGGCGTCCTCACGAGCCTCTCCTACAACCGCGGTGCCAGCTACTCCAAGGAGGGCGACCGTTACGCGGAGATGCGTCAGATCAGGAAGTGGGTGGCAACTGGCGAGTGGGACAAGGTGTCGAGCGCGATCCGCAACATGAAGCGCATTTGGGCCAATAATCCGAAGGCGCGCGGGCTTCTTCGCCGTCGCGACGCGGAGGCCAAGCTGTGGGACGAGAGCCTGCACGCTGCGGGGGGTGTGAGTGCGCGGGTTGACACTGGCGACGACCGCGAGCCGTTACCCTCCGAGGTAACGACCGATGACGTGGTGCCCGTGGAGACAGAGACCCCCGTCAACGTGCAGGTGTCGCACGCGAAGTATTCGCTGGAGGTGCAGCTGATCCAGAAGGCGCTGATCAGCATGAAGTATTTCGAGGTGGGAGAGCCAGACGGGAAAGTCGGCGGCAAATTTGTGGCCGGCGTCGCAGCGTTTATGACTGACCGCGGTAAGGACCCGAACAAGGGTCAGATCACGGACGCCTTGAAGAACGAGATCAACGCGGCCATGACGGAGAAGTTGGCCGACGGCACGCCGTGGTCCCGGCCTATCGCGCCGGCACGCGCCAACGCCACAGCCGCCGATGTCGCGAAAACAGTCCCGTCGGTGAACGCGAATTTCTCCCAGAAAGTTCTCGCATACATCCTCGGCATACCTGCTGCCACAGGTGGGTTGCTAAAGGGATTTTTTGGTGACAAAGATAATCCGTCGGGGTACATCGCCCCGATCAAGGAGTTCTTCGCCGCCATCCCCTCAGAGTTGTACTGGTTCGCAATTGCTGCTATTGCGGTTGGCATCTTCCTTGCAGCCAAAAAGGCACAGGACAGCACCGTGAAAGACTACCAGCAAGGAAAGATTAACTGATGCTCGCGTGGCTCGCGGTACCCGCTTTTCTCAAAGTGATCCCGGCATGGGCATGGAAGTTCATCGCGATCATCGTAGGCATATTGGCTATCTATTCGTACGGCTACGTGAAGGGTAAGAGCGTAGAGAAGGAGCGATGTGAAACGGCTGCACGTGCTGCTCAAAGGGCGGCAGACGCGCAGGACCTTCAGGCGGAACGCGAGGGGCGAGCGCAAGACTTGGAGATCACCAACGCCCTGACGAACCAAAAGAAGGTGGACGATGCAAACATTGAGAAGCTCCAGAAACAGCTGGCGAACCGCAAGTCGACCGCTGCGTGTCTTTACGACAAGTCTAATGCTGACCCTGACGATCCTCCTGCCCGGGTGCGCAACGGCTCCCGCAGGCCGTGAACCGGTCACACGAACCATCCCGGGCCCCCCGAGTTATCTCCAGCCGGTCGCAGTGCCGCCGGCGCGCGAAGGCGCGGACCCCTTTGTTGTATCCGAACAGCGTAAACAGGCCCTTGGAAAGGCAAACACAATCATCGTGGGTGCACGCTCTGCGTGGTCGAACATGAAGGCCACGTACCAGAAGAGCTTCCTAAAGCGTTAACCGTCCGCCGGTGGGCGGGCACGGGGGAGCAGGTTATGAGCGACGGGATGCCATCGGAAGAGGAACTCTTCCAACTTGCGCTCGGTGACACCGCCGATCCGGAGGTACGCTACAAATTGCTTTCTTACCGCGTCGCAGTCTTGACGCGCGAAAAAGAAGGCCTTGAGAAACGGATGGCTAAATTAGAAAAAGCGTATATCATGGGAACCGGTATCTTCTGGGCGCTTCCTATACTGGGACTGCTGGTCGGATACCTTTCCTCCAATTGGGGTTGGATCACGCGACCGTGGCTCAGCCGAGGAGGTTCTCCGTGATTTTGCACGATCTCCATCTGGTCACCAATCTTCGCGAGCTTTGGACCCTAGAAAGTTTCAGAGCTCGCATTTTTATGGCCATCGTTCCGACGCTCGGTGCGGTCTTCTTTGGCTACCTGATCGCTGACACAACTCCCCCATACATCTTTCACAAAGAGGGCAGCTACATCGTGCCGCCACAAGGGCAGGGCGGCGACGAGATGACCGTTATGTGGAAGGTGACGCACAACCGCACGTGCCCCGGCACCGTGACCCGTCGGCTCGTCGACCCCGTGACCGACGTAGTGCTCGCGGTGTATGACCCGCAACCTGCGGCGCTTCACGGCGTTAAGGCAGGGGACATGCTGGTGAAGACTTTCCTCCTGCCTCGAACACTTCAGTCCGGCATGGTCGGCTATCAGGCGCAGCTCAGCTACACGTGTAATTGGTTGCAGGTGAGATTTCCCGATCTCTTCGGCATCAACTACACCACCCCAAAGCTGCTCTTTCGCTACGAAAAAGGATGAACGATATGCCAATTGGTATTCTGTTTTGGGCTATGATGCTCTTCTGGCTGATCTTCGGAGTTATCGCGTGGCGCAACCCACAGTGGGCTTGGGCACCTTTTGGTAATCAGCTGTTTCAGTGGCTACTGTTCTTTTTTCTCGGGTGGGCCGTGTTCGGCTTCATCCTGCAGGGTGGGCGTGGAAGCCCTTTTCACTAGACGGTTCACAGCAATGCCGGTACGTTGGTGGAGTAACTGATTGCTCCTCTCCACCACTACCGCCGGCGGAGCCAGCGCCACCATCCATCTGTAGAGGTTGTTAGTGGCTAGGAAGAACCCAAACAAAGTCGTCCAGCCGGGCCTCCACATGGACACGCTCTACCGGGCGATGAAGGACAGCTTGAAAAAACCCTACATTGGGGTTACTCAAGGTGGCTCGTCTCGCAAGAACAGCGGTGCGAGAGTTGCTGCAGTGATATCTAAACCAAAACAACCGAAAGGCATCTAGATGGCTGAAGACACCAAGGCCCCGGCGGCAGCTCCCGCCACCGCACCGTTGACCCCCCAACAGCAGGCTGTATCCACCGCCAATGTGGCGCAGAAAGACGCTGATCAGGCGAAGGTCAACCGAACCGTCGTCCGCGCGTCGTCCCCATTGGTCACGAACCCCGCGCCGGCTGAACCGGAAGTCCCGGTCGAGAAGCCCCCGGAGACCCTCCCCGCCACAACCATCGCCGAAATGGCGGCTGGCAAGGCGGCACTCGAGAAGAACAAGCCGGTGGCTGAAGCTCTCGAAGAGCACCGTCGCCGGCATAGCGACCAACGACAGGTCGCGACCAATCCGGTCGACAACACTACCCGCACCGCCGAAGTCGCACCGAAAGTCTAACGCATGGTTGCCGCCCGGATTTCACCATTCGGCGGAATGGTGCCAGCAGTGGATGATGCGCTGCTGGCACCAAACAATGCTGCGCTAGCGCAGGACACGTGGACCTATTCCGGGGCCGTCATGGGTCTCCCCGTGAAGAAGGCGATCTACACGCTGGTCAACACCGCGGCCACGAAGGTCTACCGCCTCCCCAACAATTACACCGACGCTATCCACATGACGGACAGCAAGTGGATGGAGTTCGCGCACAGCGATACTGACGTGCTGCGCTCCCAAGTCGTTGGCGACATCTATGACCGATACTACTGGGCCTCGCCGCTCGACGTCCCGCGCTACATGACGTACGCGCAGATCGCCGCCGCGGCCCCCGCGCTCGCCGGTGCCTACATACTGGGTATCCCGGCTCCCGGAGCAATCTCCGGCATCGTCGCTGGCGGTGCGAGCGCGACCCTCAAGAGCGTCGCCTATGTGCAGACGTTCGTATCTGCGTATGGCGAGGAAGGCCCTCCGAGCGCGCCAAAGACCTACACGGCGCAAAAGATCGACGCGACATACACGATCACCTACGATCAGCCGGACCCGGGCGATCTCGGCACAGACCGCAACATCACGAAGATGCGGCTCTACCGAACCATCACAGCGACGAACGGCACGACCACTTACTTCTTCGTCCACGAGGACCCAGTCGGTACGGTGTCGTATGCGGACAACTGCGCCACGAACACCGACGCCATTGTCGCATTCAACGCAGAGCTGGAAAGCACCAACTGGCAGGGGCCACCTGCGGACTTGCAGGGGTGGGTGAGCCTCTCCAACGGCATCGTTGCAGGCTTCCGAGAAAACGAGATTTGGTTCTGTGAGCCGTTCCGCATGCATGCGTGGCCGGCGATCTACACGCTGGCGGTGGAGTATCCCATCGTAGGGCTGGGCGTGCAGAACAACTCGCTTGTGGTGTGCACCGACGGCTTCGCCTACACGGTCGCCGGTGTGAACCCGTCCTCCATGTCGCTGCAGAAGGTTGGCGGTCTCATGCCGTGCACGTCGCGCGGCGGCATCGTGTCCACCACGGAGGGCGTCTACTTCCCGACCCCCGCGGGCCTCGCGCTCGTCAGCGCGGGCGGCATCGTGATCGCCACGAAGGAGCTGATCCGGAAGGATAAGTGGAACGCGCTCGTATCGCTCAACACGCTGCGCGCGGCGATGCTAGGCCCGGCGTACTACGCGTTCGGCCAGAAAGTCTTGGGCGTGTTCCAAGCCGACGCATTCCAAGCCAACATGGTGCAGGCGGATGACTTCGCCGGCGCGAGCAATGGAATGCTGATCGACCCCACCAGCTCGACGGTGGCGTTCAACAAGCTCACGGCGGTCGCCCCGTTGACGAACATCATGACCGACGTGTGGTCCGGCGAAGTGTTTGTGATCCTGAACGGCGTTGTCCAGTGGCTGGACATCAGCGACACGGCGCAGGCGAAGGAGCCCTACATTTGGCGCTCCAAGCTGTTCCAAGCTGGACAGAAGAAGAATTTCGCTGCTGCCAAGGTGTTCTTCACGCTCCTGCCCGGAACGCCCGCGCTGAACCCGGTAGAGGTGCAGGGGCTAGTCCAGACGCTGCAGGCGGATCAGTACGGTCTCTTCCGGGTATACGCGGATGGAGTGTTGATCATGTGCCGGGAGATCAGGCGCAGCGGTCAACAGTTCCGGCTACCGTCCGGCTTCAAGGCGGACTACTATCAATTCGAGGTCGAGGCGCGCGTGCAAGTCGACAACATCCAAGCGGCTACCAGCCCAACCGAACTACAGGCGGCGTAACATGGCAGCAAAATATCCATCGATCCCGGCACCCGCAGCGGAGCCCGTGGCCCTCCGTGCGTCGTGCGACGCTCTCAAGGAGACGGTCGAGATACTCACCCTGAACCGTGGCAACCATCTACTCGGTGCGGTGACGTGGCAGGACCTTATCGACCTAGGGTTGGCGCTGCCAACTCAGGTGCCTCGTTGAGGATCGTGATCAACAACATGGAGCATGGCGCGCTTATCGCCGCCGCGATCCCACGCCCCTTCGATCCGAACAACAGCGTCGTGTTCAGCCGCGTTACCTCAGAGGGTAACCTGCTGGGCGGCGTGATATATGACGACTACACGAGGGGATGCATCTTCATGCATCAGGCCTCGTTCGGCCGTAACTGGTTGACGGGGAACATGATATGGATGGTGTTTGACTATCCGTTCAACAATCTGAAGGTGAACAAAGTCGCCGGGGTGGTCAACTCCAGAAACCACGAACTTCTTGCATTCAACCAGCGGCTGGGGTTTAAGGAAGAGGCGCGGATCAAGGACGCATATGCTGACGGTGACATGATCATCCTCACCATGGAGCGCTCAGAGTGCCGGTGGCTGAATATCAAGCCGAAGGTTTATCAAAAGGACCCAACGGATGAGTGACGAAGCCCCTGTCCCGAGCGCGCCGGACTACAGCCCCTATCTCTCTGCTTTCCAGCAGATCGCCACACAGGCGCAGCAGCACGGTGCGGATGCGCTGAAATGGGCGCAGGAGCAGGTCGCGAGCAACAAGGACTTGCTCGACCACGTCAACAAGGGTCTGATCGATACGCAGGACGCGTTCAGCACTGCCGCGAAAGAGAAGCTGGGTCAGGCCGGCGACATCATCAACACCGGTGTCGAAAACCTCAAGAAGCAGTATCAGAAATACACCGACCCGGCGTTCAAGGCGGATCGCATGGGAGCGGCCGGTGCCGAAGCAGCGCAGGCGACCGAAGCCGCGCGCAAGGCGTCCATGGCCGAGCTGGAGAGTTACGGCGTCAACCCCGGTGCGGTGCGTTTCGGGGGGCTCGACGCTGCGGCACGGCTGCAGAGCGCAGCCACGCGCGTGGGCGCGGAGAATATCGCAGGACGGCAGGACGATGCACTGGCGGACCAAACGAACCAGCAGCTTATCAACGAAGGCAACGTCGTCGCCGGGCAGGCGAACCAGAACGCTGGCACGTCTGGCGCAGCTGGCACGGGCGCTGTTAGCGGTGCGAACTCGACGACCTCCACCGGCGGCGGCGTCCTAGGGACCGGCCTGCAGTGGACCGGCGCGCAGACGCAGGCCAATCAGGGAGCCACCGGTACGCTGAACACCAGCTTCCAGAACCAGCTCGATAGCCAGAAGGCGAAGCAGTCGCAGGACAGCGGCTGGGGCTCAGCGCTGGGGCTGGTCTCCAGTGCGCTGGGTAAGGGCGGTGCCCTTGGCTCCGGCGGAGCGCTCGCGTCGGGTGGCGCGCTCGCGTTCCTTGAAGAAGGTGGAGCAGTCGATGACATTGGCGGCGGTGCAGTTCCTCTGGAGATGTCTCCTTCGGGCGGCGCGCAGACGGATGACGTCGTAGCGCAGGCACCGGGCGGCGAGGCGCGGCTCAATGGCGGCGAGTTCGTGCTCCCCAAAGATGTCGTCAGTTGGATGGGCGAGCAGCAGCTGCAGAAGCTGATCGAGAAGGCCCGCGCGCAGAAGGGCGAGGCCACTGCGAAGCCACAGACCAAACCAGCCGTTGGGCCTTCGCCGGCCGATCCAGCCTTCCAGCCACGGCCGCAAGCCGGTGGTGGGGCCCTACCCGTTTAAGGAGCAGCCGCAGTGAGCTTTTCAGCTGAGATGAAGGCGTTCCTCAATGCCTATAAGACTGGGCAGCAGATCAACGCGTCCCGCACCGATCAGGACTACAAGGAGCAGCGCACCGCTTCCGAGAAGGCGAAGATGGAGCGCGACAACGATCCGGATACGCTGAAGACCGCCGCCGATCAGGCGAAGGCCAATCTGGCGCTGACGCAGAAGCGCATGGGACAGATCGGTGCGGGCAACAGCACCATCGCCCTGCGCAACCAGCTCCTTCAGGAGCAAATCCGTCAGGCGAAGGCAAACGGTCAGGGTGGTACGGGCGGTACGGGCTTCCTGCCGCCGAGTGCCGGTTGGTCCGGCCCGGGTGCGCTACCCATTGGCCCCTCCACCATGAGCGAAGAGCCGGCTGTCGATCCGTTCCCGGCCGGTAGCGAGTACAACCCGGGCGGCATGTACGCCGACGGCGGCCTCGTGGATGACGAGGAAGACGACGCGCTGCCGGAAGAGGCGATGCCCACGCAGGGCGTGCTGCCGACTGCACCCGCGCCAATGAGTGCGCAGCCCCCGATGGGCGGCCCGACGGATGTGAGCGCGCGCCAACGGACGGACCCGAGCTTCCGTGGTATCGAGGGCATCATTGCCCCGGGCGTGGTGAACGACGCGGTGAAGGCGGGCATGACGTTCGGCGCGCGCGAGAGCGGGCTGGCCAACAGTGGAGCGATTGCGTCCCCCCGCACCTTGGCCGTGGCCAAGCAGATTGCGCAGGGTGCCGGCGGCCTGTCGGAAGAGGAGATGAAGGCGGCGAAGGCGGCGGTAGACCCGGAAGGGAAGCTGACCGAGAGCCAGCGCAACATGGCGGCATTGGGCAGTGTCTATCAATACTGGGCCAATCAGGGCGACGGCCGGAAGGCCGAGAAGGTCGCGTTCCAGATGTTGCAGTATTACCGTAACGCCTCTCAGCGCTACGCCGCAATCGCGGCGAAGGCGGCGGAGGGCGGCAACGTGGACCTTGCGACCAAGGCCGCGCTGCGCGCCTACCAGAACGTGCCTGATGGCAACGACATGCATATGGAAGTTGGGCAGGACGGCCAGATCATTTACCAGCTGACCGGGCCCAACGGGGAGACCATCCGCAAGGGGGTCGCAACGCCCCAGCAGCTCGCTGCCAGTGCAATGGGCATGGCGACCGGCGGCTTCGATAAAGCGCTCCTGAGCGCTGCCGGAGCCCGCGAGCAGGCAGAGGGCGGCAAGGGAGCTGTGGGCGGCAAGGGCAAGACCCAGACGGCCTCCGACCGTGCCAAGGAGGAAGAGACGGCCATGGGTGCGGTGAACGCGCTCAAGGAGAGCTGGACGAAGGATGAGAAGAACAAGGGCAAGGAGCCCGACGAGACCATGTGGGAGCAGATGGGCAACGTCGCGACCCATATCATGCAGGGCAACAAGGTCACGTCGAAGGAGGCGGCGCGCGCCGCGGACCTCCTTATCAACCCCGGTCGCACCGACAAGACCAAGGCGGACTTCAAGCTGTCGATGGGCGACGACGGCGTGAACACGATCAAATTCAACAACGGGCTGAAGATCAACCTCGACGACGATCAGCTGGAACAAATTCAGAACGCTCGCGCGGCGCGCATCAAGGCTGCGGCCGACAAGGACAAGGCTGCGGCCGACGAAGCGGCGAAGCCCGGTCTACTCTCCAAGGTGGGAGAGGGCGCGCTGCAGGTGGCCAAGGGCTTGAACGAAGAGGGCGACATCAACCCGGTGAAGATCGTTGCCAAGGCCGCCGGGCGCGGCGTGGCCGATGCGCTGAGCGCCAGCTTCGGCCAGCACATTCCCAAGAGCGTGACCGACGCCATTGTCGCTGCGAAGGGGGCAGTCGGCGATGCTGTTGACACCGGTGTGGATGCGGTGAAGGGTGCTGTGTCCAATCGCGGCGCTATACCAGTGGACGCTGAAGACCGACCGCTGTAGGGGTAGTTCATGGCCGACAACAACTACCTCGCGGGCGAGTACACCACCCCGGAAGAGAACAAGTCGCTTGGCACCGCCGCAGATTTCGGCAAGACGCTTGGAGCAGGCGCTGTCGACATCGGCTCGAACGTTGCCGCGGGCTCGAGGTATTTCTACGAGCTAGGTGGGAGCGAGGCCGGCGCTGACATCGCGCAGGGCCTCCAGAAGATTTTCGGCTCCACTGCGGACAGCATCCGCGACACGATGAACCCCGAGACGAAGAAGCTGGCAGCAGCCACGCTGACGTCGGACGAGTTCTGGCAACACCCTGTACTAGGCGCGGCCCTGAAGACCACGGGCATGCTGCCGTCAGTGGCGGCGCTCGCGATCCCCGGCGGACTGATGGCGGACGCTACCGCGGCAACAATCTTCGCGGCCGGTGCGGGTGGCGTGCTCAACGCTGATGCGGGGCTCGACGAGTTCTACAAGCGCCTCGATGGCATGAGCGACAAGGAGCTGCAGGAGCAGTCCCCGAAGTATCGCGCCATGCGCGAGATGGCGGACGAGAAGGACGCTCGTGCCAAGTTCAACAAGATGGCGCAGGGCTGGGGCCCGGCGATCAATGCGGTGTTCGGCGCACTGTCCGGCGCTGTAGGCCCGGCGGGCGTCGCCGCGCGCGGCTTGGCTGGCGGTACGAAGAAGGCTGTGCTGGGTGCCACCGAAGAGGGCGCGCTAAAGGCGGCTGGGCTCGCCGCGGCTGAAGGCGGCCTGACGAACGCAGCGCAGGAGGGTGTCGGCGACATCGCGCTGCAGAGCGCGGAGCACGAGGCTGATCTTCGTCGGGAGTTCGACTACGCGCAGACCGCCAACAAGGCGTTGGAAGGCGGTGCGCTCGGTGCGCTCGTGGGCGGTGCCGTAGGTGCTGTTGCCGGCGGCAAGAAAGCCGCGCGCCCCCCGAAGATACCCGACGAGGTCGCAACCACCGACACGCCTGACGCACAGGTGAAGAGCGGCTCCACGGGTACCGCGGCGAAGCCAGCCGACTTTGAGGCGAACCCACAGAACGCCCCAACCACCACAGAGCGCGATCAGGGCAAGGACGACATAAAGACGTCCGCTCCGAAGAAGCCGTTCGTACCACCGCCGGTGCCTGTCGATGCGGCGGTTGCCGCTGCCGTCGGGGCCAACGAAGGTACGCCGGTCACCGCGCAGCCGACAGAAGCCGCGGCGATGAAGCCCGAGTTGGCTCCAATGGAGCAGCGCTCGCCGAACGAGACGCTGGACAAGCTCGATCAGGAGGGCCGTCCATCTGCCCCGGTACCTCCCGAGGTAACGCCGGCTGCAGATACCGGGATGAACGTTCCGGAGCAGCCGGCGTCGCTCGTTGAGCAGGTCAAGCAGATCGGCACCGGTGGCCGCAAAGCTGTCATGTTGCCGGTTGGCACCAAGGTGCCTGCTGCGTTCACGAAGACAGCGTCTGGATTTAAGCGGTTCACCAATGGTCGCGGAGTGTTCATCTATGATCCCACCCTCACGAACATTAAGGAAATCAATAAGCTATCTAAGGTGGGACGTGAAAACGAACTCCTCGGTCTTGGTCCGGTCTCTAAGCCCGAGGCCGTGGCCGCTGTGTCTGCTGGGGCGACGCCTGTTGCGATTACTGAGAGGACGCCGGCCGGTACCGAAGTTAAGGCCGCCGCAGGTTCAACTCGAACTCTTCCCGAGCAAGTCGCTTCGCTCGAAGCCCAAAAATCACCGGGGAACGTGGTCGCTGTAGAGACCCCTCAGGCAGTCATAGAGAAGCGCAACGCGCAGGGTGGCCGCATCCTCGATACGAATACCGAGAACATCGTCAACCCGAAGTTCGAGGAGAACGAGGCTCGCGCTGCCGCTGCTGACGAAGTACGGCTAGCCCGCATCGCGAAGGCTGAAGCTGAAGAAGCCGGTAAGGGTGCCCCATCAAAAACCAACTATCGTGGCGAGCGCGGCCGGAAGCGCGACGAGGCAATCGCTATCGCGAAAGACGCGGTAGACAAGCATCCGCCGAACGAGGGGCGGGAGAAGGGTGCACAGGCGCTGAATGCACCGCGTGCCGCGCTGGTCGAGCGTGCGCGCAAGATGGTGGAGTACGCCGAGAAGAAGCTTGGCAAGCCGATCCAGTCGCAGATCAAGCTGAGCAAGGACGGTACCGCGCCGAGTGACAGCCCCGACGTGCTGACGCTGCGCATCGCCAAGGACTTGGTCAAGCAGGCCGACCGCAAGTCTCCGTCGATGAACAAGATCATCACGGACTTCCAAGCTGATGAATTCCTGATCCGTCATGGCTTTAAGGAAGAGGTGGTCAAGCGCCGGCTCGAAGAGGGCAACCGTGAGAAGCAGCAGCATGGCGGCGATGAGCAGCTAGCGACCGTCAAGGACGAGGAGGCCCGCAAGGGACTGGACGAAGAAGACTTCCCGCTGCCGGACGAGAAGACCGACGACGAAGCTCCGAGCCACGCCACCGGCGAAGTCACCAGTGTGGACGCCGACGCTGCGGTGGCCGCTACCAGTGATCTGTCCGAGCACGAGGCCGGTGAGATCGTGCAGGGGCCGAGCGTCGCGCACATCAAGGAGGTCGTGAACGAGAAGGCGAAGACCACGCTATCGGCACGCGAAGCCCGCAAGGCCGCACTGTCTGGCGTTGCCACGAAGGGCATGCCCGACCGCGCGCCGACGAAGAACAACGTACCGACGAAGTCTGCTGTCCGGGCCGCGGCGGAGCGCTACCTTGAAACCAAGGCGAAGCGGGTAACCCGCGAGCTTGGGGAAACCACCGGCGAGTTGGTCAGTAAGTACGACCAGCTGGGCGAAGGCAATAAGGTCAAGACCCGGGAAGAGTTTGCCGAGTACGGCAAAAAATACGGGGTAGACACCGACGCCATACAGGCTGAAGTCGAGACTATCCTCTCGGAGGAAAGCAAAGAGCGCAGGGAGGTTGCTGACAACCGCCGGCGCATCATTGCCAACATGCGTTCCGAGCAAGTCCAAAACCTTAAGAAGGAGCAGGCGGACCTTAAGAAGGAAGCTCTCCGCGTCAACACCAACCCCACCCCGGCGCAAGCCGCAGCAGGCAACTACAAGAAGGGACACAAGACCGTTGAAGGACTTCCATTCACGATTGAGAACCCGGCGGGCTCTGTCCGTCGTGGCTTCGACGCCGACGGAAACGTCATCTGGAAAACCAAGATGCCAGCCGGGGTCGACTACGGATATTTTAAGGGCACTCGAGGTGCAGACGGAGATCATATCGACGGCTATGACCTTCGTACGGGAAACCGTAATTTTGTGGTGGATCAGCTCGACGCTCGCACTGGAGAGTTCGATGAACACAAAGTGTTCACCCGAGCCAAGGACGAAGCACACGTCCTTGAGACTTATCGAGCGGCGTTCTCCGACGGCCGAGCCGACGACCGTCTAGGTAACCTCCACGAGGTAACTCGCGAAGAGCTGCACGAGTGGCTGGACAAGCCGCAGACCGATCCGATCACGAAGACGATGCTTGAACGCGACATCGGCAATGTGAATTTCGACGTGCCGGAGGGCCCGCGGAAGTCTCACATTGCTATGGATGGGACTGAACTCAACCCGATCAAGAGCACCACTGCCGAGGCCATGCTCAACGAGATGGACCTGTCACAGGTGCCGGGCGTTCACGGTGTGGTGTCGCGCTTCACGCAGGGTATGCTGAAGAAGCTGGCGAAGAACGTCGAGGTGCATCTCGTGTCGGAAGCCGACATGAATAAGCTCTCCGGCGTCGACGCGCTGGGGCTGCACACCTATCTGCCGGGCACCACCGATGCGAGCGTGGTCTACATTTCAGCGAATGCGAAGCCGACCGGCTACGGCGTTGGCACGCGCAACCACGCGCTGCTACATGAGCTGGTGCATGCGGTCACCTCGCGCGAGATCAACAACGTCCCCGGTGCGTCGGCGCAGATCACCAAGCTTATCCAGTTGACGATCCAGCACGCGGGCAACACCGGTGCGCTGGAGAACATCCTGCAGAAGAAGGGCAACCTCTGGTATGGCCTGACCAATCCGCACGAGTTCATGGCCGAGGCCATGAGCAACCAGAAGTTTCAGGAGTTCTTGGCGACGGTGCCGATTGATCGCGCCACCGCGAACCATCTAGGCATCCACCCGCGGGGCCGTTCACCCAACGCATGGGACATGGTGCGCCACTGGGTGAAGAAGGCGGTCGAGAAGGTCACGGGCGTGCTGCCCAATTTCGACAGCGCGCTGGACGGCATCTTGCGCGTGGGCGACGTGCTGACGTCCAAGCACATGCAGCAGCACCTCATGCCGCGCGAGCAGGCCCGCTCCGCTCACGAAGTGGTGCGCAAGGACGCGTTGAAGATGGTCGACGATGCCGTCGATCTGGTGAAGAGCGTTGTGTCGCGGCCCGAGAACAACACGGCCGAGGGTACCGTGAAGATGCTGCGCTGGCGCACGTTCGACGACATCGCGCGCCTCGCGGATAGCTTCTTCACCGAGCACAACCCAATCCGCACCATCCACACCGCCATCGAGAAGATGCGTGTCCGTTACGAGCGCCTAGTCGAGAAGGCGGACCCCGTAGTCAAGGACTACGCGGCGCTGCGTGCACGTGACCCGGAGGCTTACAAGGAACTCACGTCGCTACAGCATGACGCGACAATGGCGAACGTGCACCCGGATGTGCCGCTGACCGACGCCAAGAACGGCCACCTGAAGGGCAACAAACTCGTCGGCGACTATGTGTGGCAGAAGGCGCAGCACGCTGAACTGGCCAAGCGCTACGCCGCGCTGCCTGAGGATGCAAAGGCGCTGTGGTACAAGGCTGGACAGTATTATGCTGACCAGCAAGGCATGATGACGAGCGGCATCACCAACAACCAAATCCTCAAACTGTTCGGGGTGAAGGATGCAGCGCTTGCAGAACGCATCCGTACGGATACTGTTACTGATGCTGATCGCGCCCAGCTTGGTGGCAATCTGGAAATTATCCAAGAGGCTGGGAAGCTGGCGAAGATCGAGGGCTACTACGTCCCTCTGATCCGCCGCGGCGATCATGTTGTGCAGGCTGATGAAAAGATTACCTTGCCGGGTAACGCGAAGCCGGTAAAAGATGGCGCGGGGAAAGTCATCCCGAACGAAATGGAATTCAGTACCGCCAAGGAGGCGGAGGCGTATGCGAAAGCATCACCCAATAAGGCCACGATTGAAAAAGTGTGGCTCGATCCCAAGACAGGGGAGCGGTTGGGGGCCGACGAACTGGACAGTGTTGATCGCTATCGGGTGTCGGTGCAAAACCGGCATGTCGAGTTCGTCGAAGGTAAGCGTGCGGCGGAAGCGCGTGCCGCTGAACTTGCTCAGGACGGAAGCCTTATTGTCCACGAGGTGGTTCCTCGCCGTGTCGACACCAACGCTCGACATGGTGCCGAGGTATCGACAGCACTTAGCCGTCTCATTAAGCGGCTTGAGCGTTCTGACGCTTATGAGCGAGCATCTCCCACCGAGCGAGCGACGATGCGTCGTGCCATCGAAGAAGCTGCCCTCGCATCGCACGGCTCGACGCGGATAAGCTCGAAGAGCCTCCCCCGCCGCGGCGTGAAGGGGTACAGCGAAGACAGCATCCACAACACGCTCGACTATGCACAGGCGAGTTCGCGCTACATTGCGAAGCTGGAGCACAGCGCTGAGCTTGAAGCTGGCATGAAGTCGATGGAGGAGCAGCTAGGAGTGGACCACTCCAAGGGTGGTCTCTACGCGCGCACGTCCATTGCAAACGAGGTCCGCCGGCGGGTCGAGGGTGACAACGGCTTCGAGCAGGGCGGCAAGATGGCCCCGTGGATCAAGCGCGCCATGAGCGCGAGCTTCACGGACAAGCTGGGCTCGCCGGCCTACAGCATCATCAACGCGATGCAGACGTCCATGATCACGATGCCCTACTATGTGGCGAAGTACGGCGTCGGGCGTTCGTTCGGCGCGATGACCAAAGCGTACGCTGATATCCAAGCTAGATCGATTGTCGGTAAGGGCGCGCGGGCCACTATCAGCCAGTTCGCGAAGCGCGGAGGCGCTGGCGATTTGATGGGTCTCGTCAAAGCGAACCTGTCAGCCGAAGAGAAGGCGATGATCGATGCGCATCTGGAAGTCGGTACGATCAGCCAGACGGCGGGCATGGAGGTGGCTAACCTCGTCAAGGACTATACGGGCGTCGGTGGTAAGGTTGATGCAGTTCTGGGCTACCTTGAAGGTGTGACCCGGGAGATGCCGCAAGCCATCGAAACGATCAACCGTTCGGTGACCGCACTGGCCGGATATCGGCTGGCACGCGCTGCCGGCGAGAGCCATGCGAAGGCGATCCAGAGTTCGATGGATGCTGTGAACGCCACGCAGTTCAATTACAGCCCGACCAACGCGCCGCCGGTGTTCAACCATCCTTTGCTCAAAATCGCACTTCAGTTCAAGAAGTACGGCCAAGGAATGTATCAGTTGATCGGTTCGCAGGTGGGCCGCGCGATGCGCAACTCGAGCCCGGGTGATCGTGCGGAGGCCGTGAAGATGCTCGTCGGTATCGCCGGTACGCACATGGCTATGGCGGGCGCGCTGGGACTGCCGACCGAGCCGTTCAAGTATCTGATTATGGGAGCTTCAGCAGCGGGGTTACCAGTTGGAACGTGGAGCGATGTTGAAGATAAAGTACGCAAAGTGGCAGCGCAAACACTGGGAGCGACGGGGGGTGAGGCGTTCTCTCGGGGGTTGCCTCGCCTTCTTGGTATTGATCTCTCTCGTATGGGCCTTGACAGCGTTACGTCCTTCGGAGAGCCCCGCGGACGAAAAGAAAGCGACGTCAAGTCGTGGCTCTTCGACAGCCTCTCCGGCCCGGTCGTATCCCTAGGGGGCGACTTCATTAAGGGCGCGCAGAGTTTGGCCAACGGCGATCTCGGGAAGGCCGCTGAATACTTGATCCCCCTGAAGGCCGCCAGCGACAGCCTGCGGGCCTACAGGCAGTCGACCGAGGGGAAGAAGACGGCGGCGGGCACTGCCAAGAGCGAGCCCTATACGCCCAAGGAGGCCGCCCTGAGGGTCCTTGGGTTCGGGAACGCGCGCGAGGCGGAAGAGGGAGCGAAGACCTCCAAATTCTTCCGGGAGAGCTCCCGGGCGAAGGAGGAGCGCACCGGGCTGGTGAACAGATGGACGAATGCCTCGCCGAGCGAGAAGACGAAGGCGTGGGCTGACATTCAGAAGTGGAACCAGACCGCTCCTACCGAGAGCAAGATCAGCCCGAAAGAGTTGACCGACAAGGCGAAGCGTGATGCAAAGAGCGCCAAGGAGATGGTGCTTGGCATCAAGCCCAACAAACGTGATAAGAGGTTCCTCGATGAAGGTCTCTACTACAACACCCGATAATCCCGGCGAAATTCCACGGTACCATGTGTATCCGTTGAACGATTTGCGGGAGCACGAGACCAACGATCACACCAGTTGCTGGTGCAAGCCGACGATGGATGAAGACGGCGTCATCGTGCACAACAGTATGGATGGTCGGGAGAAGTTCGAGACCGGCGAAAGGAAAATGTCGTAATGCCGAAGGGTGTGCGCGATCCGTCATCGCATCGGACGCCTGAGCAGATCAGGAAGATGGACCGTGGCTACAACGCCACGCCCGAGATGCAGCGCCGCCGCGGCATGCAGAACAAGGCACGCGCCATCGTAGCGAAAGACCTTGGCCACGCAGCCATTGCGGGCAAGGACGTCGACCACAAGGTCATGCTTGACCACGGTGGCGGCAACGGCCGGTCGAACCTGCGAGTTCGTACGGAAAAACAGAACCGTGGGTGGCGTCGAAACGGGCCCGCATAATTATCAGGAGCATCACGTGAAGAAATATCTGTTAGCGATAGGAATTCTCTGCGCGCTTTTTTCTGTAGCCGAAGCGCGGCCGAAGCAAACGCACCAAGTCCATCCCGAATGCAATGTCACAATGCCCTGCGAAGGTGTGGCGACTTCATCGCGTGGCCAGCGGGTAATCCTTGCGCAACATGGGTTCGGTTCACCGGTTATGACATACACGCCGACGAGCACCGTGTCGTCTCACGACAATTTAGGTCCTCGACCGAGCAGATGGTGCGGATGGTACTTGCAGCAAAAAACCGGTGTTACCTCCCGGGGTACAGGCCTTAATCTGAACCGGGCGATTGAATGGGCCAAAGTTGGTCGTCCCAGCGAGCCAGCACCCGGCGTAGTCGTAGTGTGGAGACATCACGTAGGCGTTCTCGTAGCTCCGGCGGAACGTGGACTGTGGATGGTGCATTCGGGAAACGACGGCCATGCAGTTCGCACAAGACCGCGAGCAATCTCTGCTGCCGTTGCATTCAGAGCCCTATGACGGTTTTGAACAGGTTGGTGATCTCGGCCATCTTGTCGAGCTGGCCGCGGCGATAAGCACTCTCCATCAGCTGCTCGACGCGATCCAGCTCGTGCTTCTGGCGGGGCATCTCGAAGTCCAGCGAGGGCCACTGACCGCTCTTGGGTCGTAGCTGAACGCGTGTGGGGTTGTCGTTCACCCCGCACGCAAACTCGTTCGTGTTGTCTTTGTAGATGCCGTAGTGGTAGCGGCAGGAGAACTTGGTCTCCACGCAGTGCGGGTTGTCCGTGTTGTTCATATAATCCACCACGCAATGTAGAGCCATACGGCGAGAGAGATGAAGCCGAAGGTCCATAGCACTATTTTCACGAACTTCATTTCACGATGTACTCCTGACGAGGCTGAAGCGGCTTGCCATCCCAATTCACCAGCATCGCTGCGATGGGCAGCACGTACGCTTCATGCCTTTCAGTCTTCGGGTAGTGCCTGACGTGAGCACGTCGAATGTGAGGCCGAGGACTTGCGTGTGTTCCGGGAACCCCGCTCTGTACAGCTTGGTTGTACACCGCGGTGTACACGCGCGTGGTGTAGGGGAGCAAGGGGCGGCCCTGTGCGGCCCGTGTCTTGTTCGGCTTAGCCGGCGGAGCCGAGCGCTCTTTCAGCACACCCTTCGTGTTGAGGATCATAGTGAGCCCCATGCTGATTAGCGCTCCCTCCGTGCACTGCCACTCCGTCTCCTTTTGATTTGGCAGCAGTCTGTTCCAATATTCCAGCTCGAACTGTGGGATTTGCATCTGCACGCACATGCCCTCTTGGTTGAGCTGCGTGACCATGGAATTGATGCACGACGTGGCGAACACCCGCCCGTCTGTTGCCCGCACTATGCGGGTTACCCCCAAATGCGGGCCGTCTCGCTCAGCATACTCCGCTGTCAGGATCGTCTGGCCGATGGTGGCGTTGTCGTACTTCAGTGCACAGCGGTAAAGCGTGTGCTGGTACGGCATCGTGAAACATTTGTTGGTTATGAAGTCGATGGCATCGAGCTGCGCAGCGCGGACTTCATCGAGATCAAGCGGGCCGAAGTTGAACTGTTCGAGCCCCATTGGCTGGCTCTTATATTTTATTTCACCCTTCACCAACTGATGGAGGATGGAGAGGCTCTCGTTCGAGCCGTAGGCGTTCTTGTTTTTGAGCGCCGTCGCGATGTCATCAAGCGTCGCTGGCTCCTTGAGCAGGTCTTCTGCTGAGTAGCGGCTCACGTTTGCCTCCCCATGCTGCGGAAAATTTTCGTTTTTCGTAGATGATGACCTCCATCGTCCGCCAACGATACCTGCACTTTAGGCACTGGCGTATTCGGACGAAGGTAACGTTTCGCTGCACCTTACCTCGCAAGGTAACGTGGCATGGCTTGCGGCGCGTCTCAACGACTTGGCTCTTGCCCAAGCCGGGAGGACGCTTCCCCGGCTTGGACCCTTTGCAGAGCGGGCAGATTGTGCTCATCGCTATTGCGGGATGAACTTGCCGCGCTTCGGCCATTCGACGAAGCTGATGGCGACGACACGGTCGAGGTCGATCCAACCATCGAACATGTCCGCCTTAATCTCGAAGAGCGACGGCGCTGCCTTCTTGCGCTCGCCTATGGAGGCGAGCCAGTCTCGGCGAGACTGCCACGCCTTCGCCACAGCTTCGTAGACCTTGCGGCCATCCTTGGCCTTGTTGAAGCGATAGATGGGTGCCGGCGAAGCGAAGTCATAGTTGAACACGATGTGCGCGTTCTCGGTCGGCTTGGGTTCGTTCTGTGGGACGGGCTGTTGCATTTGTTGCATCCTTGCGAGGTCTAGAATGTTGTCCATTAGATTTCGTCCACGAAGTTAAGGTCGGGTGACGATGCGAGATCGATCTGGATAATGTTCTCCTTGGAGAAGGCCAGACCGGTCCCTCCACCAAGGTATCCAACCACGTTGGTCATGGTCATGGAGGCTTTCAGTGCCTCCATGAGTAGATGTCTGGACTTGCCGGACTTCTTCAGCCACTCGCCGAACGCGCTCGACGAGATGCGCATCAGCTTGTCGTTCTGGCCGATCTGAACACAGATACCGTTCAACCGTGAAATGTCCGCCGGGCGGAAGACCTTCACAGCGTTAGGCGTGTTCGGTTTCGGGGGCTTGCCAACAGCTATGTGAATGCGATCCGTCCAGATCACTTTGTTCGTCGCCTGCATGTCTTTCAAGAAAGAAGACATAATCGATGATATATTGATAGTACGCGTTAGGTCTACAGTCTGCTGACCCCGCAACACGCGCATAGTGTTCAACGAGCGCAACATAAAGGCCTTCAGTGACGGCTCGTCGAAGACCGCGTACCCCAACAGATTGGCGTAGCGCGCGCCCAGCAAGATACACGCAATCAGCGATATCCAAAACCGCTCCTCCTGATGCGAGTTGGTCTCGATGTTCAGCTGCTTGCTCAGTGCAGCCATATCACTTTCGATCTGGTGAAAGTTGGCTCCAAGCCACTGTGCATACTTCAGACCCACCGAACCATAGTTCGTGTTCAATTTTGATAGCCTGATCGTAGCTTCCGACGTATCGACTATACCAGTCTGCGACGGTGTAGCTGGAGTAACCGTGTATTCGAAGATGCGGTACAGTCCTGCCAGCGTTGTTTGGGTTTGCTGCGTCACGTGGTCGATCAAGCTGTCGTTCGAGGCAGAGATGACTAACGTCTGCCAGTGTCCGGGCTCTTTCATCTGTGCGTGCTGATTGAGCCGCGACTTCTCCTTGCCCTGTGCAATTTGAAAAGTCATGTTGACGAACTTTTTGGTGTCTTCGTCGGTCTTTAATTCGTCCCAGTAGATCGGCAAGGAACGAACTTCGCCGATTTTCTTCATCACAGAATTCTGCGTATCTGATAAGGACTGCACTGCGCGAATTGGATCGCCCCAGACTGCCTGCGCGATCCTTAATGCAGTAGACTTGCCGATGCCACTTTCCTTTGAGTATGCGCTCATGAGCATACCCAGATGTCCAGTGAACATCACAAGGGGAGCAGCGAAAGCCGAAGCTACAATTGCTTCCAAATCGGGCCTGCCTTGCGACGTGACTAGCTTTACCGCATCTAGCCAATATGCGTCGGAGCCTCTGGGCTTGTACTGTTGGTTGACTACCGGGTTTGCGGTAGCGCTCGGCGAGCTTCCAGCAGGCGTCCAGAGCTGACCACCATATATAAAACCTTCCGTCTGGCCGTTTTTGTCGTGCCAACCAAAAGGAGCACTCGCCACGCTGTCTTTGATCATTTGAAGTTTTTTCACCCATGACACGAAAAAGTCTCCCGAGAATTTGTCTGTGGTCCCCAGCATGAACCCTTGGCTCTGCAGGATTTTGCGCATCTCGTTGGTACCGATGTACTCAAGATCGATGCTGATCTGGCCCACCTTGTTGCGCTCCACCACGCTGTCGAAGTGGAGAATGTTCGGGTCCTTCTGCAGCCAAGCATTCATCATCGGATAGTCGCTGATGGGGATGCTGATCTGCTGCTGAGGGTTCGCGGGGTCGACTACCACACGACACACGATGTTCGCCGGCGTGCGGAGATATCCCGCCGGCAAATCAGCGTTACCTTGCGGGGTTACCTGCTGAAGACCTTGCGGTACGCCCGATGCATTGACTGCACCGCCGCCAGCTGTTCCTCCAATGGCTTGCTGCTGTTGTCCCACGGGTTGCCCGACGGCAGCTCCAAATCCGCCTGCTTGTACAATTGGATTTGGCACCGGCTGAGCTGCCTGATGGCCTGCGACCGCAGCCGCTTGGTTTCCACCAAGTACTCCTTGAGCCGGGCGTTGTTCGAAGTTAAGCGGGCTTTTTCCTTGAGCAAAAAGAGCACAGCCTTTGCAAGCTGTACCTCCCGTTGCCGAGATGGTTCCGCAGCTGGGCCAGCCAAGACCGCGTTCGCGGCGCTCGCGATCCTTGCGGTCGTAAAACTCATCCGTGCTGTCTTTGGTGTAATCGGCATGCTTGTCTCCCATACGGTGAGCATCGGCACGCCCACCCTTTGTGAAGGTTGAGATTAGGGTGGTGATGTTCCAGAGCGGGTTGTTTAGACCGCTGCCACCTGTGGCAACTGCATCACGTAGGAAGCCACACAGTGGAGTAACCAGATCAAGATCAGGAGAAGGCCAAAGCTCATCGAGCCCACTCTGAAGCTCAGAAGCTGGAGCGGTGATAACCCGTAGCGGAAACAGGGATCGGTCGACTGCCAGCGTTGCTTGTGCCTGTGGTACTCTTCCAGCATACGGCTGAAGAGGAGCAGATACACGCTCAAGGCTGTAATCGAAGTCAAGAGGGGTGCCAATAAACCGGACATGTCGCGCAGGCTCCTGCTTGCGGTTGAGAGTGTCGGGGATGCGCAGCACGCGAACGCTGTCCACGGTGCACTGCGTGTCGCACAGGAGCCCGTTGGCCTTCGCAGCTTCGGCGAGGGAGAACGCAATCGGGAGCCATTCGTCGGGGCTGAGTGCGCGGTCCACGCACCAATAGAAATGGAAGCCGCCGCCGGAGTGAACGATCATCGTCGGCTTTGGGAGGCCAATCGTGGCGATGAACTTCATCGTCTCCCGCACCGCGTCCTCGGCGGTGAGGTAACTCTTACCGTCCGGCTTGCCATAGTCGACGTCGAGGAAGAAGCTCTTGAGCGCGATGGCGTTGGTGGCGAGGCGGATCGGTGCGTTGTAGACGCGCGGGAATTTCCCCTTGGTGGTCTTGGCGTCGGCAGCGAGCTGCGTCGACATACAGGCGTAGACGTCGAGCGTGTTGCTTCCGGCCTTGAGGGCGAACTCGAGGGTCTTCCCCGCTTCACCGGCGGACTGCACGGCGCGGCCGGTCCACGCTGGCTTGCCGTCGGGTCGGGGTTTTGTCGGTGGGAAGGTCCAATGGATATTCACGAACCCGGGCTGGCCGGGCTCAGGCCACGGGAGAACCCGGGCCAAGTAAATTTTAGCATTCTCGAACGACATAGTCGAAGTTTCCCCGCCTTACGGGGGAGGACCATCCCTCCCCCGGCCGTTTTTTATTAGCCGTTGATCAGCGCGTTCAGGCGGTCGTCGATGGAACCTTCAAAGGCCGACACCACACCGGGGGTGACCGGTGCAGCCGGAGCGGGTACTGGGGCCTGTGCCGCGGTCTCCGGCGGGATCACCTCCGGGGACACAGCACCGAAGCCTGTCATCTGAACGGGTCGCTGGGCGGGCTGCGCTGCGGCTTGCACAGGCTGCTGAGCATGTTGGACCTGAGCCGGTTGCTGGACTGCTGCAGCCGGGCCAAAACCCCCTGCTGTTTGAGGAGCACCTCCACCGCCGTTGGGGGCGGCGACGGGTGCAGGAGCAGCTGCGACGGGTCCAAACCCACCGCCTTGGCTGTTGCCTCCAGTAGATACCGCATGCTGTCCACCTGATGGCTGTACCACGGGTTGGGCCACAGGTCCGACCGGAGCGGGTTGGACGACGGGGGCGGCTGGAGCGGGTGCAGCTGCAGCGGGCTGAGCTGGATAGGTAGCTGGCTGAAGATGCACCTGTTGAGCCACCGGGGCCACAGCGCCCGCCGGGACCGGTTCGAGGAACACCGGCTGCGCGGCCTGAGCCACCTGAGCCGGGGCCGGCGCGGTCCCCTCGCTGATCACGCGGGCGACGTCCGGAGACTTCTGCATCTCGATCACGATGGCGGCCTCCGCCTCGGTGAGCGGCCGGATCGCGTCGAACTTGAACTTCGGGAAGCTCTCCGCCGGATCGAAGGAGACTTTGATCCCCATCGAGAAGTACGGGTAGCCCATCTGATGGTAGCGCGCGTTGAACGCTGCCAAGTCCTGAAGCGACGCCGCGGGGCAGCGCAGCAAGAGCGGGCCGCCGAACGTCTCGTTGCGCAGATCGGTCAACGGTACGATGGCCATCCGGCGGTGGTCGCCGCACGCCTTCCCCTTGCCGCCGTTCGGAGCCGAACCCCAAGCGTTGCGCGGGCACGTCGCGCAGACGTTCGACTGCTTCTTCGGTACGCCCTGATCCGGAATGATGCCGTTCGCAGATGCACAGTCCGGCGAGGCGTTCGAGTTCTCGTCCCAACCGTCCTCGTACCACGTCTTCGAGAGCGCCGCGTTCGCCTTGAGGATCACGATGTCGACGCTGCCGCGGGGGCCGTCGCCGTCGTCGCGCATGAGGTTTTGGGAGTTGCCCTGATACTGGATCGACCAGACCTTGCCGCGGTATTTGAGGAGGCCATAGCCACCGGTGAGGCCACCTGCGAGATCATCCGCTGCCTGAACACCGGCGAAGGCTGCGGCTACCGGAGCGTTGAACGCTGCCGGCACGACGATTGCTGTAGACATATTTTCTCCTGAGATACTAGGGTTGGTGGGTGTCGTTAAGAAGTCTTGCGGCGGACGCCTACATCTTGGAAGGAACTGAAATTCACTCCCGGCGGCGGGACGCCATGCTGCTCAACATACGCACGAATTGCGGTCACATTCGGCTTTTTGTCAAGCATATCGAATTCAGCCTGCGTCACGACCCACGTCCAGAACATGTCGATGTCCGCGGCGCTTGCCGAATATTTCGTCGTCAGCGAAACGGTTCCGCTGGCGGTCTTCATATTGTCGGCGTTCACCGAGTGAAGCGCGGTCTTCAGCTCGTCCTTGATCATCTCCATTGTGTCGGTGATGGGCTTCATCTCCGCGTCGTGCTTCTCCTTCAACGCCGACTTCATGTCGCGCAGCATGACGAATTGCCCGACGCGCTTCTCGACATCGACCGGCGGTGGTGCAGTGGGTTGGGTGGGGTCAGTCATCGTTACCTCCGAAGGTTATATGTTTCAGTTTCCTTGCCACTCCGGGCTAAATTCGCCATTTCCCATCGTTGGCAGTGCGCCATGCGCGCATGTTCTTGGCGCACTGCCGCGCCTCGTCCACCATAGCGCGGTCGCCTTCCGGCCGCAGGCCCTGATCGATTGCGCTCTCTCGATTGTCAGCCCACCACTCGATTAAGGACGGCGCGCTCGGGTCACGGGCAAGCAGGATGAACATCGGCTCATCCGGTAACGCATTTGCGTAGCAGTCGAACTTGCCCGGCTCGTTCTTAGATCCCATTTCTCTCTCCTGTTTCAGTGTTTCGGACAGCCGGCCAGACCGTCACCACTCCTCGTTCGTGTCAGCGAACAACTGTAAGAATTTCTTCTGTACGTCCTGCTTGTTCTGGAGCAGCTTGTAGATGCGCCGCTCCACCGCGGTACTCTGCAGGTGGATGATCTGCTGCTTGTGCTTCTGGCCTACTCGTCGGATGCGATGGTTCGCTTGATCATAGATTTCCAGCGAAGTGATAGGTCCGAACCATACAACAGTGTCAGCCGCAGTGAGCGTAATGCCGTGCGCGAGACAGGCCGGGTGAGCCAATAGCACTTTGAGCTTATTGGTGTTCTGGAACATATTAAAAATATTGTTCCGCTCCTTAGCCGGCGTAGCACCCGAGACAGTCGCATAATCGATTTTCTCCGCCATGAGTGCGCTACCGATGCCTTCTAGCGCGTGGATGAAGGGCACGAACACCAGCACCTTGCGATCCGTACTCTCGATGGCATCAACCAGCGCCTCGATACGCTTGATGTTGTCCAGCGGGATCGTCTTCGAGTTGCCCGCCTTATCCTGCGTGTATACCCAGCCCATGCTGATCTGCATCAGCTTGCTCATGGCCGCGCCGGCGTTCGCCGCGGTGACCAGCTCGCCGTTCGTGAAGGCGCTCTGACAATGGGCGACGATATCCTTATACACCTTCAGTTGTATCTTCCCCATCTCGACGTCTACGAAGCGCTCGATGCACTCGGGCAGCTCCTGCACCTCGTCGATGGTGAAGCGTACAGATGGTTGCATGACGTCGTAAGCGTTCTCGACGGCGTCCGCCTTCGGCACCCACTTGTTGAGGTTGCCCAGCGGGTACATTACCTGCGACCTGAAGTGCGAGAAATATCTCGGCACGCTGTCAGGCGTGACCACCTTGCACTGGTAGAACACGTCCGTCGGCGCGTTGGGCATCGGGCTTCCAGTCATGCCCCACACCCACGGGCGGTCCTTCGCCAACGCCACCATGCACTTGGTGCGGTCACTCTTGTTGCGAAACGCCGCCAGCTCGTCGATGACGATAACGTCGATGTCGGGGCGCGCGAGCAGCTCCTTCTCAAGGACCTTGATGCCGTCGTGATTGATCACGTAGATGTCCGCGGTCATGTCGGCCAACGACGCGCGCCGCTTCTTTGCGTCTCCGTGGAGCACCACCACCTTGACATTGGGATCGATCTCGAACGTCTCCCGTTGCCACACGAATTGCAGCGTGGACAGAGGCGCTACCACCAGCATCTTCGTCGCGCGCTTCTGCGTGACCAGATACAGGAAGCTCCAAATAGCACACTTCGTCTTGCCGGTACCCATGCCGTTCAACACATACGCGCGCCGCGCCATCGTCAACAGCGCAGCGGTTTTCTTCTGCACCTCGAACGCAGGCTTGCTCACCGTCTGAGGGAACGGATACTGCGTTAGGATCGGCGCGGGCGCTTCGAACCCCAGCTTCCGCAGCAGATAGACTTCCGTCTCCGCGTGTGGCACGAGTAGCCAGTCGCTGTCCATAAAGCGATGCGGCTTCCCGTTGGGGAAGAGGTTCACCACCGCCGGGTTGGCGGGGACACCGATCAGTTTATGCTTGGCGCTTACGATAGTCTGCATCGGAATTCCTGATGTGTGTGAGCATCGTCCGGAGCACGTCGCACCCGAACTCCCCATCGATGACCATGTCGACGCCGCCGGCACCGATGGTCTCCGCGAGGGTCATCTCCTGACGGGGTTGTGGCTTCTTTCCGGGAGCCTTCACCTCGATGGAAATGTATCGGCCATAGTAGCACACGATGCAGTCGATGTCGCTAGCGCCGAAGCCTGAAGGCACCGGCCAGAACTGCTTCAGCGTACCGACGACATAGTCGTGACCGTTATAGGTGACGACCTTCTGCTCGTCGAATTCGCGGAGCACGTCCCGCACCATCTTCTTCACTTTACCTTCGGGGGTACCAGCCATGTCAGCCTACTATCATCAGGAGTTTAGTTTTCAGATGGTCCGATGGGAATTCCAGCGCCGGCTCTTCGTGTCGGAAGATCAACGTATCGGGTTGGCCCAATAGTCCCGTACCGGATATCCATCGCGGGCCCCTATCAAATACTTCCGTCACGATTAGATAGCCGCAATCCACCGGGGCGTACTCGGTTTCGCAGTGCATCCCAAACTTACCGGCAACAATTGCCTCAAGCTCGCGTTGCCCTTTACGCTTTAGCTCCCAAGCTTTCTCTCGCCCCATGTTGTGCCACTGCTCTGCACGAAGCCGCTCGCCTTCGTATCGCTTTGCGCGTGTCATCAGAGCACCACCAGCAGGAACGCAAGGAAGCCGAGCACGATCCAGATACCTAGAGGGCCTAGGTCGAATATACTCATCCGAGCACCATCACAAGTTTAGTCATTAGTACCTCGATGTCCTTTTCGCTGGAGCCTCCCAGCTCGATGGCTGCAAGCTCCTTCGCGCCCACTGCGGGGATGCTACTTCCCCTCTCGCAGGCGTCGTATATAAAAATGCAGTAGCGCCGGGTCTCCGGGTGGATGCCCCAAGAGAATGGTACTCCCGGCCACCGCCTGCTCACCTCCGGTGCTATCTTGCCATACATCAAACTGAAGCTCATGTGCCACCTGTCACGAGTAGGATTTTTGCTTTGAAATGGTCCGATGGGAATTCGGAGAACAACTCCTCATGATAGAAGCTCCCACCTTGGGCGGGTAGCACTTTCGCCCGTGCCATGACACGGTTGCCGATCATCGTACGGTAGGCAATGACACCGATGCGGACCTTGAAATGCAGGCTCTGCTCAGTCAGCCACCTCTGCACGCGCTTCGAGCCCTCATCGTTGAACACCATATTGATGACGGCGTCCTCTTGTGAGGTATCGCGCCCCACCTGCTCCAGCGTAATCTCGTCGAACACTTGCACCATGCGGGTTCTCACGAGATCATCAAAATTTTTGTAACGGTAAGCTGGCTCACAAAGGCTTCCGCCTTCTCCGTCACCGTAAAGATTGGGCCCGCCCATTTCGGTGGATTGACCGCGGATGACCGATATACGTTGAGGGTAATCGTCAGCTTGTCCGTGTCCCATGACGTGAAGAAACGCAAATCCTTGGCGGGGATATTTTCGCGCAGGAACCGTTCGCCCTCGTCGGCCCACTGCGCCAGCCTGATGGGCTTAAAGTTCGCCATACCAATCGCCATGCGGCCGGCCATCATCTCGTTCTGCGTGCTCAGTGGGTACTTTTGCCATTGTGCGGGCATGACTTCACCGCACACCAGCTCTTGCACATCCCGGACGGCGTTGGCGGATAGTTCGTGTGCTTGTGCGCCGTCTCCATCGCCTCGATCCGATGCCATATCGATCTCCACATTGCGGGCATGTCGTCCCTGTAAAACGTTTCGCTGCTCTCGCAGTCGTCCTTGAGCCACACGTAGGTGGAGCGCACCGCTTTCACCTGCGGGAACTTGGCGAAGATGCATGCGGCGGTCAACGCGAGCTGCACGCTGTCCTCGAGAATTTTGCCGGTCTTCCAGTCCACGGCGAGCGCCACATCTCCGACCACGCGCATGAAGTCGCACTTGACGCGGAGCCAGACGTTCGCATCGAAGTTACCCACCGAGGTAAATTCCTTGCTCATGGCAAGGCCTTCCTCGACGTAGACATCTCCAGTGGAGCCAAGCACCTTCATGGCCCACGCCTCCGCGAACGGCATCGCCGACACCAAGTCTTTGGGGAGAGGCACGCGGTTGGGGCCGCAGCGATCAGCGAGCGCCTTATGGACGAAGTTGCCCCACCGGAGCTGCTCGCCTTCCGGCTCCTTGACATTCTTCGCGAGGTCGATCTCGTAATGCCGCTTCGGGCACACCTCGAAATTCTTCATGCGGGAGAAGCTCCACGCGAAGGGCTTCTGACGAATTGCGCCTGTGCGCGTGGAGGTAACGACTGCCATCACATAGCCTTCCTGAGTTCAGGGTCCACCTTGACGAGGGGGTTTTCGGCTTTGAGCGCGCGGTCAGTCATCGACGCCAGATCGCGCGACACTTGATGAAGTTTTAGTTCGAGCTCGCGCTTCTCGTGCCGGGCCCCATTAACTTCGGAGCGAAGCCTACAGTATTCGTCGCGAGCTTTATTGAGCTGTTGTCGAGCTAGCTCCAACTCCCGCTTCAATGGCGCATCGAGCTCGTCGAGCTTCCCCTGCAGCGAGTTGAGGGCGTCGACGATTTTCTCGGCGGTCTCCTCGTTGTTCGCCAGCGCGATCACATTGAGACGATCCCGCGTGCCGATGCGCCGGCTGCACACCGCCACCTTCTTAGTACCCGGTTGCTGCACCGTCATGTAGATACTCTTGGACATCACTAACCTCCCATCATTCGCACTTTAGTGATCAGGGCATCGCTGGGGAAGAGTGCGGGGTCATCCTCCAGCACAATAGATTGAGCATCGCTGGTCAGTATCCACATGAACGCTTTCTCGCCGACCATGCGGTATTCGACGAAAGCAAAACAATTCGGAATGCATCCGGGCTGCCAACCCATCCGCATCTCCATCTTCTCTTGGTAGTTGTACACGCGCGGCGGCGATTGTGGAGGCGGAATTGGTCTAGCATAACCACCAATAGCTATGCCCTGCTGATCATCTATCGCTCTGCCTGCCTGCTGCATCAAGCGGGTCGCTAGCGCCTTCTTCAGCTCTTCAGCCTCACGCTTTGAGGCTGCGCGCTTAAGCTGCGCGGTGAATTTATCGATCTCGTCGTCGCTCAGGTTCGCGCCACTCACTTCGCATCTCCATAGGTGGGACCGGACTTCAAGTCGCACGCCAGCGGCAGGTCCGGTGCCCACGCCGGGCGGCGGTTCATCTCTTCTCGCATGATGTTACCCACCGCGGTAACCAGCGCATCCGGCATCACGTAGGCCAGCGCGTCGTGCACCTGCAGGGCGAGCTGGATGAAGCCCCAGCCTGCTGCTTTCAGTCGCGCAGCGATCCGGGTGCTTGCGTCCATGACGATGCAACGCGCAAGAGCTTGCACGATGTTTTCGAGTAGAGCGCCACCGTAGAGCCGTCGCGGCTTTCCAGCATGATCGTAGAGCCACTGCCCATCAGGGGTTTGTCGGAGATTATGGTAGTACAGGAACAACCCGTTGGGGAGAGAAATGCGTCCTTTGAAGAATACGCAAGGGCCAATAGAAAAAGCGCCGGGCCCGCCAGCAAGGATAGGGATCGCATTGTTCAACGCCCTCCACATCGCGGGTACGCCGGTGTAAGTCCCACGGTACGTGTTGACGATCAACATGCTCTGTTGATCTTGCAGGATCAGCTCCTGACCCTTACCAGTCAGCTTGACGGCTTCCAATGATTTCACGCGGACTTGGTGCTTAAATTTCACCCAGCCCAATCCGAACCCGAGACCCAAGATCGAAGTCTTACCCAAGAACCGCTGCTCCGGCGTTACCTGCGAAACGTCCACATGGAACACCTTCGCAGCGAATATTTTGTATGGATCGAGCCCGCGCGCGAACTGATCCAGCAGGTCCGTCTCGCCACACAGCCACGCCACGATGCGCGCTTCGATCTGCGAACTGTCCGTGTTGACCACCTTCCATCCGAACCACGCCATGAG